>Ga0209726_10001222_pt1 | contig 42453 bp, 41 predicted proteins | sample Subgrocontami54m_FD_187453 | JGI IMG/M metagenome (GOLD analysis project Ga0209726, IMG submission 187453) | Subsurface groundwater microbial communities from S. Glens Falls, New York, USA - GMW46 contaminated, 5.4 m (SPAdes) (version 3) | ecosystem: Environmental > Aquatic > Deep subsurface >...
TTTCTCCTTACTGACTATGAAGTCCAGTATACCCATCCGGTTTTCAGCCAGAGGACTGATCCGCCTCTGGCGGAATAGCGGACATTTCATGTGCTACGGAAAGCGGACAATTCATTTGCTACTAACAAGCTTCCAACATGATGTAGCCTTTGAAAGCGAGTTGGGGTATGATAAATTCAAATGTTTCTCATCGTTATGATTTAGCGAGAAAGAGTCTACACTAGCATAAAGAGCAAAGGAGGATTTAATGCCAGAAGCAAATAAAATTAAATGGTCTTTGGAAGCGGATTATTTTCAGGCTTGTAATTGTGATTATGGTTGTCCTTGTGAGTTTGAAGCGCCTCCCACGCCGGGCTATTGCGAAGGCATGGGAGCTTGGAAGATCAAAAAAGGCCGCTACGGAAATGTTTCTCTCGACGATCTTGGTTTTGGCTTTGTCGCGAAGTGGCCGGAAGCCATCCATAAAGGCAATGGCACTGCCGCGTTGTTCTTTGATGAAAAGGCGAAGCCGGAGCAACGAGACGCGCTGATGCAGATCGCAAGCGGCAAAGCGGGCGGAATGCCTTTTGAGATCATTGTGACCACCTTTTCCAAGGTTTTGGGGCCGCAGTTTGTGCCTTTTAAATTTCAAATAAAAGGCAAAGATAGTAGCGTCCAGATAGGTGGTTCCGCGGAGATGGCTTTTGAAGCGATTAAAAATCCGGTGACAAAATCCGAAGAAAGTATCCGCATTGAGCACGGCACCGGTTTCATCTTTAAAGGAGCGGATGTTGTCTCGGCGAAGGTATGCAAGGCGCGCGTCGAAGAATTAGATTTTTCCTACCCCAATAAGAATGGATTCGTGACGAAGGTCAACTACGCGAATTAAAATTAAATGAATTCACTCGTGTTTGATCCGGCGGCCAAACGGGATCGCGCAGTCATCTTTTCTGTTCTGGCTGTCTTGTCTCTGCTGGCATGGGTATTTCTCGTTTATCAAGCATGGGGAATGTCCCACATGGACCAGGTGTTCATGCTGATGCCGGACACACACTTGTGGCGGCCTGTTGATCTTTTGTTTTTGTTTGTGATGTGGGCCGTTATGATGGTGGCTATGATGGTCCCGTCCGCGGCGCCTATGGTGTTTATGTTTGCTTCACTAAACCGCCAAAGACGTCAAAACAAAAGCCCCTTTGTTCCGACGTGGATATTCCTCTGTGGTTATCTTTTTGTCTGGGTCGCGTTCAGCGTTTTGGCGACCGTGGGGCAATGGGTCTTGCACGTCATGGCGCTTTTATCGCCGATGATGGAAAGCACTAATTCTTTTTTCGGCGGACTTTTGCTGATCGGCGCCGGGGTTTTTCAGTTTTCTCCGATGAAGAACGCTTGTCTTAGGCATTGCCAATCCCCTTTTGATTTCATCATGACGAGCTGGCAAGAAGGCCGGTGGGGCGCATTCATGATGGGATTGAAACACGGCGCTTTTTGCACGGGTTGCTGCTGGCTATTGATGGCATTATTGTTCGTGGGTGGAGTCATGAATATTACTTGGGTCGTGTTGATAAGCATTTTTGTTCTTATTGAGAAAGCAGCATCCAAAGGTTTATGGATTAGCCGATTGTCCGGAGGTTTATTAATCGTGAGTGGAATCTTAATGATGGCCAAATATTATCATTAACAGGATAGGTCGAATTCTACGCAGCTTCGCTTTAAATGATAAAATAAGAACCTATGTCTCAGCCAAAAATTTTAGCGTTCGCCGGAAGTACACGCACCGAATCCTACAATAAAAAACTCGTAAAGATCGCGGTCCGCGGCGCTGAGGCCGCGGGCGCCGAGGTCACGCTGGTCGATTTGAGAGACCTGCCGATGCCGCTCTACGACGGCGACCTCGAGGCAAAAGAAGGCCTCCCGCCCAATGCGGTCAAATTTAAACAGCTTCTTTTAGCGCACCGCGGACTTTTGATCTCCTCGCCCGAGTACAATAGCGGTATCACGGGAGTTTTGAAAAACGCGATCGACTGGGTATCGAGAGAATTGCCGGGCGAGGCGCCGCTTGCGTGCTTCGATAAAAAGGTCGCGGTACTGATGAGCGCCTCTCCGGGCGCTCTCGGAGGTCTCAGAAGTCTTGCGATGGTCCGGTCTATCTTAGGCAATATCCGAGTGCTTGTTCTGCCTCAGCAGATCGCTGTCCCGAGAGCCCACGAAGCTTTTAATCCCGACGGATCGCTCAAAGACTCCAAACAACACGCCGCGATTCAGAAATTGGGCGCTGATCTCAAGGAAATCCTCACGAAGCTGGGGGAGTGATCGGATCAGGTGATGGGATGAAGAAAGTTTTACGTTTTGCCGCTCTCCTTTTTTTCTTCCTCGCCGGATATTATGTTTACCGCGTAGCGGATCTCTATTTCTACCAAGCAAAGTACATTTACCATCCCGAAAAAATATGGAAGGCGACCCCCGCGTCGGAAGGACTGCCGTTTGAAGATTTGACATTTCGATCATCCGATGGTTTGCGTCTTTCCGCTTGGTATATCCCGTCGGATGTTTCAAAAGGCAGTGTGATCGTCCTCCACGGCAACGCGCGCAACATGTCCTCGGACCTTGACGCGGTGAAGATGTTTCACGGGCTAGGGTACCATGTGCTGATCGTGGATTATCGCGGCTATGGAAAGAGTAAAGGCAGTCCCGATGAACAGGGTACGTACCGCGATGCCGAGGCGGCGTGGGATTGGCTACTCCTGTCGAAAAAGGAATCGCCGGACCGCATTGTGCTCTGCGGACGTTCACTGGGTGCTGCGATCGCGGCGGAGCTAGCGTCACACAACACGCCGCGGGCGCTGATCCTCGAGGCCGCGTTCACCTCGCTGCCCGATGCCGCGCAGGGTCTCTACCCGTATTTTCCGGTGAAGCTTCTTTCGAGATACCATTATGATACGCTCGAGAAGTTAAACCGCATCCGTTGTCCTATTCTAGTCGTGCACAGCCGTGATGATGAGCTGATCCCGTTTCGCCACGCCCAACGGCTCTACGCCGCTGTGAGTGGTAAAAAAGGCTTCATTGAACTGGGCGGCCTGCATAAAGGCGGCTATAAACCGACGCTTGGGAAATACCAACAGGGCGTTAAGCAGTTTTTGGAGGCGTTATAAAAACTCTAGGTTAGGTGAAAACGTGAGGTAAATACCGGCGTTCGCCACGGCTTTTTGAGATAACAATTTGTGATCTCAAAATAAACCGGCTGACGGGGTCCCGTATGTTAAGGCCACGTGCGGACTAGAAAAAATCCGCGACGAGGGCTGCTTATTTATTAGCAATGCGGCTGGTAGTGGTACAATCAATTTCAGGCAAGGAGGGCGCATGACCAAGAAATACGCTCTATTCATCTGTTTATCTCTCACTTTACTTGCGGCAGGCGACGCTTCCGGCGTATCCAAGGACCTGCCCGATGATTTCAGGATAGTTGCCGTCGCGGGCGGGGTTGGGCCCAGCACATCGGTATTTAAAATAGAGATTGATCCTAAAGGGCATGCCGTATACTCGACTATCGCCCCGGCGGACCGTCGCACCGGCACGGTCAGGGTTATCGACAGGTTTGACATACCCGTCTCGCGGCTGGAGTATATATACAAGCGCATAAAGGACAATAAGTTCATGAGCCTCAAAAGCGAATATGTCGATAAGACCGTCACAGATGGGAGCTTCGCTTCGCTTACCATTACCGCTGATAAAAAGACCCGTACTGTAAGGACTCAGAACATATCGGTAAAGGCGTTCGATACCGTCATGATAGCGTTGAACCTGTCATTGCCCAAAGATCGAAGGATAATTTATAATGAGATCTCCTATTAACCGAAGCCCGGTATCCCGCCGCATTGCTAAGCTGGCGTCGGCTGTGGCGCTATTCTGGCTCTGCCTTTTTGCCCGGGAATGCGCGGCGGAGACGCATGTCTGGGTCCTGGCCAGATTATGCCGTATCGAATTTCAAGTGAACAAAGAGTTTTATGTGCCGGATAACACTGCGCTTGATGCGTGGATCGCCGAGGCGCGAAATATGGTCAATTATTATAATGATTTTATGGGGCCCCTGTCAGTCGACCAGCTGGGTCAGCATGATTTCTACACAGATGCCGTAGATGAATTACGGGCCGTAAAAAACGCCGGCGTTGGTAAAACAAGGGCCGAGCTCCTGGCGAAGATCGCGGAGTGGAAGCGCGAGGTAGAGGACAAATGGAACGCGGAACCATATACATATAACTGCTGCCTGGTAAAAATAGTATTTCGGGGGGAGTTGCGGGACCCGATGGTAGGCAGGCCGGAAGACGGCCGGCAACATTTTGATAAGATAGCCATCATGATACCAGCTCCGGGCAATATTTACCGTTCGTCCATGATGGGCGCGGGGCCTTTCGACGCGAACGGTTTTTCCAATAACCCTTATAGCAGGGACCTGACCGGTAATTGGTCTTTTGACTCGGAGTCGAATTATGAAGCGCCTCATGAGGTGGGGCACGAACTGGGCCTGAGAGACAGATACCACATAAACGCGGCAGGTGAGTCGGAGTCCGACGAAGGTTACGCGGATTCGCTTCTTGGCATCACCGGCGACCATCCGGAAAATAGCAAGGTGATCGTGCGTGACGCCGCGGGGAATATCGTCGTGGACCATATCCGCACCATGCTGGAGGGAATGGACGTAAAGTGTCCGTCCGAATGCTGTCCCGATACCGCGCGGCCTGTCCGGCCGGAGGGCATAAAAAGAGGAAGCTGGAGGCTTCCGCCTGCGCGGCCAAAGCGCCTCCATGTAGCGTCAGCCGATCACATTCCAGGTTCGGTCAGCGCCGAAAGAACGCCGTCGCCGCAAGATGCCGTAAAGACGCCCGACACCGGACGATCCACAACACCGGATGTGGTTCGGACTTCGGATGTGACCCGTCCGACGGATACGACCGGACCGGGAGGCGACACAATCCGGGGCGGGCCTACGGGAACGCCCACTGGGGTCGACACTACACCCGCGCCTCCTCCAGGCTCAACTACCACGATTCCCGGCGGCGGGCCTATGCCTATAAGCGACCCTGTTCATCTGATGGACAATTCAGGTTTTAGTAAGACGCCTCCTGTGAGCACGGATTATTACACGACCCGGGTACCAGGTCAAAAGTATGAAGCTCCTCCGACACTCGGCGTCTCGGATCGCAGTAGCGGAATTGAATCCTCCGGTGAAGAGATTCAATATAAAAAGGTGGGCGGTAACGGCATGGCCGTTGACACGGGAATTCTGTACACACCTACTCCCGGGGGTATGAACGTCACGACCTCAGCGGTCGCAACAGGTCAAGGCGCTAATTTTAGAAAGTGGGAGATCACGGATATCCGTATGAATGTGGACGGCGATGTCATCAACCCGTCCGAAAAAAATAAATTTTATATCGAGAAGGCATCTTATCTCCGCGGCGCGGCAGCGGTGACTATTACGGCCATCGGCTCTCAATATCGTCGCCACTCTGATCAGACCGAGTCAGGTGAAGTGTGTCCGGTGACGGGCGAGAAGAAGGAACCCTCCGAGGAAAAAGAAACCAGCGCCGGCGACCGGGCAGCCATGGCGGCCGGCATGGGCCTTTTGGCTTCGCAGGCCCGAGGCGAGATTCCGGCCATAAAAGCCGTTTTTAATCTGAACCAAGACCAAGCTCAAAAAGTTCTCGATAAAAAAAGCGAGCTTCAGGTGACCGCAAAAAACGCCGCCACGCATCAAGAGCAGAACGTTAAAATTCCCTTGCATTAAACCGTAAACTGTACATAAACTGGACGTCGTCCAGCAGGGAAGCATTAGCACAGTCCGTAAATTTTTATGAATCAAATCCCTATTTCTAAACTGATCCGATCTAAAAGAAAGAGCATCGCCTTAGAGATCAAGAACGATGGGGCGCTCGTGGTGCGGGCACCGTTTTTTGTAAAGGATGAGTTGATCCAAAGGTTCGTTGACCAAAAGCGTGATTGGATCGACAAGATCCATCATCGCGCGCGGCAGAGGCTCACGCAATTCAGGCCAAAACAATTCATTGAAGGGGAAAAGTTTCTTTATCTTGGCAAGGAATACACGCTTCATATCGCTGAAGATATGTTCGGCAAGCTGCTTTTCGAAGACAAGTTCATTTTATCAAGCCGCTATTTACCGAAAGCGCGAAGGCTCTTTGAGCGCTGGTACAAGGAGGAAGCGTTTTCAGTATTTACGAAGCGGTGCCGTTTCTATGCCAAACAAATAGGTGTGAATTATAAATGTCTTAAGCTGAGCAGCGCGAAACGTCGCTGGGGATCCTGTCATCCCCAAGGCAGCCTTTGCTTTAATTGGCGTCTGGTGATGGCGCCGCTCGAGATCCTGGATTATGTGGTGGTCCATGAACTGGCCCATCTAAAAGAACTCAATCATTCCAGTCGATTCTGGGCGGTGGTGGAAAAAGTATTTCCCGGTCACCGCGACGCAAAAAAGTGGCTCAAAGAGAATCACTTTCGGCTGATGTGATATGATGCCCTTTTAAGGAGAGTGTTCAAATGATCCACCAGCCGCTGGATAGTCTGATGAATCAACTAAATCTTAGCAATGCGGAGCTCGTGAAGGCCTCCACTGAACAGCTTAGCTTCAAAATGGTTCAAAAAGGCCGCAAAGGCGCGCGACTCTCGCCAAGGATCCAGGACAAAATTTTACGTGCGCTCTTGACCGTGAAGCCCGGCTTAAAGACAAGGCGCCGCGATTTATTCCGGTATGACCCGAGCGAAACCGTGGTGGAACAGATCAAGAGCGCCCTCGCTCTTACCCGCGACAAGAAAATAAAATACCCTCAATTTATAGATCTTCTGGCCGAAGCTGGCATCAATCGTTATGCGGTCGAAGTCGGGCCCAACCGTATCACCTTTTACGGTCCGGGAGGAGAGGTCCATGTCGAAGAAGGTCCGGCCATGAGTCAATCCTCCGCCGGCATTTACAATGAAATAAACCTTCTCTCGGCCATCGCCGATGCGCAAAAAGGACTAATCGATCACCCGGCTTTTCTAAAGAGAATTCATGACGCCGGGATCGCGAGTTATGAAGTCAATATCCGAGACAGGAAAATTCAATATAAAGCCGAGGGAAAGTCTTACAAAGAACAAATTCTGCCGAGCAGTTCCGGCCTTGAGATTTTTCCCCCGGCCGCCGAGAATGGCTCTGTTTCCGGAGTGAAGGTCCAGAAGGAAGCGGAGAAGAGCGCGCCAATTAAAGCAAAGAAAACCGGAAAGATCAGGATCAAACAGACCGGAAAGTTCGTGAAAAAACATAGGACCAAGAAAAAAAATTATTCGAGAGGCCGTTTATAGAACGATAATTTTACCGTGTGATCGATGGGTGATTTGAAAAGCTAGATCCTAAGCGACTTGGTTTTTAGGGGAAGATAAGGAGACCAAAGACATGTTTGAACGGAAACATCAGCAAATTGCTCCGACCAAAGTTTTCATAAGAAGAATGGTCGGATATTTTGGGATCGTCATTTTGCTGGTTTCCAGCGCTTTGTTTATGGGAGTCGCCGGATACCATTGGCTAGGGGGCCTTGATTGGATTGATTCGCTGCTCAATGCGTCTATGATCTTGGGTGGTATGGGCCCAGTAAATACACTGACTAGTCCAGCCGCAAAAGTTTTCGCGTCAGGTTACGCCCTCTTCAGCGGGCTTTTATTTATTGCGGTCATGGCAATCGTTTTCGCACCCATTTTACATAGAATGCTTCATACCTTTCATGTGAAGGACTAAGATTTTCAGAAATGATGTTTGAAGGAGAGTTATTAAGGAAGTCCCTGGGAGTATGTGGGACTATCGCTAGCTTCTAATATCGCCGGCTTGCTAACGCTACGCTGTAGCGCGGCAAACCACTTATGAAGAGATCTTACCCTTCTTTTCCGGGACAAGTCTTCCAAATCTACTTTTGTAATAGCTGGCATGATCAGCTCCCTCAATAAATAGTTATTTTTAATAAGTATTTATAATAAATGAAGCATACATTATGACATTGATTAAGTAAAGCCCTTGGATCAATTTCCACCAACTCAGAGACTTTTTTTATTTCTCTTGTATCTTTCTGCCCGCGGATAGGGCAGAATACGAGCAACCAAAGGACAAACATGAAAAATCAAGGCGGGCAGGGCCTCTATCGAGGCGGAGAAAATAAGAAGGTAAAACCCACGAAAGCGGAGAAAGTATATAGCGCCATTCAGGCGATGAAGCACAAAGCCCTCGCTCATCCACTCAAAAAAGAAGTGACTGCATAGTTTATCTTCTGGCCGAAGAGTCCTGTTATACATAACTATATAAGCCACAATAACTTAACTCTTATATAGGCCCTCCTTCCTACCTTATTTGCACCATTATAAAGCCAAAGAACGAGTTAAGTCGTAGATTAAGGGGTAGGTAAGGGTGTTTTAGGTCTATTTTTAAATAAATTTGAATTATATTAATTGATAGTGTATATTTCCGATTAAATATAGATAATAAGGAGGACTAAGCATGTTGAATAAATTGATCGCTAGTACGTTGTTTGGGTTGTTTGTTCTTTCATTTGTAGTTCTTGAACAAGGAAATGCCGCGGAAATGAATTCACCGCAAAAATCCGAGGTGGCCGCGCAACAGCATGTCCAGTCAGCCGATAGCCCTCAGGGTATTATCGACCCTTTATTTAAACCGGGTGATGCTAAAGCCAAAGTGAGTGAGAATGAGGAAGGCATTGTCGATCCAATGGCGGACCAGCCGAGTGACGTACCCACGGAAGCTGTTGACGTGAAAGATACAGATCACAGTTCTCCGGGATCAATGGGCAACGACTCAGCCGACAATTCGTCCGGCCGCTGAGAATAAATACTATGGCGTTCATTTAAAAAACAACAGGGGCACGGCGATACCGTGCCCCTGCCAATGATACAGACTATTAGGAGTTTTTAACAAATGAAAACCAGGGTCTTGATCCTCTGCACAGGCAATTCCTGCCGGTCTCAAATGGCCGAAGGGATCCTTCGGCATTATGGCGGCGATAAGTTTGAAGTCGAAAGCGCGGGTTCTGAACCTTGTATCGTCAATGAAACCACTATTCAGGTCATGAAAGAGATCGGGATCGACATTTCCAATCATCGGTCAAAACACGTCGAAGAGTTTTCGGGGCAACATTTTCATTACATCATCACGGTTTGCGACTATGCCAACAAAACCTGCCCGATTTTTCCGGGGCCTTCTATCCGATTCCATTGGTTGTTTCCTGATCCCCCGCATGGTCAAACAGTCACTGAAGAAGTCTTGAATGAATTTCGGAAGGTTCGAGACTCGATCCACTCCAAGTTCAAAGAAGTAGCTGCCATGGGTTTTTCTAAGTTAATCTCCACTACTTAGCTTCTCGCTAGTCCGCCTCAAAAACGCTGATGATGTTTTATTATTACTTGAATTTGATTAAAAACGCATGTATGCTTTGTCCTAGGAAAAGTTAAACTGACCCTGGGCAATAGAATGAAGAAAAAGATTTCAAGTTATCTGCTGCGATTGAGACTTTCGGCTATTTTGATTTTTTTCTTTTATTCTTTTCTAGCCATTTCTCCAGTTTATGCCAGCCTATTTGAGCCGCCTGTTCCCAACACGCCGGTAAATTCTGCTCCTATCTCCACAGGCCTGCTGCATGAAAGAAGTGTAGAAAAATCTTTGTTAACTGAAAAAGACCCGCTATTTTTTTTGCCACTATACAACAAGTTTTATAATGATGATGAAAATACAGCCGTCCAAACGGTGATCCTCGAAGCTGTCGGCGAGGGATATGAGGGGATGGTTGCCGTAGGTGAAGTGATCCGTAATCGCACGCAACTTTTTTTGGCGGATTTTAAGATGGTGTGTTTAATGCCAATGCAATTTTCCTGCTGGAATGACCGTGACAGAGCGGAGCAGTTCTTGAACGAGCATCGCGATTATTATTTTCTGGCCCTTACGGCGTGGAGGGATTCCGAAAATAGCCAGCTCACCAAAGGCGCGACGGATTACCATGCCGACACCATCCATCCTGACTGGGCGGATGATTATTATGTCACCACCCAGATCGGAAGTCATATCTTTTACGTGAGACAATAGTTTTCTAGTTTCTTTTAGGTTACCAATCCTCAAATCTCGTTAGAGTGTTATAATCTTCTGTAAATGAACCCTGCTATTCCATCCACACACGAAACCGATGTTCTGATCGTCGGCGGCGGGCCGGCAGTGGGTTTCTGAACCGCGTCGAAGACCTTATCAAAGCCAGTTTTCAAAAGATAGTCGATCCCGATCTTGGTTTGGTGGAAGTGACCATCACTCCGACGGCACACGGAAAAGAAGGTTTGCCACTTTAAAGAAAATTAGTTCTAATTTAATCCTATTTTAATCGCCGCTTTTGTATTATCCTATCCTTAAGAAAACAAAAAAAACAGGGAAACTCAGGAAAATCAAGGAGGTTCATCATGCCGCATGTTATCACCGAGAAATGCCTTGGGGAACAATACGCGTCATGCGTAGCGGTATGTCCGGTGGATTGCATCCATCCCGGCACTTACAAGGGGGAGCCTTTCATGGTGATCGATCCGTTGACGTGCATTGATTGCGGATTGTGTGTGGCGGAGTGTCCTGTCGCGGCTATCGTTACAAAAATTGAAACGGATCCCGAATACACCAAGATCAACGAAGAACTTGCACCGCAGTTCGCGACAAACCCGAAAGTCACGCCGCGCGCTATGACGGAACCACCGCACAAAGCTCATCATAAAAAGGTTTTTTAGCGAGTGTTTACAATGGATTCATATACGGCAAGGTCGTAGCCTTGCGGCTGAGTCGGGGTCAACTATCTTTTTAATCATTGCATCAAGTCTCAAAAAATAAAAAAATGTCTTCAGAATCTTAGATAATTTAGTGACAAGCGATTTTAAGAAAGGTAGACTAGTGCAGGTGTAAGTGCCCCTACATCATTTATTCCAAAAAGAATGTCAGAAAGGATCTTCTATGTTGAAAAAGCTGGAGTGCAAAATTTATCTCGGAGTCATATTCTTTATCTCAAACTTGTTTTTCGTTCCCAATGGTTTTGCAGCTGTGGCGGGTGCCGATGCCTCGAAGAAAGGAATGTCGTTGTGGCAGCTCGTCGTCGCCGGCGGGCCGGTCATGGGATTTTTGGGAATATTGTCGGTGGCCGCCCTGGCCTCGATCATTTATCATTTTCTATACATCAAGCCGGAAAAGCTCACGCCGCCGGACTTCTGTGAAGATTTGCTTCTTCTGTTGGAAAAAAAGGAATACCAGAAAGCCACCTCTGTTTGTAAACAGCAAGACAACCTGATTTCCGCGATCGCGTTAAAGGGGCTTTCCAAAGCTTCCCACGCCAAGGCGGTCATCGAGAACAGCGTACAAAACGAAGGCAAGGCGAGGCTGGAACAGCTTTGGCAGAATTTAAATTATTTGGGGGATCTCGCCGTGGTCGCGCCGATGCTCGGTCTTCTGGGGACCATTCTTGGCATGATAGACGCTTTTAATTATTTCAAAACGGAGACGATCCATCCGTCAGTGTTGACCGGTGGATTGGCGAAAGCGATGATCAATACGGCTTTTGGCCTGATCATCACGGTACCGTGCTTGATCGCCTATTCGTATTTTCGCGGCCGTATCAGCACGATCACGACCCGCGCGGAGACAGCGGCAACCGAAATCGTGCAGGTCCTGACGAAATGACACCCTTTTTTCGGAGAACCAGCCGATGAAATTCAGACCCAATGAATACGGAAAACCGCTTCCGGTAATCCAAATGATCCCGCTGATCGATATTCTTTTCGTGACGCTTTCTTTTTTCATGGCGATGTTTCTTCATTTCAATTTTGAATCTGAGCTTAGCATCTCGGTCCCGAAGGCCAAGGCGTCGACGGAATTCAAACGTCCGCCGGGCGAAATCATCGTCAACATTAGCAAAGAAGGCGCGGTGCTGGTGAATCAAAAAACGCGGTCGCTGCGCGAGCTTCAAACGCTCTTGACGGAAGCGGCCGGTATTTACCCCAGCCAGGAAGTTGTAATCCGCGCGGACGAAAAGGCCTATCATGAGTACGTGGTGCGCGTGTTGAGTGTTTGCGCGAACGCAAAAATTTCCAATATTTCGTTTGCCACGATAAAAGAGACGTAGGCGATGAATTTGTCTTTTAAGAAAGCGCTGATCGGAGCGCTTTTCTTGATTTTATCCAGCGGTCTTTCGGCGGCGGCCGAGGCGCAAGATCCTCTGATGCCGGATGTGTCCAAAACGGCGAGCCTGGATTTTGCCAACGGCCTTTACGCCAGAAAAATGTACGCGCCGGCCGTCAGCGAGTATGAAAAATTTATCCAAACTAACCCCGCTTCTCCCGAAATTGCTTCTGCCCGGTTTCGTCTGGCCGATTGCTTCTATTTCTTGAAGGATTATGCCAAAGCCATCTCGCTTTTTGAAGCATTCTTAAAAGACTTTCCCGCGGATCAACGCGCCGGTATCGCGCGATTTCGAATCGGTACTTCTAAATTTTCCACCCAAGATCTTGAAGGCGCGAAGCTTGTCTTTATGAAACTGATCAAGGACAAAGTGGACCCGAATATCCGGAGCGGCTCATTCTTTTTTATCGCCAAGATCGAAGAAGCGCAGGGCCGTCCCAACAAAAGCCCGATGATCTTGAAGCGGCTGATCAAAGTCTATCCGGACACCGAATATGCCGCGTACGCGGGCCTTGCGCTCGGAGACATTTATGTGCGTGAGGAAAATTATAATGAGGCCGCGACCGCTTATCAGGCGGCCGCCGAGAAGAAGGAACCCGCCACGCTCGCGGAGCAGGCGACGCTGAAACTCGCCGAGGTCTATTTTCTCAAAAAAGAGTATAAAAGAGCCCATGAGTACTATCATAAAATTTACGACCGCGTAAAGGCCCCCATGTCCGACGCCAACGGCGCAAAGCCGGAACCTTCACCGATTTTTGAAAAATCTCTAGAAGGCCTTTTTTATTGCGACTACCACATAAAAAATTTGAAAGAAGCCCAAGCCCTTTTTCGGAAAAACCAGGATTTTTTACAAAAGGCAGAGTCCCGGCAGGAGATCCTCTATTTTTTATCCAGTTTGGCTTATGAACAAAAAAGCTACAATTTCGCGCTTGAGTGTTTAGACCGTATCGTCGGGGATGCGGCTACTTCCGATGAGATGATGGAAAAAGCGTTATTTAAACGATCGGATCTGCTGCGCACGCTGAACAAGAAAGAGGAGGCGTCGGCTCAACTGGCAAAAATAGCCGCTGGAAAATTTAAAAACACGGCGCGGGCTTATTTTGAACGCGCCGAGATTCTTAAGGAACAGGAAAAATACGAAGAAGCGGTAAAGGTCTATGAAGCGGCCCTCGCGTCGCCCGAGAGCCAATACTCCAAACCTGCCCTGTATGAGGCTGGCGTTCTAGATTTTAAACTGGGTTATAAAACCAAGGCCAAAAAGCATTTTGTTTCTTATTTCGAAAAATACCCCAAGGAGAAGGAAGCCCACCAGTTGTATCTCCAAGCGGTCCAAATAGATCTGGACCTTGAAAACTTTGAGGAGGCCTCGCGGAATGTGTCGCGCTTTATCGAAGCGCATCCTAAGAGTGAAGTGTTGGACATCGCTTACTATAAATTAGGCATAGCCCAAACGGGACTGAAAAAATTTAAAGAAGCCGTGTCGTCGTTTCAAAAAATTAGCACAGATTTTAAAACCTCGATTGTTTATCCGGAGACGCTTTATGGCGCGGCCGCGAGCTCGGAAAGCATCCCGGATATTTCACAGGCGGTGCGTTTTTATGAACAATTGATCTCGAATTACCCGGATCATTATCTGGCGAAGGACAGCCTGATGCGATTGGGGCATCTTTACATCCAAACGGAAAACTATGAAAAAGCGGCCGCGCTTTATGAGGATATTTTACTGAATAAACCGGCGGTCTCCGTTTCTTCCGGCGCCGCGTTGTGGCTGATCCGCCATGACCTGAAAAATGGCGACTACGACCATATGCAGAAAATACTGGCCATTTTACCCCAAAGGTTTTTGAATGAAAATCTGACGCATGAAACAGATTTTTTTCTGGCGGAAAGTTATATGGGAGCGAAAGATTATGATAAAGCCGTTGAATACTACACCAAAGCGGTCCAGGACAATCCGCAAGGCCGTTACATCGCTCATGCTTATTTGGGACTCGGGGTAGCTTATGTCGTCAAAGAAAATCTATCACAGGCTGAGAAAAATTTTCAAAAAGCACTGCGGTTTGATTCGGAAATGGACGTGGCGATCCGCGCCCATTTTGAGCTGGCCAATGTGCGGCTTCGCGCCGGGGAGACCGAAGAGGCGGCCAAGGCCTTTATGCTGGTCGCGATCTTGTACGATGACGAGAAGTACTGTCCCGTCGCTTTATACAAAGCGGGCGAATGTTTTTCAAAAAAAAACAAGATCGACGAAGCCCAAAAGGCCTTCAAAGAACTCAAGACGCGCTATCCGCAAAGTGAATGGGCAAGGAAACTTCGATGAGCCACCCGGCCGCAATAACGCAATTTAGGGATAAAAAATGGTTTACTCCTTTTTTATGGTCGCTCGCGGCGCATCTTTTGCTCGTCGTGTGGGCGATGTTCATTTATCCGGGCGGTTTGAATTTTCTGGATAATGCCAAAACTTCATTCAAACTGAAGGGTGTTCAAAGTCTGAAGGGGGGCGGTAAAGCGGCAGTTCAAGGCGCTCCGCAGATCGTAAAAACCATTCAATTTTCTCAAAATAGCCCCGCGCAGGTAGTTCGTAAGCTGGGCAAGACGCAAACCGGCATTAACGAAGCCAAGGTCCCAAAAGTCGCAAAAACAGAGGAGCCTATTCGTGATAAAGCGGTCAAGTTTGAGTCCCAAGCCACCGAGGATATCCAAACGATTTTGAACCAGACGGAAGAAAGAAGCACCGGCGAGAAAGTCGAGGTAAAGCCCAGCTCCACCGCGGAGTATTATCAACGCCAAGCCGCGCAGAGTACTCAAGTAAAACCTTTGACGGACCGTCAGATCCTGAACGCTTTAGACAAGCCTTTGGACAAGATCCAGCTTTATTCGCCGCCGAATGTCTCGATCGACGCGGAAGAAGGTATGCCGGGTTTCATGCCGCTCAGCCCGGAGACGGGCGGGAACGGGGGGACCGAATACGGCTCTACCATAGGTGAACCCGACGGCACGGTCACAAAATACGAATCGCTCGATAAGTTTTTGGATATCGCCGTGTATACCTATGAAAATACGAAAACCGCGAAAAAATATTTCATGATAAAAATTTTCGCCAAGGACCTGCGGGCGTTTCATGTGATGCCGAAAGAGCTTTTTTTTGCGATAGATTGTTCGCTGAGCATCCGACCGGACCGCCTTGAGGCTTTTAAAAAAGGCATCAGCCGGTGTCTGAAGAACCTGAATAAAAATGATCTATTCAATATCGTGGCTTTCAAAGACGAGGTGATCTTTTTTTCACCGCATTCACTTCCTGCGACTCCCAACACGATCAAACGCGCCGAAAAATTCGTCGCTAACTTCAGCCCGACGCAGCGCACGGACGTCTATGCCGCTTTCGAGGGGATCATCGAGCGGCCTTTGTCACGGCGTCCTTCTGATGTGATCCTGATATCGGACGGCCGCCCGACCTCCGGGATCGTGAATTCCAGGGACTTGATCAATTCTGTGACGCTTTTAAATAAGAAGACCCGGCCTGTTTTCGCTTTCAGCGGCGGCGCGAAGGTGAACCGTTATCTCTTGGATTTTATCGCATACCAAAACCGTGGCTGGTCTGAATTTATAAAAAAAACCTCTAATATCGAGAAAGGCTTGGCGCAATTTTACGACAAGATCCGCGACCCGTTGTTTTTAAATCTGCGTTACCGGTTGAACGGGTTGGATGAAGAAGAGGTGTTCCCTAAATTTCTGCCAGATTTCTATAAAAACGCGGAGTTCACGTTGTACGGCACCTATGCCGGTGAACAGACATTTTCGATGCAGCTGTTGGGCGATGTGGATGGGACAACGAAAGAATTGATCTTCACGCGGTCGCTAAAAGACGCGCCGAAAGGCACCGAGGAGATCATGAAAGGCTATGCGTTCAACAAAATTTATCACCTGATCAGCCGCATGACCGAAGAGGGAGAAAACCCCAAGATCATTGAAGAGATCAACGCTCTCAGCCGCCGCTACAGCGTGACGACGCCGTATTCTCCGGAAGTCGTGGCCAAGGGTGATTGATCGCTCGTAGATATCAAATCTGCAATTTTTATAGTATCTAAGAACAGAAAATTGGATTAGAATACACCGAAATGTTGTCCAATAAATGCCTGCTTAACGAACACCATTCATGGAGGAGCTTGATATGTTAAAGAAAATGATGCTTGTCTTATTTCTGGGAATGACCGTGTTTTTAAACTCGCCAGCCTTTGCCAATTCTATGGACGGCGGGTGCAAAGGTAAAGACTGTTATGGCAAGATGGATAAGGGGCACAGCCAGTGTCCGATCGCCAACAAGTTCATGATGAAAGCGCACTTTCTTCTTGAAAACAAAGCCGGTATCGGTTTAACGGACGATCAAGTGAAGACCATCAAGGATCTTAAACTGCAAATGGAAAAGGACAGCGTTCGTCAAGGTGCGGATATGCAAACTTTCATGTTGGATCTCCAGTCCAAACTTGCGGAGGATAAGGTCGACATCGAAGAGTCGAATACCCTGATTGATAAGGGTTTTGCCTCGGCTTCAGCCTCCGCGAAATCAAACCTTCAGGCTTATGCGAAGTTGAAAAGTCTTTTGACCCCCGATCAGATGACCAAGATGAAAGCGCTTCATGAGCAGATGAAAAAAAATGAGCGTGAGGAAAAAGAGGATAAATAATTAAGGGGCTTCTGATGAAAAGAAAGTGCTTTGGGTTCATTTTGTTATTTGTTATAGCCGGTTCGTCTTATGCTTTGGCCGCCACAGGCGCCGCGGTGATCAAACCAACCAAAGAAGGTTCGAACCTGTCAGGCAATGTGTCTTTGACTGATACGCCCGGGGGCCTCAAAGTCTCCGTGGACCTCAAAGGAGTCTCTCCCGGAAAACATGGTTTTCATATTCATGAGATCGGCGCTTGCACGGAAGAAAGCAAGGCGGCCGGCGGGCATTACAATCCAGACGGCGTTCCGCACGGACTTTTGTCAAAAGACGGTTTCTCCCACGCGCACGCCGGCGATCTAGGGAATATCGAGATAAACCCAGATGGCTCTGGAAAATTGGAGGCTGTGTTGCCGGGTCTTACATTGACGGGCGGTAAATACAACGTTGCCGGAAGAGCGTTCATTCTTCATGAAAAAGCAGATGAATTTAGCCAACCCACTGGAAACGCCGGCGGCAGGATCGGCTGCGGCGTGATCGAGGTTTCGAACTCTTAGTAACCTTCTCAAAGAGGCATTTTGAGAAAAAATAGTGTATAATTGCCCCTATGAAACACTTAATAAGTAGATTAATCGCCTTTGCCGTTATTTTCATGATTGGCACCGGCAATTTCGCCTACGCAACATCGGCGGTTTCTTGCCGGACGATGGGTGTTATTTCACCAAGCCGCGAGCTATCTCAGAAGAAAGCCCAGCCATGCTGTGAGCGCAGCGCCATGCCTTGCCGGTGCGAAATTAAAGCGGATTCGAAATTGTTTCCGCAGCTGGCGGCATCACTGCAAACCAGTGGTTTATTCCTAAGTATTTTAGGTTTTACGGCCATTAATAATTTTATGTTGAATGACTCGCCAATCCGGCGAGGGTTTTCCTCCAAATCTCCCCCAGGGCAAAACCCTCTTTTTGTCCTCTACTCCGTCTACCGCATTTAGACTTTTCCTTTCATAGCGTGTGATTTCAAGGCCCTAATTTTAAACGGTCGGATCGCGCGCTATTTTTCTGTTCTGAATTCTGAAAAATATGTGTTTGTTTATTATTAGTCAACGGTGAATAAAATTGGTAAAATTAGGAAAGTCTCTTATCTCTTGATTATTCGCTTATGGGGTGACGGAATGATGAAAAAACGAATTTTTTCTTTTCTTGGAGTTTTCCTTTTTATTGCCTCCGGCGTTTTTGCCGGGGATACTTTAACCATTCAGGATATTGTCCAGCAAGGGCTTTTAAAAAGCTCGGCTGTCCGATCCAAAAAAGCCGCTTATGAGGCCGCGCGTGCCAAAGTGATCAAGGCGTGGCTGCCGGAAGACCCGATGGCCGGCATTGACGTCGAAGGCCAGCGTGAGATTTTTAAGACCGGAAGCCGCATGAATTACGAAACGATGGTTTCTCAATCCGTGCCATTTCCAACGACGTTATTCCTGAGGGGCATCGCCGCTTCCAAAGAAGCGGATATGGCTTATCAGGATTTCAAAGAGGAGGAACGAAAAGTCGCCTGGGGCGTCGAGCAGCCGGTCTATTCCCTTTTTCTGACCAAGAAGACGATCCAGGCATTGGAAGAAACCAAAACTCTGCTTGAACAATTTTCTCGAGCAGTTCGCGCCCGCTATGAGGCGGGTCAAGCCGGCCAAATAGACAGCCTGAAAGTGGGGATTGAGCTGTCGCAGGTCAACGTCGAAATATTTGAATGGAAACAAAAAGAGCACGTGGCAAACGCTGAAGTTGCCAGGCAACTGAATCAGCCGATGGGTATGGTCTATGAAATTGATGAGAAGACCACCGGAGAAAAGGAGGAGCTTTCTTATTCCGATCTTGAAAAAGCCGCTCTGGATACCAAACCCGAACTTCAAATGCTTAAAGCAGCCGTGGAAAAGGCGAGAACGGAGAGTCTGCTCGCGAAGACAGATTGGCTGCCGGAGCTGACGGGCCGGGTGGAGATAAGGGATTTTACCCAAGAGGGGCGGGAGCGCGAGGTTGACAATTTTATCGGTTTTTCGGTGCCGGTTTGGTCCCTTGTCAAAGGCTTGGGAGGCGCCTGGAGAGGGGCGGATGAAGAAGTAAAGGCGGCGGAGGCTTTGGTCGTGGACATGAAAAACGAGGTTTTGCTCCATGTGCATCATGCGTTTTCCCGTGTCAGCGCGGCACGATTTGCCATCGAAACGTTTGAGAAGGAAACGCTTCCGCAAGCCAGGCAGCAAGTCCAGATCGCCTTAAGCGGATATGAAGCCGGGAAGGTGGACGTCCTTATGTTGATTGACGCCCAGCGAACGCTCAAAAACCTCCAGATTCAGTATTACAAGGCACTGGCGGAATATGAAATGGGGCTTTCTGACCTTCGTTTGGCTGTCGGCCGGAACCTGAAAGGAGCTAAAAAAGGTGAAAAATAAGAAGATACTCATCGTTGCAATTTTTGTCGTCATTGCCGGAGTTTTGCTTTTTCCACTTTTGAAGGGGATTGGGGCGAACGATAAAGTCCAGAACCGCCAATCAGAGAAAACCGCTCAGTATCATTGTCCGATGCATCCGAATGTTATTTCTGACAAGCCGGGAGACTGCCCTATTTGCAAGATGAGGCTTGTCCCGAGCGGAATCGAGGCAGTGACGCCTGTCAATGCCAAAACCGGAAAACTTGATCCGAATGCCATCTGTATCCTGCATGAATGCCCCATGCTGAAAAAAGGCGAAAAATGCCCGATGCTGGTGCTGGCCGAAAAAGGCGAAAAGGTGACGTGCCCTGTTTGCAATGAGAGGTTTGAGACTCGAAAACTCCTCTTTTATCGTCATCCCATGCGTCCCGAAGTGACGTCGCCCAAACCGGCTAAAGATGAAATGGGAATGGACTATATTCCGGTTTATAGCGATGAAGTGGGAAATGAAAGCGGGGCAAAGGGCGGGTTTGAGCTTCCGACGGGCTACGCCTCTATTCTTATTACCCCTGAACGCCAGCAACTTATCGGCATTCGTACGGAAGCCGTTGAGAAAAAAGAGGCCTTAAAAACTATCCGCGCGGCGGGACGAATCGCGTACGACCCGGATCTTTATCAGGCGCAGTCGGAGTACATCGAGTCGTTTCGATCGCTCAAACAAAGCAAAGAAAATACCGACGGCGGAGATTGGGCGTCAAAGCTTATGGAGAGCGCGAAAACCAAGCTTATCCGCATGGGTCTTAACTCTGAAATGATTGAAGCGCTGCAAAAGGAAGAAGGCCCCGACAAGAGCCTTCTTTACGCGGTCCCGGGAGGCGGTGCTTGGGTCTACGCGGACATTTACGAGTATGAAATTCCTCTGGTAAAAGTAGGGGATGAAATCACGGTAGAAGTCCAATCTCCTCCCGGGAGTCCGGTTAAGGGGAATATCAGGGCGATTGACACCGTGGTCAATCCCGCCACTCGCACAGCGCGCGTTCGCGCGGCCGTGAAAAATGATGATGGGTTATTAAAACCCGATATGTATGTCAACGTATCGCTTGAAGCGCCTCTTGGAAAGGTGATTCTTATGCCCGCGGAAGCGGTATTTTTCACCGGCAAAACCAATATCGTTTTTGTGGCCAAAGGAAAAGGTCTTTTTGAGCCAAGGCATGTCATGGTGGGGCAGAAGGCCGGGGATTTTTACGTTGTGAACGAAGGCCTTTTGGAAGGGGAGATGGTTGTCACGAACGGGAATTTCTTGGTGGATTCGGAAAGTAAACTCAAAGCCGCCCTAAGCCGGAGTACTTAAGTTTTATGGTTAAAAAAATCATCGAATTTTCCGCCCACAATAAATTTTTTATTCTCATTCTAACCGGCGTCGCGATTTTATTCGCGGTCAAGGCCATGCAAAACGTTCCTTTGGACGCGATCCCCGATCTTTCGGATACACAGGTGATCGTCTACTCCAAGTGGGACCGGAGCCCCGATATCATCGAAGACCAGGTGACCTATCCCATCGTCACCGCGCTTTTAGGAGCTCCCAAGGTCAAGGATATCCGGGCTTTTTCAGACTTCGGTTTTTCCTACGTGTATATCATTTTTGAAGATGGGACGGATATCTACTGGGCGAGAACGCGCGTTCTGGAATACTTAAGCAAAATCCTTCCTAAATTGCCCGAAGGGGTGAGCACGGAGCTGGGGCCTGACGCCACCGGAGTCGGTTGGGTTTACCAATACGCGCTTGTCGATAAAAGCGGAAAGCACGATCTCCAGGAACTGCGGAGTTTTCAGGACTGGACGCTTCGCTACCAGCTTCAGTCCGTCCAGGGGGTGGCGGAAGTGGCCTCCGTAGGCGGTTTTCAAAAACAGTATCAGGTGATTCTTGATCCGAATAAACTCTCATCCTACAACATCCCAATCATGGACGTGGCGAATGCGATACGCCAGGGCAACAACGACGTCGGGGGGAGGTTGTTAGAGTTTTCCGGGGCCGAGTACATGGTGCGAGGCCGTGGTTACGCGAAGTCAGTGAAGGACATTGAGAATATCGTGGTGAACGTTGATGGCAAAGGCACGCCGGTGCTCGTAAAAAATTTGGGTCAGGTGGCTATCGGCCCCGATATCCGGCGGGGCATCGTGGATCTCGACGGTGAAGGAGACGTGGTCGGCGGCATTGTCGTGATGCGTTACGGAGAAAACGCTTTGAATGTCATTAACCGCGTGAAAGAAAGGATAAAAGAGCTCAAACCCTATTTTCCCGAGGGGATCGAAATTGTCCCGGTATACGATCGCTCGGAGCTTATTACCCGATCGATTGATACGCTGAAAGAACAGCTTCGCGATGAAATGATCATCGTGAGTCTCGTCATTCTTCTTTTTCTCTGGCACATTCCGTCGGCGATTGTGCCCATCGTGACGATTCCAATCGCCGTGATTCTCGCTTTTATCCCGATGTATTTCATGGGGCTCACCTCCAATATCATGTCCTTGGCTGGTATCGCGATTTCGATAGGAGTTTTGGTGGATGGCGCGATCGTTGAAGTCGAAAATGCCTACAAGAAGCTCGAGCTTTGGCAGGCGGGCGGTCGCAAAGGTGATTTTCATGAGGTACGTCTCAATGCCTTGAAGGAAGTCGGCCCTTCCGTATTTTTCTCGTTACTCGTGATTGCCGTGGCGTTTCTGCCAATCTTCGCTCTCATAGACCAGGAGGGGAGGCTTTTTAGGCCGCTGGCTTTTTCAAAAAACTTTGCCATGGCTATCGCCGCTGTGTTGACCTTGACTCTCAACGTGTCCATGCGGATGCTTTTTGTTCGCATGGACTATTTTTCGTTCAAACCCGTGTGGTTTTGTCGGATCGCGAACGCGGTTTTAGTCGGAAAATATTACCCTGAAGATAAACATCCGGTGAGCCGCTTTTTATTCAGGATTTACGAACCGGCCGCGCATTTTGTGTTAAAACACCAAAAAAAGACGATCTTTGCGGCGGTCACTTTATTTTTATTGACGATCCCATTTTATTTTAAGCTTGGAACGGAGTTCATGCCGAGTCTGAACGAAGGAGTCATGCTTTACATGCCGACGACGCTTCCCGGGATCTCCGTGACGGAAGCGCAGCGGCTCATGCAGACCCAGGACAAGATCCTGAAAACGTTTCCCGAAGTGGAAAGAGTTTTTGGGAAATCCGGCAGAGCGGATACTTCCACGGACCCCGCGCCATTTTCCATGATGGAGACAATAGTGGTTTTAAAACCGGAAAGCCAGTGGCGTGAAGTCAAGCGTTGGTATTCGTGGATGCCCAAGATTTTGCGCGAGCCGTTCCGACACATCTGGCGCGATAAAATCACTTACGAGGACCTCGTCAATGAAATGGACCAGAAACTTCGTTTCCCGGGAGTTTCCAATGCCTGGACGATGCCGATCAAAAATCGTATCGACATGCTTTCGACCGGTATCCGCACGCCGATCGGCATCAAGATCTACGGCGCGGACTTAAATGAAATCGAGAAGATCGGCCTGCGCGTTGAGGCAGCGATAAAAAATATGAAAGGTACCCGGAGCGTCTATGCCGAGCGCGTGACGGGTGGTTACTTCGTCGATTTTGATTTAAAACGGGAGGAACTTGCCCGGTACGGCCTTTCGATTCAGGACGTCCAGATGGTAATTTTATCGGCGATCGGCGGCGAGAATATCTCAACGACGGTTGATGGCAGGGAGCGTTATCCGATAAATATCCGCTATGCCAGAGAATTTCGTGATGACATCGATGCATTAAAGCGTGTGCTTGTGCCCGTGAAATCCGGCGCGCAGGTGCCCATCGCCCAGCTTGCCGACATCAATCTCGTGCAAGGCCCTGCGATGATCCGGGATGAAAATGGGAGACTTTCCGGGTATGTGTATGTGGATATCACCGGCCGAGACATTGGCGGATACGTGGAAGAAGCCAAAAAAGTGGTCGCCAAAGAGGTGAAGGTCCCCGAAGGTTATTTTCTCTATTGGAGCGGCCAGTTCGAAAATATGATCCGCGTCAAAAAACGCCTGGCACTCGTCGTGCCGATCACGCTTTTTTTGATAGCGCTTCTTCTTTATATGAATACCAAATCCTGGGTCAAAACGGGCATCATTTTTCTCGCCGTTCCGTTCTCACTCATTGGTGCGGTATGGTTTCTTTATTTTCTGGGGTACAACGTCTCGATCGCCACTTGGGTTGGGATGATCGCGCTGATGGGACTCGACGCGGAAACGGGTGTTTTTATGCTTATGTATCTTGATATGGCTTATCAGGATGCTGTGAAAGCCGGAAAGATGAACACGAAGAAAGACCTGGAGGATGCCATCATCTACGGCGCCGTGAAACGCATTCGTCCGAAGATGATGACGGTTATGTGCGCGATGCTGGGTCTCATGCCGATCATGTGGTCGATGGGGACGGGTGCGGATGTGATGAAACGCATCGCCGCGCCGATGATCGGAGGACTTTTAACGAGTTTTGTGATGGAACTCCTCGTTTATCCGCCGATCTATTCGTTTTGGAAACGAACTAAGGCAATGAAGTAAATTGATTACCCCCACTCCGCTTCCCGGAGTATTTTCGCGAAAGACTCATTGTCCAAAGAAAGCGGTGGCAGGTAGGGCCGTAACGGCGTCCTGACCCACCAGTCGCCGGTTTTCTTTTTCTCTTCGGCATCCGTGAAACGATAGCTGTAAAGCATGGCGCGGATGTAATGAGGCGGGTGGTCCGGAAACGGGTTTTTTTCGATGAGTTTCAGGATCTCCGGGTCGTTCTGAAGAAATTTATTCACAAGATTCAGGATCCACGGATGGTAGCTCCAGTCCGACATTGCCGCGAACCACATCAGCCAGTCAAGTCTCAGGTGATAGGGCGCGATCAGTGGCGGATGCCGGTGCACGTCTCCGGGTTTGGCTTTAAATTCATATTCTCGCCATGTGGTTTTGTCGGTGGTCTGCCAATCGTTCGTACCCTCCAGAACTATCTCGGTGCGGTTTTTTGTGACAGCTCCAAAAGCGCCGTAGGTGTTGACCAGATGAAGCGGCTCAAAGCTGGTGTTCATCATCTGACGTGGTGAAAGCAGATTCAAAGCGGGATTGATGCTGAGATAAACGATCAATGCGGTCAAAATCGCCAGCAGGACTTTTCTTATTTTTTTCGGCTCATGAGTTTCGGGAACGGGAATCCTTATGAATTTGGAGAGGAACGCGTCGTCAAAACACGAAATCGCGATCGCGATCGTTAGATAATTCAGCCAGGACAGATTGCCGCTTAAGATCAGGCATCCCTGAAACACGATAGTCAAGATCCCTGCTGTCCAACCCAAAGGGCCCATCACGAAATAAAACCACGGAACAATAAGCTCGATAAAATGCGTGTAGAGTGTCTGAAATTTTAAAAACCAGTGCGGCAGGTGATGAAAATACCAGCTCAGCGGATTCGGGATAGGTTGTGTCTCATAGTGATAAAACATGCAGGTCAGATCGCGCCAACAGGCATCTCCGCGCATTTTGATCAGGCCCGCGCCAAACATGAGACGAAAGAGAACCCAGCGCAGAAACCAGATCACGTTGGCTGGCGGTTTCGTATCGTCCGACCCGAGAAAAATCGCCAAAAAACCCGATTCAAGCGTCATCGTTTCCCAGCCAAAGCTGTAAAAGATCTGCCCGATGTTCACGACCGACAAATAAAAAAACCAGAGCAAAGTCCAAACACCCGCCGAAACATAAATACCGAAGCGTTCCGAATATCCGCTCAACGCCAAGACAGACAGGCCGATCCCGAGCCACGCGATGGAGGCGATAAAGGCATCCGAGGCATTGAACCAAAAAAGGCCCGGGCTATCCCAGAACGAAATGTGTTTTAAAAAAAGATGGGTGGGAGAAAGTCCGTGTTCGCCGATGAGCCCCCGAAACTGTTGCACCGTCGCCACGAACGCGACAAGATAAACAAACGCGAGCGCTTTTTGGAAACAAAAACGGGTCAACCAATACGAGGTAAAATTGGCTTTGTCCATCGGATTAAAGTCATTATAACAGTCTTACAGCCTCTGTCCAATACGATAAACCGGCTGATATCTCTGGACACAACCGATGCAAAGAAAGATACAAAAAACTTAAAGATAAAGCTATAATCACAAAGAGTTTAATCTTGGTGTTTGCTGGACTCAGGCGTCCGGTGTGAGGAACATTTTTAAATGATCAAAGTGGCCTTGGGCGGATTCCGTATAAATTTAAATATATCCTATAAATTTTTAGGAACCGTAGCCGGCGTTCTATCGGGACTGGTTGTGCCGTTGTGTTTTCTTTTAAAAATGCGTTTTCATAATCAAGCCAGCATCGCTTTGATTAGCGCCGAGATATCGAAGAACTATTATTATTCAGCGTACATCCTTTTTATTATCCCCAGTGCTCTTGGATGGCTCGGCGCTTATTTAGGCGGCTTTCATGACAAGCAATCTCATGAAAAATCGCGCATCGAAAATCTGATGAATGCGCTGGCGGCACAATCCATGTCGGACGATGTGACGGGGCTTTACAATCATAGGCATTTGATCGAGGAAATCGAGAGAGAAATCGAACGTGCAAAAAGATACGACCATATTTTGTGCGGAATGATGATCGATGTAGATGGTTTCAAAAAAATCAACGATACCTACGGCCATCTGACGGGCGATTTTGTCCTTCGAGAGATGGCGCAGTTGCTGATTCAAAGCCTTCGTAAAATCGATGTGATCGGCCGGTATGGCGGCGATGAATTTGTCGTCATCTTGCCGGAGACGAGGATAGAAGCGGCGATCGTTGTTGCTGAGAGGATTCTTCAAAACGTCCGGCAACACCGTTTTCAGACCAAACACGCTCATCTGAGCCTCACCGTGAGCATCGGAATTATTTCTTTCGAAAATATAAAGGATCTGGACAGGGCACAATTCATCGAAAGAATAGATAAGGCGATGTTCGAGGCAAAGGCGTTGGGAAAAGACAGGATATTTAAATAAATGGCCGCTTCCGGCTAATTCAAGTTGCCATAGACAATACAAAAGCCCTCCATATTTTGGAGGGCTTTTTATTTCCTGCTTTTTTAGCAACATTTTTTTCTGCTCCATAATTTTCTCGTGGTTTTCAATAATCCCCGATCTTGATAAAATCCGACATTCTTGACAATATTCAGCATCCCTATGCGTTTGCTCTTCATTTTAGCTTTTTGTAACTAGTTACTTAACAAAAAATTTATATTCATTTCATAATGTCTTTATGTAAAAAAGATACCATGAGGCCAAGGATTACGGATTATTTTAACCGCTAAATTGGAGGAAAAAATGAAAAAGTTTTTAGTCGCAGTAGCGCTTGTGGCGGTGTCACTGAGCCAGACCGTGCTGCTTTTCGCGGATTCGCCAGGTGACGTGACGTCGATGTTGGAAAGTCTGAAGCAACAGATGACACAAATGCAGCAAACGATTAATGAGCAGAATATGAGGATCCAGCAGCTCGAATCAAGAAAAGTTTTGGAAACGCCCCAAGCCAACGCACCAATGCAGCCTACGGCCGCGACAATGAGCGACGCCGATTTCCAAAAGAGCCTTAAAGACAATGTTGGCGAAGTAATCCCGTGGCTCAAAGGCGCTAAATTTGCCGGTGATTTCAGATTACGCTATGAGGCGTTTGAGTTTTCGGACAATAATCCTGACGAGAACGTCAGTTCTGATCGCACCAGGAACCGTTTTCGCATTCGTTTGCGCTGGGGTTTTGAAAAAGACTACGGCGATGATTGGAAGGTAGGTTTCCGTTTGGCCACCGCGACCGCCGGCACCAACGGCGTAGCAACAGACAACACTTCCACGAATGTTACGCTGGGCAATCCCGGTTATGCTGTTTATAAAAATATCTATGTGGACCGTGCCTATGCTCAATATTCTCCGAATGGCCTAAAAGATTATGGTCCGGTGAAAGGGGTCACGATAGGTGCGGGTAAATTTGACAACCCATTCTTGCGTTATTCCACTCCTATCGTATGGGATGGCGATGTGACACCGGAAGGTGCTTATGAAAAAGCCACTTTGCAACTCATAAGCACGGAGGATACAAAGGTCAACCTCTATGGGACAGCGGGGCAGTTCATTGTTAATGAAAACTCCGGAGTGGACACAGACGTCGAAATGTATGGTTATCAAGGCGCGCTGAATGTTTCAACTTATGGCTTCGGGACTGATATGCCGGTAGATCTCACTGGCGCGATATCTTTCTACGAGTATACCAATTGGGGCCAAACGGTTGCGAGTAATACCACGAGCGTCTCTTTTCTTAGGACCAACACGCTGATCGCCGATGATTTCAGGATTATTGATCTTTATCCCGAAATCCAGTTCTACGTGAACCGCACGCCTGTCACGTTATGGTACAACTTCGTAAAGAACCTTGGGAATGTTGGTACAGACGATGAAGTGGGTTCTTCAGGTAACGACATCCATGATACAGACCAAGCATGGGGTTTAGGGGTCAAACTCGGCAAGGCCAAGAAAAAGGGAGATTGGGAGGCATTTTACGGATATTACGAAATCGGCGCCAATGCGGTTGTGGCGGCATTCAATGACAGTGATTTCGGTGGTCCGGGCGGGGTAGGTTTTACCAACCGCCAGGGACATAAATTTGGAATTGGCTACCAATTGACTGATGCGATCATGGTGAATTGGACGGGTTATGTGGTTACGCCTTTGAACCCGAATGCCACTGTGGCAAACAGTCTCAACGAGACCGTATTTAGATCCCAGGCGGATCTGGTCTATAAGTTTTAGAGTGTCTTCACAGAATCTTCATAGTCCATTTATAGAATCTTCACGAATGCTAGTTAAATTAACTATCTAAAGGAGAAAAGGGCATGTCAAAGAAAAGAGTCCATCGAATACTATCTTTAATTTTTGCGGCCAGCCTTATCAGTGCTTCAGCTATGGCTAAAAATACGGGCTCTATTCAGATCAAAGGATCTGACACGATGGTGAATCTTGTACAGGCCTGGGCTGAGGCCTACATGAAAAAGAACCCGGACTCTAATATCGCGGTGACCGGGGGAGGTTCGGGCACCGGATTCGCAGCGCTGATTGGCGGCACGTGTGATATAGCCGTGGCGTCCCGCACGATCAAGCCCAAAGAGCTTGATCTGGCCGCTAAGAAGGGAATTCATCCAACAGAAATCACGGTGGCGTTGGACGGTTTGGCGGTCGTGGTAAATTCCAAAAACCCTGTTTCGCAACTGACGATTGACCAATTAGCGGATATCTTTACCGGAAAAATAAAAAATTGGAAGGAAGTAGGTGGCGTGGAATCGAAGATCGTTATTCTTTCAAGGGAAGTAAATTCCGGAACTCATGTTTATTTTAAAGAGCATGTACTGAGGAAAGGCGATGAAAAATCTAAGGAAGAATATTCAGCCGAGGCATTGTTACTGTCGTCAAGCCAGGCGATCGCTGATGAAATTGCCCAAAATCCCTCAGCGATTGGTTATTATGGGATGGGTTACATCGGAAAGGCCCAAAAGGCTTTGTCAATCGCAAAAATGGCAGGTGGCGAATACGTGACTCCTAAAACTGAGGATGTGATCAGCGGCCGTTATCCGATTTCACGGCCTCTTTTTATTTACACCAAAGGGGAACCTGCCGGCGATGTTAAAAAATTTATAGACTTTATCCTTTCTGGCGAAGGACAATCAGTCGTGATGTCCATGGATTTTGTTCCACTTAAAAAATAAACCGCGCATGGTTTTAATTCATAAGTTCAAAGAGTTTTGTGTTGAACGCGCGATAAAAGTAAGTGGCGTTGCCTCTATTTTTATTGTGGTTCTCATATTCTTTTTTCTTCTCAAAGAAGGCGTTCTCTTATTTCAAACAGAAAAGGTCGGTAACTTTTTATTGGGTAAGAATTGGTACCCGATCTCGGAGCCTGCCGAGTTTGGAATACTGCCGCTCGTCTTTGGCACGCTATTGGTCACATTTGGCGCTGCGATTATTTCCATTCCCTTGGGCATCGCCTCGGCTATTTATATCTCCGAAGTAGCACCTTCCCATCTAAAAGAAATTTTGAAATCGGGTATTGAGTTATTAGCTGCGATCCCTAGCGTTGTCCTAGGATTCATCGGCATGATTACCATCGTTCCGTGGATCAAAACAGCTTTTCATATACCGACCGGGCTGACTGCATTTTCAGGAGCCATTATTTTAGCGTTTATGGCCATGCCGACGATCGTTTCCATCGCGGAAGACGCGTTGCATTCGGTGCCAAAAAATTACAAAGAAGGCGCTTATGCACTCGGAGCTACACAGTGGCAGACCATTTATCGTGTTGTGCTTCCGGCAGCTTCGTCAGGAATCGTTGCGGCGATTATGCTCGGCATCGGCCGTGTGGTCGGCGAGACGATGGCTGTCATGATGGTGACGGGAAACTCCGCCTCCATGTTTAGAGGTTTTTTGGCGCCGGTCCGGACACTGACTGCGACCGTTGCCGCGGAAATGGGCGAGACGGTGCAGGGCAGCGATCATTACTTCGCCCTTTTTGCGATCGGCATCGTCTTGTTTGTGATCACGTTCATGATCAATATAACGGCAGATATCTTTTTACATCGAAAAAGAAAATAATGGGTTCTCCCAAACTTATCCAACGATTCGCATTTACATTTTTACTTATCGCGACACTTTTAGTTATCCTGCCGGTTGTGATGGTGATAGTTTTTATCGTTAAAAACGGCATCGGGGCCATTACCTGGGAGTTTTTAACTCAGATGCCACGGTCCGGCATGAGAGCCGGCGGCATTCTGCCGGCGATCGTCGGGACTTTTTATCTTGTGATGGGTGCGGTACTTTTCGCGCTTCCGCTTGGACTCATGGCGGCAATTTATTTAAGTGAATATTCCAAAGACAGCTGGATGAACCGGGCCGTGCGCCTTGCGATCATCAATTTGGCAGGCGTGCCATCGGTGGTGTTCGGACTTTTCGGCTTGGCTCTGTTTGTAAATTTTTTTAAATTTGGAGCGTCCATACTCGCAGGCTCTCTAACGCTTGGGATCATGATTTTACCAGTGATTATCACGTCTTCAAGAGAAGCGCTGGACTCTGTCCCGAAGTCGTTCCGTGAAGTCAGTTTATCCCTCGGAGCGACCAAACTTCAAACAATCCGGCACGCGGTGCTGCCTCATGCGCTTTCCGGCATCTTGACAGGGACGATCCTGGGTGTCGGTCGCGCGGCAGGGGAAACGGCACCAATTTTATTCACGGTAGCCGCTTTTTATCTGCCACGCTTGCCTCGCGGCGTGTTCGACCAGGCGATGGCTTTGCCTTATCATTTGTATGTACTTTCGACACAAGTGCCCAATGTCGACGCCAAGATTCGATATGGTACGGCGCTGGTTTTATTGACGATCGTACTACTGATGAATCTGATAGCGGTTACCATTCGTTCCCATTTTCGGAGCAAGAAGAAATGGTAACCCCACCACCGATTAAAATCAGCGCAAGGAATTTAAAGGTTAGTTTCGGGCAAAACGTTTCTCTCGATCAGGTAAACCTTGATATTGCTTCAAACCGGATCTTGAGCATCATTGGTCCAGCCAATTCCGGCAAAACAACATTTCTTAAGACCATTAATCGATTGATCGATTTCTTCGACGATGTGAAGGTTTCCGGAGATGTCTTCTTGGACAATCAAAATATTTTCAAGGATATTGACCCGGACCTGTTACGCCGGAGGATAGGAATTATCTTTGCTTTGCCGATTCCTTTGCCGATGACAGTTTTTGAGAACGTGGTCTATGGTTTAAGAAGACAGGGGATAACGCATAAAGCGAGGCTTATGGAACATGCTGAAAAGGCGCTGAGAGACGCTTATTTATGGGATGAGATGAAGGATCGTCTGGACGAGCAGGCCATGAAACTCTCCGGCGGGCAGCAGCAGAGACTCTGCATCGCGCGTACCCTTGCGGTCAACCCCGAGGTGATCCTCTTTGATGAACCGTGTTCCGCACTTGATCCGATATCCACGGCGATGATCGAGCAGGCGATGATGGAGCTCAGGAATCATTACACCATTGTTCTTGTAACCAACAATACGAAACAGGCGGCACGAGTCGGCGACAATACGGCTTTTTTTCTCATGGGACGATTGATTGAAATTGACTCGACGAGTAAGATTTTTACCTCACCGAGCGATCCGAGGACCAATGATTACATCTCCGGGAGGTTCGGCTAAAGCATGGAAAACCCGATCATTTCCGCTGAAAAGATCAATCTTTATTATGGGATGTTTCACGCATTAAAGAACGTGGATCTTTCGATCGCGAGAAAGAAGATCACCGCGATCATAGGTCCATCGGGCTGCGGAAAATCGACGCTGCTTCGAGTTTTCAATCGCATGAATGACCTTATTGAAGGCGCTCGAGTCACTGGTCGGGTCATGCTTGACGGCCGTGACATTTATGGCTCTGAGATGGATCTTTTGGGACTTAGAAAAAAGGTAGGTATGGTTTTTCAGCGTCCGAACCCTTTTCCGCTGTCGATCTTTGAAAATATTGCCTTTGGACTTCGGATCCATCATATGTATAAAAAAAATAAATCCGTCCTGTACGGTATTGCAAAAGAAAGCCTGCAGTCGGTTTTTTTGTGGGATGAGTTACAAAATAAACTGAATTCTCTCGCGACAAACCTATCACTTGAGCAGCAGCAGAGGCTCTGTATCGCGCGCCTACTGGTTGTAAAGCCTGAGGTGCTTTTGATGGACGAACCCTGCTCGGCGCTTGATCCGATGTCGACGTCACGGATCGAGGAGCTAATGCAGGAACTTAAGAAAAATTACACGATCATTATCGTGACGCATAACATGCAACAAGCTGCGCGAGTCTCAGAAGAAACCGGGTATATGCTTCTCGGTGAATTAATCGAATTTGGAGCGACGCAGGAAATTTTTACAAAACCTAGAGACAGGCGAACGGAAGACTATATCACAGGGAGAGTGGGTTAAGACTAGGCGCTAGGATTCATAGGGAGGTATCCGATGGAAAGACATTTTGATGAAGAATTAAAAAACTTAAAAGAAAAACTTTTACACATGGCCGATACGGCGCAGGAAATGATCGGTCTTTCTGTCAAAGCGCTTACCGAGCGCGATAAAAAGGTCACGGAACAAGTGTTTACTCTTGAAAACAAGGTCAATCATGCGGAGATCGAGATCGAAGAAGAGGTATTGAGGCTCCTGGCTATCCGTCAACCTGCCGCGAGTGACCTGCGCCTTCTCACAGCGATCCTTAAGATCAACAATGACTTGGAGCGCGTCGCCGATCAGGCCGTAAATATCGCAGAGATCGCGGTGGATCTTTTAAAAGAGCCGCAGTTTAAACCGCTGATTGATATCCCGAACATGGCCAAGCTGGTTCAAAATATGGTGAAGGGCAGTATTGATGCTTTTGTGAATCATAATCCCGCCATGGCCACAGGGGTGTGCGAGCATGATGACGAGATTGATCTAATAAACGACCAGATATTCAGGGTCCTGTTGACCTACATGATGGAAAATCCTAAAAGTATCACGCCTGCGGTCGATCTGATCCTGATCAGCCGGAATCTGGAACGGATTGCGGATCATGCTACTAATATTAGTGAGGAAGTGATATTTATTGAAGAAGGAAAAAACATCAAGCATCATATCCAAGAAGAACAACAACATTAATTCTAAAGCCAAGGGTAATCCCAAAAAATCCCGCCAAGATCGTTTTCAAATGTATAATAAACACACACCTATGAATCAGACAATCTATACATGTCCGATGCACCCGGAGGTCATCCAAAGCATTCCCGGTTCTTGCCCCAAATGCGGCATGGCACTTGAGCTCCAAACAATAACCGAGGCGGCGGGTCAAGAGAGCGATCAAGAATTGATTGACATGAACCGCCGCTTTTGGGCAAGTCTTGCTCTGACGCTCCCGCTGCTTATTCTCACGTTGTCGGAGATGCTGCCCGGCAATCCCTTGCAGGAAATTTTATCGCCGAGGATCCTTATCTGGGGTGAGTTTTTTTTGGCGACTCCGGTTGTTCTGTGGGGCGCTTTGCCATTTTTTAAGCGTGGGTGGGCTTCAATTCTTCACCGAAGTCTCAACATGTTTACGCTGATAGCGCTGGGGGTCGGGGTCGCTTATATTTATAGCGTGATCGCCACGTTGATGCCGGGGATTTTCCCCGGCGCTTTCCGAGGACATGGAGGAGAGGTTTCAGTTTATTTTGAAGCGGCGGCGGTGATTACCGTGTTGGTCCTGTTAGGCCAGGTATTGGAACTTCGTGCTCGTGCCCAAACAAGCGATGCGATTAGGGCGTTGTTAAATCTAGCTCCCAAAACAGCACGGATCATAAGACCGAATGGAGCTGAAGAAGATATTGCGCTAGATCACGTCCAGCGTGGCGACAGGCTTCGTGTGCGGCCGGGTGAGAAAATTCCCACAGACGGTGTTGTTCTTGAAGGCATAAGTTCCGTCGATGAATCGATGGTTACCGGCGAGTCGATCCCGGTAGAAAAAGTCAAAGCGTCGAAAGTCGTGGGCGGAACCGTCAACGGCACCGGAAGCCTGGTTATCCAAGCGGAGCGCGTGGGAAGCGAAACGCTTCTTTCCCGGATCGTTCAGATGGTCAGTGAAGCTCAACGAAGCCGCGCCCCGATTCAGCGCGTTGCGGATACGGTTTCGGGATATTTCGTCCCGGTCGTTATACTCGCAGCGATCCTTACTTTTATTATTTGGGGATTTTTTGGTCCCGAACCTAAGATGGCTTACGCGATAGTGAACGCGGTCGCCGTGCTGATCATTGCTTGTCCTTGCGCGCTTGGGCTCGCGACGCCGATGTCGATCATGGTGGGTGTGGGCCGCGCCGCCACGGCAGGCATTCTTATTAAAAACGCCGAAGCATTGGAGATTTTTCAGAAAGTCGACACGCTCATTTTTGATAAGACAGGCACGTTGACCGAAGGCAAGCCAAAACTCGTTTCAGTAGTGCCGGTTCAAAAGACAAACGAGAAGGAGCTGTTACGGATTGCCGGTAGTCTTGAGCGCGGAAGCGAACATCCGCTGGCCCAGGCTATTGTAAGCGGATCGGAATCAAAAGGAGTTAGTTTTTCAGAAGTGAAGGATTTTAAGTCTGTCACTGGCAAGGGTGTGATGGGAATGATTGATAACGAACCGGCGGTTTTAGGAAATCAAAAATGGATGGAAGAGTTGGGTATCTCTGTTGGGGATCTCGCCGACCAAGCAGATCATTTTCGCAAAGACGGCCAGACCGTTATGTTTTTGGCTAAACAAAAGGAGATCTTGGGACTTTTTGGAGTTTCGGATCCTATAAAGCCGTCGACACCCGAAGCCATCGCCCTATTACACAAAGAAGGCCTTCGTCTGATCATGGTTACTGGTGACAACCCAATAACCGCTGAAGCTGTAGCGAGGAAACTTGGCATTGACGAAGTAAGAGCCGGAGTGTTACCCGAACAAAAAGGAGAGATCGTAAAAGAACTTCAAGCCAAAGGCCTGAATGTAGCGATGGCGGGTGACGGGATCAATGACGCCCCGGCGCTTGCGCAAGCCGATGTGGGCATTGCGATGGGGACCGGAACGGATGTGGCGATGGAGAGTGCGGGAATTACTCTCGTAAAAGGAGATCTTCGTGCTATCGCTAAAGCAAGAAAATTAAGCCAGGCAACCATGCGAAATATCCGTGAAAATTTATTTTTTGCTTTTTTCTATAATATATTAGGAATTCCGCTTGCGGCGGGTGTGCTTTATCCTTTCTTCGGGATTCTTCTTTCTCCGATTATCGCAAGTGCCGCGATGAGTTCCAGTTCAGTTTCGGTGGTTGGAAACGCGCTTCGGCTGCGTAAGCTGGTTCTTTAATACGGCTTTCTGGAAAAGCTAGAGTTGTCAGCTTTAACATGGTATCTTAACTATCATATTGAAATGGATACCAAACGCACCCCATCTAAATCGGCTCTAATTGACCGAGTTTTTAATGTCAGTGAATCCCGGGCCAAGTATCTTGCCAAAGTCACATGGATTGACCGCGTGGTGGCCGCCACTATTCTCAAACTTGTGCCGGCGTCGGTGACACCCAATCAGATTACGCTCTTTCGTTTCGCAACCATCCCGATTATTATTACACTTTTTTTGACCGGTCGTTTTGTCGCTGGAACCGCGCTGTTTCTTTTTTCCGCTTTTTCGGATATGCTCGATGGAGCGCTTGCCCGGACAACCAATCACATCACGATGTGGGGGATTATTTGTGATCCGCTCGCTGATAAATTATTGATTGGCAGTGTCTCGCTTATTCTTGTCACACGCTATGTAAGCGGTTACTTGGCTTTGGCGATTGTCGCGATCGAACTCACTTTGATGGCCTCCGCGTATTACCGGTACAAAGGACGCGTGGTGCCCGCCAAACTGGTCGGCAAGATCAAGATGATCCTTCAGTGCGTGGGCATTATTTTTATTTTATTTTATGTACTTTTTAGTTGGCCTGGATTTTTAATCGCGGCAAAATACACTCTTTATACCGCTGTCGCTTTTGCTATTTCAAGTCTTGTGGTGTACCGGTCGATTTAATTTCAAATTGAAATAATACTGAGTAATTTCTTCTCTTCTAAAATAAATATAAAATTATAGATGATAAATTTTCCCAATCGTATTACTATAATGACACTTCCATAAAAAAGAGGAGGGTTTTATTGCGCGGAAATTCAGGAAGATCGCATGACAAAATTTAAAGGCAAGTTGTTGATCATCGGTTGTGGTTCCGTTTCTCAGTGCGCCGTTCCGCTTGTCCTTAAGTTGATCGACATGCCTGCTCAGAATGTTACGGTGATGGATTTTTTGGATAACCGCGCGCGTATCAAAGATTCCTTGGCCAAAGGCGTTCAGTATGTGATCGACCGCGTGACTCAGGAAAATTATACGCAGCTCTTGCCAAAATACATCGGTCCTGGGGATATGATCATTGATCTGGCCTGGAATATCGAATGCCGGACCATCCTGCAGTGGTGCCGCGATCATGGCGTGCTGTATGTCAATACCTCCGTCGAGGAATGGGATCCCTATAAAGATTCCCAGCGCAATGACCCCACCAAGTACACGTTATACGCGCGTCATATGGAAGTTCGGAAAATGATCGAAGGCTGGGGTGAAAATAACGGCCCCACCGCGATCGTCGACCACGGCGCAAATCCGGGCCTCGTATCCCATTTCACCAAATACGCGTTGGTGGATATTGCGAAAAAGATCCTGAAAGAAAAACCAAAAGACTCGAGGAAGGTCGAGCTCGAAAAAGCGCTCGCGGATGAAAATTTCGCGAAGCTCGCTCAACTCGAAGATGTGAAGACCATTCATATCAGCGAACGCGACACGCAGATCACCAACCGCCCGAAGGAAGTCAACGAGTTCGTTAACACCTGGAGCATCGAAGGTTTTTTTGAGGAGGGCGTTGCGCCGTCGGAATTAGGATGGGGAACGCACGAACGCCACATCCCCAAAAAGGCCTATTTTCACAAGGTGGGCCCGAAGAACCAAATTTGTCTTTCTTCGATCGGCATGAAAACTTGGGTGCGCTCCTGGGTCCCTTGTGGAGAGATCACGGGCATGGTGATCCGTCACGGAGAAGCGTTCAGCATTTCGGATCGGTTGACGGTTTGGGAGAATGGAGACGCTGTCTATCGGCCGACCGTTCATTATGCCTATTGCCCCGCTGACTGCGCGATCAACTCACTGCATGAGCTTGAGATGAGGCAGTTCAAGCTCCAGGAAAAACAGAGGATCTTGAATGATGAGATCACTAGCGGACGTGATGAACTGGGTGTGCTGTTGATGGGCCATGATTTTAAATCCTGGTGGACCGGGAGCCTATTGGATATTGAGGAAACCCGCCGGTTGGTGCCCCACCAAAACGCGACGACACTTCAAGTGGCGATCTCTGTGGTGGCGGCCGCGATCTGGATGATCCATCATCCGAGAAGCGGTTTCCGTCTGCCGGATGATATTGATTACAAAGAAATCCTCGATATTTCCATTCCTTATATCAAGCCTTTTATCTCAGAGGCCGTGGATTGGACGCCGCTAAAAAATCTAAACTCAAAATATACGAAGTATGATATTCCTCATATCCATGAAGAGGATGTTTGGCAGTTCACGACATTTCTCGTTGACCCCGCAGAAAGATTGAATAGCTATGTCCGCAGCGCCGTTCAGCCTGAGCCAGCCAAAGTCTAAACTCGACGCGAGTGGCGTTGAAAATCTGATACGGGCGATGGTCAAAAAGCATCAGTCTCCGCTGATGCTGATCCGGCGTGCCGTGCTTGAAAAACAATACCAGCGGCTTCGCAAATGCCTGCCGGCGGTCGTGCCGTATTACGCGATCAAGGCCAACCCGCACCCGGCGATCATCAAGACCTTCATTAAACTTGGAGCCAGTTTTGACGTGGCCAGCGGCGTGGAAATGAAACAGGTCCTGGCGTTGGGGGCTTTGCCTTCCAAGATCATTTTCGCGAACACGATCAAATCCATCCAAGACATTGAATTTGCCCGAAAACATCGCGTGAAACTCATGACCTTTGACAACGAGCCCGAGCTTTACAAACTCGCCAAGGGTTATCCCGGCGCCCATGTGTTGGTCCGTATTAAGGTGGCAAATCAGGGAAGCGTTGTGGAGCTTTCGTTGAAATTCGGCGCGGACAGCGACCAGGGTTTCTACCTTCTTCGGAAGGCAAAGGCTCTCGGGCTGGTACCGATGGGAGTCAGTTTTCACGTGGGTTCGCAGTCCAAAAATGTGGAGAACTACCTGCAGGCACTTGAGATCACGGCCGGGATTTTTAGGGAAGCGCGGGAAAACGACCTTCCTTTGAAGATCGTGGATATTGGCGGAGGTTTTCCGATTCAGCATTTCGATAATGAAGTGGGCGTGAATTTCGAAAGAATGGCCTCTCAGATCCGCCGTCAGATAAAAGAGCTGTTCGATAAGCGTGTGAAGTTTATCGCCGAACCCGGCCGTTTTTTGGTCGGACCCGCGGGGATTTTGGTCACGCAGGTGATGGGACGGACCTTCCGCAATAACAAGAATTATTATTATCTGAATGACGGCGTCTACGCGGATTTTTCCGGCATGGTGTTTGACCACTGCCGTTACGAGTTTAAAACGCTGCGCCGCGGCCAGAAATTCTTGAGCGCTCTCGCGGGGCCTACCTGTGACTCTTTCGATACGCTCTCGTTGAACGAAGAGATCCCCGAACTTTATGTGGGCGACATCGTTTACGTTAAAAATATCGGCGCTTATTCCTGCGCCTCCGCCACCGCGAACTTCAATGGTTTTGCGCCCGCAAAACTTGTCCTGGTCTAAAATACTTCAACGCGTCTTCGTCTGTCTTTTCAGTTTTCTTTTGGCGTTTCCGGCGCCGGTGGAGTGCGGGGAACTTTCACGCCGCGGTCTTTTTGTATCGGTGATACAGGACCCTCCCGTCCTTTCAAACCGGCAGGAAATCAAAACCCTGATTGACTTCGCCAAAAAAGCCCGTATTCAGGTCCTTTTTGTTCAGGTTTATCGCGCCAATAAAGCGTGGTTTCTCTCAAAGGTCGCGGATTCGGAACCTTACCAGATGTGTTTCAAGAATCTTTCAGAGGATCCTTTTTGGCTTCTGATCAGGGAAGCCCACGCGTCGGGAATAGAGGTCCATGCCTGGCTTAATTTACTGAGCCTGAGCGCCAATCAGGACGCCCCTCTTCTCAAAAAATACGGTCCCGAAATTCTCACGCGAAATCTGAAGAGAAAAAAGGAGCTCAAGGATTATAAAATCGACGATCAATATTTTCTTGAACCCGGAGACCCGCGGGTTCGGGAGGCGCTTTCGACGGTCGTCGAGGAAATTATACGCGCTTATCCGGATTTGGACGGCGTTCAATTTGATTATATCCGATATCCGGACATGCATCCGGCCTATGGCTATACGAAAATGAATGTGGAACGCTTTAAAAAAACGACTGGTCTAAAAACGATCAAGGAAGAAAGCCAAGCCTGGAAGCGTTGGAAGCGGGATCAAGTCACCGGTTTACTTAAACATCTAGTTAAAAAAACCCGCGCTATCCGTCCAGACATTCAAATCTCCACCACGGGGCTTACACCTTATTCCCGCGCTTATCTTGAAGCGTTTCAGGATTGGCGGTCTTGGCTCAAGACAGGACTCGTAGATTTTGTAACGCTGATGTGTTATTCCACGGACACCGCGCAATTTAAAAGGTACATTTCGGACGCCAAAACCAAAATTGGGGATTTAAAGAAAATCAATATTGCGGTTGGCGCTTATAAGTTGCTTGACTCCCCTGAAATTTTCGAACAGCAATTTGAGATCTGTGAGGAATCCGGAGCCCGATCCTGTGTGGTTCTACACTACGGTAGCTTGCTAGAAAACATCGAGCTTACCAATTCCTTGACCACCGACGAATCTAAATCCGATCGAAGCCCCCTGCTATGAATAAAACCACGGAAAAGCCGGTCGGCTCGGCCGTGATGTTTCGCGCGCTGCGCTCACGGAACTACAAATTATTTTTCGGCGCGGCATCGTGTGTTTTAGGAGCGGTTTTTTGTTATCATAAGCTTAATAATAAAAATGACGGCTAAAGAAAAACATAAGAAATCATGGCTCGTATACGTTCTGCGATGTTACGACGGTTCACTCTATACGGGTGTCACGACCGATATCCTGCGCCGAATAAAGGAGCACTCGACTTGTAAAGGAAGTCGGTGCCTTCGGGGCCGGCTACCCGTGAAGCTTGTTTATCAAGAATCTCGCCGCAATAGATCCTCCGCTCTAAAAAGAGAAGCGGAGATTAAAAAATTTTCGCGGTCTGAAAAACTTATTTTGATTTCCGTAAAACAGCGATTATAAAAGAGGGTTTTCGTGATGATCCAGATGAGATATACTAAAGCCGTAGTTCTTATCCTAATAGTTTTTCCTTTTATTGCGGGCGCAAACATGAAAAGCCAAACACAGAAGATCAATATCTACAACGCGGCGACTGGCAAGGTCGAAAAGGTCGACCCGGTGGTCAAATCCGACGCCGAGTGGAAAAAGACCCTGACGCCGGAACAATATGAAGTCACCCGCCGTAAAGGCACCGAGAGGCCTTTTAGCAAACAGTGCGCGATCCCAAAATCAGGAAAAGGCGTTTATCAATGCGTCGGTTGCGGGACGGATCTTTTCGCTTATGGGAATAAATTCGAGTCCGGCACCGGCTGGCCGAGTTTTTGGGACCCTATTTCATCTTTAAACGTACATATCGAAGTCGACGATAGTTATGGCATGCACCGTGAAGAAGTCGTCTGTGCCCGTTGCGGCGCCCATCTAGGACATGTTTTTGACGACGGCCCGCCGCCTACCGGAAAGCGCTACTGCATCAATACCGTGGCGCTCAAAATGAATTCCGAAAAGTAATTATTTTTTAGTTTTTGCTAGAGGTTTTTCGAGTTCTTTGAGGAGCCCCGGATCGATTGTGAACCCTAAGCTTTGGGCTTTCATGAAATCCTGCCGGCTTTTGTCGTATTCTTTTTTCAAATTATAAACGACAGCCCGGTTGTTGTAGCTACGAGCTGTGTTCGGGTTCATTTCTATTATTTTGTTGCAATCGGAGAGTGCTTGATCCAATAAACCTTTTTTTAAATAAACAGATCCTCGATTACTGTAGGCACTGATAAATTTGGGTTTAAGCGCGATGGCCTTGTTATAGTCTGCCAGCGCTTGGTCAAACAACCCCATTTTTTCATAGATAACTCCGCGATTATTATAGGCCTCAACAAGGTGAGGTTTAAGCTCTATGGCGCGATTGCAATTCACCAAGGCTTTATCAAACAGGCCTTTTGCTTCATACACAGCGCCTCGATTGCTGTAGGCCTGGGCATAGTCCGGTTTAAGTTTGATGGCTTTGTCAAAATCGGATAAGGCTTGGTCGAGCAATCCTTTCTTTCGATAGATGGATGCCCGGCAGTTATAAGCCTCGGCGAGTGTTGGATCAATCCGAAGCGCTATATTACAATCTGTGAGAGCAAGGTCCAAGAGACCTTTTTCCTCGTATGTAGCTGCACGATTGCTATAGGCGTCGGCATAGCCCGGTTCAAGCTGAATGGCCTTGTTGTAGTCTAAGAGAGCATTATCTAATAAACCTTTATTCTGGTAGGTGGTTCCTCGGCCGTTATAGGCTCTTGCCTTTTTAGGAGACTTATTTACAACGTCATCCCATAGTGTAAATGCATCTTTCCACACAAAGTTTCTCTGATAAGTGAGGAGGGAATAACAAGTAACGATCCCTAGAAGGACAAGAGTAAATCTGCGAGGATTGTTCTTAAAAAGGGTAGACCCCGCTATCATAAGGAATAAAATAAGTCCCACCATCGGGAGGTAAAGCCGATGTTCGAAGATAAACTCTTCTTGGGCCACTAAGGATTCGACACTGACAGTCAGGAAAAACCAAAGAATCCCAAAGGCTGGAAGAGGATGTTTCTTTAGCAGGATAAGAGCGGATGCAAATAGACTGATTAGTAATAGAAACGATATCAAAGTATTAGGTTCTAAAAGAGACCTGGCCCTTGGGTAGTCATAGTCCACATTCTGATTAACCGGAAGAAGGAACAGTCTAAGATAGGTCCTTAGGACATTCAGCTCTGTCAGGACAAATTCGTGTCTAGGAATTTTCTGAGGATCTGCGGTCCGGGTCATCTGTCGGAAATTATTGATTGAACTTTCATGATGGATCCGGGCACTTTTAGGCCGTATGATATCTAATGTCTGTTCATTCGCCTTCGTCATGGTCCAAGGGATAATAAGAAGCGTCAATAGAAGAGGAACCCAAAGAAGTACTCTTTGTATGGTCTTAAGAGGAAGCTGTCTTAAGAAGATAAGCTCATACAGTCCCATAGCCAAAGGCAGTGTAAAGACGATCTCTTTGGTGAACATCCCAAGGACTGTGCATAGAAGACATAGTCCATAGCTTAAAGGTGAGAACTTAAGCCTTGTTCTTATATAGAACACCAAAGCTCCTAGATAAAAGAAACTAGCCAAGGAAGTCGC
>Ga0209726_10001223_pt1 | contig 42448 bp, 39 predicted proteins | sample Subgrocontami54m_FD_187453 | JGI IMG/M metagenome (GOLD analysis project Ga0209726, IMG submission 187453) | Subsurface groundwater microbial communities from S. Glens Falls, New York, USA - GMW46 contaminated, 5.4 m (SPAdes) (version 3) | ecosystem: Environmental > Aquatic > Deep subsurface >...
CCACTTCGCTTTACCCACACGCCGTTCTCCAAGGCCATCCCCGCCAGCCAACTCTGCGCCCGCCCCGCGCCCGCCCCAGCCTGCAGGAAACCGTGGCGCGCATCCACTTCACTGTCGCTGAGATGGCAGCTCGGCGAGCTCACCGGCGAGGTCGGGTGAGCGAGACCGGAGCCATCCGCTCCGCCACCAGTCAGCTCGATCCGGCCTCCCACCACGTCGTCTACTTACCCAACCCATCGTTTGGCGCGCGCGGGCTCTACCTGACTATCGTCCGGTCCCTGGGGGCCGTCCCACGCTTCCACAAAGCGGAGATGATCGCCCAGGCCCAGGGGCTGTTAGCCGCCGAGGAGCAGGAGCGCCGCCGCAGCGTCGTGCTCATCGACGAAGCGCATTTGCTCACCCCCGAGCAGTTAGGCTGGTTCATGCACGTCCCGGCGGGTTCATCTGATTGGGCTTCCGCTCGCCGCTTGGACGACCCCATCAGTCGGCCGTTACACCAAAGGGGGGCGAGCACCCTCGTCCCGCCACCGTATGAGGATCCAGCCGTCGTGTCAAGAACTCGATGATCCACCCGGGCTCGCGTATATTGCCGGGCAACGGACCTCGAGGGAGGAGAACGAAATGACGCTTGAATTTGGACTATTCGACGGGTTCGCCGAGCGCGAGTTTTCCGACGGCGCCACCGCCGACGCACTCGCTGACCACATCAAAGAGGCCCAGCTTGCCGAGCAGCTCGGCTATCGCTACTACTTCTTCATCGAGCACCAAAATGCGCCGTTCGCCTGCATCACCAGCCCGAGCGTCTACCTCGCGGCGATCGCGCAGGCCACGAGCACCCTTCGTCTCGGCCCGATGGTGTACCAGCTTCCCATGTACCACCCGATTCGCCTGGCCCAGGACGCGGCGATGGTGGATCAGCTCTCGCGCGGCCGGCTCGAGTTCGGCATCGGGTACGGCACCCGAACCTACGAGTTCGAGCCGTGGCACCTCAAGTTCGACGAGCGCCGCGAGCTGGGCATCGAAGTGATGGACGTCGTGATGCAGGCGTGGACCGAAGACAAGGTGACCCATCACGGCGACTTCTTCCAATTCGACCAAGCGATCCCCCGGCCGAAGCCGTACCAGCAGCCACACCCTCCCATCTGGATCGGTGCCCACAGCAACGCCTCATTCGACTATGCCGCCGAACGGAACTACCACGTGGGTCAGAATGTCGACGTGGATGCGGTGGCCGCTGAGAAGTTCGCCTACTGGCGGGGCAAATGGAAGAACTGCAACCACGCCGGCCCGCTGCCGCGCACGCTCCTGGCCCGCCATGTCCATGTGGCGGAGACCGACGCGAAGGCTCGAGACGAAGCGGAGGCGTTTCTCGTGAAGGGAATGCGGCCGGGCAGCAACGCCTCGGCTTCAGCCATCGACGTGAGCGCGCGCCCCGAGATCGAGCGCACGCCCGAGCGGGAGGAGTTCGCTCGGGTCTACAAAGGCACGGCCACGTCTTACGACTTCTGGATCGAGAACGGCCTGGCGGTCGTCGGGAGCCCGGAAACGGTGAGCGCCCGGCTGCAGGAGCAGCAGGCGCTGGTGGGCTACGACGTCTTCCTCGCCCAGCACCACATCTCCGATATGCCGGCCGAGCTCGCGAAAAAGTCGCTGCGCCTCTTCGGCGAGAAGGTAATCCCGGCGTTTTCCCGACCCAGCTAAAAGGTCGGGGCGTCGAGCGGGGCCCGCGGTCGAATTCCGCATTGGCCCATCCGCCGCGCTCTCCCGTGGTTGGCTACATGCCACCCACGCAGGGCCTAAGAGGTAGGAGCGGGCGGTCCCACCCCAAGGGGTAGGTCAGCCAAGCGGCGATTCAGGCTCCGGAGCCGTTCGGTGAAGAGAATGATGAGATGCCGTGACAGGGCGCTCGTCCGCGCGAGCGCCGAAAGGAATGGCTCGCTCGGCAGGAAATAGCATGTGCATGACGTGGCCGCGATCGCCGATCCCGAACGCGACTGGCCATAAATGACGCCGATCTCCCCGAACACCTCGCCTACCTCGACGGTGGTGAGAAGGACCGGGCCGCCCCGAAGGCTCGCAGCCGCAATCCGAATGGTTCCCGCAGCCACAACGTACAACCCGTCTGCAGCATCGCCCTCCCGGAAGATCACATCTCCTCCCCTATAGCTGACGACCCGCGCTGCATCAAGTAATTGAGCGAGATCTTCGCCCGGCACGTCAGCAAAGAGCCAGAGCTCGACGAGGCGGTCCCTGATCTCAGCCGTAATTCCGGATTCTGTCATGGCGACGATTTTAATTGCCAGCTGAGCATTGGCGAGGAGGCACCGTGGAGAGCGAGCGGCGTTCGGTCGGCTCAAACCGTTGGAGAACTTACCTAGCGGGCAGACGGGCTCGGCCTAGACTGGCCTAGACTGGCCTGGTGTGGGAGCGGGCGGCGTCCGGGCGAGCAGCCGCTCTGCCTCGCGGCCTGCCTGCGCGATCTCCCGCACGTAGACGAGCAGCGGACTCGCGGGCGGCAAAGCCTCGGTTAGCAGCGCACTGAGGTCAACTGTTGCGCTCACCAGCTCGAGGACGCGTTGGGTCCCATCGACCGCCGGTGCAGCGGGGAAATCGGCCCGCGCTTCCGCGTCGCTCCGCGCCTCGCCTGGCGCCCCGCCCGGCGGCGAATGCGCCGCGGTCGCACCGTGCGCCAGACCGGGCGACTCACCCCCCCGCCGTTCGAGGTGTTGGTTCCAGGCGTTGAGCGCGGCCGCTTCGGCGCGCATGGTGTAGCGCTGGGCCAGGTCGCGGTCGCGAAGCTGCTTGCGCTCCAAAGCTGCGGAGATCCGGGCTCGGAGCAGCGCCGGGTGGCACGGCTTGGGCAGATAGTCGTCCGCTCCGAGCTGAATCCCGTGGACGATCTGATCCATGTCGTGCAATGCCGAAACGACAATCACTGGGACACCTCGGAGCCGTGCGTCGGCCCGCATCACCCGGAGCACCTCGAACCCGCCTAGCTCCGGCATGAGAATGTCGAGCAGCACCAGATCCACGTCCCACGTGTTGAGCAAAGCGAGGGCGGTCCGGCCGTTTTCGGCCTGGCGCACCGACGCGCCCAACTGCAGAATCCGACGCGCGAGCAGGTCCCGGTTTCCGGAGTCGTCATCGACCACCAGCACTGACGCCCATGCGAGGGAACCGGGCCCCGAGTCGTTCGCCGGGCGGCGGCGAAGCCCGCGTGGCGCAACCATTGCTTCCTCCACCAAGCTCAGGGATTCAAAGAAGAGCTATTCCCTGACTAGCTAGCTATTTCCAGCATACGAGCTAATTCTTTCTGTCTGAAGGGTCAGGGTATGTCAAACCCGCGGACAATGCAAATTGGCAGATACGACGGGTTTGCGAGAGGCCTGGGGTTGAGGAGCGGCTTCGGGGAACAGCGCCCGCACGACCCGAGAGAGCCACCCGTGCCTAGAGCACTAGCTCTATTTCTGAAAAGGGCTATGGACGGAGGAGGCTAGCCCGCCTCAACGGTTCCGCGCCCGGGGAGCGATGGCTTGCAAGATGCGCTGATCGTGTGGGACACGAAGCCAAGCGACGCGAGCATGAGGGCGATGCTAAGAATTGTCAGCGGCGTGGCGAGATCTCGCATCGCGACGTTGAACCGGATCAACGCGGTTCCTGAAAAGCCAGCAAAGCTCAAGAGTGCGGGGATCAAAAGCGGCGCGCAGCAGGACACGCTCAGGATGCCGGCGATCGCTCCAGCGAGGCCACTCATCGTGCTGGCTGCGTTGCGCGCCTGCGCCAGCGCCGCGACCTCGAGCGATCCCCCCATCGCCGGCACCTTTCGCGATCAGTCACCACGACCGCCAGGCCTCGGGTCACCGCTCTCGGAGCGCGGTAACGACCCGATGTCTTGGCCCGATAGCTTCGAACACAGCGCCTTTATCTCTTCCCCAAGAGCCGACAGCTCCGCCGCCCCGGCGAACCGAGCGGCCAGGTCTTTCCCCGGCGGCGCTTCGATGCTATCGAGGAATACCGTGCCGAGGCTGCGGAGCTGGGCAGGGTCCGCCGCAAACGCCGGTGCCGCTCGCAGCAACAGGGTGCGACTAAGCGACTCGGGGCGGAATCCCCGATAGATCCCGGCCCACTTCAGATTTCGGCGGGCCTCTTCCCTGAGCGACTCAACCTTGGTCAGCCGCAGGAGCTCGGCTGCAACCCACTGCCGGGTGAGATCCACGCGGGGCTCCTCAGTCGGCATCGCATCTCCAACATCAGCCGCGCCGCCAGTCATCGGGTCGGCACGTGGAGGACCAGCCTCCGCACGCTCTGAATCTGGTGGCGGCGGAACGCATAGAGGAGCCCGCCAAATCCGTCGCGCACCTCGATCAGCAACCACTGCATTGGGTGCCAGCCGCCCCGGATGAGGTCGGCAGGATTGAAGAGCCGGATCGTCCGGTCATCGCCCCAGCAAACGATGACCTCGTTGCGGCCGCCATCGACGGGCAGCCAGTGCGTTCGCCCGCTGCGAAGTCCGACTTCCACGAATTGGCGGCGGCCGAAGCCAAGCGCCTCTTTGACCGTCATGGGGGCCCTTCACGCCACAAAAAAAAGTCGAGCCCGCCACAGCCCTCGCGACGCTCTGCTCGACCTTGTGACCCTGTTCGGTAAATTCGAAGCTGTGCCTCCCCGTCATCATACTCGACCCGATTGCTGCCCACGGTCCTCCGCTCGCTTGCCGTCATCACCGGCACCTATGACGGCTCGAGGAGCAGGCGGACACGGGGGTGGGGCAGAGCGGCGGCGGCATCGGGTTGTCGGACTCGGGTTAGGTCTGGGCGGGTCGCCCGGGGAGTGGAAGTGGCTCGTCGGGGTGCTCGTTGGCGTCGATCTTCCATACGCCATCTTCCTGCACGAGCCGGTAGCGATTGCGTTCGGGCGGCGCGACCAGGCGCCCCTCGCGCGTGGTGACGGCCCACGTTTCGTAGGTCGTGGCCTCGGCCCGCGTCCCCTGCACGCTGATCGGCCCCCACTCCAAATCAACGAGTTCGATCCGGATCACACCGCTTCCGAGGAGGCTCTCGTTGGTTTCAACCGTCTCCCGATAGTAGCGGTCGGTCGCGCTGTCCGCCATGACCGAGGCATCGTGATTGGCGATCGCCTCCTCCTGCTGGGCATTAGTCCGCAGAACTACTTCCCGGATCGCTGCCTCCTCGGCCGCGGTCTCGGCGCCATCCTCCGGTTGCGTGGCACTCAGGTTCCGCGCGGTCACCAAGCCCGCGCGTCCCCCGGCTAGCAATTCCAGCGTAAGCAGGCCGATGGACAAAAGGCGAATCATGGTGGAGATGAGCATGGCGTCTGTACCCTCGGACCACAAAACTTGCGCGCGACTAGCCACGGGCCAATGCGTCCGCCGCCGGGGCAACGCCGGACGGCGATGGCGGCAACCGTTGGATTCGGGCCCATTGTACCGGGCTCAGCACGATCTGCTATACTCGCCGCAGTGGTAATGATTTCAGCCCGCCGCCCGGCGGGGTTTTGCACAGGTTCCCCCCAGGGTTTTCCTGTCCCTTCTCCCCATGCGCTGACTGATTTGTGCCAACTTTTCTGACCCAAGGAGTCAGCGTGTACACCGATAAGACCATGACCTGTCGCGACTGTAGCCAGAGTTTCGTGTTCACCACGGGTGAGCAGGAGTTCTTCGCCAGCCGCGGTTTCACCAATGAGCCGAGCCGGTGCCCAGAGTGCCGGGCCCAGCGGAAGCAGAGCCAGAACGCGGGCGGCTACGGTGGTGGCTATTCCGGCGGCTACGACCGGCCGCAGCGGGAGATGTTCTCGGCCGTGTGCGCCCAGTGTGGCAAGGATTGCCAGGTGCCCTTCCAGCCGCGAACCGATCGCCCCGTCTACTGCTCGGACTGCTTCGCAGTTCAGCGGGGGAACAGCAACTCCTACTCCGGCGGCGGCGGCAACCGCTACTAGCCAGAACGGCTCACCGCGACGGCGAACCAGGCGCGCGCTCACCAGATGTGAACTTAGCGTTTTCGCCGTCAAAGCAACACAAAAGGGCCTGGTCCTCATTTGCTGAGGACCAGGCCCTTTTGTGTCATTGCTGTCCGCTAAAGACGGGACCGGAAGAAGTACCGCGTGCTCAGGCGCTGAGACCGCCCGCAAGCTGTCCGCCCCCGATGGTTACCGGATCCATTCCCATGTGTGGGAATCCAGAATCCCATTCGCTGCGTCGGGCGTTGCCCGTATTTTCGGGCCTTTCAAGGTACCCGATCGCGCATTGACGACCACGGTAAACATGTTCGGAATCACGCCCGTGGTGTCGTACAGCAAGCGTTCCATCTCCGCGTTGTAGCGGTCACGATCTCGCGGGTCGAGCGCGGTGTCGAACGCCTGCCAGAGGCGATCGTACTCGGAGTTTGACCACCCGCCTCGGTTGTTGCCGGCCCACCGATTCTCTGGTCGCGGCACCTCGGCCGAGATCAGGAACCCTAGCGCCTTGCCGCCGATGGCGCCATTCGACAGGCCTGGGCGCAGCGACCGGGCCTGCAGATCTCGAAGCTGGACGATCGGGATGACGTAGGAGAACGCATCGACCCCCGCCTGCCGGAGGCTATCGACGTAAATCGAATTCTCTCGCTCGGGCGACGGCCCGCCGTCGGTGGAGTATTCCAAGCTGAACGGCTCTCCGCCTGGGCCCACGAAGAAGCCTTGCGGACCCTTCGCAAAGCCCGCCTCCTCGAAGAGTTGCTGCACCATACGCGGATCGTACTTCCGGCTCGGGACGGCAGCTTCGACTGACCGGTACAGCGGAGACCGCGGTGACGTTGCCGTGTGGGTAGCCAGGCCGCGCCCCCCGGTCGTTACGTCCACCGCCGCCTGGTTGTCGATCCCATACGCTAGCGCGCGCCTGATCCTCGGGTCTGCGAGGGCGCGCGGGCTCGCGGCATCGGGCCGATGCTGGATCCCCGTCAACCGCAAGAGGGCTGGCGAATAGTCGACGACCCCTTCGATCCCTCGCGCCTTCCACTCTTGCTCGAGCGTGTTGCCCTCTTCATAGAAGAACACATAGTCGGCCGCGAAATGCGCATCGCCGCTCAACATCATCGCCAGCGCGGTGTTCGAATCTGGCGTGAACAGAATGCGAACCTGGTCGATCTTCGGCTTGCCAAGGGCATGCCCATCGAACGCGGCCGCGTCCATCTCCGATCCAGGAATCCACTGGGTGAGCTTGTATGGACCGAGCCCAACGTAGTCTCGCGTCCAGAACGGCAGGTTGATGAAGGATTCCGTATCCAGGCGTTGGAGCGGCTCGCGCAGTATGTGCGCCGGAAGCGCCTGGAAGGCCATATCCACGCCAACGGCATCCGGAAAGAGCCGCCGCCACTTGATCATCACCGTGGCTGGATCCGGGGCGAGTACATCCGCCATCTGAGGGATGGGAGTCGCCGTCGAAGCGCCCAGCTCGGGTGTTGAGTAGACGGTCCAGCCAAAAACGAAATCATCCGCCGTCAGCGGCGCACCGTCATGCCAGGTCAAGCCAGGCCGGAGGCGGTACGTCGTCTGCATCGTGCCGTCTGGAGAGACCTGCCAGCTACTCGTGTTGAGCTCTGGCAGCGCCTCGGCGAGATACGGATGGACGGTTTCGGTCTCATCCTTGTAGTCGAGCATCGCGTTGAACATGCGAACCGGCCCCAGCAGCGAGCCCGAGAAGGTCTGGAGCGGCTTGGCGGCGATGCTCGGCGGCTCACCCCGCGCGAGGATCACCAGGGTTCGCTGGATGGGAGCCGCCCCCTGCGAAGGCGCTGGGTTCGTGCCGGCTTGGCGCGACGGAGCCGCCGAGGTGCACGCCGTTAGGACAAGGATCCCAAGCAGCCAGGTGCCAACGGAGCGCAGTTGCGTCACCATTTATGAAACCGAGGCGGTCGCCGGCTCGCCAACCCTCCACGGGCGGGACTGCGAGCGCAAGAGCGCCTCGACATCCTGGAGCGCCGGATCCAGCTCCGTATGCGGCGAAACCACCTCAATCGCGACCGGCGTGAAATGCTCTGGATGGCTCGCGTTCTTGGGCTCGATTCCCCGCTGCAAATCCCGCGCGGCATCGATCAGGATCTGACGCATCTTGATGAGTGGCGCGTCGTTCGATCCGAGGCGCTCTAGATTGCGCTCGACGATCGGTCCCCGGCCCTGCCGCTCGACCATGACCGAGTCCTGGGTCCGCTGGGACGGGACCCCGCTCATGTTCTTGACGCGCTGGAGCTCGCGATCCTGAAGGTAATCATTCTGGAGGTTGTATTGGTCTCGCCAAACGTCGATCACGTAGCCGTCGGGAAGATGGTAGGCGGCGCGTTTGAGGATAGGGGTGTATTTCTTCTCGTCTGGCGCATTTGGCCCCAGCCGCCGAAGCTCCTCTTCGGTTAGTGGCCGCTCGGGATGGGAAACGTACTGGAACACCGTGACGTGCTCGTCGTCGATGGGGACGAAGCAGCGCCCGCCAACCGGGTACACACTCGCGGAGATCAAACTGAAGATCGGAATCATCCAGCGATCGATCCGCCAGCGCCGCAATCCCTCGGCTTCGTGGGAGTGCGACGAGCGGATCATGCCGAATTCCGTTTGCCGCGGCGTGATCTGCACCGCATCGAATTCAAAATTCGGTCGGCCGCCGCCGGCTCGGGTAGTCCGAGTGCCAGGGCCGCGGGGCGACATCTGGCGGCCGTCAAACCACTGGTGGAGGAAGTAGGCGTGGGTGGAGTCCATCTCGCCTTCCATCCCCTGGAAATAGTTGCACTCCTGGATCCACCGCGCCACCGACCGCTGGCTCGGCGGCACCTGACACCACTCGAACAGCGGGAGCTCGGGCATGAGCTCCAGCGGGCCCATGTAGGTCCAGATGACTCCGCCCCATTCCCGCGTAGGGTAGGACTTGAGGTGAATCTTGTCCTTGAACGTGGACTCCGGCGGCTCGGACGGCATGTCCACGCAGTTGCCGGCAACGTCGAACTTCCAGCCGTGGTAGAGGCAGCGGAGGCCGGACTGCTCGTTGCGCCCGAAAAAGAGTCGGGAGCGCCGGTGAGGACAGTACGCCTCGACGATGCCGACCACACCCTCACTATCGCGAAACGCCACGAGATCTTCGCTGAGGAGCTTGATCCGGAGCGGCGCGCAATCCGGCTCGGGAAGCTCATCGGAGATCAGGGCGGGCATCCAGAATCGGCGGAACAGCTCCCCCATCGGCGTACCGGGGCCGGTTTGGGTGAGAAGCTCGTTGTCTTCTTTGCTCAGCATGGCTCGCCCCCCGGGTGGTCTCGAACAAGAATGGCCCACTGTATCACACGCGCCCAATTGAGAGGCGTCCCGGCCTGGGCTATCGGTCTCCTGCCACGGTAGTCGCACCCGTCGGTACGAGCGTTTCCGGGCGGGCCTACGAATTTGCGGGCGCTGTCCAACGATTGCTATGAGCGACTCGTGTGCCGCCGCCTAGGAGCCGCGCAATTTGGACTCCAGTCCTAACCCCGTCGAGTAGGCCATGGCCATTCAGATCGCGCGCCCGCCCATGCTTCACCCCGCCTGGAGGAGGCGGGAAGAATCCGCGCGATTTCCCGTGTGGATGGACCATCGCGCGGCATAGGAGGTGAGGCGGCCCAAGCGAACTCCGCTTACCGCAGGTCCCAGTCCTGGATGTTCCAGAACACATTGGTCTCGGGGGGGCCCTCATGGGGACCGGTGAGCGGTGCCGCCGCGGCCCAGACCAGTGGGGGGAACAGGAGTGAGATCGCGGGGAGCTCATCGCCGAAGATGCGGGTGAGTTGCGTCATCTGCTGCCCGCGCTGGTCGCGGTCGAGTGTTGACGTGAACTGGCCGACGAGGGTGGTGTACCGCGGGTCCGTCCAGCTCACCTGCGATCCACCGCGCCAGCCGTTCTCTGGCGTCGGCACGTTGCCCGGCACCGGAGACACGACGGTGCGCTCGGTTGCCGGAATTGTCGTGATGGCAAGACCCGGGTAGCCGAACTTGGTCGCGAGGTCGAAGGCCTGAGCCGGCGGCGTCATCCGCTGCTCGACCTTGAAGCCTGCGCCTTCCCAGGTTTTGGCGAGGATTGCCACCTCATTGGCATCGGCGGTCCCGGCGCGCAGCTCGAACATGAAGGGGCCGTCAGTAGGGCTAGAGTAGACACCGTCCGAGCCCTTCTCAAAGCCGGCCTCGCGCATGAGCTGATCCGTCAGGCGGAGGTCGAAATCGTGCTTCACCGCGCCCCGTTGCACCTCCGATCCCCACTGGCTGTTGGCGGGAAGGAAGAAGTCGGCCTCAGTGGCGAGCCCCGCGTCGATCGCCTCGTTGATCCCAGGGCGATCGATGGCGTGCGCCAGGGCGCGGCGTACGCGGACGTCCCCGAGCGAGCGTGGGGAGATCAGCGCCGGCAGGAACTGCACGATCAGCCCGTGCCAGACGAACACCTGATAGAACACCCGCCCAGCCTGGCGAGGCTGCCATTGCTCCTGCAGGGACACGGACTGGGGGAGCCGGAGGGCGGTGGCAGACGCGAGCTGGACTTCGCCACTCAGCACGTTTGCCAGCACGGTATTCGGGTCCGAGATGAAGAGCAGCCTGAGGTGGTTGATCCTGGGACGGCCGGTGGCGTGGCCATCGAATGCCTCGGCGTCCAGGGATGCGCCGGGCTCCCAGCTCGTGACCCGGTACGGGCCAAGGCCGACGAAGCCCTGCGTCCAGTACCGATTGTTGACGAAGTCATCCGTGGTCTGGCTGGTGAAGGCGTCTTCTAGCACGTGGCGCGGAAGCGCCGGGAGGTTGCGGTCCCTGCCCGTCAGGTGGGCCGCGTCCGGGTAGAGCTGCTTCCATTGAATCACCAGCGTGCGGGCATCCGGAGCCTGCACTTCGTCGATCGCGCTGAAAGGCGGCTGGGAGGCCAGGCCGAGCGCCGGCGTGGCGTAGACGCGCCATCCGAACACGAAGTCATCCGCCGTGAGGGCGGCCCCGTCATGCCAGGTGAGATTCGGACGCAGGCGATAGGTCGTCGCCATGCGGCCGTCAGGCAATACCCGCCAGCCATCTGTGTTCATTTCGGGCAGCGCCTCGACGAGGTACGGGTGAGGAACAGTCTGGTCGTCGACGTTGGCGACATCGGCGTTGAAGATGCGCCGGTGATCGACGTTGGCAACCTCCTCGGCCGGCGGGCGCAGCGCGAGCCCTTTGGGCTCTAGGCGCAGGGCGGCTACTAGCGTCCGCTGCGGCGCGGCTTGCGCCGGCGGCCGAGACGCGCCAGTCGACGGTCCAGCACTGGGACCACCTGCGGTGCACGCGGAGCATGGTGGCCAGCAGGAGGATTCCGAGCCAGAGATTTCGCTTCATGGATCGCACCTCCCCGTCCTTTGCGCAAGCCCCGCTGCCCGAGCGAGGCCAGCACCAGATTACCGTACGGGGCGCAGCGTCGCGAACCGGAAATCGTGCTTGACCGATTCCATTCTGAGAGTACACTCGACGCGACAAGAGCGAGCACCTAACCACACGTAAGCGAAGGAGATTGTGGATGGCAACGATGAACCCGCGAATGCCCAAAGTGCAGCAGCCGACTTCGGCGGAAGATATCCTCGGTGCGCTGCACACGGTCGTGACGCGCCCCCACGTGCGCGGCATGAATGAAGCGCTCGGGCTCAAGGCCGGCGAGCGCGTCCTCATGATCACGGACAGCACGGTTGACCCAATCATGAGTGAAGGCTTTCAGGAAGCGATCCGCGATGCTGGTGGGCACATCGACATCATCAATCTCGAGGGCTATCCCCTCATGGACGACCCGATCGATCTCGTCGACGGGCCAAACACGAGCAACTGGTACCCGAAGTGGGCCTGGGAAGCCGCGAAGCAGGCGGACGTCTTGCTCTGCCTGGCGTTTTTCAAGTTCCCCCACACGCCCAATCTGCCCTGGGGGCGGGAAAACACGTACAACGCGAACTGGCGAATCCAGGGGCGAGCGATCCAGTGGGAGATCCCTCCGGATATGCTGCTTAGCCCGGCGCTCACCTACCCGCTCGAGGTGTGGGATGCCATCGACGCGAAGCACAACGACCTGATGTGGGGCGCGCGGCGGATCGAGATCCGCGAGGACAACGGCACGAATCTCACCTGGGAGGTCACCCCAGAGGACTGGGCGTCGATCGAAGGCCGTAATGATGAAGACACACCGGCGACGAAGAAGTCTTACGTCCCGGGCCATCAGTTCGTTCCGTTCCCAAAATCCCTGCAGTTCGAAGGCCAAGTCGTCATCAACAGCCTTACCTTCGGAGGACCGGTCCCGCCGACCAAGCTCACCGTCGACGGCCGACGCGTGACGCAGGTCGAGGGGAACAGCCATTTTGCCGACCGGCTGCGGGAGACCTTCGAAACGTACAAGAATGCGACCTGGAAGGGCTTGCCCGGTCCAGGGGCCAACTGGATCAGCACCTTCGCGGCATGCACCAACCCCAAGTTCCGCCGGTCGCCGAACTGGGAAAGCACGCGCGGCTCGGCCCGCGTGCACACGTGGTGCCTCGGTCATCGGCGCTCGGGGTTCCTGCATGCCAGCGTCGGAGCCGCCCTCGAGAATGAGAACAGCAAGCTCATTCGCCATTTCGACATGGCGTTCCCGAATCTCTCCGCCGATGGCCGACCCGTCATCGTGGATGGCCATCTGCTGGCGCTCGATGATCCGGGAGTCCGCGCGGTGGCGGAGCGCTATGGCAACCCAGACGAGCTACTCCGTGAGGACTGGATCCCGGATCGCTACCGCGCGATCTAGCTGCAGATCGGTGGTCGCGCCGGTCGCTGACCCGTGCGCCGAACGGATTAGTGTAGTGAGGTGGGGCGCCGCGCGAGGGCACCCCACCTCACTACACTACGCTGAAGCCCTTCGAGCACTGGCTCGGCCCCTTGGCGGCCCGGGGCTGCGCGCTCACCACTTTGGGGCGTCCTGGCCGAGGCGTACGTGATCGAGGACCACCCAACATTGCTGCCTCATAGGAGACAAGCCCCAGCGTGTCCCGAGCGGCTGGACGTGCTCAGCGGTGAGAACGAACGTGCGTTTCCGCCGCGTTACCTTTTCGACGCCAACCCGGCGTAGTGCACCCAGATACCGCTCGGCTTGCGCGGTGTGGGCGCCACCTCTGGCTTCAGGTGCTCCTGCTCACCCAACAGGCGCATGTTTTGCGCGAACGCGGCGCCCTGCTCGCGGCTCAGGACCGCGTGGTCCTTGCCCGCGGCGCAGAAGGCGAGATAGTTCATACGCGCTTGCTCCTCTAGATAGAGCATGTTGATGACCGAGTCTTCCATGTCAGCGCCCACCGTCGCCGCTCCGTGGCCCTGCAGCAGGATCGCCTCTCGGTTGCCCAGGAGCTTGGCGACCTCGGCGCCATCCTCCTCGCGAATGATCAAGCGTGGGCTGGCAAACATCGGGAGCGGCTGGCTGAATAGCTGCATGCCCTCGATGCACATCGGGCCGAGCTGCTCCTGGAGGACGCTCATGAGCACGGTGTAGCGAGGATGGACGTGCACAACGGAGTTGATATCGGGCCGCTCCCGCAAGATGCACGAATGCATCTTGACCTCGTTGGGCAGGTTCAGCTCCTTGGCGCCGCTGACCTTGAAGCCGTTTGTATCGACGACCACCATGTGCTCTTTCTGTGTCATCGAAAGGGCAGGGCCGAGGGCCTTGATCACGAATTGGTCCGGCTTGCCCGGCACGCGGTAGCTGACGTGCCCCCGTTCGATAGTCGAGGAGTCCGCCAGACCCATCTCGAACAGCATGCGGTTCGCTAGCGCAACCTCTTCTTTGACGTCGTCGAGCTCGGACAATCACTCTCTCCTGCTGTAGTTTGCGCCGCGCCCGCCGCACGCGCTGGCCCCTGACCGGAACGTGAGATCGGGGGCACTCTCGAAGGCAAACAGGCTGGCATCGGACGATCGCGGTGGGAAATTCGACAGGGGCGGCCGCTATTGCCTGAGCGCTGGGTCAGATCAGTTCGAAAACTGATCTGCGGATTGAACCATACAGCAGGTGAGGACCGCCAACCGGTGAGGCAGTCGCTGGGACCACTGCGCCGCGCGGCAACTCGCCGAATCCAGGTCGTTCGAATCGCCCCGGCCGTGTGGTACCCTGGGATGTCGCTAGTATCACCAAAGTGCGGTGGCCGACGGCTGTGCAAGACGGCCATCCACTGCGAAGGGAGCCTGGGACCATGTTGATTCGTCTTGTAATCGCCCTCATTGCTGTCACAAGCTTGTTTACCTTGCCCACGTCTTTCTCGCGTGCGGCTGCCCAGGATGACCAGGAGACAGAGGCCACTCCGACCGTGCGGTGGGTGCCGCGCTGGGACCGCCAGGAAAGCGGCGCCAGTGACAATTTGTTCGCCGTAACCTTCGTCAATCCGATGCGTGGCTGGGCGGTCGGCGCCAACAACACGATTTTGCGGACGACGAACGGCGGCGAAACGTGGACCCGCCTGCAGGAACGCCGCGACCGGGGGACCGACTTCCGTGAAGTCACCTTTGTGGACGAGAACCACGGTTGGGTCCGATCGAACGAGAGCTTGCTATACACCAGCAACGGTGGAGACACCTGGCAGCCTGCCGCCAAGCCGGAACGCAATGCAAGTCAGTTCGGCCCCGGCTCGGTGCTTGGCAACACCCGGCTCCAACTGGTAACCGTAGGCGCCAGCCAACGGCTGTATCGAACCGACGACGGCGGGCAGGCCTGGACGCAGATCGGGGGCCAGCTCCCGCGGGCCAACTACGATTACCTCGTCTTCACCGATCTGACGCACGGCTGGGCTTCCCACGGCTTCACCCCGAGCCAGCTCGCCATGACGCAGGACGGCGGCGCGACCTGGTCGGTCGTAAGCCAACCCATCAATCAGAATTCCAAGATCGTCTTTGCGAGCCCGGCGACCGGCTGGATCCTCGGGGAAAACGGCACGGTAGTGCTCAACACGGCAAACGGCGGACAGTCCTGGTCGACGCAGTCGACCGGGTTGCGGACGTCCCAGCCGCTCACCGATATTCAGGTCCTCAGCGAGGCGCTCGGCTACATCCTCACCAGCTCGGACACCGGAGTCGTTCTGCGCACCGCGGACGGTGGAGCATCCTGGCAGTCCCTCGGAGCGCTCGGCACGCGGGAGGTGCGCGCCGTCTCCTTCACCGATGCCGAGCATGGCTGGGTGGTGGGAGACCAGGGGTTCATCGATTACTTCCATCTGGTTCCCGTGCCAGAGGAAGGCCCCGCCAACGCTGAGTAGCGGGCTGGCCCCCGGCCACAATCCGCCCGATTCCACTTCGTGGCAACAAAGTGTCGCCGTCCCGACTAGTGCCATCAACATGCGATACTTTTATGTCGTCTAGCTGACTGGCTGGCAGCGGGGCGCCGCGGAACCTCCCCCCGGCTCGGCAGCGACTGCTCAGCCGGGGCGATCCGTGTTTTGCCCCCGCGGAAAGGGCTGCCGATGGAGTTGGAGCAGTCCCTGATTTTTGCCCAGGAGCTCTCCCGGTTGCGCAGGGACGGCCGGAACCTCCGGCGCCGCATCGAGGAGCGAACGGTCTTGCAAACTGTGCTCGTCGCTGATGATGACCCGTTCATGCGAGCACTCATCGTTGCGACCCTCGCCCCGGAGAACTACGAGGTCCACGAGGCGGGTACTGGGGCGGAGGCACTCGCACTCGTCGAGGAGCACCATCCGTCGCTGACCATTCTGGACGCGCGCATGCCGGCCCCGGACGGCTTCGTGGTCTGCGAGACCATCAAGTCGAATCCAGAGTTGTCTGACATCCTCGTCATCATGGTGACGGCGAACCCTGCCGATGAGACAGGGGCAAGGGAGGCTGGGGCGGACCGGTACATCAGCAAGCCGTTCAGCCCGCTGAAGCTGCTGCAGACGATCGAACAATTGCTGCTCGATCGTTAACCCCACCCACAACTCGATTGAATGCCAAAGACGAATCGCTCGTATCATCGGAAGCCGTGTCCTCGAGACCGCTGGGCGGTGACCCGCAGTAACTGGACTACTGGACGCCGACGCTGCCACAGCGCAGAATAAGGCGTGAGCAACATGCACGTTAGCGAACAGCCCCTCCTTCGCAACCCGGTCCTGCTTATCGGCTTCTCGGGCTGGGTTGATGGGGGACAGGTTGCCACCAGCGCAATCCGCTTCCTTATCGACTCCTGGGACGCGAAGAAGTTCGCGGAGCTCGATCCGGAACTGTTCTACAACTTCTCCCGGAATCGTCCTCAGGTCCACATCAGCCCCGATTCCTCGCGGACCATAACCTGGCCAGAAACGAGCTTCTACTATCACGTGGATCCCCAGCTCGAGCGGGATTACGTCCTGCTGCTTGGGATCGAGCCCAATTTCAAGTGGCGCACCTTTTCCCAGGAGATCATGGAGGTCTGCGAATCGGTCGGGGTTGCCAGCGCGCTCACGCTGGGCGGGGTGATCGCGGATGTGCCACATACCGGTCCGGCGCAGGTCACGGTGTTCTCATCCGACCCGGAGCTTCGCGCCCGGTTCCCTGAGCTAGGGGCGCGCCGCGGCGGTTACCAAGGACCCACCGGCATCATCGGCGTGATCGCCGATGGCCTGACGAAAGCGGACGTACCGGTGGGCAACATGCGGGGCGCCGTCCCGCACTACGTCGCCGCCTCGCGCAACCCCAAGGTGCGCCACGCGCTCCTCGCCCGACTGAGCGAGCTCTATGGCTTGGGACTTGACCTGTCGAAGCTCGAGATAGCGAGCCGGCGTTTCGAGCGAAGGGTGAACCGGTCGCTCAGCGACAAGCCGGAGATGGCGGACTACGTCAAGAGCCTCGAAGCGCGCAGCGAGAGTTCCGCGCCTAAGAACGAACCAGGTGGACCCGATGCCGGCCAAGGCGGGGTTGGAGAGCTCCCCAGCGGGGAGGAAATCGTCCGCGAGCTCGAGGACTTCTTCCGGCAGAGCCCCAGCGGTCGGGACGATGAGCCTTCGGCGGGACCCCCACGGAGCTAGGCCGCAGTGGCGGTGCATTTCGTGGAGGACCAGCCTGATTCTTCCTCGCTCGCCGCGGTCAGATGGAGCGCGGTCGAGCTCCGAATCTCCGAGCGGTGTTCGAGCGTACGCCCGGAGAGATTGATGGGTGGCACGAAAACGATAGTCGCATGCTTCGAGACTGAGCCCTGGGAGATTGCGTATCTCGTGGAGCGATTGGGCGACGTCGAACTGCACACTGTGCCCGAGCCGCTCACCGCGGAAAATACCGATCTTGCCCGCGACACCGAGCTCGTCTCGGTCTTCATTCATTCACATCTCGACGCCGAGCGGCTCGCCGCGCTCCCAAACCTGCGCTTCATCGCAACGCGATCCACGGGGTACGACCACATCGATCTCGCCACGTGTGCCGGCCGCGGCATCGTCGTGAGCAACGTACCTACCTACGGCGAAAACACGGTCGCCGAGCATACATTTGGCCTGATCCTCTCGCTTTCGCGGAGGATCCATCAGGCCTATACGCGCACCATCCACGGGGACTTCTCGGTCAGTGGGTTGCGCGGCTTTGATCTGAAGGGCCGGACCCTCGGCGTCATCGGGACGGGTCACATCGGACTCCACGTGATTCGCATCGCGCGTGGCTTCGGCATGGACGTCCTGGCGTTCGACACCCGCCAGCAGCCATTGCTGGCCGAGGTGCTCGGCTTCAGCTACGCACCGCTGGACACGTTGATCGAACGCGCGGACATCGTCTCGCTCCACGTTCCATATCTGGCGAGCACGCACCACCTCATCAATCGGGACCGGCTCGGCCGCATGAAGCCGGGCAGCCTGCTCATCAACACAGCGCGCGGCGGCCTGGTGGATACCGAAGCGCTCATGTGGGCGCTAGATGAGGGCATTCTTGCCGGAGCTGGCCTGGACGTCATCGAGGGCGAGGAGGCAATCGCGGAGGAGCGCCAGCTCCTTGATCCCGGTGTGGGGGCCGACAAGCTCCAGGCGGCGATCCGCGGGCACCTCCTGTTGCGCCGCGAGAACGTCGTGATCACCCCGCACAACGCCTTCAACTCCGAGGAGGCGCTCCAGCGGATCCTCGATACGACGGTTGAGAACATTCGCGCATTCCGCAGCGGAGCACCGGTGAACACCGTCTCGGTCTGACTCTCGACAAGTCGCTACGACGATGCCGAGCCGCGTATCTGAGTTCTTGCCCTCGCTTTGCGGGGTCCACTCACAACCCCCTGCGTAAAGACCCTGTGCTTGGTGTTACGGTACCGCCACCGGATACGCGAAGGCATAGACCGCGGTGTAGGGCACGCGAAGCTCCTGGCCAGCGCTCGCTTCGCTGCATCCTGCGGCAGGTGCCCGGCCTCCACTCGTGTCGAGTCGTTGGATGTAGTAGCCCCCCCGAAGGAGTGGTCATCACCCCACCCTTTCAACGCGGGAACCACCCAACGGGGCGTGGGGGGACTCCTCCCAGCGTTTATATCCTTTACTTACCAGGAAAATCCCAGACGACACCAAGGAGGTCGAACAATGGAACGGCAGATGCAAATCGGTTGGCGACGCGGATCGGGAGCGGGGACCCAGATCGAAGATCCACCTGTCGCCCGCTTCTTGTTCTCGGACACGCGGATGGCGTGGGTCTGGCTCCCCTTCCGGCTCTGGCTCGGGTTCTCGTGGATCCAGTCGGGGTGGGGCAAGTTCCAGAATCCCGCCTGGATGGACGGGGGCTCGGCATTGCAAGCCTGGTGGACCCGCGCGATCGTCGTGGACCCGAAGGCGGTGATCAGCTTCGACTGGTACCGCGAGTTCATCACCTTTATGTTGAACGCGCAGGTCTACACCTGGTTCGCCAAGGTCGTGCTCTTCGGGGAGATGGCAATCGGCATCGCGCTCATCCTCGGCGCCTTCACCGGACTCGCCGCGTTCTCCGCGGGGTTTATGAACTGGAACTTCGTGATGGCCGGGACCGCCTCGACCAACGCGCTGCTCTTCGCCATCGCGACCTGGCTCGTCCTCGCCTGGAAGACCGCGGGCTGGATCGGGCTGGACCGCTACCTTCTCCCTGCGCTCGGAACGCCATGGCGGCCAGGTAATCTGAGCAAGCGCCCCGACGACGACGTGCCGGAGCCGCTCGGCCGAGCCGCCTGACCCAGCGGTCCACTCGATGCTCCGCCCCAACGCTGGCAATCGCAGAGGCCTCAAAAGCGATAGCCAGCTTCGGTGCGCTCGGTACCCCTCGCAACCTCAGGGCGGCCGCCACCGGCCCTCACGCGATGGGATCGTAGAACGCGAACGTCGTTGTCTTCCCGCGAATGCCATCACAAAAAAGGGCACGGTCATCCGCAAGCAGCGCCTTCACCTGGCCCTCCCGGTGGTCAGACGGTTCCTAGGTCGTCGTAAGTATGGCGGCTGAGCATGCTATGTTGCCTGGAGTGCCAATGTCATTTGGCGCGGGGCGCCTTGGAAAGGGTGATCTGTGAGCCCTGGGCTTCTCGGAGCGATCTTCGACGTCGACGGGGTCTTGCTGGCTACGCCACACGAGCGCGCCTGGCGAGAATCACTGCAAGACCTCATGGGGGCGGATTGGGCCGATCTCGTCACGGCCACCGACTACGCACCGGAGCGCTTCACGAGCGCGCTGTATCAAGAATTGATCGCGGGAAAGCCCCGATTCGACGGGGCGCGGGCGGCGCTGGAGCACTTTCGCGTGCCAGAGGTCGACGCGCGAGTCTTGGAATACGCAGACGCCAAGCAGGCTCGCCTCATGGAGTTGATCAAATCAGGCGCGTTCGCTGCGTTCCCAGATGGGGTCCGGTTCGCGCTCGCGCTCAAGATGCGAGGTCTCCGACTGGCCGCGGCGTCGTCATCAAAGAACGCGAGAGACTTGCTCCAACAAGTTCGTCTGGCACCCTACCCGACCCCCCAGATCGAGAATGAGCTCGCCGTCTCGCAGCATGTTGCGTCAGGCGCGACACTACTGGATCTCATGGATGTCGACGTCTCCGGCCGTGATCTGCCACATGGCAAGCCTCACCCTGCCATCTTCCTGCTTGCAGCCGAAGAATTGGGGCTGGCGCCCGCCGTCTGCCTGGTCGTGGAGGATGCGCCCGCGGGCATCGCGGCTGCCAAGGCTGGCGGCATGGCGGCTCTTGGCGTGGCTCGCGCCGGAGACCAAGCGCTTTTGAGCGCAGCGGGCGCGGACCTGGTCGTCTCGACGCTCGACGAGGTGGACGTCGAGCAACTGATGGCGGGCCGCGGGTCCGATTGACCTTTCCGCCCCGCGGGATATGATGGCTTCGGAAGTCCCCTCGATTGCGGCCAGCGCCGCAACGGTTTGACCTCGGCAGCGCATACAACGAGAGGGAGAGAAGCGATGAAGGCATCAGCGGACGTGCCGTTCTTCAAGATGCAGCGCGAGTATGGCGACCCATACAAATCCCCATACGAGCTCTGGAAGGAGCTCGAGGGCATCCCGACGATCCGCGACTATTACGTAAAGGACCTGCTTGCGGTTGAGCTGACCAAGTGGGAGTCGCGCGGCGGCTCGGCGGTATTCGTCAATCTCGAAGGATCGCAGGGATTCAACGACAGCTACGTCTATGAGCTGCGGCCGCAGGAATCCTCTATCCCGGTCAGGCACATCTACGAAGAGACGGTCTACATTCTCCGCGGGTCTGGCGCGACCACTGTGTGGACCGATGAGCAGCACAAGCAGACCTTCGAGTGGCAGACGTCCAGCTTCTTCGCCATCCCGCCCAATGCCTGGTATCAGCACTTCAATCTGTCGGGCGACGAGCCAGCCCGTTATTACGGGATGACCGCTGCGCCGCGCATCATCGACGCTTTCAAGAACCTGGACTTTGTATTCAACAATCCCTACGTCTTTAGCGATCGCTTCAAGGGGGAAGAAGGGTACTTCAAGCAGGCCGAGCGCTCTGCTCGCGGGGGGTACCTTTCCAACTACATCGCCGACGTGCTTGGCTCCGCCATCATGGCGGAAACGCCCGGCTACAGCGAGGGCCGTGGGCCTGGAGTGCGCAGCACCGGCTTCACCCTCGTCAACGGCACGATGCACAACCACAGCTCCTCGTGGCCCGTGGGCGTGTACAAGTCAGCCCACCGCCACGGCCCGGGGATCAATGTCATGATCCTCCGGGGCGAGGGGTACACCCTGATGTGGCCGAACGGCTCCCAGGAACCGGCGGTCAAGTGTGATTGGGGACCGGGGAGCGTCCTGGTTCCGGGCGAGGGCTGGTTCCACCAGCATTTCAACACGGGCGCTGACCCCTGTCTGTTCCTCGCCATCGGTTGGGGCATCGAGAAGGCGAAAGCAGGCGGGGCGCGTGGTCGTCGTCGGCAACGGGGGACGAGATCTCGTTCGCAGCCGAGGACCCGGCGATCCATCGCGACTACGAAGCGGCGCTCGCCAGTAACGGCGTCAGGTGCAAGATGGGCGAAGTGTCGCCGTTTTGCACGTTCAAATAAGGATTTGTGACCCTTAAGGATTTGTGACCCTACGGAAGTCGGGGGCGTCCCCCGTCGGCCGTCCGGCCAACGTCCTGCTTGGTCTCGTAGTTGATGTGGACGTTCGATCCATCGCTGGGTCCTGAGCGATTTCCCATCAACACCATGGGACCGGTGCCGGTGTTTTCAAGCTGGTAGAACGTGCCACCCGTGATCACGACAACCGTTCCCGGCTTCATCACTTCGGCACGTTCTTCCGGGAAGTGGATGGTGCACTCCCCCTCGATGAGATACCAGGTCTGGTCCCGGTTATGGCAATGCATGTCATCGATATCGCCCGGCTTGGGGTAGATGTGGAGCCAGGTGTGCATGCGGGGCGTGTTGAAGATGACCCGGCGGCGCGGGTCGTCGTGGAACATCTTCACCAGGTCGAATACTTCAGCGGTCATCGCATCCCCTCCAAGATCGGTCGGCGTGAGTCTGGCGACAGGTACGTCGGGTGTCCACCAATCAGCATCGGGTTGTCCTGGTGTGGATCCTTCCGCGAACAGCGGGCGGGAGCAATTCAGCCACCGAGCGCTTCTACTCGTCGATCCATTGCGTCAGGTAGCGCCACGTCGAGTTCGGAGCCGGCGCGCCGGCTGGCGCCTGGGCTTGATTCCGGGCCCGGGTGCCGCGCGCGTCGCGGAAGACCGCGATGTCCTCGTTCGAGATCGGCTCCGGGTTGCCGAGCAGCGCGGCCCGGTAGTTGATCTCCGCCAGGTCGTTCAACCGCCAGGCCGTGATCGTCGCCTCCTCGACGCTCGAGCCCACGGCGGTAATGCCGTGCCCGCGCATCAGGCAGACGCTCTTGTCGCCAATCGCCTTGGCGAGGTCCTGGCCGAGCGCGTCATTCGAGATCAGCACACTGCGGGGATAGCGGGGAATCCCGTCCAGGACCAGTTGCAGGGCAAACGGGTCATAGGCACCGATGAGCGGCAGCAGCTCCTTGTTGCAGATGGTGAAGAGCACGACCGTGGTCGGGTGGACGTGGATCACGCAGTTCACGTCCGGCCGAGTGCGATACAGCCACGTATGGATGTACACCTCATTGGGTGCCGCCAGATCGTCTGGCCCTTCGACTTTCTTCCCGTCCATGTCGCAGATGATCAGGTCGTCTGGCGTAACGTACCGTAGCGCGGCCTCGCCGGCGCCCCGGGCCTTGATGAGCAACTGGTCGGTTCCGGGAATCCGCCAGCTCACGTGGCCGGCCGGCTCGCGGGTCATCTGCATTTTGCCGATGATCCGGCAGGACTGCGAAACCGCGGTGCGGGCAGCATTTAGGTCCGCCATGGACATTTCTCCGTTGTGTATTGCTATCCCAGAACCGGCCGGCTACTAAGCTCGGTGATGCGAATGCTCCGGGCCAGGCTCTCACGCACGAGGATGTCCCAGCGTGGCAGCAGTGGAGTTGGCGCCGCCGCCCCTGCTTGCCAGCATCGCGAGTATATCCTTCAGGCATATCATCGGCGGGCCACCCACGGATCGATCCCTGAGCCGGACAAACCGCCCAGCGCATACCCTGTGTAGACCGGTTTCAGCATAATGCTTTGGTCTGGCGTCACAGCGCCGGACGCCTTTCGCCACCCACGCGCCGAAGAAACGAGGAGGTCATGGGATGCCGGTGATCGATGCCGATACGCACGTCGATGAGTGCGAGGCCACCTGGGCCTACCTGGAGGGGGCGGACGCGAAGTTTGCTCCGATCACCGTCATGGCGCCGGAAGGCAGCGGAAATGCTGCGCGCGGCCGATGGTGGCTGGTGGATGGCCAGTTTGTCCCGCGAGCGGTGCGCGACGCCGTCCATCACCCACCGCAGGCATCGCGCGAATTGCACGACGTGCGGGTCCGGCTCGGAGACATGGATCGAATGGGCGTTGACGTCCAGGTGATGTTCCCGACGTTTTTCATCCGCTACGGGAATACCAGCAACCCCACAGCGGAGGCCGCCCTCGCAAGGTCGTACAACCGCTGGATCGCCGAGAAATGTGCCGAGACGAATGGTCGGCTCCGATGGATCGCCCAGTTGCCGATGCTCGATTCGGATGAAGCGGTAGCAGAGCTACGCTGGGCAAAAGACCATGGGGCGTGCGGGCTGTACAAGCGCGGATATGACCTCGAAAAGCCAGTGACTGATCCCCACTTCTTCCCGATCTACGAGGAAGCCAGCGCACTGAGCATGCCGCTGTGCATCCACACCGGACACCCCCTTCCCGGAAGAGAATGGGACCGCGGGTTCCCGCTGATCGCAGCGTTCATCTCGGTGGTCGCCTCCCGCCTGCCCGAGCGATTCCCCGGCCTCCGCTTCGGATTCATCGAGGGCGGGGCTTCATGGATCCCCTATTGCCTCTCTCAGCTCGGAATGCAGCAACGGTCGAACGCCTTGCACGAGCGGACTCCGACCTTCGAGCTCCCAAAGAATCTCTTTCGCGAGAACCGGCTATTCGTGGCGATCGATCCGGTTGACGACATCGAGTACCTCCTGCGGCTGGGCGCTGAGGACAACCTCATGATCGGAACGGACTACTCCCACGGCGATATCTCGGCGAACGTGAGCGCGCTCGGCGAGGTGGGGAAGTGGGTCGAATCCGAGAAAATCAGCGAGGCCGCTGGCAAGAAGATCCTGGAAACGAATCCGCAAAACTTCTACGGGCTGTAGACTCGAGCCCTGACTATGGCTTGGCCTTGCCCCCGTCCCGATGAATGGTGCCCGCGTGGGCCATGTGCCGATCTCCCGATATGGGCGCAATTGTCAAGCCGCGGAGGAGTGCATGTACAAGTACGAGGGCATGATCGCGGAGACGGTCACGTACCCGGGGTACGACGGCGACATCATCGAATCGTATCTCGCCCGGCCCCTGGGCCCTGAGCCAGCCGGCGGCGTCGTGGTGATCCATCACGCGCCGGGGTGGGACACGTGGATCAAGGAAGTCGTGCGCAAGATCGCCCACAATGGCTACGCGGCCGTGGCTCCGCATCTGTACTGCCGCTACGGTCCTGGAAGCCCGGATGACGTCGCGGCGGTGGCGCGGGGCGCCGGCGGCGTGACGGACGCTCAAGTCATCGGCGACGTCAAGGGTTCGATCGACTACCTCAAGCTGCTCCCGAACCATAACGGGAAGATCGGGGTCATCGGCTTCTGCTCGGGCGGCCGACACACCTACCTTTTAGCCTGCAACCTTCCGAACATCGACGCGGCGGTGGACTGCTGGGGCGGACGCGTGGTCGCCGATCGGCCTGGCGACGTATCCGAGCGCCAGCCGATCCAGGTCCTGGACATGACGAAGAACTTGAACTGCCCGCTCCTCGGCATTTTCGGGAATGACGATCAGAATCCCTCGCCGGCCCACGTCAATCGGACGGAGGAAGAACTCAAGAAGCTGAACAAGACCTACGAGTTTCACCGGTACGATGGCGCGGGTCACGGCTTCTTTGCCGCCGATCGGCCGGGCTACCGCCCCGATCAGGCAGTGGACGGCTGGAAACACGTCTTCGCCTTCTATGACCGTTATCTGAACGCAGGCTCCCGAGAAGCAGTGGCCACGGGCATCTGACCCGCTCGGGCAAGCCCTACCGCTGCCAATGCGAGGAAATGTCCGTGGTGGGCTAGGTCGGGGACGGCTGGTTCCCAATTGCCCCACTGGGTTTACTTTGCGAGCCTCGTCAGCTCATCTGGACTCAAGCCCATCGCGGCGGCAATTTGCTTGACCGCGGGCTGACTCAAATTCCCGCTCGGCTTCAGCGGAAGCAAGACTTCGGCATAAGTCTCGTGTTTAAGCTTCAGATGCTTGTGGTGCCCTGGCTGGACCGCATAGCCCTGGCGCTCCAGAAAACGGCGCATGTCGCTGGTCTTGATTGGCGACAGGGCGAACCCTTTTTCTTTCCCCATATCCCAGAGTTTGCCTTAACGGCCAGCAACGGTGCGATGCGGCGGATCAGCGACTTGGGAGACACAGTCCCTCGGTTTCGAGCGAGAAACGCCTGGAGATGGTCGTTTCCCCCGTCCGCCAGGGGCAATTTCTCCCCACCGTTACCGACAAACAGTCCAGCGCGACTTGCTGGTGTGGACCATAATGGGGCAATTCATCGCATGCCCGATCCAGGCGCACGCGCGCCGGGCCGGAGAGGAGAGGTTGACATGGTGGTAGCGCAGTCAGCAGCCGTAGACGAGCGCTGGGGCGAGTACGCGGCCGATCAATGGTCGGATGCCCTGGTCACGTCCTTGAAGCTCGGCGGGGTCGATTTCCTCTACTTTGTCTCCGGGTCCGAAATTGCCTTCTGGCAGGAGGCGACGCTGAAGGCGCAGCGCAGCGGTTCGCCATCGCCGCGGCTCGTCACGGTGCTCCATGAGGGCGTGGCGCTCAACGCGGCGATCGGCAGCGCGATGGTCACGGGCCAGCCCGCGGCGACCGCGGTCCACGTGGACGTCGGCACGTTGAACTATGGTGGGGGGTTGCACACCGCCTGGCGCGGATCTTATCCCGTCATCATGACGGCCGGCACGGGCCCCCGCGCCTATCCCGGTTCTATGGAAGGCGCGCGCAACAACAACATCCAATGGGTGCAGGAGCCCCGCGATCAGGGTGAGATCCTGCGCCAGTACACCAAGATGGACCATCGCCTCGAGTACCAGGACAATCCCGGTCTCATCATCAGTCGCCTGCTCCAGGTCGCGATGAGCGAGCCGAAAGGCCCCGTGTACATGTCGGTTCCGCGCGAGATGGCCATGCAGCCACTGCCCGGAACGGCGCGGTTCCCGACCCGTGACGTCCTGGGTGTCGCGCGACGAACCTGGCCCGATCCCGCCGACGCCCGCACCGTGGCGGAATGGCTGATCAAGGCCGATAACCCGAGCATCTACACCGGCCGCTCGGGCCGCAATCCCGAGTCGGTTGCCGCGCTGGTCCAGCTTGCCGAGCTGCTCGCCCTACCGGTGATGGAGCTCGGCGTGCAGCAGGAGGTCAGCTTCCCCTCGACCCACCCGCTCTATGGCACCGGCCCGCTGCCCCGCGACGCGGACGCCATGCTAATGGTGGAGAGCGTCGCCCCATGGACCTCGCCCGAGTCCATGCCGCGGCGCGACGCGAAGATCGCCTGGGTCGACGTCGATCCCGTGCAGTCCCGCTACAAGACGTGGGAGTTCCCCGCGAATATGTGGCTGCCCGTGGATGCGGCGAATGCCGCCCGGGCCATCTACGAGGCGGCGACCGCGCTGTTGAGCCAATCTGACATGAACCGCATCGCCGACCGTCGAGCGCGCCTCGAGGATCGCAAGCGCCAGCAGGACGCCGCGGCGGAGGAGCGCGCGCTGCGGGCCGGCAAGCGCCGGCCGATGCACCCGATGTGGGTCGCTTACGAACTGGGCAAGGTCCTGGAATCAGATGCCATCGTACTGAACGACGCCCTGAGCAATGGCGGACACGTGCGAACCTACCACAAGCGCTCCCAGCCCGGCGTGCACTTCTCCAGCGGCGGCTCCTCTGGCGGTTGGGGGCCGGGCGCGGCCTTCGGCGCCAAGATGGCCAAGCCGAATCAGGATGTGGTGCTGGCGACTGGCGATGGCTTCTTCGTGTACGGCACGCCGCTCGCGGCCCTCTGGTCGGCAGAGCATTACAAGGCGCCGTTTCTCACGGTGGTGTTCGTGAACCGGAGCTATAGCACGGGGACGAGGGGCGCCCGAGATACGTATCCAGAAGGGGTCATGGCGGAGACCAACACCTACGAAGGTGGGGTGTTCGATCCGCCACCGGACTTCGCGAAACTCGCCGAGGCCGGCAATGGCTACGGGGAGACGGTGCGCGAGCCCGCGGAAGTCGGGCCCGCGCTCAAACGTGGCCTGGAGCAGGTCCGCAAGGGCACCCCGGCGATCATCGCCGCCTATCTCCCAACCATCGTCGAAGAGTTCGACCTGGACATGAGCGCCGCCGTCCGCGAGCGGTAACGTCCAGCGCCGGGGGCGTCAGGACGGCGGGAGCTGGATGTGCATTACCACGGCAGCCGGGTCGATCGGCGGCCTGGGCTGCCAGCCCGAACCCTGCGCCCACACCAGGCCGGCAATGCCAATCATGGTGAGCGCCGTGCCAAGCGTTCGCAGCATGCCCAGTCGACGAGCGCGGTACCTCAAGCGGGCCGAAGGAGTCGGGGGGGCCGTCGGAACCGCGGGAACTCCCGCATAGGCGTCCTGCAGCGCTCGCGCAAAGCGCGACCGGTCGTACGTGGCCCGACGGCCTGGGTCGCGCAAGATCGCATAGGCCTCGTTTACGGCTTGCATTTGCTGCGTCGCATCGGGCGCGCGGTTCACGTCCGGATGGGCCTGCATGGCGAGTCGCCGATAGGCACCTCGGATGGTTGCTGTCCCCGCGTATGGCTTGATCTGCAGGGTCTGGTAGTAGTTGCCGCGCGGTGCGGGGCCATTTCGATCAGGAGTACGGAGCACGACCGCGCGAGATCGGATCCCCGGGCACGTGCCGACCCCCGGTGCGACCGTTTGCAACGAGCTTCCGTGCGGCAAGGGGTGCCGTATGCCGCCCAGTCCGATTCGAGGATCCTTGATCAATTTTCTTCCTGCCATCAGCCAGACTCCCGATCGGTGACCCGCTCTGAGGCCTTCGACTAGCCCCACGGCATCGGGCTCTCGGGGAAAGCGCCCGTCATCGGTCACCTGGGAAGATACGGACCAGCCATACTGCCGGGCTGTGAAGGCGGCCACACCCCCTGGGTGACACCCGACACGTTGGCGGGCCTGCCGCGCGCGCTGGCGCCTCGATCCGCAATTGCAGGGCCGATTGCTTTGAGCGAGCGAGGCTGCCCCGATGACCGCTAGCGGGGCGCTGTCTATCCGCATTGGAAACCAGTTAAGTAGCCTGCTTACCCTACAATTCGGGACGGTACGGATCGCCAGTCGACCGAGCCGCGCCGGCGAGGCGGACGCCCAACTTCAAAAAGTGGCACGCGTTGAAGTATCTTCATGGTCGGCTCCGAGGCGAGGCCGAGCTCGTCCGCGTTGCCCGCACGAGGTGTAAAGATCGAGCAACCGCTCGTCGCTACGCAAGCTGGAGTGACCGAACACCCGGTGACACGACGGGCACTCTCGTCCCGATGCAGCATACGCCGCGTCTTTCGGAGGAGCCGACGATGAAACAGGAAGAGGAGCGACCCGGGCTCCCCGCAGCAGCGGAGACCGGGACCACCGCCCCCGAGCCAGCGGATGGGTTTTCATCACTGCCGGCGGGTGCGGTTGCCGAAGACGACGACCGGACCGTCGATCTCCCGCTCAACCCGGCCGGCCCCTCATCTCTCGACGATGACGCTACGTTGGAGCTACCGGCCAAGACGCCGCGCGCCCCGAGTGACCCCTATTCGTCGCTGCCTTTCCCCACAGCTCCGCCGAGCCCGCCTGCGCTCGATTCTGAAGCGCAGCCCGAGGAACTACCAGCAGCGGATGAAATGGTGGCGCGGATGCGCCGGGAACTGGAGGCGGCGGCCATCGCACGAGACGTCCTCTCTCCCGATGGCGCGCGCAAGATCGCTTCTGCACCGCCGCCGGTCGCAATAGCGATCCCGAGCGAGCCAGAACCCGAAACCCGAAGGGCAGCGTCTCCGGTGGTGCTCGGAGCGGCGGCGCTGGTTGTCGTGGTGGGTCTCGCGGTAGTTGGCGGTTTCGCCCTAGCAGCGCGCTCGACCGGTTCAGTCTCGGCGCCACCAACGCCCGGCATAGCACAACCCCCGGCTGTGGCAGCGGCCCCGACCGCTCCCATTGCGCGGCCGTCGGCAACCCCCGAGTCCGTAACTACGGGTGCATCGGTGGCCATTGACCCTACCGCTCGTTACGCCGCCGACTGGTCCCAGGGAAGCAACGGCTGGCCGACGAGCGGGGGCTGGTCATCATCGGGAGCGATCCTGCACAACGACGGGTCGGATTTTGGCGATGCCAACTGGGTGGGCGGAGCGTGGAACCTCCGGTGGGTTGCGGCACCCTATACGCTTCCGGCGGACCTCACCGACTACGCCGTCGAAGCAGAAATCCAGGAGACCCGGCGACCTGCATGCGGGAGTTTTGGGCTTGTCGTTCGCGGCGCCTACCAGATTGGCATACACGACTGTCAGGCCGCAGCGGGTGCGCCGTTCCTATCCATTCGATCCAGCGCGCCGCGGATTTTGGCGAATGCGCCCATCGATGGGTCTTTTGACCCAAGTCAAGGTTGGCACCTTTACCGGATTGAAGTTCGTGGCGACGATATCCGAGCCTTTGTGGATGGGACGGAAATTGCGGCGCTTGCCGATTCGGCCGCCAACCAGGCAGGACCGGTTGGATTGTGGGACGACCACACCGAGATCAACGTCCGGGCGTTTCGCGTACGCGAGCTTTAGTCCGTCGATCCACGACCCAGTGATCGCGAGCCCGCAGCCCCTCTCATGCCCCTGGAAGGAAGACTAGATAGGTAGCAGTCCCCATCGGAACGGCGCGCGTTACATAGTAGGATCGGCCGATCGCTGCCAGCACCTCCGGCGGATACCGCTGCGCATTGAGCACGATGAGTCCGAACCGGTGCTGCTCGATGTCTGCAACCATGGCCCGGGCATCCCACAAGCCCTTGTCGTCGAGGTCCCGGAGGTGGTTTGCGCTCGCAACCGGCGGTCTTCCAGCGACAAGCGCAAAGCTTGGCTCCTCCGAAAGCACCGGGCCGGGGTTCGCGCGCATGAGCTCGACGATCTCTTCGCCGGCTGCCCGGTCACTGAGCGACGGTTCGCGACCGAGAATCCACGCCTGCACGCCACGGTCCGGCAGGAAGGGCACGTTTCGGCTCAGCGGCCCGTGGGCCATGAGCAAGGACTGGACGAACAGCAGTGCCCCCAGCAAGACCAGCGGATCGACGAGCTTCGCGCCCAACGCTTTGCCAGCTACCCATCCCGATCTGCCCGTGCCATGGGCCGCCGGCATGGGACGCTCGGAGAAAGACCCGGCAATGCGTGCGATCCCGGCCCCAGCTAGGATGCTCGCCACCGCGATGGCATTCAGAAAATAGGACTCGCCCGCGCCCGGGTGGATAACGAACAGCGCCTCGATCAGAGCTGTCCCCAGGGCAAAGATCCAAGGGGTGAAACGGCCAGTCCGCAAGAGATACCAGCTCTGGCTACAGGCAAACGTGAGCAGGACCGGATGTACGCTCGCGAAATTTAGAAGGTAACGGGCGAGGGTTTCTGGATCATAGGCCCCGGTATTCGCGCTCACCACGTTCAGCCAAAAGGCGCCACTCGTAGCTGCGCTGAGCACGACCGTTACGCCGCCGGCTGCCGCTGCGAAAACGCCGGTTGCGATGAGGCCGAGGCCGCGACGAGTCGCAATGAGCCAGCCGAGACAGGCAACGGCCGTGAACAACCCCGTTGGCTTCGTGAAGGCACCTGCCAGGAGGCACAGGATGCACAGGCCCAACCGTCTACTCGTCGGGTGCTCGAGGCACGTGAGCGCGAGAAGGCTGAAGAGAATGAGCGTGCTGTTGAGCCGCGAAAGGGCCGTCGTGTGGAACACATAGGGGGAGGCGAGGAAGAGGCCAGCCGCCAGGATACCGGCCAGCGATGCTGACGCCGCCGGAACGCTGGCGCGCGAGAGCCGCCACGCCGCGGTGCCAATGAGCACCGTATCGAGCACCGTGACGAGGCTGGCGAATGCGCGAGCCGGTGCGAGCGATGGACCAACGATGGCCATGGGAAGCGAGACAAGCGCCGACCACAGTGGCGGATAGTTAATCGAGAAATACGGGAACGTCCCGTTGTGGCTGTAGGGCAATTGACCTTGAGCGATCAGCCAGGCGCTCCACGCGTCGGTTCCTTCGCCCTGGTCCCACCCGAAGGGGAACGAAATGAGGCGACCCGCGAAGCGAGCATAAATAAGCCCATAGACGACGAGCATGAGCCCGGCCGGCCACAGGGCGACGGTACGTGACCGAAGCCAATGGGCCGGCAGTATCTTACGCTGGAGGTCGAGAAGGATCCCAGTAGAAACCACAATCAGGGACTATATGAGCACGTCACCCATCGCAAGTGCCAAAGTTACTCGTTTGAGACGTCAAGTGATCCATTCGAGACGTTTTACAGCGATGTTAAGCGCGTCGCGCAACCGGACCTACCCGAAACGGCCGCAGGGTGTGCCGCCCGTTGCACGTCGGTTGGCGGGTCGAGAGGCATCGGGCACGCACCACGCTCGCACGTGTGGCGAGACCGCCAGTCCTTGATGCTGCCCTTGGTCCATCCGGCTGTAGCGAGAGATCCGGAGCCCATACCGCGTTGCCCAGACGGCCGGGTGTATCCTGATGAGCGACACCCTCCGCCGGCGGGAGAGCCGCGTGCGACTTGACTTGAACCGCCGTCATGGACACTGAGGGGCCACCAGTATCGTCGGCCCCCTCCAGTGCACCCCCGCCTCCGTCCCGTCCCCAGGGCGCGCTCTACGCATTCACGCATGCGCGCACCTTCGCCGCGCTCGTCCTGTTCCGCGACTACCGACTCCTCTGGCTCGGGCAATCGGGCAACACCATCGGGCAATGGATGGACCAGGTGACCCGGAGTTGGCTCATCTACGAGCTGACCGGCTCAGCCCTACAGCTCGGTTTGGTCAGCGCCGCGCGCGCCATTCCCATGCTGTTCTTCAGCGTTCTGGCGGGAGCCGTTGCCGACCGGTATGGCCGTAAGCGCCAACTCGTCATCTCGCAAGTCGTGAACGCGGGGCTCAACGTCTTGCTCGCCGCTCTGGTGCTCACCCACCACGTGCAGCCCTGGCACGTGTACGTCACAGGGATGCTGGCGGGCATCGTCCAGGCCTTTCAGCAGCCCGCGCGCCAGGCCATGATCCCGGACCTCGTGGATCGCGCCCACCTGGGCAATGCCATCGGCCTCCAATCGCTCGCGTTCAATGCGAGCCGCAGCATTGCCCCGGCCTTGAGCGGGCTCCTCATCGCGTGGGTCGATGTCGGCGGCTCCTACGTCGTCCAGGCGCTGATCTATTCGGTCGCTACCATCTGGACGGTGCAGATCCACGATCCGATTAGCCGGCGTCCGTCGTCAGCAATCGCGGGCATCAAGCCGCCCTCCCTTGCGGAAGGCACCGCCGCAGGCGCCCGCTACATCTGGGCAAACCGGCCGGTGCGCGCGGTCATGATGATCGTGCTTATTCCCGCTATCCTGGGCCAACCGTTCACAAGCTTGCTTCCGATCTTCGCGCGCGACATCCTTGATGTCGGTCCCCAGGGCCAGGGCATGCTGCTCACAGCCCTCGGGCTCGGAGCACTCGCGGGGGCAGTCGTGATCGCAACGGTGGGAAACACCGAGCGGCAGGGCATCTTCATGCTCCTTGGGGCGGGCTTGTTCGGCCTCGGCATGATCGGCTTCGGCCTCTCCCCGTGGTTTGTGCTGTCGTTGCTGATGATGGCCGTCGTCGGGATCTGCGACACCACCTACGGGACCCAGGCGAACACGATCATTCAGACGAACACCGATCCGGCGGTTCGGGGCCGCGTGATGGGCGTCTACTTTTTGAACCGCGGGCTTGTGCCACTTGGCGCCCTGCTGGCGGGCGCGCTGGCGGATCACATTGGCGCACCCCGGACCGTCATGCTGATGGGGGCGTCGTGTGCCGCCCTCGCACTGTGGGTCGCATTCGCGGCCCCTGAAGTCCGCGACCTGCGCGGCATGCTGACGCGCGAGCCCGCCCCCCTCGATCCAGCGCTTGCGGAGCCAGCCCCGTTGCGCCCCCCGTAGTGAGCGGCGACAGCCGGGACAATCCGGATCTTGCCGATCGGGGGCGCGACCAGTACATTCGGCATGGACAGGTCGCAAGGTAGCGCCCGAGGTGCAGCGTGGCGAACATCCTTCAATCAAGTCGACCAAGTCGACCGATTTCCTCGTGGGCGCTCAAGGCGATCGTGGCGTTGTTGTTCGTGCTCCCCTATGTCGCCTGCAGCGCGCCGGCCCCTACGCCTGCCGGAGATACCCGCTCGGACACCGGCAGTCCGTCTCCCAAGAAGATGATTGTGGGCATCCTGGACGAACGGAAGGGCTGGGCGCCCTGGGATTTCAGGACCAGCGCCGGTGGGGCGCAGAACCCCCTCTGGCTCGTGAGCCGCACCTTGACCATCGTGAATGACAAGGGCCACGTGCAGCCCGTCCTCGCTGCCGCTGTACCGTCGATCGAGCGAGCGGACTGGCGGATCTTTCCCGACGGCTCCATGGAGCAAATCTGGAGGATTCGGCCTGAGGCGAAATGGCAGGACGGACGCCCGGTCACCGCGGACGACTTCGTCTTTGGATGGGAGGTCCTTGCCAACCCCAACGTGCCGACCCAGGCACCGGCAGCCAGAGCGCTCGTGAATTCCACCACCGCGGTCGATCCTGCGACGTTGCTCGTGCGATTCGGCTCCACCACACCAATGGCCGGCAATGCGCTTTTCGACCCCCATCCCCGGCACATTTTGGGCGACGTATACGCCAGCGGCGATCTGGACCGGTTCATCAACCACGAGTACTGGAGCACGTCGTACATAGGGACCGGTCCCTACCGCCTCGCGAAGTGGGAGCTCGGTTCTTTTATGGAGTTCTCCGCCTTTGCCGACTATGTGGAAGGCAAACCGAAGATCGATACGATCGTGATGAAGTTCATGGGCGATACCAACACCTTGTACTCAAATATCTTGACCGGCGACGTCGAGGTCGCCCTACCAGACGGGCTATCGGTGGAGATGGCTGCAGAGCTGAAACGGAGCTGGGCGGCGCCCGGCACGGGAAACCAGGTGATTCTGCACCCCGATGGCCGATTTTTCCGGCTCGAGTTTCAGCACAAGTCCGAGTATGCGAAGCCGGCCGCGGCTCGCGACCCACGGGTGAGACGCGCCTTCTACCACACGATCGACAAGGAAGGGGTCATCGAAGTTGAGCTGGCCGGGCTCGGCCAACCCGCCGATAGCTGGATTACGACGGACGATCCCCGCCGGCCGCAGTTCAAGGACGCCATTCCCGAATGGTCGTACGACCTGGGGCTTGCGCAGCGCGTACTGGCCGAGGCAGGATGGCAGCGAGGACCGGATGGCGTCCTCGTCCACCAGCCAAGCGGTGCGCGCATGGAGACGGAGATTCGCGTCACGGCCAGCCAGGGGCACGTCAAGGCCCTCTCCGTCATGGCAAGTGGCTGGCGCCAGGCCGGGGCGGAGGTGACGGAGACCGTCATGCCCCAGGCCCTGCTGGCAAACCGCGAGTATTGGTCGACGCAACCGTTCGCAGGCCTCATTGGGCATACCATGGACATGCAATGGGAAAAGACGCGCTACTCATGTGAGACGGCCGCCCGGTCCGAGAACCGCTGGACGGGAAACTACTACGGGTACTGCAATCCGGGCATTGAGGCGGTGATCGATCGGTTGCAGACGGCCGTCGCCGAGTCCGACCGTACGGGCCTGCAGGCGAGCGTCATGCGCACGATCCTCAAAGAGGACTACGCCGTCGCTCCGTTGTACTGGCAGGTGACACCGATCGTCTTCGCCAAGGGGATCAGCGGGCTCGGCGAGCTCGCCCCGGGTCCGTTCGGCAACACCTGGTCCCCATGGAACGCCCACCTCTGGGACACTCGCTGAACTGCGTGCGCCCTATCCATCGTTGAGTCGGAAGAACTCGACCGCGTTGCCCGCAAGCATCCGGTGCCGCTCCTCGTCAGGCACGCCGACGAATATCTCGTCGATGATGCGTCGGGAATTGGGCCAATCGCCTGCCGCATGGGCGAAGTCACTGCCCCACAGAACGCGATCTACCCCGATGTCGTGGCGGAGCCGAACGCCAACCGGGTCTCGGAGAAAACCCCAGAGGTTTGCCGTGAGCAGGTAGGTGCTCAGGGGACGAACGGGCGACTCGAGACCGTACAGGCGTTCGAGCCAGTGCCGACTGCGGTCGAAGCAGTCATCGATCTGCGACAAGCCGAACGGCAGCCAGCCGATCTGGGTTTCCGCCCAATAGATCCGCAGCTTCGGGAATCGATCGTAGACGCCGGCCATCGCAAGCTGGACGGGGTTCAGCGCATGCTCATCGGCAAAGCGGACGAGCATCTTCATCGGATCCCGGAGGTCCACCTTCGGCGTCCGGACATACGGGAACGTGGGGCCATTCGGCCCTCGAAACGTCTCGTGGACGGTCAGCGGGATTCCGAGGTCCAGCGCGGCCGCCCAGAAGCGGTCGTCTTCGGGCGCGGGACCCGACTTCCCCGATGGGAAAGCGATCAACGCAACGCCCTTGAAGCCTGCGCGGACGCAATACTCCATCTCCTCGACCGCATCGTCGACACCGGTGTCCGGAATGAGGCCCATGGCGATGAGACGATCTGGAGCCGCGGCGCAGTACTCCTCGGCGAGAAACTCGTTGTAGGCCCGGAACATCGCCCGGTACGGCTCGTTGTCGCGGATGCCCCGCCAGTGATTCGGATACATCGGATGGGTGAAGAGAATCTCCGCGTCGACACCGTCCTGATCCTGCTCGCGCAGCCGCTGCTCGGGGGTTCCAGTCCCAGGACTTCCCTCGTAGACGACGGCGTCGGGCACGTGCTGCTCGTACGGCTTGCCGGTGATCGCGAGCGCTGGGGCAAGCGCTGGCCGGTTCTCGACGATGATTCCGTCCGTGCCGCCTGGGAGTTTGACGAGCCGCGGCACGCGATCCCGCCACCGCGCCGGAACGCGCGCGGTCCAGCGTTCCGGGGCGATGTCCAGGTGCGAGTCTCCGGAAACGATTCCGTACCGGTGTTCCATGATTTGCCCCTAAGACGATGCGCTGACCGCGATTATAGAAAGGCGGCAACCCGCATCGCCATCGTGTATATAGCCTGTGCAAGATCGGACTGGCGTGGATGCAGCACGAGGAGGGTTCTTGCTGATGTCCTGGCGGCGACGCTCGGCGAGCTTAGCGATATACGGTCTCCTTGTGGCCGCCGTGCTGGTGCTCTCTGCTTGCGGACCGACCGCTCGACCAACGGGGCCAGGGGAGCCTCGCTCCGGGTCGAGCTCTCCGCCGCAGGCAAGTGCGCCTCGGGGAACCCTGACGGTGGCCTGGGCCCAGGAGCCCAGCAATCTCAGGCCGAAATTCGGCGAGCAAGGCTTCGTCGGCGCCGACCTGGGGAACATCTTCGATTCCGCCCTCGCCTACTACGACAATCGGGGCACGCTCCATCCGCTGATGGCTCAGCAGCTCCCGACCCCGGAGAACGGTGGCTGGGTCATCAATCCGGACGGCACGATGGTGACAATCTTCCGGCTCCGTGAAAACATCCGCTGGCATGACGGCGTGCCCCTGACGGCGCACGATTTCGCGTTTGCCCACCGAGTGGACACGGACCCGGGAGTCCCCTTCAGCCGCACGATCGAGGGGCTCATATCCGAGGTCGAGGCGCGCGACAACAACACCATTGTGATCAGGTGGTCGGAGTCATACATCCGGGCCAACGAAGGATTGCGACCGCTTCCGCGCCACCTGTTGGAAGAGAAGTACCGAACCGCCAGGGGCGACGAGTTCGTCTCCGGGGAAGAATGGACCACCGGCTTCGTGGGCTCGGGTCCGTACCGACTCGAGCGCTGGGATCGCGGATCGAGGATCGTCGCGCGAGCGTACCAGGACTGGTTCCGAGGGCCGCCGCGGATCGAGACGATCGAGATCCGTTTCATCACCGACCCCAATACGGTGCTCGCTCACATGCTCTCCGGGGAGGTGGATCTGGCGTGGACCCCGCTGGTCCGGTTCGATATTGCGACCGCGCAAGAGCTGTGGGCCGCGCGGGGCGAGGGCTATCTGAAGAGCTGGGAGACCCGCCTCCGATACCTGGAGTTCCAGTACCGGGAGGTGCCCAACTGGCAGCGCGCGGGAGCCGACCCGCGCATCCGGCAGGCGCTCATCCACGCGATCGACCGGCCGGCAATAGCCGAGGTGATGACCGGAGGCCTGGGACGCGCCGCCGACGCCTGGGTGCTGCCCGTGGACCCCATATTCCCCGACGTGGACCGAGCCATTACCAAGTATCCGTATGATCCCAGGCGGGCAAGCTCATTGTTGGCGGAGGCCGGCTGGCAGGCTCAGCTTGGGTCCGGCGTCACCGACCCGGATGGGAAAACCCTGGACATAGAGATGAACGGGGGATCCACGGGGCCGCAGATCGCGACGATCATCGCGGACAACTGGAAGGCGGTGGGCGTCAACTCGAGTGTCGCCACAACTCCGGCGGCGAATGCCCGCGACCCAGTATTCCGCGCCACGTTTCCGGGAACCCATATCGGCGAGACGAACGCCACGCCTTTCGGCTTCCGGTTCATCTCAGCCATGATCCCGAACCCGCCCCTGACCTTGGGCTGGAACGTGGGCAGCTTCAGCGATCCCGAGGTGGATCGCCTCCACAACCTCGCCGTGACCTCGTTCGATGAGCGCGTTCGGCGCGACGCTTACGTTGGCCTGAACCAGCGGATGTCCGCCCAGGCCGCGTACTCGCCAATCTACTACCCAGCAGAGATCGTGCTGGCGCGAAGCCGGTTGACGGGGCCCGTTGGCGAATACGGTTGGGGTCTGTCGTGGAACATTTTCGAGTGGGAAGTCGCTGACTGACCCCACCGGGCGAATCACAAGGGATGGTGGCACCTCATCCGGGTTCGCCTACGTCCAGTGCCATTCCCAGACGTTCCAAACGAAGGCGCCGACCTGGGACCAGGGCCGCCCGGGGCCCACGAGCCCCGGGCGGTACACAACTGGGGCGGGTTCCACATGCGTGACGTTGACGAAGGCATCGGCCGTCATCGTGCGAAGCGCTTCAACCAAATCGTTTCTCGCTCCTTCGCGTCAGGAGTCCCGAGAACCTTTGGCCAGAGCTCGTCGAGCACGGGATTCACGTAGCCGGTGTAGTTGCTGCCACGCCATCGGTTGTCGGCGATGGTGACCTGATCGCTCGTCCAGACCATGTTGTCGTAGCGCATCGTGCGATTCTGAAAGCCCACCGCGGGAATCTTCGAGCGGAATTCCCGGTCCCGCTGTTGCGCGAGCGCCATCACCTTCATTTCCGGTGAGACACCAAGTACTTTCCAATTGTCTACCACCACCGCCGCTTGCTTTTGCTCGATGTCCGTGAACTGGGCCGCGAGCGGCATCGTGAGGAGCTCGCCGGAGGCATCTCGGAGGCTGCCATCGGCACCGCGCGTCCACCCCGCTTCTTGCAAGAGTGTGGCTGCGCGGCGCACGTCGTAGTCGTATTTGGATGCCGTCCGGTCCACCGCGGGAAACGCTTGATCGTCTGTGGCAAGCCAGAAGTGGTGCACCTTCGCTGTGCCGCCGTATAGGCCGTCGACGACGCCTCCGTCCCGCTGGGGGCGAAGCCACCTAATCCGCACGACCCATTACGACCCGTCCGCGTGTTCCGGTTCTACACAGGAACCCGCATCTCCGCGTAGGCGTTGCGGATCACATTTCCCGGGTACATGCCCGTAAAAGCCCCGTTGTCGATGAGGACCTCGCCGTTCACGATGGTGTAGTGAACGCCGCGGGCGTGTTGCAGCACCCGGGTCAACCCGCCCGGATAGTCGTTGGCCTCCTCCACGTCCTGGGACTCGACCGTGTCCGGGTCGAACAAGACGAGATCCGCGGCCCACCCGGGCCACACTAAACCGCGGTCCTTGATCCCGAAGATCGAAGCCACGTTGAAGGTCAACTCCCGCACTGCCGCCTCGAGACTCATGAGCTGCCGCTCGCGCACGTAATGCCCGAGCAGCGTCGTGCAGACGCCGAAGTTGGAGAGGTACTGGACGTGGGCCCCGGCATCCGACTGCCCGACGATGGTGTAGGGGCTGCGCACGATCTCCCCCATGGGATCTTCGATGGGAGCGCTCGAGATGAACATGGTGTCCAGGTCTTCCTCGAGCGCCAGGTCGAGCATCGCATCCAGCGCATCCTTGGCGCCGCGGATGCGTGCCAGCGCTGCGCCGTTTTTCCCCTGCAGCGCCCCGTTCTGCGGCAGCCGGGTCTGCAGCACCCGGAGGCGAGCGACCCTGGTCATGAACACCGGGTCCATCTCCGCGCGCAGGGTGGAGCGGACCTCAGGGCTGGCGAGAGCATGCCGGCGCTCCTCCAACGGCAGCCCCATCAGCATCATGCCGCTCGGGAGGATATCGAAGAACTGCGAGTTTCGCAGCGTGAAGCGGTTGGCGAAGGGAACGATGTTGGTGTTGCCGAAGAGGCGCAGCCCCTGTCGGAAGAACCCGTCCAGATAGTCGAGCTGCTCCCGCCAGCGATCGGGCTGGTCTCGGTTGAAGGCGACGCCGCTCCAGACCACCGGTCGGCCCGAGGCTTCGCCCAGCCGAGCGATCCAATCGATGTCCTTGACCTGGCGGCTTCCTGTAGCGGAATGCTGGATCACGCCAGCGCCGAACTCCGTCAGTACGCCGACCACCCGAAGGAGCTCGTCTTCTGTGGCAATGCGGCTGGGCAGGGGCTTGCCGTCTTCCCGGAAGTGTCCGGGGTTGCGATTGACACTCCAGCCGATCGCGCCGTCCCGCATCGCCTGCCGCATCAGGTCGCACATCCGCTCGATCTCATCGGATGTCGCCTCACGCTCGCCTGCTTCATCGCCGAGCACGCACTGACGAATCGCGTTGTGGCCGACAAGGCACGCCACATTCACGCCCAGGCGCTGGTCAAGGAGGTCCAGGTACTCCGCGGTGCTGTTCCAGCGCCAGTCCAGGGTCTCGAGAAGGGGGCGCGGCATGGCCTCCACCCGGACGAAATTGCCGATCAGCGCGCTCTCATGGCCAGGAAGCGCAGGCATAAGGCTGAGTCCGCAATTGCCGGTGACCAGGCTGGTGACACCATGTTCCGGCAGGGGCAACGCCGCGGCGTCCCAGAGGAGATGCGCATCCATGTGCGTGTGCTGATCGATGAACCCCGGGGCCAGCACCAGGCCATCCGCATCGATGGTTCGCTTGGCGGGCTCTCGCACCCGGCCAATGGTGGCGATGCGGCCATCCTGAACGGCCACGTCTGCCGCGTAGCCCGGCATACCGGACCCGTCCACAACCCGAGCGTTCTTGATCAGCAGGTCGTACGCCATGATCTTCTCTCCCCATGGTGCCATCGACGAGCCCGCCAGGATCCTCGAATCGGCCAATCATGCACGGCGCTGATTCTCGATCCCGGTCGTTTGGCCCATCCTAGCGTCCTGGATAGGTGAGGTCAAACGCCCGGATCTTCTACTGCTGATCCTTCAGCCCGATCGTTGCCGTAATACAGGGCTCATTGCCCAACGCGATGGTGGTATGGCCCTTGCCGGTTGTGTCCTCAACCAGTCGGGCATCGCCCGGGCCAAAGATCTGTGTTGATCCGTCTTCGAATCCGATCTCCAGTTGCCCAGAGAGGATGATCACGAACTGACGCTGCGGCGCCGGATGCCAATCCTGCACGATCCCCGGCTCCCGGAATCCGAATCGGATCGAAGTCGTGTCCAGGCCTTCAAGCCACGTCGGCGTCTTGGCCACGTCGACCACCTCCCAACGGGCGTGACCCTCCGGGTCCGTGTACATGCGATAGGCTCCCATTATTCCTCCCCCCGAAATCTATCCCTGGCGAGCCAGTCCGATGGTGCTCGTGCCCCGAGTGCTGGTCGTAGAGGATGATCCCGGCGTGCGGGAAACCCTCGATACGCTGTTCACCCTGGCCCTTCGACGTCGTCGACCTCGTCGCCACCATGCAACGTTACGTCGGCAAGAGCAACACGGCTCGGGTTATCGGCGACGGCCGATCGTAGGCCATGGAGCGCGGATGGATCGGGTTCCATCGGCTTTACCCGGGCGGCTTTACGCGGGCGGCTTTACACGGCCGTCAGGATGCCCGTTCGAGTGACATGTGGACCTGTGAGAGCAATTGAGTGATGGCGAACGGCTTCGGAATGAAGGCCGACGCTCCCATCTCCCGCGCGTAGATCTCAGGCCACGGATCGGTCGTCATCACCACAATCGGGAGCTGGATCCCGAGCTCGGCAAGCATCCGAGCCAGGCCAGGGCCATCGAGAAGTGGCATGTGAATGTCCAGGAGCACGAGCGACGGACGCTCACGTTGGATTGCCCGTAACGCTTCGATGCCGTTGCAGGCGGTGGCGACGCGGAAGCCCGCCAATTCCAGGGCTGCTGCGAGCGCATCGCAAATATGCGGGTCGTCGTCGACGACCAGAACCTGGCCATGGTCCATGTGTTACCTGTTACCGCCTGGTTTGCCGAAGTAGCTGTCGGTATTCAGCATAGCAGAAGGACGGGGTATCTCAGACCCAGAAAGTTCGTCCAGACGGCCGTTGCGTTCTGCAAAGCGCAAAGCCGTTCGGGTATACTCGCTTCAGTGGTAATAAGTTCAGCCCGCCGCCCGGCGGGGTATCGCACAGGTTCTCCCCCGGAAATTCGTCCGGCTCTCCTGTTGTATTCTCCCCTTGCGCTGACTGATTTGTGCCAACTTTTTCTGACCCAAGGAGTCAGCACGTGTACGAAGACAAGATCCTGACCTGTCGCGACTGTAACCAGAGCTTTGCGTTCACCACCGGTGAGCAAGAGTTCTTCGCCAGTCGCGGCTTCACCAACGAGCCCAGCCGCTGCCCGACGTGTCGGGCCGAGCGCAAGCAGAGCCAGAACGCGGGTGGGTACGGCGGCGGCTATTCGAGCGGTGGCTACGAGCGCCCGCAGCGCGAGATGTTCCCGGCGGTCTGCGCCCAGTGTGGGAAGGACACTCAGGTGCCCTTCCAGCCCCGGACCGATCGCCCCGTTTACTGCTCAGACTGCTTCGCTGCCCAACGCGGCGATAGCTACTCGGGTGGCGGCCGCAGCAACCGCTACTAAGCGCGATCGCCACTGACGCGCAAAGCGCTAGTGGGCGGAGTCGCAGCTCTTCCGCAAAAGGCAAAACAGGAGGGGCCCCGGCGG
>Ga0209726_10001225_pt1 | contig 42417 bp, 42 predicted proteins | sample Subgrocontami54m_FD_187453 | JGI IMG/M metagenome (GOLD analysis project Ga0209726, IMG submission 187453) | Subsurface groundwater microbial communities from S. Glens Falls, New York, USA - GMW46 contaminated, 5.4 m (SPAdes) (version 3) | ecosystem: Environmental > Aquatic > Deep subsurface >...
TCCATCTGTACAGCTATCCGCTGCTGCGGGAATGGGGGATCGAGTTCGTGCCGGAGGACGACGTGCGGTTTGCGCAGCCCGAGATCGCGCTCGCCTACTGGAGCCGCCTGGGCCGCGGATTCGAGGACGCGGGCAAGCCCGAGGAGGCGCTCAACGCCTATCTGAACGGGTTGCACAATGCGCCGGCCGACGGCGCAACCGCCCTGAAGATCAGCGAGCTGTTTGCGTCACTCGGGCAGCGCGCGCTGCAGGAGGGGGCGCTGCTGCCGGGGGTCACGTCGCTGCGGCAGAGCCTAGTGATGATGGAACGGCTCTTCGAGTATCCGTTGAGCGATGAGCAGCTCGGGATCATCCGCCGGCTGCTCTCCGAGACGCTGCAGGCGCTCCAGCAGGCCTCAGCGCACAGGACGCTTGAAAAGTAGACAGCCGTCTAGTACACTTCCCTCATGGCCAAGCAGCTGACGAAACGGCAACAGACGGTGCTCGAGGCGATCCGCGGATGGATCCGTGAGCACGGCTATCCGCCCACGATCCGCGAGCTGGGCAAACAGCTCAGCATCAAAAGCCTGCGGGGCGTGACCACGCATCTGGATGCGATCGCCAAGAAGGGGTTTCTCAAGCGCGAGCCGAGGGCCCGCAGCATCAGCCTCTCGGACCTGGTGGCCCCCTTTGAGCATGCGTTGCGCGTGCCGATCATCGGGCGCGTCCGGGCGGGCGAGCCGGTGCTGGCCCAGGAGGCGATCGAAGGCCACCTGGTCGTTGATGGCTCCTGGTTGGGCGCGAGCCCTCAACAACGCGGCACCGCCTCGGAGCACTTTGCGCTCAAGGTCCGCGGCGACAGCATGCTGAACGCCGGCATCCTCAACGGCGATTTCGTGATCGTCCGCCAGCAGGCGACTGCGCAAAACGGCGAAATCGTCGTGGCACTCCTGGGCGATGAGGCGACCATCAAGCGCTTCTTCAAGGAAGGCGATCGCGTCCGGCTGCAGCCCGAGCATCCCACCATGCCGCCGATCCTCGTCGAACCGCCCCAGACGGTCGCCATCCTCGGCAAGATCGTCGGCGTCTTCCGCCAGCTCGACTAGCCCGCCCGTTTTTTCTCCCCGCGAAGCCGTCCGTCGCGCTCCGTCAGGTATACTTTTGGTATGTCCGTGAAACAGGCCTATAGCACGACGCCGGTGATTGTCCTGCTGAGCGCGCTGACCGGCATGGCGGCCGTGACGATCTCCCTGCACCAGTTCAGGTCGGCGCACTCCAGGGAGTCCGCGGCGATGCCGGCCGCAGCCCCCTTCGTGCAGGATTCGCAGTCCGTGCAGCGCCTCGCCAGGCGGTTGAAGATGTTCGGGCCCACGCCGGAGGCGCCGCGCATTCGTCATCGGCATCTGCGGCCGACGACCGAGGCGCATGAGATCGCTCCCATGCCTCGCGCCCATCTCGACCGCGGTTAGCTACCCTCCCAGCAGCCGCCGGCACAGCGCGGCTGAGGCCAACCCGATGTACGTCCCCAGCGCGTTGCCCGCCATCGCCAGCAACAGTCCGATCGGCACCAGCGAACGGTCGTAGATCGCTCCCACCAGCGGGGCGGAGATGACGCCCCCGATATTGGCCTGGCTGGCCGTCGCCAGCACGCCCAGCGGAATTCGCCATAGCCGCCCGATGCCCAGCAATGCCGCGCCGTGGCACACCGCTACAAATGCTCCGAGCGCGATCCACACCGGCGTGGCCCCCAAGGCGCGCAGACTGGCCTGCGCACCGGCGGCCGCTAGCACCAGGCAGAGACAGAAGGAGCCGAGCGGCTCCGCGCGCTGTCCCAGGCGCCTCAGAGGTGGCATGAGCGAAAGGGCCAGGGCCGCGGTGGTCACCAGCACGATCGTCCAGCCGGAGGTGTTGATCAGCGGAGGAGTTGGCAGGTGCGTGGCGAGTGCGCGCGCTCCGGCCGCCAGGGTGAGTGCGATGGCGAGGGGAATCAACACGGCTATTCGTGGAGCCGCCGGCGGGCGAGGGGGCGAAACACTCTCGAGTCCATACGGAGGCATCGGCGCGGCCCGCAGCCACCGGTTGATCGCGGCCTGATGCGATGAAGCGGCGACCAGCAGCGCCATCCAGCTATAGGCGATGAGCGCGTCGACGATGATGAGCGGCGCGAAGACCGGATCCGGAATCTCCAGGGCGCCTTGCAGCGCGAGCAGGTTCATCGTGCCGCCGGTCCAGGTGCCGGCCAGCGCGCCCGCTCCGGCCCACGCGCGGTCCGGCAGCACCGGTTGTAATACGTAGACGCCGAGGACGGCGGCCAGGGCGATGCTGACCGCCCCGATGCCGGCTGCTGCCAAGGCTTGGCGGCCGGTGCGGGCAATGGCGGGCAGGTCGACGGTGAAGAGCAGCAGGCTGAGCGCAACGGGCAGCACCGCCTGCGTGAGGGGCTTATAGAGCGGCGCCGCTGGTGTTTCCATGGGCAGCCAGCCCAGCGTGACGGCGACCATGGGCAGCGCGTAACACCATAACGGCAGCGGCAGCCACCGGAACAACGGTCGCAGCCGGGAAGAGTGCTGGGCGCGTGTGACCGCGGCCACGAGCAGCATGAGAACAGCGATGGGCCAGCCTGCGCCCATTACGGCTTGAAGTAGGTGCCGAAGGAGACGGTTTGGCCGTCGATGACCGTGCCGGGCGCAAGCTCGTTCAGAGGGCGCCCGAACCGTTCGCGCAGCGCCATCCGCCTGACCGCGAGTCCGGTGCCGGGTCCCTCGATAATCTCTTCCTGACCCGCATACAGCAGTACATGGACGATGCGCGAGGGATCCTCGCGCGCGGAGAGGAAAATCAGGTCGGCGGGTTGAAGCGTGCCGGCCGGCTTGGCCCGCATGAACTGTTCGTGCGCGTCGCGGGGGATGTCCATTCCCGCGGCCCGGTACGCCAGGTTCACGAGCGCTGAGCAATCCACGCCGGTCGGCTGGCCGGAAGCGCTAGCAGCCTCGGGAGAGCGCCCGCCCCAGTAGTACCGGCCGCCGAGCAAGATGCCGGCCTGCCGCACGATCCGTTCGCGCCGCTGCGTCTGGGACAGGCCGGCCAGATCCGCAAGGGGCGTCGCATCCTGGCGGCGCATCCACACCATCGAGCCATCGAGCAGCTCCACCCTCCAGAGGACGCCCCCGAGGTCCGTCGCGAAGACGCGCGTGCCCAGCGGCAACCGCCACTCGACGGGGGTGAGCCGGGTCGGATCCTGCCAGAGCGCCGCCCACGCCTCCGTCACGACGACGTTCGGCGGCAAGAACGCCTTATCGGAGCCGATGGCCGAAGCGGGCAGCCAGCCGGGGTAGCCTTGCCAGCGCTTTCCGTGCGTGAACTCCGGCTGCTCGGTCGCTTCCACATACGCCCATCCGTCCGCCTGCTTGATGAGGCGGACCCGTTCGCCATAGAGGAGCTGCGTTTCTTGCAGCGGGTCGTGCGCGGCAGTATCCGGGGTCGTGTTCGGCTGGCTGCGTAGGTCGACCAGCGGGACCATCACGGCCATCTGGGGCTTCATCGTGCCGCAGCCGACAACGCTCAGAAGGATTAGAAGCAACGAGAATCTCGATGGCATGTCCGCAGCATACGCCGTTCAGTCCTCCCACGCAACGCGCGATGATGAGGCTTGAGTTTGGGGGAGGGCTTGATTAGAATACCATCTGACCGCGAGGTGCGCGATGCCGAAAGCTTTTATCATGATCGATGTGGTGCCCGGGCGCGAAGTTCCGGTGCAAGAAGCGGTGGCGAAGCTGGCCGGCATCAAGATGGTCCATCAGGTCACCGGCGAGCATGACATCATCGCCTTTGTGGACGCGGAGCCGTACGAGGAGTTCGCGATGCTTCTGACGACGATCCGGCAGCTCAGCGGCGTCCGGGATACCGACTCCCATTTGGTGCTCTAAAAGTAATCACCCTGAACTCAAGGAGGCAGCAGCGATGTCGTATGTGATCGTGGAGAAGTGCTTGGGCGAGCGCTACGCAGTCTGTGCCACCGTCTGTCCGGTGGAATGCATCCACCCCATCGATTACAAGGGGCAGGCGTTCATGATCATCGACCCCGAGGTGTGCATCAACTGCGGCCTGTGCCTGCCCGAATGCCCGGTCGGCGCCATCGTCGCCTCGGAGGATGAGGACAAGGCCTACGCCGCCATCAACAAAGAGCTCACCCCGGCGGCCAAGAGCAATCCGCCCGCGCCCGAACGCGCGAAGAACGACCCGCCCAAGCGTCCCGGCAACAAGCTGGTGAATTAGTTAAGCCGCTTCACCATATAGGTATCCTGCAGCTCGTAGCCGAGTGGTCGGTAGTAACCGCGCGCTCCAACGCCTGCAATGACGGCCATCCGTGTCAGGCCGAACTCCTCCCGCGCGATCCGCTCGGCCTCCCGCATCAGTTGCCCGCCGAACCCGCGATGCTGGGCGGCGTCCTCCCGGCGCTCCTGCAGCGGCAGGTGCTGGCCGTAGGTGTGCAGCTCACGGATGAGTGCCGCTCCCTGCAGGGCGGGGAGCCGTCCGGGAGCCGGCGAGGGGATCCGCAGTCGCAACAGCGATGCCAATTGATCCGTCCGGGGATCCTCAAAGCTCAAAAAAATCTCCAGCCCTTCCGACGCCTCATAGCTCCGTCGCACCAGCGTGAACGGTCCGTCTGCGCGATCGCGCACCTGCCGGCAGCGGATGCAGCGGCACCGCAGCCCGCGCGCCTGCATGCGCCGTGCCGCCTCCTCGCGGAGGTTCGTGATCCCGCACCCGGCCCGGATCGAGGTGGAGGGGATGTCGCGAATCACCCGCTCGATGCGCACGTGGGGCGGCACGAGCGTCTTCATCCGGATCAGCAGCTCGACGAGCGTCTCATCATCGTAGGGCTGGTAGCGGCCTTGGCGCCACCACTGGAACAGCTCGGCGGTTTCAATGACGACGCAGGGGTAGAGCTTCATCGCATCCGGCTGGTAGCCGGCATCCTCGAAGAGCTGCCGCAGGCTGGCGAGATCGCTCTCCGGCGTCGCACCCGGCAGGTTGGGCATGAGATGGTAGGCGACCTTGAACCCGGCGTCCTTGAGCAGCCGGGTGGCCGCGCGCACCTCCGCCGTGCCGTGGTCGCGGACAATGAGCGCTAACACCGGCTCCTCCAGCGTCTGCACGCCCAGCTCCACGCGGGTCACGCCCAGCTCCCGCAGGCGGCGCACTTCTGCGTCGTTCACATAGTCCGGACGGGTCTCGATGGTGAGACCGATCAGCCGGCTGTGCGCCGTCTCGTTGGTCCGCTGCGCCTCCTCGAGCGTTCGCGATGCGGAGGCATCGTCGGGGGAGGCAAACGCGTTGGCCGCGTCGAAACAGCGCTGGACGAACCACTGCTGGTACGTTTCCGGGTAGAACGACCACGTGCCGCCTTTGACGATGAGTTCGATCTTGTCGGTGGGATGGCCGGTTTCGTCGAGCGCCTCCAGCCGGGCCCGGACCTGCCGGGCGGGGTCGTAGTCGTTGCGCAGCGCGCGCATGACCGCCGGCTCGTTGGTCAGATAGCTTTTCGGCGCGCGCGCTTCGGTCGGGCAGTAGACGCACCGGCCCGGGCAGGGGTACGGCTCGGTGATCACCGTGACCGTGGCAAGGCCCGATTGGGAACGGATGCCGTTGAGGGTGAGGATGCGCTCGACCTGCCGGTCGGCGCGCCGACGCCCTCCGGCGACCTCCTCGCGGTACCGCTCAAGCAGCGCGTCGTTACGGATGAACGGGGCGTGCGTTTGCGAGGCCACGGCGGTCTTCAGCCTGCGGAGCGCGGCCCGGTCGTGCGGCAGCGTTTCGGCGATGCGGTCGAGGAGCTGGTCCACAGCGTCGACGGACGGGATCATGGCCCTGATCATAGAGGAAGGGCAGGGCGGTTGCAAGCTGCGGAGCGCTTCCCTATAATGGTCGCACGATGAACGTCGAGGTCGAAGTGCGCCACGATCCCGCCAACCACCGGTTTGTCGCCGAGCTGGAAGGCTACGAAGCCTGCCTCATGTACCGGTTGAAGGGGCAGGAGATCGACCTCTACCACACGTATGTTCCAGAGGTCTTCCGGGGCCGCGGCGTGGCTGAGAAGCTGTGCAAGGCCGGCTTCGAGCATGCCAAGGCCAACCGCCTCACCGTGTTGCCGTCCTGCTCCTACATCTCCGGCGCGTACCTGAAGCGCCACCCGGAATACCAGCCGCTGGTCACAGGCGGCGGGCCCGCCTCCAACCCCCTCGTCTCCGGCTGAATGGCGATCCTCAAAGTCGCGCGGCTGGGGCATCCGGTCATCCGCACGCCGGCTGCGGCGGTGCCGAAGGAGACGATCGCCTCGCCCCAGATGCAGCGGTTCATCGACGACATGATCGAGACGATGCGCGAATATGAAGGGGTGGGGCTGGCCGCGCCGCAGGTCCATGTCTCAAAGCAGATGGCGGTGATCGAGGTCAGCGCCAACCGCCGCTATCCCGGGGAAGGGCCGATTCCGCTGACGGTGCTCATCAACCCGAAGATCCTCACGACGTCGAAGAAACAGCTTGAGGACTGGGAGGGCTGCCTGAGCGTGACCGATTTCCGCGGCCGGGTGCCGCGCGCCGAATCGCTGGAAGTCGAGGCGTACAACCGCAAGGGGGAAAAGGTGAAGTTTCAGGCGCACGGCTTCTTCGCGCGGGTCATTCAGCACGAGTGCGACCACCTGGCCGGCCGGGTGTTCCTCGACCGCATGCCGAACCTGCTCACGCTTTCCCACCTGCACGAGTTCGTCCGCTACTGGCAGGAGTAGCCGTCCGCTCGCCCGAGGGGGCGATGGGCAACGCCGCAACAACGGCGGAGAGGCGCGCCCCGTTCTGCCGAATCTCCACGGCGGTGCCGGCGTCGTAGGCGCTGCGCTTCACATAGCCCATCGCCAGCGGCTGTTGCAGGATCGGGGAGAAACCGCTGCTCGTGACCGCTCCCACCTCTTCTGCCGCCCGGTAGATTTGCGCGCCTCGCTCCGGAATGCTCGCGCCCTCCACCTTTAGCCCCATCAGCTTCTTGTTGGCCGAACCGTACGTCTGCATACGCGCGATAATCTCTTGCCCGAGGTAGCACCCCTTTGAGTCGCTGACCGCCGTGCGCTCCAGCCCTGTTTCAGGCAGCAGGTTCGACTCGTCCATGTCGATTCCAAACCACGGCACGCCCGCCTCAAGGCGCGCGGCATTGAGCGCCTCCCATCCGGCCAGGCTCAGGCCGAAGGGCCGCCCCTGCTGCTGCAAGAGCGCCCACACGGTCTCCATCGCTTCGGCCTCGACGAGTAACAGCACGCCGATACCGCCGGTCAGGCTATGGCGGACGCACCGAATCGGAATCGTCTGAAGCTGGTGCGCGGCATGGTCGCCCGTAGCGGGCAATGACACGACCGCGCCGAGGAGCTGCGTGAGCAGGGCGATCGTGCGCGGGCCTTCAAGCGCAAGGACGCCGTAGCGGCGCTCATGGTTGACGAGGGTCACCTGCTCCGAGAACCGATGCTGCTCGAGCATTTTGACGATCGCCTCGGCGCGGGGCAGCTCGCAGAGAAGCCACAGCGACTCGGGGTGGGTGAGCACGAGCAGATCAGCGACCAGCTTGGCGGTGGCGGTGACTAGTGCCGCCCGGCAGCCTGATCCTGGCGCAAGCCCCTTGATATCGTTGGTCAGCAGCTGGTGCAGGAAGCTGACGCGGTCCGCCCCCTGCACCTCGATGACCGCCTGCGTGGAGTAGTCGATGAGCCCCACGCCGGTGCGGAGCGCCTGGTACTCCGGTTCGAACGTCGCAAACCGCCACGGCACGATCCAGGGGCCGAACGGTTCGTAGGCCACGGTCGGGCCGGCATGCTTCCCGTGCAGCAGCAGCGGAATCGTCATCGTCTCTTCACTGTAGCCCTCGATGCTCGCGCCGTCAATATGGCTGCGGTCTTGGCGACGATCCTTGACGGTATCGGCGGTTTCCGATAGGATGGCGTTCTCACCGCAGCGACTCATCCATCATAAGGAGGAGACATGTCAACCGCCACGATGTCCGTTCCCGCACAGGAGCGCAAGGGCGTCATCACCTTCAAAGGCAACCCGCTGACGCTCATCGGCCCGGAGATCAAAGCCGGCGCGAAGGCGCCCGAGTTTCAGGTCATCGCGCAGGACCTCTCACCCGTCACCTTGGCGAGCTCGCAAGGGAAGATCCGGCTCATCAGCGTCACCCCTTCGCTGGACACGCCGGTCTGCGACCTCCAGGCCAAACGGTTCAACGACGAGGCCGCGAAACTGACGGGAGTCGTCATTCTCAACGTCAGCATGGATCTCCCATTCGCCCAGAAGCGGTGGTGCGGGGCGACGGGGGCCGCGAACATCCAGACCGTGTCGGATCACAAGGACGCCTCCTTTGGCACCGCCTACGGCACGCTGATCAAGGAGCTGCGGCTGCTCGCCCGGGCGGTCTTTGTGGTCGATGCGCAGAACACCGTCCGGTACGCTGAGTATGTGCCGGAAGTGACGTCCCACCCCAATTACGACGCCGCGCTCGCGGCCGTTCGCCCACTCGCCAAATAGGTCAGGACGGTGCTCTGGCTACGCATGGTGCTGGTCGCGCTGCGCCTGGCGTGGCCATACCTGTTGACCCCCGGGCGCTCCCCGCTGGTACGCTGGCGCCTGGAGACCTACGGCATCCGTGACGAGCACGGCCGCCTCCTCCATGCCGGCGAGATCACCTCTGCCCGATTTCTGAGATTTTCCCTGGCTCACCGCCGCACGCTCGTGCGCTTCCTGCGGTGGGCTGCCACGCTCTCGTAAACTTCCTCCCTCGTTTGTTGCCCGTCCGGCACCTCAGGTATACTTGAGAAGATGTTGCCGTTTGTCACGGCCGCTTACTACCACATAAAACATGATGACGGATGTCAACGTGCCAAGTGTGTCGTCGCCGGGGCTACCAGCGCCCATGAACGGCGCTCCCTCGACGGGTCCAACCCCGGGAGCGCCGCGGGTTGCGGCTCCGTCCGTCGCGGTTTCCGCCGCGACGGATCAGTCGGCGCTGCCGACGGCCAGGCGAACGCTGAACCGGCTTCTCCGCAGCTGGCTGGGGGGCCTGCTGCTGTTCGGATACGGACCGGCATTAACCTATGGCTGGCTGGTGTGGCTGCTCAACGACGAGCAGTGGCGGTGGACCACGCTGACCTACGCCATCGAGGTGCCGCTCTTCGGCGGCCTCTGCCTGGTGCTGATATCGTGGCTGCGGTACCGTCCGATTCATCGCGCCCTGGCCCGATGGGAGAGCGGCGCACCGGTGGATCGGACCGAGTGCCTGGACGTCTACGAGCGGCTGCTGCGCCTGCCATGGGTCACCGTCACCGGCGCGGGCCTGACCGCGCTGGCGGTCTATCTCATCGGGACGGCCATCGTCCATCGGGGGGCGGATCAGCCGTTCGTGGAAATGATCCCAAAAACGCTGCCCGCGATCTCCCTCATGGGCGGAATGCTGGGGGCGTTTTGCTATTTCAGCACGGGCCGGGCGCTCTATCCCGCGACCGTCTGGTGCAGCCTCCGGTTGCGGGACACCCGACCGATCCAGCATGTGTCGCTGACGACGAAATTCCTGGCCACCACCTGCGTGCTCGCGCTGGCCGCGCTCTGCCTGCTGCAGCCGGCCGCCTACACGCTCGGCCAGCTGACGACTGAGCAGCACCTGACGAATCTCAACCTGCTCCAACTGCGGGTGGCGACCGAGCGGTTGGCGCTCTTTGAGCAGTTGGATGATCGCATCAAATTGCTGAACACGGCGGTGGTGGGGATGCACGGCTATGTCTTCGCCATGACCGAGGACGGCCGCCTGGTCACGCCGCATCCCCGCGGTTATGCCACCGTCGCCGAGGAGCGGTTCTACAAGTTGAACTCCTGGCTCAAGGGACAGCAGGGCGCTTGGGTTGACCGCGTCGGCGTCCATCGCGCGGTGGCATTCCGGCGCTTGACCGACCCGCCGTGGATCTGCCTCTCCGTGTCGTTTCCCACCGACTTCGCCCTGCCGCTGCAGGATTTCGTCCGCCTCTCGTGGCTCGTGGTGCTGGAGGTGCTGTTCGTGGTGGTGCTCTTCGGCCGGTACTACATCAAAAGCATCACGACCCCGCTGGCGGAGTTGTCGCAGACCGCTCAGCGCATCGCCGAGCGCGGCGACCTCTCCCTCTACGTCCCCGTGACGACCAACGACGAGCTGAGCGAGGTCGCGCGCTCCTTCAATCGCATGGTCGAGGAGCTGCAAGCCTCCAAGTCCGACCTGGAGGCTTATACCCAGCAGCTCGAGCGGTCCGCCCAGGAGCTGACGGCGCTCACCTTGGAGATGGAGGACCTCCTGCGGGTCGTCTCGCACGATCTGCGCGCACCGCTCATCAACATTCAGGGATTCTCCAAGCGGCTCGGTCCGATTATGCAGGAGACGCTGCAGCTGCTCCAGCGGCTGACGGCGGCTTCGACCTCGCCGCAGGCGCGCGCCGAGGCCGAAACGTTTCAGCACGCTGCCCAGGCCCGGCTGGCGGAGTCGACGCATTTCATCTCGAAGAGCGTTGAGAAGATGGACGCGCTGCTCAGCTCGCTGCTGGCCATCTCGCGCATCGGCCGCAAGGCGGACCCGATGCGGCTCAACGATCTCGACGGCATCCTGGACGACGTGCTGGCCACATTCACCCACCAGCTGAGCGAGCGGGCCGTCCAGGTGATCCGGCATCCGCTGCCGAAGGGCGTGCCCTGCCGGCGCAACGAAATCAACCAGGTCTTCTCAAACCTGATCTCAAACGCGATCAGCTATATGGGGCCGACGGGCCAACGATTCATCGAGGTCGGCGGGGCGGACGGCCCGGAACAGGTGGAGTGCTTCATCCGGGACACCGGGGTGGGCATCAGCCCGGAGGATCACGAGCGGATCTTCCACATGTTCACGCGGTTGGAAGCCGTGGCGGTCCCCGGCGAGGGCATCGGCTTGGCGTACGTGAGGCGGATCCTCCGCTCCCATGGCGGCACGATCCGGCTGATCTCCCAACGGGGGCAGGGCAGCACGTTCTTCTTCACGCTGCCGAAGATACAGGGCCAAGTCACAGGAGCGGCGTGATGGCGGTGCCGAGGCAGTCCATTCTGATCATGCTCATTGAGGATGACGAGGGCCACCAGGTGCTGATCCGCGAGAGCCTTCGGGCGGCCGGCATCGTCAACGATGTGATCCAGATGAGCGATGGCCAGCAGGCGCTCGACTACCTGACGCACCGCGGGCCGTATCAGAACCCGGCCAACTCGCCTCGCCCGGGCCTGATCCTGATGGACATCAAGATGCCCAAGCTGGACGGCTACGCGCTCCTGGAGAAGATCAAGACCGACCCGCAACTGCGCGCCACCCCGGTCCTCATGCTGACCTCGACGGAGGATCAGGTCGAAGTGAACCGCTGCTACACGCTGGGGGCCAACGGCTACATCGTGAAGCCGATCCGCTATGAGGAGTTCCAGGAGCGGGTCAAGTCGCTGGGGCTGTTCCTGGACATTGTGCGGTTCCCGGACTGATGAGGATCCGATGACGACGCCGATTCCCGTGCTGCTGTTCGAGGACGACGAGGGCCAGGCGCTTCTCACCAAGGAGGCGCTGGAGAAGGAAGGGTTTCTCGTCGACGTGTGCGCGACCGGACGAGAGGGGCTCAGCCGGCTCTTAAGCCACGAGTACCGGGTGTTCCTCATTGACATGAAACTGCCGGACATTTCCGGTGCGGAGGTGCTGCGGCGGATCAACACGATGAAGCCGGGCGCGGTCTCGGTGATCGTGACCGGCCATGGCGATGAGGTGGCGGCGGTGGAGGCGATGAAGACCGGAGCGTACGACTACATCGTCAAGTCGCCCTACATGGGGCACCTGGCCGCGCTGCCGACGGTCATCCGGGAGTCGATGGACCGGCAGCACCTGAAGCAGGAGCGGGAGCAGCTCCAGAGCGAAGTCTGGGAGCAGGCCCGCCTGTTGGAGGAGCGCAACGCCGAGCTGCGCCGCGCGAATGAGGAGCTCAAGCGGCTCGATCAGGTGAAGTCCGACCTCGTCTCCATGGTCAGCCATGAGCTGCGCACCCCGCTGGCCACCATCAAGGAGTTCACGGCGATCCTAGCCGACCAGATCGCCGGGCCGGTGAGCCCCAGCCAGCAGGAGTACCTGGGCATCATCAAGACGAACATCGACCGGCTGGCCCGGATCATCGATGACCTGCTGGATGCGGCGAAAATCGAGGCCGGCCGCGTGCTGCTGCGCCGGGGGTTCATGGACCCGGCCGCGCTGGTGGCGCATATCGTCCAGTCGCTGCAGCCGCTGGCCGACAGCCAGGGATTGGTGCTCGAGACGCGGGTGCCGCCCAGCATCTCGGGCGTGTTTGCGGATACCGACCGCATCACCCAGGTGCTCGTCAATCTGGTCAGCAATGCGATCAAATTCACGTCCGGGCCCGGGCGCGTGACGATCAACGTGGAAGAGCAGGCCAATGAGGTGCAGTTCAACGTGACCGATACCGGGTGCGGGATCGCCGCCGAAGACCTGCCGAAGCTGTTCCAGAAATTCCAACAGGTGCGCCGCGAATCCCCGGCCGGCACCACGAAAGGGACCGGATTGGGCCTGGTCATCAGCAAGCGGCTGGTGGAGCTGCACGGCGGGCGCATCGGCGTCACCAGCGTGAAGGGGGCGGGCAGCACCTTCTCCTTTACGCTGCCCAAGTACCATGTGGAGGAAGTGTTCCGCGAGTACCTGAAGAGCGGCCTGGAGCACGCCAAACAGCAGCAGCACCACTTCTCGATCATCGTCCTCAGCGTGGTGAACTTTCAGGAGCTCAAGGCGCTCTACGGACTGGAAGAGACGACCCGCCTGCTGCGCGAGCTGGAAACGACGCTGAAGGAGACCGTGCGGCGGGGAGCCGGCGACATCGTGATCCGGTGGCAGCGGGGCGAGATGGTCGTCGTCCTGGCGGAAGTGGACAAGACCGGTTCGGAGAGCATTGCCGATCGCGTCAAGCGGACGGTCGGCGCGCGCGTCTTTACCGTGAACGACCGGCAGATCAGCGTGCCGATCCTGACCGCAACGGCGACCTATCCCGAGGAGGCCGCCACCGATGAGGAGCTGCTCCGGCTCACCGAGCGGCAGCTCCGGCGGCCGGAGAAGCCGAAAACGAGCATCATGGTGGTCGATGACGAGCCGAAAATCCGGCAGTTCCTGAAGGAGGCGCTGGAGTTGCGCGAGTACGACGTGCTGGCGGCGGCCAACGGGCCGGATGCCCTCGAACAGCTGAAGCGCAGCCGGGTGGATCTCGTGCTGCTGGACGTGATGATGCCGGTCATGAACGGCTATGAGGTCTATCATCTCCTGAAGGAGGATCCGAAAACGAAGGAGATCCCGGTGATCATCGTCACCGCCAAAGGCGAGCGCAAGGACCGGGAGCTGGGCATCGACTCCTCCAGCTACAACTATCTCTCGAAGCCGTTCCAGCTTGAGGATCTGCTCGCCAAGATCCGGGATGTGCTGCAGAACGGGAAGCGGTGAAGCGCACCCATGCCGGCCCGGATTCTGGTCGTCGAAGATGAGCCGGAGCTGCGCCGCGCCATCACGGTGCGCTTGACCGCGGCAGGTTTTACGTGCGACACTGCTGGCAATGGGAAGGAAGCGCTCCTGCACATCGAGCGGACCAGGCCGGATCTGATCGTGGCCGACCTGCTCATGCCCGAAATGAACGGGCACGAGCTCGTGCAGCAACTAGGGACGCACCCCGGGACCGCCGCGATTCCCGTCGTCGTGCTGACGGCGCTGCCGGAGCAGTCGCGCCTGCAGTGGGCGCAGGCGCTGATGCGGGTGCGGGTGCTGGATAAGCCGTTTGATTCGGCGCAGCTGCTGGCAATCGTGCAGGAGCTGCTGCGCTCGACACCAGGAGGATCGTCCGATGGCTGACACGAAGAAAATCCTTGTGGCCGATGACGAGCAGCAGCTGGCGCTTGCGATCAAGATCCGGCTGCAATCGAAGGGCTACGAGGTGGTGATGGCGCACGACGGCAAGTCGGCGCTGGAGCTGGCGGTCAAGGAAAAGCCCGACCTCGTGCTGCTGGACGTGATGATGCCCACCATGGACGGCTACTCCTGCGTGCGCGAGCTCAATACCCGCTTCGGGCGGGGGAAGCTGCCGATCATCATCCTGACCGCCCGGGACCGAATGAAGGACCTCTTTGAGCTGGAAGGGATCGAGGACTACGTGATCAAGCCGTTCGACCACGAAGACCTGCTCGTGCGGATCGACCGGACCTTCAAGCGCCGCGCCGCCAAAGCCGCCGCGTCCCCCTCGGCCTAGCGCACCCCCCGTCGATTGACGTCGACGGGCGGCTTCCGTACAATAGCAGCACCATGCCCGCCACCATTCCTCTTCAAGACGGCGCCGTCTACGGCCCGATCCATTCCCGTCGGCTGGGAGATTCGCTGGGCATCAATGTGCTGCCGGCGACCCACAAAGTCTGCTCCTCCAATTGCGTCTACTGCCAGTATGGATGGACCGCGCCCGGGCCCTCCCAGGAGCGGCTCAGGCGCGCTCCTGAACTGCTGGCGGAGATCGAGACCGCGTTTCGGCGGCATGCGGACGCCGCCACCCGCGTGGACTGCATCACCCTGGCGGGGAACGGCGAGCCCACGCTGCATCCGGATCTTGAGGCGATCGTGGAAGGCCTGCTTCAGCTGCGCGACCGCTATTTTCCCGGCGCGGCCGTCGGCATCCTCAGCGATGCCACGCAGGTGATGAGGCCCCACGTCCGCCGCGCGCTCGCGCGGCTGGACGCGCGCTACATGAAGTTCGACGCCGCGGATGAGCGGATGTGGCGGCGGATCAACGATCCGTTGGGCGCGACCCGCTTCGACGAGATGCTCGAAGGACTCAAGACGTTGCCGGAGATCATCCTGCAGAGCATGTTCATCCAGGGGTCGTACGACAACACCGACGCGGCGCATATCCGGGTTTGGGTCGAAGCGGTCGGCGCGATCCGCCCGCGCGCCGTGCAGGTCTATACCGTTGATCGCGGCACGGCCGCCGAAGGGATTGTCGAGGTCTCCCGCGAAACGCTCCAAGCCATCGCCGACCGGTTGACGGCCTTGACGGGCATTCCGGCCGAGGTCTTCGATTGATCCCCGCGAACCGATGACCAGTCCCACGCTCGATCCGGTCGACCGGATGCTGCTCGAAGAGCTCGAACGCCATCTCCCGCTGGACCATCGGCCCTTCGAGGTCCTGGCCGAGAAAGTGACCATTTCCGAGCAGGATTGCCTGGAACGCGTCATTCGGTTGAAGGCGCACGGCGCGATCCGGCGCATCGGCGGCCTTTTCGACGCGGGCGCGTTGGGCTACCATGAGGCGCTCCTCGCGATGCGGGTGCCCTCCGGCCGCCTCGATGATGCCGCAGCCGTCCTTGCGCGCTATCCAGGCGCCTCCTCCGTGCAGGCCCGCAACGATCCCTTCAACCTCTGGTGCGCGCTTGCCGTGCCTCCCGTCGATGGGCTCGAGCAGGTGGCGCGCACGCTTGAGACGCTCCTCAAGGCCGAGGAGACGATCGTGCTTCCTCCGCTGCGGGTGTATAAGGCCGGAACGGATCTGGATCTGGGCGGGCTGGACGGCGCGGTCGAGGATGGTGAGCCGCCCACGTCCCGCGTGCTCCCGCGGTTCGCGCTGAGCGAAGCGGATATCCGCGTCATCCGCCTCCTCCAGGAGGATCTGCCTCTGCTGGAGCTGCCGTTTGCCGTGTGGGCCGAGCAGATCGAATCGACGGAGGATGAGCTGTTTGCATGGATCAAGCGGATGGAGCATGTCGGCGTCCTGCGCCGGATGGCCGCCATCCTGCCCCCACGGCCGAGCGGGCGGCCCATCACCACGACGCTGGTCTGGCAGATCCCGGGCGAGCGGGTGGACATGATCGGCGCACAGATGGCGCTGATCCGCGAGGTCGGCTATTGCTGTCAGCGGCCCGTTGGCCCGGCCTGGCCCTATCCCCTGTTCACCGGCATCCAGACGGAAACAGAGACGGGGTGGATGGAGGTGGTGCAGCGGATCCAGGAGCGCATCGGGCCGTATCCGCACAAGCACTTCTTCAGCCTCAAGACCTACAAGAAGAGCCGCGTGACCTACTTCGATCCCTTCCTTGAGACCTGGTGGCGCGAAGTCGGCAGCCGAGCGGAAGTATAGTATTATTTTAGTAGTATATATACATGAATTATGGGATTAATTCTTGACTTGTAAAGTAACCTATATTATCCTGCCAGCATGGCCATGCACGCGGAAGAAGTCAAGCAGCGGTACGGCAATCCGTTCGACGTGCTCAAGGCGGTCGAGCGCGCCGCCGCGGAGGGTTTTGCGCGCCTCACCGAAGATGACCTCTTCATGTGTAAGTGGCTGGGGCTCTATACGCACCGCCACGAGCCGGAATATTTCATGCTGCGCACGAAGCAGCCGGGCGGGTTTGTGACGGCGGACCAGCTCGAGCTGGTCGCCGAGATCGCGGAGAAGAAGAACAAGGGCTACGCGGACATCACGACCCGGCAGGACTTCCAGCTCCACTGGGTGCACTACACGCAGGCGGCGGAGATCGTGCGCCAGCTGGACGCCGCGGGGATTTCCACCCTGGGGGCGTGCGGAGACGTGCTGCGCAACGTGGTCGGCTGTCCGGTGGCGGGTGTCGATCAGGAGGAACTCCTTGATCCGAGCCCGGTGTTGAAGCAGATCAGCGACTTTTTTCTCGGCAACCCGGCCTACGCGAACCTGCCCCGGAAGTACAAGATCGGCGTCACCGGCTGCCGGGCGCACTGCTCCCATCCGGAGATCCAGTGCGTGGCGCTCGTGGGGGCGGTGCGGCAGGTGAACGGGCAGCCGCAGACCGGATTCGATCTTCGCGTCGGCGGCGGGCTGTCGACGCAGGCATTCCTCAGCCAGCGGCTGAACGCGTTCGTCGCGCCGGAGGAGGCGGTGGAGGTGGTCCGCCACATCACGGACATCTGGCGCGACAGCCCCGCGTATCGCCAGAAGCGCCATCACGCGCGGTTTAAGTACCTGATCCACGATTGGGGGGTGGCGAAGTTCAGGCAGACGCTGCAGGAGCGGCTCGGGCGCCCGCTGGCGGAGGCGCCGGCGGATTTCCAGGAGCCGCCGGACACCTACCGCGATCACGTGGGCGTGCACGCGCAGAAGCAGCGGGGGCTCTACTACATCGGCGCGCCGGTGCTGGTCGGTCGGATCACGAGCCCGCAGATGAAGCGGGTCGCGGAGCTGTCCCGCCGCTATGGGGACGGTAAGACGATCCGCCTGACGGTGCGCCAGAACATCCTGCTGTTGAACGTGCCGGAGACGCACGTCGAAAAAGTGCTGGCGGGCCTGGAGGACGCGGGGCTGTCGGTCAACGCCCATCCGATCCGGCGCAGCGTCGTCACCTGCACGGGCATCGAGTTCTGCAAGCTGGCCATTACCGAAACGAAGGCGCGTTCGCGGCAGATCGTCGAATATCTGGAAAAACGGGTGCGGCTCGATGAGCCGCTGCGGATCCACATCACCGGCTGCCCGAACGCCTGCGCGCAGTACCAGATCGGCCAGATCGGCATGATGGGCTCGAAAACCAAGGTCGACGGCCAGATCGTGGATGCCTACGACATCCTCATCGGCGGCCAGCTGGGGCAGGGGGCGGCGTTCAACCACGCGGTGCTCCGCAAGGTGCCGGCCACCGAGTGCGCCAGGCGGTTGGAGCAGCTGCTGACCGGCTACAAGAAGCAGCGCAAGCCGGGCGAATCGTTCAACCAGTGGTGCGCGCGCGCCGGAGACCAGGAGTTGGTGCGCCTGCTCACCGGCGGCCAGGCCCACCCGCTGGCCGATGCGGAGGACGTGCCCGTGCCCAAGGTGCCGGAGTCCGACGGCCCGGTGTATGGATGAAGTCGCTGGCGATCATCGTCTCAGGCGGGAGCACGAACAATCTCATCCAGGTGCTCACCGTGCTGATGGCCGCCGTGCATTCGGACATCAAGGCGCGGGTGCTCTTCCGCGATGAGTCGGTGTTCCGGCTCACCCCGAAGGCGATCAACGCGGTGGAGCTTAGCGACGCGTATGGGCGCGAGGCCGGGGCGGTGCAGCAGCGGCTGAAGCAGCTGGACCTGACCGATCTGGCCAAGCTGTGCCGGGACATCAAGGCGTCCGGCGATGTGAAATACTATGTGTGCAGCTCATCGCTGGCGATCTGCGGGCTCACGCGCGAGGCGCTGATCCCGGAGATCGACGAGGTGCGGGGCTTGCCGGCATTTCTCCTGGAGGATGTGGCGACCGCGGATAAGGTGCTGACCTTTTAACTCATGGCAACGTTGACGCGCGATCAGATTTTGCGGTACAGCCGCCATCTCATCATGCCCGAGGTCGGCATCGAGGGGCAGCAGAAGTTGAAGGACGCTGGCATCCTGCTCATCGGCGCAGGGGGCCTGGGCTCGCCGCTGGGCCTGTACCTGGCGGCGGCCGGCGTGGGGCGCCTGGGCATCGTCGACTTCGACAAAGTGGACTTCACGAATCTGCAGCGGCAGATCATCCACCGCACCGAGGACGTGGGCCGGCTCAAGGTTGACTCGGCGAAGGAGCGCATCAACGCGATCAATCCTGACGTCGAGGTCAAGACGTGGAACGCCAGGCTCTCGCGCGAGAACATCATGGACCTCATCAAGGGCTACGACGTGGTGATCGACGGAACGGACAACTTTCCGACCCGCTATCTGGTCAACGACGCCTGCATCTTCCAGAAGAAGCCGAACATCTACGGCTCGATCTTCCGTTTCGACGGCCAGGCGACCGTGTTCATGCCCTTTGCAGGCCCCTGCTACCGCTGTCTGTATCCGGAGCCGCCGCCGCCGGGCATGGTACCCAGCTGTGCGGAGGGCGGGGTGCTGGGCGTGCTGCCCGGCATCATCGGCATCATCCAGGCCACCGAAGCGATCAAGCTGATCATCGGCAACGGCGAGCCGCTGATCGGCCGGCTGCTGCTGTACAACGCGCTCAAGATGGAGTTTCGCGAGGTCAAGCTGCGCCGCAACCCGGAGTGTCCGGTCTGCGGCGACCATCCCACCATCAAGGAGCTCATCGACTACGAGGCGTTCTGCGGGTTGAGCCGGGGCGGAGAGGCCGAGGCCGGGCACACCGAATATGATCTGGGTCCCGGGGAAGTGCAGCAGTTGCTCGCCAAGGACCACAAGACGATCCTGCTCGATGTGCGCGAATCGCACGAGTTTGACATCGTGCACATCGACGGCTCCACGCTGATTCCGCTTTCCGAACTCCATCTGCGGACCAACGAGCTCGACACGGCGGACACGATCGTCACCTATTGCCACCACGGGCAGCGGAGCCTGCAGGCGATCAAGACGCTGGAGCATTTCGGGTTCAAGAAACTCAAGCACCTGCGCGGCGGCATCGACGCCTGGGCGTCCGAAGTCGATCAGGACATGGCCAGGTACTGACGACCGTCCGATCATGGCAGACCAGCCGATTCGCGTGCTCTTGGTTGAAGATGCCCTGGCGGATGCTACGCTCATCCGCGACGTGCTGTCGGCGGACCGGGAAGCGGCCTTCGCGGTGACGCACGTCGAGCGGCTGGCCGCGGCGGTCGACCTGCTGGGCTCCACCCCGTTCGACCTGATCCTCCTCGACCTCTACCTGCCCGACAGCCGGGACAGCACCTCGCTCTTGACCCTCCAGGCGCGCGCTCCCCAGATCCCCATCGTCGTGCTGACCGTCTCAAGCGACAAGGCGCTCGCCGCAGAGCTGCTGCGCCGCGGCGCGCAGGACTACCTGATGAAGAGCGATACCCAAGCCTCCCCCCATTTGCTGAGCCGCGCCATCCGGTACGCCATCGAGCGCAAGCGCGTGGAGGAGCAGCTCCATCAGGCCCACGCCCTGCATGACCAGCTGCTAGCCTCGCTGCCCTCGATCCTGATCGGCATCTCCTCCGACGGCCGGGTGACCCACTGGAACGGCGTGGCGGAGGCCACCTTCGGGCTGCCCGCCGCGGAGGTGACCGGACGGCCGTTTCTCGGCTGTCCGATCCGGTGGGATGCGGCGCGGATCGAAGCGTCTCTGCGCGATCCGTCCCGGCACGGCAGCTTGACCCGGATGGACGACATCGCCTTCACGCGCGCCGACGGCCGTCCGGGTGTGCTCGGCATCAGCATCGTGCCGATCACGGGACGCGGCCAGGAGCCGGCGGGATTCCTGCTTTTCGGCGCGGACATCACCGATCGCAAGCATGCGGAAGCGGAACGGTCTCGGCTGGAGGAGCAGCTGAACCAGTCGCAAAAGATGGAAACGATCGGCCGCGTCTCCGGCGGCATTGCGCACGACTTCAACAACTTCCTGCAGGTGATCCTGGGGTTTACCTGGCTGATCCGCTCGCGGTACCGCAACGATACGGAGCTGCTCAGCGATGTCCAGGAGATCGTCCACGCGGCGGAAAGCGCCTCCGGCATGGTCCGGCAGCTGCTGGCGTTCAGCCGGCGCCAGCCGCTGCAGCCCAAGGTGTTCGACATCAATACTACCATCGGGAACATGGCCCGCCTGGTGCAGCAGTTCATCGGCGAGCGGATCCAGCTCACCATGGCATTGGCGCCAGCACCCCTCCTGGTGAAGCTGGACCCCACAGGTCTTGAGCAGATCGTGATGAACCTGTGCTCCAACGCCCGGGACTCGATGCTCGAGGGCGGCGTGCTAACCATCAGCACGGGCCGCATGACGTTGGATGACGCGTTCGTCATCCAGCATACGTGGGGAAAGCGGGGAGAGTACGTGCGCCTTTCGATTCAGGATACCGGCACGGGGATCGAGCCGTCGGTGGTGCAGCACATCTTCGAGCCGTTCTTCACGACCAAGCCATCGGGCAAGGGCACCGGCCTGGGGCTGGCCGTGGTCTACGGCGTCGTCAAGCAGCACGAGGGCTACATCGACGTCAAGACCGCCGTCGGATCCGGGACGATGTTCGACGTCTACTTTCCGGCGCAGCCGGTGCCGGCCGAGGCCGCGCCGGCCGGACGGGTGCCCGCAGGCGCGCCCAGCGCACCGGAGGCGATTCTGCTTATCGAAGACACCGCGCGCCAACGCAGCCTCGATCAGGAGATTTTAACCGAGGCCGGGTATCGCGTGGCGGCGACCTGCGACAGCGCCGGAGCGCCGGAGATGCTGCGCCAGCACGGCCGGCGGGTGGATGCCGTCATCCTTGAGCTGGCCGGACCGGGCGCGGCGGGCCAGGACTTGCTGCGGCAGATCCGCACGGCGTTCCCCGCCATGAAGGTGCTCGTGATCGCTCCCGCCTCAGATCCGCGCATCCAGGGACCGGCGTTCTCGGGTGTGGGCATTCATCTGTTGCGGAAGCCGTACGTGCCGGCCTATCTGCTCGACCGGCTGCGGCAGGCGCTGGATCAGCCTGCTGGTGGGGGTTCCGCCGAGGGGACGGCCAGCATTGTGCTGAGCGCGGCGAAGAAGTCCGTGCTGGTGGTAGACGATGAGCCCTCGATCCTCGCCTTCTGCGAGCGCTTGCTCTCGCCCGGCTGCGACGTGACCGTTGCAACCACCGGCAAGGAAGCGTTGAGCCATCTGACCCGGCAGCGTTTCGATCTCTTGCTCACCGACATCAAGATGCCGGAGATGGATGGCTTCGCCCTGGTGCAGGCGGCCGCCAAGGTGCGGCCGGATCTGAAAGTCGTGGCGATGTCCGGGTTTCTGGAGGATGAGCTGGAGCAGCGGCTGCGGGTGTCCGGGCTGCCATGCGAGGTGATCCGCAAGCCCTTCAGCGGCCAGGCGCTCCAGGAGATGGTCAGCCGCTGTCTCTGAGGCCGGCGCTAGGCCAGCAGGGACGAGGTGAGCTGGTGCTCGGCATAACGGCGGTAGAGGCCGCCGGGCTGCTTCAGGAGATCCTGGTGGCGTCCCCGCTCAAGAATCCGTCCATGCTCGAGCACCAGGACCACGTCCGCATGCTCGATCGTGGAGAGCCGGTGCGCAATGATCAGCGCCGTGCGCCCCTGCAGCAGCCGGATCAGCGCTTGCTTGACCAGCTCCTCGGATTCCGGATCGAGCGCTGAGGTCGGCTCATCCAGGATCAGGATCGGCGCGTCCTTCAGGAACGCCCGCGCGATCGCCAGCCGCTGTTTTTGCCCTCCTGAGAGGCGCACCCCGCGCTCGCCGATGTCCGTCTGGTACCCGGCGGGCAGCTCCTTGATGAAGTCGTCCGCAAACGCCGCCCGTGCGGCCGCCCACAGCTCCTCATCGGTGGCGGAGGGCTTGCCGTAGCGGAGGTTCTCCGTGATCGTGCCGCTGAACAGGATCGGCTCCTGGGAGACGATGGCGATCTGCTCGCGCAGCGAGCGCAGCGTGGCGTCGCGGATGTCAGCGCCGTCGATCGTGATGCGGCCGCCCGAGACGTCATAGTACCGGGGGAGCAGCTTGACGATCGTCGACTTGCCCGCGCCGCTGGGGCCCACCAGCGCCACCGTCGTGCCGGCGGCAATGGTGAGCGACAGCCCGCCCAGCACCGGTTCGCGCCCATCGTAGCGGAAGGTCACGTCCTCGAAGGCGATTGCTCCCCTGACACGCGAGAGCGCGGCCGCTTGCGGACGCTCCTGCACTTCCGAAAAGGTGTCGAACACCTCGAAGATCCGGTCCATGGCGGCGAGGCTGTTCGCAAGGATCAGGTTGAGCTCGGTCAGCCGTTGGATCGGCTGGTACAGCATGCTGAGGTAGGCGTAAAATGCCATGAGCGTTCCGACCGTCAGCGCCCCGCGCCACACCTCGGTGGCCCCCACCCAGAGCACGAGGATCGGCCCCAGCGCCGTGAGAAACCCGGTCGCGCCGAGCGCGATCGACTGCAGCTTGACGCTGTCCAGCACCGTGCCCAGGTACGCCTCGCTCTGCTCGTGGAACTCGCGCGCCTCAGCCTCTTCCTGGGTAAACGCCTGGATCGTGGAGATGCCCGCGAACTGCTCGTGCAGGTCGCCGGAGATCTCCTGCAGCTGGCGGTGCATCTGCCGGCTCTTCTCCCGGATGCGCTTCTGGAGGCGGTGGCTCACCACGGCGTAGCAGGGCAGGACGGACAGCGAGACCCAGGCCAGCTTCGGATGGGCGAGGAACAGCAGCACGATGACGACGGCGATACACGAAAGGTCCATCACCGTGTTGACGAAGGCCGCCCCGACGAAGTTCTGAGCCGACGCGATGTCGGTGGTCATCCGCGAGACCACGCCGCCGATCTTCTGCCGGTCAAAAAAACTGAGGCTCATTCGCTGCAGGTGCAGGTAGAGCGCCTGGCGCAGGTCAAAAATCACCCGGTGGCCGGCGAGCCCGGCGAGGTAGGAGCGCCAGTAGCTGGCGACTCCGTACACGGCGTAGAGCGCGCAGAGCCCGGCCATCAGCCAGTGCAGCTGCGCGTGCGGGCGCGTCCCGTCGAGCAGAAAGAAGTCGTCGACGAGGATCTTGACCATCCAGGGCAGCGCCAGGGGGACGAGATAGCGGATGACGCCGCAGGCGACCGCCAGCACGAGCAGCCAGCGGTAGGGGCGGACAAAGCAGAGGAACCGCCTCAAACTCCGTCGTGAGGCGGTCTGCGCGTCAGCAGGCTTGAGTAAATCACCGGCGGGCCGTACCATGGAAGGCCATCAGTATAGCATAGGAATGGGGTTGTGATGATCCGACTGAAACAGCTCGTGCTTCCGTCCGTCGTGCAGTCGCCGATGGCGAACTGCTCCGACCTGCCGTTCCGGCTGGTCGCGCGCTCCCAGGGCATGCGGTTCGCGTTCCTCGAGATGATCTCCTCCGAGGCGCTGGTGCGCGACGTGCGCCGAACATACGAGATGATGCGCACCGTGCCGGAGGACCGTCCTCTGGGCGCGCAGCTGGTCGGCTGCGATCCGGCGGTCATGGGCGAGGCGGCGGCAAAGCTCGAGGCGATGGGATTCGACCTGGTGGATCTCAATCTGGGCTGCCCCGTGCCAAAAATCGTCTCCCAGGGCGGCGGCTCAAAGTTGTTGCGCGAGCCGGTGACCGCGGAGGCGATCTTTCGCCGGGTCGTGCGGGCGGTGACGCGCATCCCCGTCACGGTGAAGATGCGACTCGGGTTCAGCGACGGCACCGGCGAAGAGGCGGCCCGCATTGCCCGCATCGCGCAGGACTGCGGCGTGGACGGCATCGCGGTGCACGGGCGTACGCGGGAGCAGGGCTACACAGGCACGGCCAATTATGAGGCGATCGGCCGGGTGAAGGCCGCCGTCTCCATTCCGGTCATCGGCAACGGCGATGTCATCGACGGAGCCAGCGCCGTCCGTCTGCGCGCGGTCTCGGGCTGCGACGGCGTGATGATCGCCCGCGGAGCGCTCGGCAACCCGTGGATCTATCGCGAGGTCGAAGCGGCACTCGAAGGGCAGGCGCTGCCTTCGCCGCCGGATCGCGCCGAGCGCAAGCGCATGGCGCGGCAACACCTCGAGCTGCAGCAGCGCTATGAAGAAGAGCCGGTCGGGCATCTGCGGCGGGTGGTCTGCTGGTATTTCAAGGAGCAGCCGGGGGTCGGGGAATTCCGCGATCGCATCAACCGGGCGAACAGCATCGAAGAAATCGGCGCCCTGATCGACGCCTTCTGACCGGTGATGCTGTACCTCGCCTCCCGCTCGCCCCGCCGCCGGGCGCTGCTGCGCCGTCTGCGCCGGCCCTTCCGGGTGGTGCGCTCGGCCTATCGCGAGACCATTCGTTCCGGGGAGCCGCCGGCCGCCAACGCCAAGCGCAACGCCCTGGGAAAGGCCCGCCATGCCATGGTGCCGCGTAGGGGCGAGGGAATCGTCATCGGCGCGGACACGTTTCTGTATTTTCGCGGCCGGATCATCGGCAAGCCGCGCACGCTGGCCGAGGCGCGCCGCATCCTCCGCGCCTTAAGCGGCAAGCGCCACTGGGTCTATACCGGCCTGTGCCTGCTGGAGCGCCGCACGGGACGGACGCGCGTGAGCGCGGAGCGGACGCGCGTGACCTTCCGCCCGCTGAGCGACCGGGTGATCACGCGGCTCGTGGGCCGAGGGTCGCCGCTCGACAAGGCCGGCGGCTATGCGCTGCAGGCGGACGGCGGCGCGCTGATCGCGGCGGTCGAGGGATCGCGCAGCAACGTCATCGGCCTGCCGCTTGCGCGGCTGCGCCGCGAGCTGGCCCGCCTGGAACGGAGCGCGCGCCCATGATAGTTGTTGACATCACGCCCCCTTGTTATATGATTGACGCTAGTATGATCGAGTCGTGTGACGATCACGGAAACCCCGACGAATGGCTGTCGGGGTCTTGCTTTCTCTCCAGGAACAGGAGGATCGTGCATGCCGCAAGTGTGTGACCTGTCCGTCGCTGAATCACGCAAATCCACGCGCGCGGCACCGTTCGGCTTCCAGCTGCTGCTGGACCTCTATGACTGCAAGAAGGGCGCCTGCGACGACCTGACCCTGTGCTACAACTTTCTCGAGGAAATCGTCGGGGTGCTCAAAGTCGAGCCCCAATCGCCCCCGTTCATCTTCCGCACCGATGGCAAGCGGTTTCCGGACAAGGCCGGCCTCAGCGGCTGGATCCCCCTGGTGGAAAGCGGCATCCAGATTCACACGCTGACGCCGAAGGACTTCATCTCCATCGATATTTACAGCTGCCGACAGTTCGACGTGGAGCCGCTGAAAGCCTTCGTCCGCAGCTACTTCGCCCCCAAGCGCCTCGACGAGCAGTTCCTCGAGCGCGGCCTGGACTACAATAAGTAGTCGCAGGGTGTTATAATAACGCGCTAGGCGGCTTGCCGCCTTTTTTCAACCCCAAGATTGTGAAAAAAATCACAGACTTGCCTTGCCATGCTTGAATACGCCGGCATCATGATCTTCGCCGCGCTCGCCACGGGCGTGGGGCTGTTCATGCTCTTCGCCAACGCGCTGTTCGGGCCGAAGCGACCCAGCGAGGTCAAGTCGCAGCCCTTCGAGTGCGGCGTGGATCCTGTGGCGCTGCCGGCCGGGCGATTGCCGGTCCATTTCTATGTCGTCGCCATGCTCTTCGTTGTCTTCGATGTGGAGCTCGTCTTTCTGTTTCCCTGGGCGGTGCTGGCACGGACGCTGGGTTGGGCCGGCCTGCTCGAAATGGGCTTCTTCCTCCTGATCATCATCGCCGGCTTCGTCTACGCGTGGAAGCAGGGCGCGCTGGAGTTCAAGTGACGATGGCACAGACGGTGGATGTCTCGCGGCTCAACTGGGTGACGACGCGCGTGGACGCCGCGCTGGGCTGGGCGCGCAAGTTCTCGATCTTTCAGTACCCCTTCGTGACGGCGTGCTGCGGCATGGAGTACATGGCGACCGCCACCTCGCACTACGACATGGACCGCTTTGGTGCCGGCTTTCCGCGGTTCTCCCCCCGTCAGGCGGACGTCCTGTTCGTCGTCGGCACGATCAGCCACAAGATGGCCCCGGTGCTGCGGCGCGTCTACGACCAGATGACCGAGCCGAAGTGGGTGGTCGCCTTCGGCGTGTGCACCTGCACGGGCGGCTTCTACGACAACTATGCGACCGTGATGGGCATCGACACCATCATGCCGGTCGATATCTACATCCCTGGCTGCCCGCCGCGCCCGGAGAACGTCCTCGATGGTCTGATCAAGCTGCAAGAGAAAATCGCCCAGGGCGAAACGGCGGCCCGGCGGGTCGATCCGGCCGAACGGCCCGACGCGCTGCGCGAGCCGCACCGCCCCGACGCCCACCTGTAACCGCAGACATGGACACCCTCACGCAGCTAGTCCGGCAGCGGTTCCCCCAACAGGTCATCGGCGCGCATCAGTACCGCGGCCAGGAGACGGTGGTCATCAAGCGGGAAGGGCTCCTCGAGATCGCGCGGCTGCTCAAGGAGCATCCCTCGGCGCAGTGCGATTTCCTCATGGACCTGACCGCGGTGGACTACAAGAAGTTCGGAACCTCGCAGCACAGCGCGCCGACTCTGCGAACCCCCTCGCCGCTGCCGTACTACATGACCGCCAAGCCCTCGACCGAAACGTGGGAGCGGTTGGTCTCCGACGAGGAGTACCGCTTCGAGCTGATTTATCACTTCTATTCGACCGCCCATAACCACCGGCTGCGCCTGAAGGTGCCGCTGGCCGCCGCCGATCCGGTTGCCGATTCGCTTGTCGAGCTGTGGCCCGGGGCGAACTGGTTCGAACGGGAAGTGTGGGACATGTTCGGGATCCGCTTCACCGGCCATCCCAACCTGCGCCGCCTGCTGCTGTATGAAGAGTTCGTCGGCCATCCGCTGCGCAAGGACTACCCGATCGCCAAGCGCCAGCCGCTCATCGGCCCAACTAACTGAAGTGATAAGTGATCAGTGATGAGTGATGAGTTGAACGCAACTGAAACCAGGCATATGTTCCTCAACATGGGGCCTTCGCATCCGGCGATGCACGGCATCATCCAGCTTGTCCTTGAGCTGGACGGCGAGCGGGTCCTGGGCTGCGACGTGGAGATCGGCTACCTGCACCGCGCTTTTGAAAAGGACGCCGAAGCCGGACCGTACAACAACGTGATGCCCTACAGCGACCGGCTCAACTACGTCTCCCCGCTCATCAACAACTTCGGCTACTGCCTCGCCGTTGAGCGGCTGCTCGGCATCGAGGCGACCGAACGATGCCAGTACATCCGCGTCATCATGAGCGAGATCTCGCGCATCAGCGACCACCTCACCTGCGTGGGCGCTTCGGCGATGGAGCTGGGGGCGTTCACGGTGTTCCTCTACATGATCAAGGCGCGCGAATGGCTGTGGGAGCTGGTGGAGGCGGTCACCGGCGCCCGCCTGACGATTTCCTATGGCCGGGTCGGCGGAGTTAAAGCCGACCTGCCGGACGGGTTTGCGGACCGGACCCGGGCGGTCCTGCAGGAGGTGCGCAAGGTGCTGCTCGAGTGCAATACCTTGCTGATGCGCAACCGCATCTTCTGCGACCGGATGCAGGGCACCGGCGTCATCGCCAAAGAGACGGCGATCGGCTATGGCATCACCGGCCCGTTCCTGCGGGGCAGCGGGGTGGCACTCGACGTCCGCAAGGCCGCGCCCTATTTCATCTACGACCGTCTGCAGTTTGACGTGCCCACCGGCGCGCACGGCGACAATTACGATCGCTACCTGGTGCGGATGGAGGAGATGGAGCAGAGCATGCGGATGGTCGAGCAGGCGCTGGCGACGATCCCGGAGGGACCGCTCAACATCGACATGGCCGGCAACCTGCTGCCCGCGGACATCATGGTCGATGAGGCGAAAATGGGACGCGTCGCCGGGTTCCGCCAGGCGCGCGTGCAGCTCGATCCGACCCTAGAAGGGTCGACGCGCGGATTCCACGAGGCGGTCAATGCCCGCGAAAAGCGCGCCGTCCTGCCGGCGAAGGAAGACACGTATGGGAACATCGAAGGGCTGATGCACCACTTCAAGCTGGTCATGATCGGGCACGGCATCCGGCCGCCGAAGGGCGAATATTACAGCGCCGTAGAAGGCGCCAACGGCGAGCTGGGCTTTTACGTCATCAGCGACGGCTCCGACCGGCCGTACCGGGTGCGCGTGCGGCCGCCGTGCTTCACGATTATGTCCGCGCTGCCCGAGCTGCTGATCGGCGATCTGGTCGGCGACATCGTGCCGACCTTCGGCTCCGTCAACATGATCGGCGGCGAATTGGACCGGTAAAAAAAGTGATGAGTGATCAGTGATGAGTGATAAGTGAAAGACATGGCCGATTTTGAGACGTTGAAGCCGGCGGCCGACGCGATCCTGGCGAAGTACGAGCGCAAGCGGGCGGCGACGCTGCCGCTGCTGCGGTTGGTGCAGGAGCGGTTCGGCCGTGTGAGCCTCGAGGCGGAGGAGTGGGTCGCCAAGCGAGTCGAGGTGGCTCCTGCGCATATCCACGAAGTCGTGACGTTCTACACGCTGTTCCACCAGCAGCCGGTCGGCACGTACCACGTGCAGGTGTGCGCCAACATCGCCTGCGCCCTGCGCGGCGGTTCAGGCTGCTTGACCGCGATCTCGGAGCGGCTGGGCATCCGGCCCGGCGAGACTACCAAGGACGGCCGCTACACGCTCTCCACGGTGGAGTGCCTTTGCGCGTGCGAGGCCGCGCCCGTGATGCAGGTGAACGACACCTTCGTGGGGCCGATCACCGCCGAGGTCATCGACACGCTGGTCAATACGCCGGACTCGCTCACCGAGCTGCCCGCCATGTACCGGGGAGTGGTCGGGCTTGAGGAACCGGTGCTCTCCAAGCGGTTCGCGGTCAAAGATTCGGAGGCGATCGCGACCTACGTCCGCGACGGCGGCTATCAGGCGGCGCGCAAAGCGCTGACCGAGATGACCCCCGAGGCGGTGATCGCCGAGGTGGCCGCCTCGAACCTGCGCGGATTGGGGGGAGCGGGATTTCCGACCGGCAGGAAATGGAGCTTCATCCCGAAGGAGAGTGCCAAGCCGAAGTTTCTGGTCGTCAACGCGGATGAAGGCGAGCCGGGCACGATCAAGGACCGGTACCTCATCACGAAAGATCCGCACCGGATGATCGAGGGCATCATCATCGCGGCGTACGCCACCGGCTGCCGCAAAGCGTACATCTACATCCGCGGTGAGTACGCCTATCCGACCAAAGTGCTCGAGCAGGCGATCACAGACGCCTATCAGTACGGCTTCCTCGGCAAGCGGATCTTCAACAGCCCGCACGAGCTTGAGATCGTAGTGCATCGGGGCGCGGGCGCCTACATCTGCGGCGAGGAGACCGCCCTGCTGGAGTCGCTGGAAGGCAAGAAGGGCTTTCCGCGGCTGAAGCCGCCGTTTCCGGCGATCGAAGGGCTGTTCGCCAGCCCGACGGTGATCAACAACGTCGAGACGCTGGCCTGCGTCCCGTTGATCCTTGAGAAGGGCGGCGCGTGGTTTGCGAAGCTGGGGCATGGGAAGTCCGGCGGCACGCGGCTGTTCTCCGTCAGCGGCCACGTGCAGAAGCCCGGCCTCTACGAGGCCTCGCATGGGGTCACGCTGCGCCAGCTGATCGACGCGGCGGGTGGGGTCCGCAACGGCCGCAAGCTCAAGGCGGTGATCCCGGGCGGCATCTCGGCCAAGATCCTGCGGGCGGATGAGATCGACGTGCGGATGGAGTTCGACGCGCTGCTCGCCGCCGGCACCATGGCCGGCTCAGCCGGGATCGTTGCGATGGACGACACCACCTGCATGCTCGAGGCGCTCTGGTACGCCTCGAAGTTCTTCGGCCACGAGTCGTGCGGCCAATGCTCCCCCTGCCGCGAGGGCACCGGCTGGATCTTCAAGATCGTCGACCGGATCCGTAAAGGGCAGGGGCGCCTCCAGGATCTGGATGTGCTGCTGGGCGTGGCGACGAACATGGAAGGGCGGACGATCTGCGTCTTCGCCGACGCGGCCGCCTGGCCGGTGCAGAGCTATATCACCAAGTTCCGCGAGGAGTTCGAGTTCCACATCCGAGAGAAGCGCTGCAACCTGGGGCCGGCCGCCGATTTGCGCAGCGGCCGGTTTGCGACCGCTCATGCCTGATCCTGCGCCGACCGTGAAATCGATCACGCTGACGATTGACGGCAAACCGGTGACGGTGCCGGATGGCACGACGGTGCTGCAGGCCTGCGAAAAAGCCAACAGCCCGGTGCCGTTTTATTGCTACCATCCCGGCCTCTCCATCGCCGGCAACTGCCGCATCTGCCTCGTCGAGATCGAGAAGACGCCGAAGCTGCAGATCGCCTGCTACACGCCTGCGACGGAGGGCATGGTCGTCCACACCACGAGCGACAAGACGCTCAACGGGCGGCGCGACGTGCTGGAGTTTCTGCTCATCAACCATCCGCTCGACTGTCCCGTCTGCGATCAGGCGGGCGAGTGCTGGCTGCAGGACTACTACATGCAGCACGGCCTGTACGACTCGAAGTTCAACGAGGTGAAGATCAAGAAGCCGAAGGCGGTGCCGGTCGGGCCCACGGTCATGCTCGATGCGGAGCGCTGCATCCTCTGCTCGCGCTGCGTGCGCTTCACCGATGAGATCAGCAAGACCGGCGAGTTCGGCATCTTCAACCGCGGCGATCACTCCGAGGTCGGGTTGCAGCCCGGCAAGACGCTGGACAACAACTATTCGGGCAACGTCGTCGACATCTGCCCGGTGGGGGCGCTGACCGACCGCGACTTCCGCTTCAAGTGCCGCGTGTGGTATCTCGGCTCGACGAAGTCCGTCTGTCCCGGCTGCTCGCGGGGCTGCAACATCGAGATTCACACCAACCGCGAGCGGGAGGCGCGGCCGCACATCGCCGAGGGCGCGCGCGTTATGCGGCTGAAGCCCCGCTATAACGCCGACGTGAACCAGTGGTGGATGTGCGACATCGGCCGCTATGGCTACAAATCGATCGATCAGGGCCGCCTGACGCGCGTGCAGCTCAGGGAGCAGGGCGGCCTGCGCGAGGGGACCTGGAACGAGGCCATCGAGCGGTTGGGCGGGACCTTGCAGCGGCTGAAGCAGGAGAGCCGGCTTGATCAGATCGGCGTGATCCTCTCCAGCCATTTGGCGAACGAGGATCTCTATGCGGCCAAGCGGCTGTTTGGGGCGCTGGAGGTGAAACAGGTCGTCTTTCAGCGGCCGAAACCAGGCACAAGCGATGCGCTGCTGCTCCAGGCCGAGCGCTCGCCTAATACGAAAGGCGCTCAAGCGCTCGGGATCGCCGAGGGAGCGGACGCGCTGCTGCAGCAGGCTGAGCAGGGGCGGGTGCGCGTCCTGGTGGCGTTTACGCAGGATCTGACGGAGCTGTTCGGCGCTGAGCGGATGAGCCGCATCGCCGCACAACTTGAGCTGTTCGCCTTCATCGGGCCGCATGCCCATGCGACAGCCGGGCAGGCCCATCTGGCGCTGCCCAGCGCGGTCTATGCGGAAAAGGACGGGACGTTCACCAACGGCGAGGGGCGGGTGCAGCGGTTTTGGGCCGCGGTGCCTCCGCTGGGTGAGGCCAGGGCCGAGTATGAAATCCTCGGCGCGCTGGCGACGCGCCTCGGGATCGAGTTGGCCAGCCTTGATGCGCCGACCGTGTTCGCCGATCTGGCGCAACGCGAGCCGGCGTTCGCGGGCTTAAGCTTTCAACTGTTGGGAGAGCAGGGCGCGCCGTTGAAGAACGGCCGCGGCTGAGAGAGCTATGTGGGTTGATCTGGCGATCAAAGTGGGCGTGTGCGGGCTGGTCCTGGGCGGGGTGCTGAACTTCGCCGGCATGCAGACGTGGCTGGAGCGCAAGCAGAGCGCGCTCATGCAGGACCGCATCGGCGCTAACCGCGCCTACTTCACCATCCCGCTGCCGTGGTGGCTGGGCGGGGGGCTCATCAACACCATCCTGCGCAAGCTCGGCGGATTGGGGATTCTCAACGCGCTCGCCGACGTGCTGAAGCTGCTGACCAAGGAAGACTTCATTCCGGCCAGAGGCGACGCGTTCCTCCACACACTGGCGCCGCTGCTGTCGGTCCTCTTCGCGCTGCTCGCCTTCGTGGCCATCCCCATCGGGCCGCCCGTCCAGTTATGGGGCCGCGAGATTCCGCTGCAGGTGGCGGACATCAACGCCGGGCTGCTGTTCATCCTCGCGCTGGCCTCGATCGGCATCTACGGCGTCATCCTGGCCGGCATGGTCTCGGGCAACAACCTGGCCACGCTGGGCGGTTTGCGCGCCGCCTCGCAGATGCTCGCCTATGAGATTGCCCTTGGCGTGTCGCTCATCGGCATCATCATCTGGGCGGGCAGCGTCGATCTGGCGGTGATCGTCCAAAAGCAGGGTGCGCTGCTCGGCGGCTGGCTGCCGGCGTGGGGGGTGTTCGTGCAGCCGGTCGGCTGCCTGATCTTTATGACTGCCGCGCTCGCCGAGACCAAGCGCGTGCCGTTTGACCTGCCGGAGGGCGAGCCGGAGATCATCGGCTACTTCACCGAGTACAGCGGCATGAAGTTCGGCCTGTTCTTCCTGACCGATTTCGTCGAGGTGGTGCTGGTGGCCGCGCTGACTGCGACCCTCTTTTTCGGCGGCTGGCAGGTGCCGTACCTGACCCCGACCGGCTTTCAGTTTCCCTGGGGACCGGGGCCGGCGGTCTCGCACCTGGCGTACGTCGGGTTGGGGCTGTTGTCCTTCACGATCAAGGTCCTGTTCTTCATTTGGTTCTTCATGTTGATCCGCTGGACGTTGCCGCGCTTCCGGTACGATCAACTGATGCACTTGGGCTGGAAGGTGCTGTTTCCCCTGGCGCTGTTGAACCTCACCGTGACGGCCCTGGTCGTGGTCGGTCTCCATGGCTAGCCTGAGCGAACGGCTTCTGCATCAGATTCGAGACGCCCATCAGCGCCGCGCGCTGACCTGGTGGGAGCGCACCTACCTGCCGGCGGTCGCGCAGGGGTTGTGGCTCACCTCCGTCCATTTCTGGAGAAACCTCTTTCTGCACATCGCGCACCGATTCGGTGCGTTCAAGCATCTCCCGGCCTCGGTCACCATCCAGTATCCCGAGCAGCTGCGCCAGACCTCGCCCCGCCTGCGCACGCGGCACCGGCTGACGCAGCGCGAGGACGGCACGCCCCGGTGCGTCGGGTGCATGATGTGCGAGACGGTCTGTCCGGCCAAATGCATCTACATCGTCCCGGGCGAGCACCCGGATCCCAACATCGAGAAGGTCGCCAGGAGCTTCGACATCGATCTGGGCAAGTGCGTCTATTGCGGCTACTGCGTCGAAGTCTGCCCGGAGGACGCCATCCGCATGGACACGCAACGCCACGACATCGCCGCTACCTCCCGCGATGGGATGTGGCTCGATATCGTGGAGCTGCTGCACCCGGGCTCCCGCCGGCCTGGCGAGCCGGCCAAACGGTACCTCCAGCTGGAGCTGGACGACTTCCGGAAGATGAAAGACACGCTACCACCCTCGCCTCCGACCTCCGGGACTCCCGCTTGAAAAGTTCCTGAAGCGGTGCTAGTCTAAGGCCGCGTGCGGTCGGCTGTGAAACGGACGCAACATAAGGAGCGAACATGGGGAGACAGATGCGGTTAGCGGCTGGGGCGGTCGCGGTCGCCCTGATGACGAGCGGGTGTTTCGGGTCGTTCAATCTGACCCGGAAGGTGTACGACTTCAACAAAGAATGCAGCGACGACAAATGGGTCAGGGAACTGGCGTTCCTGTTGATGAGTTGGGTCCAAGTCTATAGCATAGCGGGTGCCGCGGATGCGATTGTCTTCAACTCGATCGAGTTTTGGACGGGCACCAATCCGCTCACCATGGAGAGCGCAGCCGCTCCTTCGACTCGACGGATTGTTCGCAACAACACCGAAATGATCATGTCGCGCCGTTCCACCGCGGCGGGTCCGGAATTGGTGATTGAGCAGCTTCAGGGTGGGGAGCTCGCCAGCACGGTGCGCATCCAGCCGCGCGACGGCAAGCTGGTGGCCTCGGATGAGGCGGGCCAGACCGTTTTCAGCGCTGAGACGCTGGCGGATGGCAGTGTGAAGGTCTCGGACGCGGAAGGCCAGCAGCTTGCGCGTTACACGGCCGACCAAGCCGAGCGGTTCCTCAAGACGGTTCGTCAGTAAGCTTACCGGATTCCACAAGTGGCGGGCTCATCGACAGGTGAGCCCGCCACTTGTTTTCTTGGCCCCTGCTTTCTGCTACCATGAACGGCAGTGCGGGTTTCGGTGAAGCGAATCGGGGCGGGAGGCTCATCATGAGATACCTGATGGCGGCGGTGATGACGATGGTCTGCGCGGCCGGCGCGCAGGCGGCGGTGCAGACGGAAGCAGTGACGTATCGCGACGGTGAGACGGTGCTGGAAGGGTTCCTCGCCTACGATGATGCGATGGTCGGGCCGCGCCCTGGCGTGCTCGTCGTGCACGAGTGGATGGGCCTGGGCGAGTACGCGAAGCGACGCGCCAGGCAACTGGCGGGCCTGGGCTATGTGGCCTTCGCCGCGGATATGTACGGCAAGGGGGTGCGGGCCAAGGACCACCAGGAAGCGGCCGCGCTCTCCGGCGCCTATCGTAGCGACCGTCAGCTCATGCGGAAGCGGATCACGGCCGCGCTGGAGACGTTGAAGGCGAATGAGTTGGTCGATCCGTCCCACGTTGCGGCCATCGGTTACTGCTTCGGCGGCACGACGGTGCTGGAGCTTGCGCGCAGCGGGGCGGATGTGGTCGGGGTCGCCAGCTTCCACGGCGCCCTGGAGACGCCCACGCCCGAGGATGCCAAACGGATCCGGGGCCGGGTGCTGGTGCTCCATGGGGCGGATGACCCGCACGTGAAAATCGAACAAGTGGACGCGTTCAAGCGCGAGATGGACGCGGCGGGCGTGGACTACTCGGTCGTCGTCTATCCGGGGGCGGTGCACAGCTTCACCGTGCCGGAGGCGGGCGACGATCCTTCGTCGGGAGCCGCCTACAGCGCCGATGCCGACAAAGCGTCCTGGGAGGCCCTGCTGCAGTTTTTTCAGAAGATCTTCACGCAGTCCGAGGTGCGCACCATCGGCTAGGCGCGTGACCGCATGACGCTCAACCGGAAGCTCAGTGTGTGGTTCGTCGTCGTGGCGCTGATCGTGGGCGCGGCAGGGGTGATCTGGGTCCAGCGGGCGCAGGTTCTGAAGCGCCGGTTAAACGAATTCGCCAACCTGACGACGCCTGCGCTGGTGGCACTCGGCCAGATGAAGGCCGCGGCGATCGAATTTGTGGCCGTGCCCTCGCAGCCGTCGCAGGAGGCGTACGGCCGGTTTCGTGAGTGGTTGGCGGTCTATCGCGGGGTCGCCTCAGATTCAGGCGAGCAGGCCACTGCGGACCGGCTGGAAGAAGCGGGAGCGCGGCTTCAGCGGCAGGCGGTCGAGAGCGGCGGCACCCATGAGGCTGAGCGCGCCTTCGCCAAGGACATCGACGCGGCCATCGCCTTGAAGCTGGTGGCCTTGAAGCGCCAGCGGGAAGCGGTGAACCGCCACGCAGCCGCGGCGGTGCGGCTCAGCATCCTCGCGGTGGCGGTGTTCGCGATCCTGGCGGTCGGCGTCGGCGGCCTGTTGGCCGGCAGCCTGGCGCGACCCATCATCCGGCTCTCCGAAGACGTGGCCCGCGTCGGGGCGGGCGACCTCCGCCATCGCACGGCCGTGCGCTCGGGCGATGAGATCGGCGCGCTGGCCCAGGCGTTGAATCGGATGACGGAGAACCTGGAGCGGACAACGGTCTCCAAGGCGGCGCTGGAGAAAGCGTACGCCGAGCTGCAGCGCGCGCAGCAGCAGCTGGTCCAATCCGAAAAGCTCGCCGCACTGGGGCGATTTTCAGCCGGCGTTGCTCATGAGGTGAAGAACCCCCTGGCGGTCATTCTGGGCGGCGTGGAGTTCCTGGGCCAGCAGCTGGCCGGAGCCGACGCGGACACCAAGACGGCGCTGGCGATGATCGAGAAGTCGGTGCAACGGGCGGATACGATCGTGCGCGATCTGCTGAAGTTCGCCCGGCCTTCGGCGGCGAGCAAGGAGCGGGTGAGGCCGGAGGAACTCGTGAACGGCACGATCGCCCTGCTCACCTACGGCGGATCGCTGAAACAGGTGACCGCCACGACGCGGTTTGCGCACGGAGAAACGGCGCTTGAGGTGGATAAAAACCAGGTGCAGCAGGTGCTGCTGAATCTGATGATGAACGCGGTCGACGCGATGCCGGCCGGCGGTTCGTTGACCGCGGCCACGTCCCTGACGCGGCTCGCTGACCGGCCGGCCTGCGCGATCAGCGTCATCGACACCGGCGAAGGCATTGCGCCTGAGGCGCTGCCCAGGCTGTTCGAGCCGTTTTTCACGACGAAGCGGGACAAAAAGGGCACCGGGTTGGGGCTGTCGATTTCGAAGACGATTGTGGAGAGCCACGGCGGCACGCTGACCGTCGAGAGCGCGCAGGGCAGCGGCACGACGATGACCGTCACGCTGCCCGTGAGCGCAGAAGGGAGCGCGGCATGAAGACGTATGTGCTCATCGTGGACGACGAGGTCGATTTCACGTTTTTCGTGAAGAAGAACCTGGAGGCCACCGGCCAGTTCGACGTGACCGTGTGCAACGACGCCACGCAGGCGGTCGCCCGGGCCAAGCAGCTGCGCCCCAGCCTGATCCTGCTCGACATCATGATGCCGGGCATCCCGGGAGAGGAGATCGCCACCGTGTTGCAGCAGCAGCCCGAGACGAAAGCTATCCCCATCATATTTCTCACGGCGCTGGTGCGGGAGGAGGAGACCACGGAGAAGGCCCATATGATCGGCGGGCACCGGTTTATCGCCAAGCCGGTCAAGATCGACGAGCTGGTGAAAATGATCCGGAAGGTGGCCGCGTGATCGCGGCCGTTTACGGCAGGGAAGCGATGATGTGCCGGAGGAACGGCTGCTGGACGATGCCGACCGCCAGGATGCCAAGGACCAGCGCGGCCAGGACGGCTTTCGTCAGCCCATCGACGGGGATCGCCGCGGCGGATGCGGGCGGGTCGAGGTACATCCGCTTGACGACCAGCAGGTAGTAGTACAGCGAGATCGCCACGCTCACCGCGCCCACCGCAACCAGCCACAACCTGCCGCTTTCGACCGTCGCCAGCAAGACCAGCAGCTTGCCGACGAACCCCCCCAGCGGCGGCACGCCGGCCAGCGACAGCAAGCCGATGAACATCACCGCCGCCAGGAACCCCGACCGCTTCGACAGCCCCCGATAATCGTCCAGCCGGTCCCCGCCCACCGCCTGGGAGGCCGCGACGATGACGAGAAACACCGCCAGCGTGCTGAAAAGATACGCGAGCAGGTAATAGCCGATTGCGGCCGATCCGGAGGGCGACCCGGTCGAGAGCGCCATCAGGAGATAGCCGGCATGGCCGATCGACGAGTAGCCGAGCAGCCGCTTCAGGTTCGTCTGGGGGATTGCGCCCAGGTTGCCGTAGAGCAGCGTGGCGGCGGCGATGGTGGCCAGCAGCGGCGCCCACACCGCCTGGGCGGGCAGAAAGACGCCGGTCAACAGCCGCAGCATCGCAACGATCCCCGCCATCTTCGAGCCCACCGACAGCAGTGCCACCACCGGCGTGGGAGCCCCCTCGTAGACGTCCGGCACCCACAGCTGAAAGGGCACGGCACCCACCTTGAACCCCAGGCCCGCCAGGATGAGCAAGAACCCGGCCTGGGCGGTCAACGGCCAGGGGCCGCGGTCCAGCGCGGCCCTGATGACGGAAAAATCGGTGCTGCCGGCAAACCCGTAGAGCAGGGCGATGCCATAGACGAGAAAGCCGGAGGAGACCGAGCCGAGGATGAGATACTTCATGCCCGCCTCGACCGAGCGCGAGTCGGTCTTGAGGTAGGCGGCCATCACGTAGAGTGAGAAGGTGAGCAGCTCAAGGCCGAGGAACAGCATCAGCAGGTCGCGCATCGAGGCGAGCACCAGCGTCCCGAGCAGCGCGGTAAAGAGCAGGATGTAGAAGGCGCCGGTGTTGGGCAGGCCGCGGCCGGATGTCCGTGTCATCACGATGACGACCCCCACCGTCAGCAGGAATAACCCCTTGAAGTAGCGGGCGAAAGGATCCACGATGACCATGCCCGGCATGGCGACGCTAATCTGCGGTTGCTGCGCGAGCAGCCAGGCGGCGCAGGCGATGCCCAGCAGCGCCAACGCCCACAAGGACCCCCGGTGCTTGGTCGGCAGGACCAGGTCGGCGGTCAGCATGACCAGGATCCAGCCGCAGACCGCCAGCTCCACGGACAGCGCCGCCCAGTTCATTGCGGGACGCTCAACAGCAGCATCAGCGGCCTGGTGCCGGCGTCGATGATGCGCAGGATCGGCTGCGGCCAGCAGCCCACAATGAGCAGCGCGCCGATGAGGATGACATACGGCAGCCGGGCGAACGGCGTCGTCGCATCGTGCACGTGCGCGAACGCCGGTTTGGAGGCGCCGAAGAAGGTGCCCCGCACGAACCGGAGCATGTACACCGCGGTGATGACCACGCCGAAGACGCCGCAGACGACCTGCAGCCGGTACGCGTCCCATCCGCCGAGGAAGACCAGCAGCTCCGCGACGAAATTGGCAAACCCCGGCAGCCCGCTTGAGGCCATGGCAGCGATCACCCCGCAGGTCGCGAGAAACGGCATCTGGTGCGCCAGCCCGCCCAGCTCAGGCAGATACCGGGTGTGCGTCTGATCATACATGGCGCCGATGATCGCGAACGCGAGCGCCGTCATGATGCCGTGCGCGAACATCAGCAGCACGGCCCCGCTCATCCCCAATGGTGTGAGGCAGGCGATGCCCAGCAACACATAGCCCATATGGCTGGAGGAGGAGTATCCCACGATCAGCTTCAGGTCCTTCTGGGCCATCGCGACGAACCCGCCGTAGATGATGTTCATGAGGCAGAGAACCGCGACGACAGGCATCCAGGCGTGCGCGCCGGCGGGCAGCAGGCCGATGGCCACGCGGATGATGGCGTAGGAGCCGAGCTTCATCAGCACGCCCGCGTGCAGCATGCTCACCGCCGAGGGGGCGGCTGCGTGTCCGATCGGCGACCAGCTGTGCAGCGGCCACAGCGGAGCGATGACGCCGAACCCGATGGCGAGCAGCGGGAAGATCCATCGCTGCAGCGTCTCAGGCAGCGGCTGCAAGGCGAAGTGGCGTTGCAGTTCCGGGATGTCGAAGGTGCCGGCCCCCGAGCTGACGTACAGCCACAGCAGCCCGAAGAGTGCCACCACCGCGCCCAGCGTGAGGTAGATCGTCAGCTTCATCGTGGCGTACTCCTTGGAGAAGCGCACCACGCCCTGCTCCTTCACATCGCTGCCCCAGATGCCGATCAGCGGGTACATCGGGATGACCGCCATCTCATAGAAGAAATAGAAGAAGAAGAGGTCGAGCGACAGGAAGACGCCGAAAACGCCGGTGATGAGGAGCAGGTAGAAGACGTAGTACTCTTTCACCCGCTCCTTGATCGCGTAGGAGATCAAGACGCCGGTGAAAGCGCATAGCGCGTGCAGCAGTACGAGGACGACGCTGATGCCGTCCACGCCCAGGTGAAAGGCGACGCGCGGCGCGGTAATCCAGGGGATGAGCAGTTCGTGCTGGTAGCCGCCGGCCGCCGGATCGTACCGCATGATGGCAAGCAAGGCGCCCAGCAGCGAGACGCTCGTTGACACGACCGCGATGCGGCGGACCAGCGCATCCCGGCCGCTCCCGACCATGCACAGGACCAAGGCGCCTAGGGCCGGGGCCAGCAGGATCAGCAGCGGCAACGGAATCGCCATCAGGTCAGCGGGGGAGCGAGGTGGTCAGCAGCCAGACGACGCCGATCAGAAACATGAGGACGTAGGTTTGGACCTTGCCGGTCTGGAAGAAGAAGCGAAGGGTCTGTCCGAGCGCCTGGGCGATCCAGGCGGTGCCGTTGACCAGCAGGCCGATGATGATCGACCGCTCCACCCAGGCGCACAGCCCGGCGATGAGCCGCTGTTGGATCGTGGCGACGTACCAGTCGTAGATCTCATCGATGTAGTACCGGCGCTGCAGAAACGAAGATGGCAAGGCGAGCGCATGGACCAGCTGCTGCGCCGTGGCCGCCTTCTTCCGATAGATCAGCCAGGCCAGCAGCAGGCCGAGGCCCACGACGGTCAGCGAGACCGCGATCACTACCGTCCCGCCCTCGTGCGAGGCGTGCTCCTCTCCGAGAAAGTGCGGGATGCCGACGTAGCCGCCGATGACGGAGAGGACGGCAAGAAACAAGAGCGGAAGGAGCATGACGGGCGGCGACTCGTGCCCGTGGCCGTGAGCATGTCCGGTAAACGCGACAAACCACGCGCGCGCGATATAAAACGCGGTCAGGCCGGCGGTCACCGTGCCCAGCCAGTACAACGGGGTGTGGTGCTGGTAGGCGAGGAGCAGGATGGCATCCTTGCTGAAGAAGCCGCTCAGGCCGGGGAAACCGCACAGCGCCAGCGCTCCCACGAAGAAGGCGAGCGAGGTCCAACGCATCGAGCGCCAGAGCCCGCCCAGCTTGCGGATGTCCTGTTCGTGGGTCCCGTGGATCACGCTGCCGGCTGCGAGGAACAGCAACGCCTTGAAGAAGGCGTGCGTGGTCAGGTGATACATGCCGGCGGCGCGCCCGCCCAATCCCAGCGCCATCACCATATAGCCGAGCTGACTCAGCGTCGAGTAGGCCAGGATGCGCTTGAGGTCGTTTTCCACAAGCGCGAGGCACGCGGCAAGGAACGCCGTGGCTCCTCCCACCCACATGATGGTCGTCAGCACGGAGGGCAGCCCCTCGAACAGCCAGAAGCTGCGGCACAGCAGATAGACGCCGGCGGCGACCATCGTGGCGGCGTGGATGAGCGCGGAGACCGGTGTGGGACCTTCCATGGCGTCCGGCAGCCAGACATGAAGCGGAAACTGCGCCGACTTACCGATCGGGCCGCAGAATAGCAGCAGGCCGATGAATGGCAACGCGGCCGCCGGGACCAGCCCCATCTGGACATAGCCCGGCAGCTGTTGCTCGAGGGTGGCGAAGTGGAACGTCCGCGCCGCGGGCACCGGACTTGAGATCGCCCACAACGCGAGGATGCCGAGCAGGAAGCCGAAGTCCGCGACGCGGTTGACCATGAACGCCTTCTTGCCCGCGTCGGCGGCCGAGGGCTTGGCGTACCAGTGGCCGATCAGCAGATACGACGAGAACCCGACCAGCTCCCAGCCCATGAAGAGCTGAATCCAGTTGTTGGCCAGCACGATCATGAGCATCGAAAAGGCGAAGAGCGAGAGCACGCCGAAAAACCGGCTGTAGGCATGATCCTCGGCCATGTAGCCGGTGGCGTAGATGAAGATGGCGCTGCCCACGCCGGTGACGACCAGCGTCATCAGCAGCGAGAGCTGGTCGATGAGGATGCCGAAGGGAATCACCAGGCCCGGAATCGCGATCCAGGCGATCGACAGCTCGGCGGGGAGTGCCGTCGGATCGTGCAGCGCCGCCAGGAACAGTCGCGCGGTGCAGACGAAGGACATCAGCAGCCCGGCGATGGCCAGCGCGGAGGCGAGCGGCTTGCGATGAATGCCGACGAGCACAATCAATACGGCGGCGGCCAGCGGCGCCAGCAGGATCGTCCAACCCAGCGCGGCTACCATTTCAGGAGGCTGACCTCATCGGCATTGAGCGTCTTCAGCTGTCGTGAGAGCAGGACGGCGATCGCCAGGCCGACGGTGACCTCGGCGGCCGCCACGACGATGATGAAGAAGACCATGAGCTGTCCGCCCAGGTCGCCCCACATCCGCGCGTAGGTGACGAAGGCCAGGTTGGCGGCGTTGAACATGATCTCGATGCAGAGGAGGATCATCAGCACGTTGCGGCGGGTCATGATGCCCACGAGGCCGATGG
>Ga0209726_10001230_pt1 | contig 42341 bp, 43 predicted proteins | sample Subgrocontami54m_FD_187453 | JGI IMG/M metagenome (GOLD analysis project Ga0209726, IMG submission 187453) | Subsurface groundwater microbial communities from S. Glens Falls, New York, USA - GMW46 contaminated, 5.4 m (SPAdes) (version 3) | ecosystem: Environmental > Aquatic > Deep subsurface >...
GAGCCGAGCCGCGTCAGCGGCCGGGTTACGGACGCGAACTCACCCGGCTCCTTACGGAGCTCGGCTCGCCGGGATGATTATTTTTTTCCGAGTCCCTTAACAAGTAAAGGTCAGTTCGCGTGGTTCGCCGGCCTGGTTGCAGCGCCGCCGGCGCTTTGCGATGCAGGTTCGTCCCGTTGGTGGATCGACGATTCTCAAAGGCACGAGGTTCACCCGGCGCCGCAGAGGTTGCAAGCATCACTTCGCGTTCAGGGTGACTTTGGCCGACTGGCCGCCCTTCAGGTCGATCGTGATCGGCTCGGTCACCTGATCGGCGGAGTACGGGTTCGGGTGGCCGCGGAGGACATACCGGGCTGGCGGGACGTTCTCGTAGGTCATCTGGTTTTTGGCATTAATATGCCCCGACCCTCCCCATGTGCCGACTTTAATTCCGCCCTCGGGTTCGATCTCCACGATGTACGCCTCGGGTCGCTCCTTCCCGGTGAAATCGACGGTGATATCCACCCGACCGGCAAGCCTGAGCTTCAGTTGAACATCGTTCGCCGGGGTCGTGATCGGCTCGCGCAGGTCCGCGCGCACATAGCCGGCCTTTTGGGCCGTGATGCTGGCCTTGCCGATGGGCGCGTGATCCGTGCGGAAGCGGCCGTCCTTGTCGGTCTTGACGGTGTTGTCATGCGGCATCGCGTAACTCTCGTCATCCTTGGTGACGCTCTGGATCCGCACCTCGACGTCCGCCAGCGGCTGGCCCGCGTCGTCGATCACACGGCCCGTGACGAGCGCCGCGCGGGCCAATCCGGTATCGTATGATTGCCACTTGGGTTGATCGTCGAATTTGTCGTAGCCGCCGACCACTCTCGGGACGAAACCGGGCGCCTCGACGACCACGCGATGCCAACCCGCCGGCGCCTTCTTCAGCACCCAATGCCCGCCCACTCCGGAGACAGCCCCGGCCACGTTCGTATAGCGATACCCGCCCTTGGGCTGCGGCTCGATGCGCTCGAGACGCACCATCGCGGAAAGCGGTTTCTTGGTCACCAGGTCACTGACCTTGCCTTCTAGGACGACGCCGTCGGCCAGTGTGAACCCGTGGGCCTGCAGCCGTTGATCGACAATCTTGAGCCCATTCGGCACCTTCACATCGTCCCACTTGACATTGCCCCCGGTGTAAACGTCGATCTGCGCCGGCGGGCCGCTCTCGGCATCCTTGGCATCGGTCGCGTTGAGTTCCCCCGGAAACCTGCGACGGCGTTTCCAGTCGGCCGTTTCCCAGACCATGAACATCCAGTCCATCTTCGCCGCGGCCCGCTTGGCCGGTTCGTTATTGATATTGAGCCACTCACTGTTCCCGACACCGTCGTGGACGACGACCCGTTTCGATTTCACGTCCAGCTTGGCGAAGTCGGCCAGGACGGCACTGAACGCCTTGGCGTCGCCTCGACAATCCGCGTGCCAATGGCCGTCGAGCGGTCCCACCCAATAAGCGATGCGGGACTCCACATTGAAGATCACGGCAGCACCCTGCGGCCAGCCCGGATCGCGGATCGGACTGTTCCCTTTATCGCCGAAACGCAATGCGAATGCCTCCTGAGATGAAACGGCCACGATCGCCGCGGCAAGAAGCAGAACGAGCCCCGTTCGGAGCCTGGTACGAGAAGTCATGGTATCCTCCCTTGGATTGCACGAGGTAAATTCAGCGACAAGGCCCCGGGAGATTCAACGACCGGCGGGCCGATTCGTAACCGGGTTCCCTGCACCGTTAGAATGACGCTTTCCCACGGCGGGCGGCGCGCCTTGCGGCACGAAAATGGGCGATTCTTAACAGCGCGCAACGAACAGGGAGGCAAGACCAACCTAACCTGCATGCGCGGGCGTTGAGGTCAAGCTGTTGACGAATCTGTCGTCGGCTGTCACCAACTGCCCGTTTTCACGCACGGCCAACGCCAGGTACAAGCAGTCATCAACGGTGCGTTGATATTGGTCCGCGCGATCAAAGGCGATCGGCAAAAGGTCCGCTTCTGCATGACGTGTCAAAGGCAAGAGCGGCAGTTGCGCCAAGATGGCATCGGCTTCAGGACGGGTCAGCTCACCCCGGCGGCGTTGCTGCCAAACAGTATTGGCAAGCTCGACATCGAAGAATGTCGGTATATGCAGCTCGTGGGCAGGATCTTGCAACCGTTTGGTGGCATCGGCGTGGATTTCAGGAACAAACCATTTGATGCCGACGCTGGCATCCACGACGAACCGGCTCATCGTTCCCGGTCCTCCCGCAGCAGCGCGGCACTGTCGCTGAATGTACGGCCAGACGCGGCCAGTTCATGGTAAATCGCCCGACCGGCGACCATGCGGAGCATGTCGGCCGCTGCAAGGTACGCTGCAGGATCAGCTTGGCCTCGGTTTCCGGCGTGCGCCCGTGCGTCGAGGCGCGCTCGCGCAGACGGTCGTTAAAGACTTTGATCGATTTCGGAAAGAACCAAGTCGGCCATCGTCGTGTTCTCCGCGCCAATTCCTGGGACCTGGTTGATTGTATCGCATGGAAAAGGCTTCGCAAAATCCATTCAGAGAGTTGATGGCCGCTTCGGAGTCGCCGTTAGCTCAGGCTCGAGCGCCATGCGGATCATGTCCTCTGTTTTCAGGAGCAAGACGAGTTGCCCACAATACATCAGTGGAGGGCAGAGAAACATCCCGACCGCGAAGGGGATGACGACCCAGGACAAAAGCAAGTTCGGCTCGACGTCTATCAAACGGGGCAGGAATAGTCCGCCCACCCAAACGCAGAAACACCACAGAAGCCATTTTGCCGCGGCGGCTGCGCGTGGAGCAGCAAAACACTCCGCCACGCATTTGAGGAACCATTGCCAGCAGGCCGCGCTCGAGAGCATGCTCAATAGCGACACCAAGGAAGAAAAGCCGGGGTCAGCGATCGTTGTGTCCGTGAGTCACACGAGGAAAACCCAGAAATCGCTTGTCATGCCTGCGGCCGCGAGCGCCAACACCAACGACATTTGGGCAGGAGCACGGGCACCGGATGACGCCGGCGCGAAGCAGCAAAGGTAGATGCCGCTCAACAGCAGCAGGGGCAAACAGAGTTTAAAGAACATCGCGACGGCCAAAAACGGCCATCTTGGGAAATCTAGGGAAGTGAAAAACGTTGGATCAATCAAGGCTGGAACAAACAAGATAATGCTGAGCGATCCCGCCAAAAACGCAGCGACTAGGCTGAGTCGCACGAGCATCAACCCTAGCTGCACGCGCCGCCACGCGACGACATCCAGCGGCGGCTGGGTCGGCATGACTTGGTACGGGATCGCCTTGCCGATCGTGCGCTCCGCGGCAGACAGCAGCTTAATCCCCGCCAAGCACAGGATCAAACACGGGATGATGAGGCTAGAGATTAGAGAATCCGTCGCGAAAGAGTACAACGTCAATCCGACCGCCCAAGGAGAAAGCAACCATAGGTAATCCAGTGCCCTGTGCGTTGCTTGTCCTTGGTGCAGAGTCCTGGCGACCGCTTGGAAGAACAACAGCACGCACATCACGCCGAGGATCGTGTTCAGGAGCAACATCAGTCCGACGATGTTGCCCAAGTCGTCCGAGCGGGAAATGGCTGCGATCCAACGGTGGGGCAGGACCCGATTAAGGTGCAGGAAATGCACGCTCAGCATGATCGAAATCATGCCAAATGTCGTCAGGGCGAGCACAAACGCTGCCTGCGCGTACCGTTTGGCGCCGGATTCAACCGGCGTCCGGCAGCACATTCCCAGACCGAACAGAAACAGAAATGGCAAACTGAGATAATAGACTCCCATCAAGATCAGCCCAAAGGAACCCGGCCACCCAAGCCAGCGCAATCCGATCGAACTCGGAATCAACAGAAAGAACAACGGAATTCCCAAGAAGACTGCGAGCAAGGTACGACGCATCAGGACCAACCCGCTCCGCACACTCAGCCAGGATGCGATGTCCGAAGGCGGCAGATCGGCAACCTCGAGGCGCCCTTCGTTCAATGGTCTCAACGTGATCCTCGACATGTCCCTGATTGTAACGCGAGTTGCGCCGTAGTGTAGGCGGCTCGCCTGCACGAAATGCGCTTCACGTCGGCGCGAACACGGTTACAATGGACCTGGGTTCGTTTCCCTGCAAATGGGTTTGCTTCATGTCGATCTCAACGCCGCCAACCGTTCCCACACCGCCTGGTCCGCCGCCGGGACCGTTGGGGCCATTGTCGGTCGACCAATACCACCAGATGATCGATTCCGGCATCCTTACCGAGGACGATCCGGTGGAACTCCTTGATGGCTGTTTGGTGCGCAAAATGCCAAAACACGCTTTGCACACTTTTGTCACGCAGGAATTACATGATTGGCTGGCCCGCGTCCTACCCGTCGGTTATTACCGAAACTCGCAAGAACCTGTAACGCTGCCAACCAGCGAGTCCGAACCGGACAATTCCGTCATTCGCGGCCAGCGACGAATGTTCGTGAAGCACCATCCACACGCTGCCGATGCCGTGTTGTTCGTCGAAGTTTCCGAAACGACCTTGGCGCACGACCGCGGCCCGAAGAAGCGCATCTACGCACAGGCCAATATCCCGCAGTATTGGATCATCAATCTCATCGAGCGGCAAATCGAAGTCTATCGTGAACCGGATGCCGCCGCGGGTGAGTATCGCCAGCAGACGATATACGGCCTAAAGGACGATTTGCCGGTGATCGTGGACGGCAAGACGATCGGCTCGATTCGGCTAGAGCAACTTTTGCCTTCGCAATGAAGCATCTCGCGCCAATGATGACCCTTCCTCGCTTACAATAATACTCGCTGATTGGATGTTCCGCGCGCAAGCGATTTTGCGAGCGCGAAACGGCAAGCAATCGAGGAATCACCGCATGTCGTCCCTCGCCGATCTTCTCGAATCGACCGACCCGGCGATTTACGCCATCCGCACCAATGCCGCGGGTCCGTCCGGCTCCTTGCCGCTCACCCCGGAACAACTGCTACAAGCTCCCTCCGGCGATATCTTCGGGCTCACGCAGGACGCCGGCATGGGCTGGAATCCGGCGGAACTGAATCGGCGCGAGTTCCTCATCCTCAGCACCCAGGGCGGCATCCGCGCGCCGGACGGATCGCCGATCGCGCTCGGCTATCACACCGGGCACTGGGAAGTCGGCTTGCTCATGCAGGCGGCGGCGGTGGAACTCAAGGCGCTCGGCGCGATCCCGTTCGCCGGCTTCTGCACCGATCCGTGCGATGGCCGCACGCAGGGCACCGTCGGCATGATGGACAGCTTGCCGTATCGCAACGACGCGGCCCAGGTGTTTCGGCGGCTGATCCGGTCGCTGCCGACGCGGGCCGGCGTCTTGGGCGTGGCGACGTGCGACAAGGGCTTGCCGGCGATGATGATGGCCCTGGCGGCGATGCATGATTTGCCGTGCGTCTTGGTGCCAGGCGGGGTGACGTTGCCGCCGACCGAGGGCGAGGACGCGGGCAAGGTGCAGACGATCGGCGCCCGCTTCGCGCATGGCGAGCTGACGCTCGGTCAGGCGGCCGAGCTGGGTTGCCGGGCGTGCGGCAGTCCGGGCGGCGGCTGTCAGTTTCTCGGCACCGCGGCGACATCGCAGGTCGTCGCCGAGGCGCTGGGCATGACGTTGCCGCACGCCGCGCTGGCGCCGTCGGGTCAGCCGATTTGGCTCGAACTGGCCCGACGTTCGGCCCGCGCCCTGGTGCAGCTCGAAAAGCAAAAGATCACAATTAAGAAGATTCTCACCGAAGCGTCGTTGCGCAACGCCATGGCCGTGCACGCGGCGTTCGGCGGCTCGACAAACCTGCTGCTGCACATCCCCGCGGTCGCATACCATGCTGGTCTGCGCCGTCCCACGATCGAAGCATGGCACGCGATCAACACGAAAGTTCCGCGCCTGGTCGATGCGTTGCCCAACGGCCCGGTCGGCCATCCGACGGTGCGCGTCTTCCTCGCCGGCGGCGTCCCGGAAGTCATGCTCCACTTGCGCGAACTCGGCTTGCTTGACGAATCGTGCCTGACCGCTACCGGCGAAGCGCTGGGCAAGACGCTCGATTGGTGGATGACATCCGAACGACGCCAACGGGTGCGCGATCTGCTTACGAAGAACGACAGAATCGATCCCGACGATGTCATCATGAGCCCGCGCCGGGCACGGGAGCGCGGCTTGACTTCGACGGTCACCTTCCCGCGCGGCAACCTGGCCCCGGAAGGCTCGGTCATCAAGAGCACCGCCATCGATCCAAGCGTCGTCGATGCGGACGGCGTCTATCGCAAGACCGGACCGGCGCGCGTGTTTCTGACCGAGCGCGCCGCGATCGCCGCCATCAAGGGGCAAGGACCCAATCCTATGAAGGCCGGCGACATCCTCGTCCTGATCTGCCGCGGGCCGATGGGGGCGGGCATGGAGGAAATCTACCAGATCACTTCGGCGCTGAAACATCTCAGCTTCGGCAAGCACATCGCCGTCTTGACCGACGCCCGCTTCTCCGGCGTTTCGACCGGCGCCTGCATCGGCCACATCGGTCCCGAAGCCCTCGCCGGCGGCCCGATCGGCAAGCTGCGCGACGGCGACAAGATTCAAATCGTCATCGACCGCAACAGATTGGAAGGCAGCATCGACCTGGTGGGCGAAGGTGAGCGCGTCTTCGGCGCCGAAGAAGGCACACGCGTCTTGCAGAAACGACCGTTGCGTCCTGACTTGGCGCCCGACCCGCAATTGCCGGAGGATACGCGCCTGTGGGCGGCGCTGCAGCGCGTCGGCGGCGGCACCTGGGGCGGGTGCGTGTACGACACCGAGGCGATTGTGCGGGCATTGCAATGATTTCGTCTAATCTCTTCCGACGAGCGCACCTAGCTGGCAGCCGAGTTTCGCGACGACGAGCTGATTCAAACTCACGCCTTCGTGGGCAGCTTCATGTTCGAGGGCGGCGTGCATCGACTTCGGCAAACGCAGCACAAACCGGCCGCTCTTTTCTTTCGGGGTCGCCCCCGCCACCAATCCGGTTCGCTGTCGGGTTTCGGCCAAGAGCTTCCGAATGGCTTTGTACTCCGCTGTCTGAACGAAGTCAGCGCGCGCGGCGCGCGTCGGATACGCTTTGGCGATCAGACCTTCTTCCGGATCGAACAAGAAGTTCCACAGATCGGCCCAACGATCCACGATTTGGCTTTTCGCTTGGGCAGCGGCAAGAAGTTTGGTTTCGTTATTCATGTTTGGCTGGTCCTTCCGTCGTTGCGGGCAGGAGTTCCACCTGCGCATCAGCAACTTCGAAATACATGACTTCCTGCTCCAACCATCCGCCGAAGCGCGACACCATCTCCCGCAGGGCAGACAAATCAGCTTCCGGAACCAGGATCCATACCTGCATGAGCCGGTCCACCTGTTTCTTGCCGGTTTGTGCCATGCGATAGGCGCCACTGACTTCGCCGACCGCGGCCCAGCCGTTGAAGGCGACGAAGACCTCGTCCTCGATTCGTTCCAGCAACGCTTCAGGAACGGTTGTACCGTCATTGAACGTCAGAGGAATCAGCAGCGTGACTTTCTTCATCTTGCCTCTATGATATCACGCGTGATACTAATGGCAATATGTAAATGCGGAGCAGCCATGACCGAACGCGCCCACCGCAGCACCCCGCCCGGCGAACATCGCCCCGTGCTGCTCGATGCGGTCCTGGCAGCGCTCGATCCGCGACCGGGACAAATCGCCGTCGATTGCACCGTCGGCTGGGCGGGGCATAGCGTGGAGATTCTGCGCCGGCTTGGTCCGGACGGCCTTTTGATCGGCCTGGACTGGGATGTGGACAACCTGCCCAAGGCACGCGAACGTCTGGCGGCCGTCGGTCATCCGTTTCAGCTCGAGCATGCCAACTTCGCCGCGTTGCCTACGATTCTTCAGAAACATAGCCTGCATCAAGTCGATCTGATTCTCGCCGACCTCGGCATGTCGAGTATGCAAGTAGACGATCCGGAGCGTGGCTTTTCTTACCGGCGCGACGGGCCGCTCGACATGCGCATGGATCGAGCGCGGGGCCGAACCGCTGCCCAAATCCTGGCGACCATCGCCGCAGCGGAATTGGCCGAGGCTTTGCGCGAATTGGGCGACGAAGAACAGGCCGAGCCGATCGCCGCAGCCATCGTCCAGGCTCGCGTCCAAGCGCCACTCGAACGCACGCAACAACTGGCTGCCCTGATCCAACAGGCGACCGGGCAGGCGAATTGGCGGCTTCACCCAAAAGCAGGTGGTTGGCAAACCCATCCAGCTGCCAAGACGTTCCAGGCGTTGCGGATCCTCGTCAATCGAGAACTGGGCAATTTGGGGAATCTGGTGCGAGTTCTGCCGACATGTTTGCGACCCGGCGGGCACGGGGCCATTATCAGTTTTCATAGCGGCGAAGACCGGTTGGTGAAGGACGCTTTCCGCGCCGGCATGAGGGGCGGCGTCTACGATCGCATTTCAGAAGATCTTATTCGGCCAGAGGTTATGGAACGAGACATCAATCCGCGTTCCCGCTCCGCCAAGCTGCGTTGGGCCCGAAAGACCGCCCTATGATCAAAAGAATCGCTGCCTGAAACTTGGCGAGAATTCATGCACGGAATGCTTCGGGACGTTTGTTTCTCCGCAGGATATGGGCTATGGTTAGATGGTTGCAACTATGCCCCCGCGCCCAACCGGGGCATTGGGCAAGGCGAAAGGCCCCCTCGTGAGCAGCAACAAATGCTCTTTGCTGGTGGTGGACGATGAACCCTACATCGTCTCCACGCTGTCCGCTCTGGTGAGTCCCGAGTTCGAGGTCCTCACCGCCGATAATGGCGAAGCTGCGTGCAAGCATTTTCAGAGCCGCGACATCGATCTGATCCTCACCGATCAGAAAATGCCGCGCATGTCGGGGGTCCAGCTCTTGGAATGGGTGCGGGCGAACCACCCCAAGACGGTTCGGCTCTTGATGACTGGTTTCGCCGAGTTGGAAGAAGCGGTCGAAGCGATTAACCGCGGACAGATCTATCGTTACATCTTCAAGCCGTGGCGGACGGAGGAGCTGCTCGAAACGCTGCACAGCGCCGCCCGGACGTTCACTCTGGAGCGCAGCCACGAACAGCTGCTGCTGCAACTTCAGCAGAAAAACGAGCAATTGCGCAACATCACCCAGGAACTCGAACTGCGGGTTGCCGAACGCACGCACCAGCTCGATCTGCGCACACGCGAGTTGGAAGAGAGCAACCACGAGCTTGAGCAAAAGAACAAGATGCTCGAAAAGCTCGCCCTGACCGATCCGCTCACCGGCCTGTCGAATCGCCGCGCCATGGATCGCCTGGCCGAGCGCGAACTGCGCCGCCGCGACCGTTACCCCAGTGCCGTGGCCATCGGCCTCATCGACGTCGATCATTTCAAATCGATCAACGATCGTTACCTATACTCCGGCGGCGATAAGGTGCTGGTGGACCTGGGCAAGGCACTGCGCAGCTCGCTGCGCGACGTTGACCTTATCGGGCGCATCGGCGGCGAAGAATTCTTGGTGATCGCCCCCGAAACCAATTTGGAAGGCGCCGAAGTGCTCGGCGACCGCATCCGCACCACCGTCGAAGAGACGGAATTCAGCTACCAGGACGAACCCATCCGGGTGCGCGTCAGCATCGGCTTCGCCATCGCGGACGAAGGCGTCGTCGCCGATTTCGAAGCGATGCGTCACCTCGCCGCCAGCGCCCTGGCCGAAGCGAAACGCACCGGCCGCAACCGCTGCGTCTACTTCACGATGCCCAAAATCCCTTTTGAACAAGCCAGCTAATCGAGCCGGCGGTCGGCTAGCTCAAGTGCTTCGCGGTGCGGGCGGCTCGCCTGCACGTTCTTTGACAGCAAAGCAGTCGATGCTTGCCGTAAGGCCATCCAAGGGCGCTGGCGCATTCTCATCGGCACGCCTGTCCAGTTGCCCGCATAACCCTCATTTTGGAAAAAATCGCTTCCTTCCTTGCATTCGGCCGGTCCTTGAGCCAGAGTTTGGTTGAGCAATGAATGCTCACCCTCCCCGGAACCAACAACATTCCTCGACAAAGCTAAACCCGTCGCGAGACGGGGGCGGAAAGCTATGGGTCTCCCAGCATGGAGCGGGAGATCGCCAGGCTGCCGAAAGGATCAGAGGTCATGAGGCTCTTCCCGTCGCGTCTGGCCGCCGTTTGCGCGGCTGTCGTTCTCATCGCCAACCTCGCCGCCGCCCAGGAAATCAAGCCGTTTTCGCGCCGCAATGCCGTCACCGAAGCCGTTGCCAAGACCAAAGCCGCCGTCGTGACCATCAAGGTTCCGCGTCCGGGCGGCGGCAAAGACATGATCGGCACCGGCGTGATCGTGGACAGCCAGCCCATGGCCGCACCCCCCCTTTCCCCCCCTTCCAAAGGGGGGGCATGGGGGGGGTACGTCAGCACCATCATCACCAACAACCACGTCGTCGGCGCTTGCAAGACTCCCAAAGTCGTCCTGGCCGACGGCACGCAAGTCGTCGCCGAAGTCCTGTTTGCGGAAGCGCGCTGGGACCTGGCCGCCCTGCGTATCCGCACCGACGAAGAACTTCAAGAATTGACGCTGACCAAATCCGACGACCTCATGGTCGGCGAGACGGTCATTGCGATCGGCCATCCGTTCGGTTACAGCAACACGGTCTCCACCGGCATCGTCAGCGCGCTCGACCGCGAAATCACCATGAACGGCGACGTGCTCGCCGGCCTCATTCAGACGACGGCCAGCATCAATCCCGGCAACTCGGGCGGGCCGCTGCTCAATATCAACGGCGAACTGATCGGCCTCAACTGTGCCCTGCGCGAAGGCGCCCAGGGCATCGCCTTCGCCATCAACGCCAACACGGTCAAGTCGGCGCTCAGCACCGTCCTCAGCGCCAAACGGCTGGCGAAAATCGATCACGGGCTGGTGTGCCAGGAACGAATTCTTGCGGAGACCGGCGACCGACAGCGCGTGGTGGTGGAGTCGTTCAATGCCGGCGACGTGCTCAAGACCGGTGATGAGATTCGCACCGTCGGCGAGCGCACGGTGGTCAACGCCTTTGACGTGGAACGCGCGCTTTGGAACTCCAAGCCGGGCGATCGCGTGAAGCTGAATGTGGAACGAGAAGGGAAGTCGCTGGTGGTCGAGTTGACGCTCGGCGCCAGCACCGGGGCCGGACAGACTGCCAGCGCACACGCGACGGAGACCCAGCCCGTTGCGATGACGCCGACGGCCAAGAGCGTCGGCGCCAGCGAGCGCTAGCCCGCCCCGAGAAGAGGCGAGCCCACGGGCCGGAACCCGTGGGCTTTTTGTTGCGCGTGGTCATCGGCACGGTTCCTGATACGCTAATGTCACCCAGCAGCGCGGGTGAAAACGCTCACTTCGCGGCTTCGCGCCTCTTCTTCGAATGCCCTTCGTGCATGTTCAATTCCTACCCGCTGTACGAAATCTGGTTCGCGCGTCTGCAGCTCATTTTTTTCATGCTTGGCATGGGCGTGAATCTGGAGTTCGTTGATTTCGTCAAGGTCCTCGGCCGACCGCGCTCGGTCGTACTCGGCCTGATCGCACAAATCGTCGTCATTCCTCTTATCGCCGTCGCGGTCAATTGGTTATTCGGCCTGGAACCGGCAATCGCTCTGGGATTGATCCTGGTCGCGGCGATGCCGGGGGGAACGCTGTCGAAGGTCTTTGTCTATTTGGGCCGGGGCAACGCTCCGCTCACGATCACCCTCACCGCGCTGGCGACGGTCGCGACGCTGGTCACCGTGCCGGCGACGTTGCGGCTGTTGGCTTCGGAACATGTGCCCGCCGACTTCGCCATGCCGCTGGGCGACATCATCACGGACGTGGTGGTCTTCCTCCTGGGACCCGTGGCCATCGGCATGGTGATCGGCCGCTGCTGGCCGGCGCAGCGCCGCCGCATCACGGTTTGGGCGGTGCGCCTCGGTTTTGTTTTCGTGGGCGCCATTATCGTCGGTTCGATTGCCAGCGGTCGCATTCGACCGGGGGAATATGGCCTGCGCGTGCCGATCGCGATCGTGCTGTTCTGCATCGTCGGCCAACAGCTCAGCATGGCGCCGTTCTATTTGCTGCGGCTGGCTCGGGCCGATCGCCTGGCCGTCGGCATCGAAGTGACCATGCGCAATATCAACTTGGCGCTGCTCTTGAACGCGACGATGTTTCATAGCCGGCCGGAGCTGTCGGGCGGCGTGCTGTTCGCGATCCTGTTTTACGCCGCCGTTGCGCTCGGCGCCGGCGTGCCGTTGGCGCTCAACCATCGTCGCCTGGCCCGCCGCGAACAGGCGCTGTTGAATGCTTCGTCTTGAAATTTACGCATTTGCCTTGCAATCGGCGCAACCGCTGTTCTTCGCACGGCCCGAAAAGTCGGCGCCGCCGGCAAGAATCCGCTTGACAGGCATGTGAAAACCTGGGAGTTGTGGATAGATACTCGTTATTCATTGCTTGCGCGGTTGCCATGAAAGGATGACCCAGCCATGATGCATTTCACGTGCGATCAGTGCGGCAAGGAAATGGTCCCGGGCGAAGACGAACGTTTTGTCGTGAAGATCGAAGCGTTTCCCGCTCAGGACCCGGCCCAACTCGTCGAAGCGGACCTCGACGACGACCACATGGAAGCGGTCAGCGAATTGCTCAGCGAACTGGAAGACGGCGACGAACTCGACTTGCCGGAGCCTTCCCAGCATTTCCGCTATGACTTGTGCGCCGACTGCCACCAGCGCTACGTCCGCGACCCGCTGGCCAAGGAACACCAGCACAAATTGTTTTTCAGCAAGAATTGAGACAGCGCCGCTTGCGGCTTAGCGAAGTGTTCCGCTCAGCCGCCGGCGGCAGTCAATTGCCCTTCGATTTGTTCTGCACGACGCCGCTGACGAGCCTGCCGCCGGGCCGGCCGCGCGGTGTGAATTCCAGATCGCGCGGCATGGCGCCGAGCAGATCATCCAGCGCCTCGCCCTGCTTGACGAAGAGCAGCGTTTGTTCGTGTTTGCGCAAGTCGCGAATCAGCTTCGTGCGCTGCGCTGCTGAGTACACCTCGACATCATTGCGATCCAAATAGAAACTGATCGAATCCCAGCGCTTGGGATAACTGGCAACGGGCAGCGACGTTTCCTTGACCAATTCCAGATGCCGACGCACCTGACCGCGCAAGGCGAACGCGCGATGGTAAGTCGGCAACAGCAGATGAACGGCCGCGAGGAGTAATGCGAACACGGTGACGCCGCACGTTGCCCAGCCGCGCCAGGCGACTCGGCTCGGGCCGCGCTGCCAGAGTCCGATCAATAGCGCCAGCAACAAAAGGTCGGCGCCCAGAGTCAGTTGCCAGTGCCACCAGCCGCGCAGTGCCGCCGCGCCGCTGACGAGCATGCCCGCGAGCAACGTGCCGAGCGTCGCCCGATGTGCCCAAGTCGACCAAGCGGCCGGCGGCCGAGATCGCAACGTTTCGGCGACGCGCTGCCAGGCGACCGCATGGGTGACAAAGGTGCCCAAAATGAGCGCCAAGAGCGGAAATGCCGGCAGAATGTAGCCCGCACGTTTGCAACCGGAAAGCGAGAAGAATGCGACGATCCACAGCAGCGCGAGCAGGAAGAAGCCCAGCGCTGCAGGCCGACGACGACCGGCCGACGACGAACGCTTGGTGAGATAACCGACGAGCGGCACGAGCAACAGCGACCATGGCAGCATGCCAATGACTAACGCCGGCAGGTAGAACCACAACGGTTCCTCGTGATCCAGCGGCGCGACGTAACGAACCAGATTGTGCAGCCAAAAGAACTCGCCCATGGCGCTGGGATCGGCCCAAGCGACCGCGGCAAACCACGGCACGGCGATGGCCGCTGCCATGCCGAACCAGGTCAACCACGTCCAAGCACCAAGCCGAGCGCCGCGGCGCTCGACGAATTGCCACGCCAGCAGCGGCGGCGCGATCAAAACGACCGCGACTGGGCCTTTCGTCAAAATTCCCAAGCCGCACATGGCGCCCGCAAGCAGCCACCAACCGCGCCGCAACACGGCGCCTTCCAGCGCGCGTTGCGCGCTGGCAAGTGCGGCCAGCACGCACAAGCACAGCGGCGAATCAAAAGTCAGCATTCCCGCTTGATAGATGAACTTCGCCGATAGGCACAGCATCGCTGCACCGGCGAAGGCCGCCGCTCGGCCCACCGCGCGCGCGGCCCAAGCGTACGTCAACAACACGATCAGCACGCCGGCCGTCGCGGGCACCAGTCGTGCCGCCCAATCGTGGACGCCGAACAGGGCGTAACAACCCATCACCAGCCAGTAGAGCAACGGCGGCTTCTGGTAATAGGCCTCGCCGTGAAGCACCGGCGTGACCAAACGCCCCTCAACCAGCATCTGCCGCGGAATCTCGGCGTAGCGAGCCTCCTCCGGCTCCAAAAGCGGAACGCTCAGCCGGCCGAAGAACAGCATGCAAGCCATGAGCATGAGCAGCGCCGCCGGAGCGATCCAGCCCGCGCCGGCTTGCTGGACCGGCTCAGCGCGGCGCGGGAACAGCACCTTCGCCCACCAGAATGGAACCATGGCGTTGAGGGTGCGCGGAATATCGAAAATCGAAACCTTGCTTTGGCCGCGCAGCCGCGGCCGATGGCGCACGCCGGCTTCGACTACGTCCAGACGGCGCTGGCGGGCGCGGGTCAGCATCTCGGTGTTGACGAAGAAGCCGCTCGTTTCAGGCAAGATTTGCGCGAGCGCTTCGCGGCGGCAGACCTTCAAAGCGCAATCGATGTCGCGGACCTTCGTGTCCAGCAGCGTTCGCACCAGGAGGTTGTAGCCGCGCGAATAGAATTTGCGCAGCCGCGAGTCCTGGCGATCGACGCGATAGCCGACGGCGATCGGAAGATGATCGGTCAGTTCGAGCAGGGAACCCAGGTCGGCGAGGTAAAACTGGCAATCGGCGTCGGTGAAGGCGATGCGCTGGCCGCGCGCTGCTGCAAAACCGCTGCGCAGCGCGGCGCCGTAACCTCGGTTGCATTGATGCTGAACGAGACGAACGGAGGGAACCTGCGCGGCGACTTCCTGGACGAGGGCCGCGGTGGCGTCGCGGCTGCCGTCGTCCACGATGATGATCTCAAAGGGATGCCCGAGCGCGGTGAGCGCCGCGTCGGCTTCGCGAATCGCGTGCGCGATCCCGTCGGCTTCGTTGTAAGCGGGGATGATTAGCGAAAGGAAGCAAGCGGGAGAATGTTTACCATCCATGGCGGCAGCCTCTCCTCTTTCGGAAGCGCATGATGTCCCGAAGAGGGAGGCAGTGTCAAGGCATGTAGGAGAGGTTGGTGATTGGTGAGTGGTGGGTGGTAACGCAAGCGCCCCACGACTTACAGTGTTTTTTACTACTCACCATTCACGACTCACCACTCACCTACTTCATCATCGGCGGCAATTGGCCCGGCGGGATCAAGGCGCGCCACGACATCTGAGCCTGTCGGCGCGCCGCGGCGTCGGCCGCGGCGCTGTAGCGAATCTTCTGCCCCGCCGGCACGATCGTGTACAGGTGCCACGCCGCCAATTCGCGCACCGGCAATTGCGGATGATCGAGGTTGTGGATGAGCAGATCGTAGGTGTCGGGATTCATCAAGTCCTTGGCGCTGAAATCATGCAACAGCGACACGATGCTCTCGGCCTCGACGCTGCGGTATTTGGTCTTGAGCAGGTCGTACACCTTGTACTCGTGATCGCGGCCGACGGCGATCCAATTGCGCAAGACAACGACGGCCACGCCGCGCAAGTCCGGCGCCGCCTCCTGTTCGAGCTGTTCGAGCAGCGGGGACAGCTCATCGAGCGCGCCCAGACTGCAACAAGCGAGCCGCCGCAGGGCCGGATCAGGCGCCTTCAGACTTTCGGCCAAGGCGACGTCCACGGCCTTGTCCAAGAGATGCTTGTGCAGATCATCGCGGGCGCGCAACGGTTCGCTGCGCACGCGCGCATCGACGCCGGGCGGCAGTGGATGATACGACTTGAGTCCGTCGGGCAGCGCCTTGAAAGCGACCGGTTTTTCCAGCCCTTTCAGGCTATTCCAGTACACGAGCACGTTACCCGGCGGCGCCCCTAGCGTATGGGGGGGAACATCGTGGTGTTTGAAGAGCACGGAGCCAGATAATGCGAAACACGTCATCTCCGCGACCGGACCTTTGCGATCCGCGGCCTTGGGATCCTTGAAGAACTTTTCATTCGCCGGCCAGGAGAACCAGCGCTCGAGGAGCACCTCGGCACCGGGGGTCTGCAGCGAAATATCGAAGTAGTCGTGTTGATTGGGTTGCGTGGGATTGTCGAAACGAACGCGAATCCGTGCCGGACGATCCGGCGTGATCACGCGGATGCGTCCGCGCCGCAACGTGAGGTCCAGATCGAGCTGGTCATGAGCGTGCAATTCAACCGCACTTTCGTAAAGCAGCGGCGGCGGAAAATGCAGCTCGGGCAGGCTGCCGACCAGGGTCAACTTCAACCCCTTGTTCAGTTCGATGACGCTGTTGGCCGCCGGCAAACTGACCAGCGGCCGACCGGTGGACACCTCTGGGTTTTTCGGCCCGATGCGTTGCCATTCCATCTGGTCGGCAATCTGATGCAAGAGAAGCGCCGGGTCTTTGGTGTCGCTGACCACCTTGCCCGCGGGCAGCACGGCGGCGCTCGGCGGCGCCCAGGGCACATCGACGGCGCTCGGCGGTAGCTTGACTTCGGGGAGGTCTTTGTTTTCGTCCTTCTTCTCGTCCACCTTTTCATCTTTGTTGTCCTTCTTCTCATCACCCTTGTCTTTGTTGTCGTCGATCGGCGGCGGCTTGCCCTTGTTCGGATCGGCCTGGGCCACTTGGTTGTTGTTCGACGTTGGGACCGCAAGTTTTTCGGCGCGCTCGTTGAGAATCTGCCAGACGGCGACGACCAGCAAGCACGCCGCCGCCAGGCCGGCAACGATCAGCGCCAGCGGGTTGCCCTTGTTCTTGCCGCTCACCGGGGCCATGCCGAGGCGCAGCGTGTCGTCCACCTCGCGGCCCTCCGCCACCTCCGGCTCGTTCCGAGAAGCGACGGACGCCGGCTTGCGAAACGGGATCGCTTCCGGCCCCTTGACCAGCCCATACATCCGCTGATTGGCTGACGGCGGCACCAGCGCGGGTTCGCCCAGGATCAAGCTGAGGATTTGATGGCAAGCGGCGATCTCCGCCAGATGGGGGTCGGAACTGAGACAGATTTCCTCCACCTCGGCAGCCTGCTCGGGCGCGAGGACGTTGTCGAGGTATTCGCCCAGGGTATTGGGATCGAGCTTGCTGCCGGGGCCGCTGTCGGGCGGTGTTGTGATGCGCCGTCGCCGCGTCACCTGTTGAATCAGCTTGATGATGTCGCGGGCCTGTTCGCTTTCGGCAATCTTCTGGCCAATGAGCTTGGCTTGCGCGGGCTCCAACGTGTCGTCGAGGTAAGCGAGCAGGGTACGGAGAGTGAGGCGCATCGGCAGATCTCCAGAGGGGCATGGCGTTTGAAGATAATAGTGCGAGGTTGCCGGGGGTTTCGTGCAACAATCTTGATTGGTCGCGCGGATTTTCCGAAGTTGTTTGCTATTGCCGACGTGGACAGCCAAAGGTATGGTGTATTGGTATTCCAATCCTGGAATACATTTCGTCAACTCAGTTTCGGGGCAGCAAACCGAGGACCGACATGGCGTTGATCAAGCGCACGTACGGACTGCCCAAGAACGTCTTGGAGTCCTTCGAGGCCCAAGTGCCCGCCGGGCAGCGCGGCGCCCTGCTGTCCCGGCTGGTGCAAGATTGGCTCGACCGGCGCCGCCGCGCGCGCCTTCGCCAAGAAATCGCGGAAGGTTGCGCGGCCATGGCGGAGGTGAACTTGGAGATTGAAAAGGAGTTCCACCCCCTCGAAGAGGAGGTCTATCGTGTCCTGGAAGAGCAACCCCCAGCGCGGTCACGTCCTGCGCGTCCGTCTCGATCCGGTCGTCGGATCCGAACAAGCCGGTGAGCGCCCGGCGCTCGTCCTTTCGCCGAATTTCTTCAATGAGCGCAGTCCCGTGATCCTGATCGCGGCTATCACCAGCAAGAAAACCGAGTACACTTATCCTTTCGAAGTGGCGCTCGAGCCCCCCGAAGGCGGCCTGCGGCTACGTTCCAAAGTCAAGTTGTCGCAAATGCGCTCGATCGCCAAAGAGCGCATTGTCGGCCATTACGGAATGGTTAGCGACGCAGTCATGAATCGAGTCGATGATGCGATCAAGATTGTTGCAGGGCTAACGCGCCTGGAAGACTGACAGCAGCGACCTGGCGTTTTCAATTGTGCCCCATCGTGCAGACATTATCGTCCGATCCCAAGTTCTTCACCTTGATGGTGTATTCTTGCGTCGTCGTCGGCACCCAGCGGACCAGCGCCAGGTCGCTGAAACGGTCGTCCTTGGCAACCAGCTTGCCGGCAGCGTCAAAGACTTCGATGTCCACGTCGGTGCTGCCGTCGCCGATCACCGCGAACTCGGCGAATTGCCGCGTCGGCGTCTTTTCGGCGAGATACACGATTTTGTAGACAATCTCGCTGGATTTTTTGACGGTCTTTGTCCAGCGCCGCGGCCCATCCTTCGAATCCGCTTGTCCATGGGACACGACCAGCAGCATCGCTGCAAACCCCAAGACAATCATTCCCCACGTTCGCATAAGGCACCTCAACTCCTGACCCCCAGGATTCGCGTTGCTCATCCTGGGGCTTGCGATGAATCTAATGACGCGCATTCTCCTCGGACGAATACGGCCGCAGCCACTGAATGATCTCGATGCGATTGCCGTCCGGGTCGTGGATGAAGAAACGGTCGGCGCCCGGGATCGGCGTCGTTTCTTGCGTTGGGATGGCCAAGCCTTGGAAGTAACGCCGAGCAGCGGCGACATCGCTGACGCGCAGGGCGAAATGCCGCGGGCTGAGCGTGTCGGGTTGATCCTTCAGCAGCAAATGCACGTGCTGGCCGTCGATCTCGAACCATACCACGATGAAGTCGAAAGTGCGCGGGCGGTGAATTTCGCGCATGCCCAGGACATCGCGATAAAAGCGCCGGCTGCGCTCGACATCGGTGATGATGACCGACGTATGATCGAGTCTGGTGACGGTGAAGGGGGGCATCGCGTTTTCTGCCGTTCGCCGCTTGCGGCTTAGCGATACTGTGATCGTCGCGAACACGGCGTCGCTAAGCCGCAAGCGGAGTTCATTATACGACCCGATTCTGTGTCCGGCCTTCGAGAAATGCAATCACATTTTCGACGGCGCCGCGGTTGAGGATTTCCATGCCTTCGACGTTCTGATCGGCGACGTGCGGCGTCAGCACGACTTGCTCGCAACGCAACAGCGGATGATCGGCGGGCGGCGGCTCGACGTCGAACACGTCGATGCCCGCGCCTGCCAATCGCCCGGCCTGCAGCGCTTCCGCCAGTGCCGTATTGTCCACAATCGCGCCGCGGGCGGTGTTGACAAGGATCGCGCCGGGCTTCATCAACGCCAGTCTGCTTCGCCCGATCAGACCGCGCGTCTCATCGGTCAGCTTCACGTGGACGCTGACGACGTCGGAGGTGCGCAACAGATCATCGAGCGGCATAAAGTCGATGCCGAACTCCCGCGCCCGTTCCAGCGTCGGGTGAAACGTCCAGGCTTGCACCTGCATGCCCACGGCGCGGCCCAAGCGCATCATCTCCGCCCCGATCGGTCCAGCGCCGACCACGCCGAGCGTTTTGCCGCGCAAGTACAGGTTGAAGCCGGTCTTCCAACCGCCGCGCTTGACGAGATCGGTCTGATACCATGCCTGCCGAGCGACGGCGAACACGAGCGCGAGGGCGTGTTCCGCGACGATCGGCGCTGTCTGGCCGGGAATATTGCAGACAACGATGCCGAGTTCCTTGGCGACCGCCAGATCGACGGCGTCGGTGCCGATGCCGCAGACGGTGATCATTTTCAGATCGGGAAGCTGGCGCAGCACGGCGCCGGGCCACTTGACGGCGCTGCGCGAGTTGATCAGGCACACGGCGCCCTGGGCGCGGCGGATCTTGTCCTCGTCGGACGGCGGCCGATCGCGCCACAGCGCAACCGCGCCATACGCCGCCAGCCGCTCGAGTTGCGGCGTGTCTTGCAATTGCGGCGGATCGTCGCCGGGGATCACGATGCGGGTCGGGGCGGCCATGAGGATGTGTTACCACCAGCCCGCAGCGCCAGCAAGGGCGAACCCTTGCTGGCGCCGCGGGCTGGTGGGGTTGGTAAACAATTGGCTTTTTCGCGCGGCCCGTTTATCATGGACATCGCAACCATCGTCGCAAGGAACACCCCATTCATGCCCGTGCATTGTCCCGCATGCGGCTTCTTGTCGCAAGATCCGGAGTTTTGCGATCGCTGCAATGCGGATCTCGGCCCACCGCCTGAGCAACCGCCGCCGAGCGTTTGTTCGTTACCCGGCCAGGCGGTTGAGCTGAGCGCCGAGCAGCGGCAACGGCTCGCCCGGCCCGAAGGTTGGCTGCTCTTGTGGGCGGCGGATGGTTGGTGGCGGGTGCGCTGGTTGCCGCGCTCGCTCGCCGACCTTTGGCTTCCTGACATGCGCCGGCGTCTGTCGGCAGACACCTGGGCTTTGCCGCCCGCTCGGCTGCTGGAACATGCCGACGGCGCCTGGGCCGTCTTCGAGGCCACTTGCGATTGGCCCGTGCCCTGGACCTCACCGCCGGGCGAGGCCATCAAGGACCTGGAACGGCTGCTCGTTTTCGCCCAGGCGCTGGCCGAAACTCTGGAAGAACTGCACCGTCATCGGCTCGCGTGGCTGCCGTTCGATCCCGTCGAGATCGAGCGTGACGGCGCCGGCCGCATGCGCATCACCAACCTCGATCTGCGCGTCTTTCCCTTCGGTCAATGCCCCGAAGATCTGCGCACCAAGGCGGCGTTTGCGGCGCCGGAGATCGCGCGCTTCCACGCGGCGGAAGTCGGCCCGCGCACCGATGTGTATCACCTGGCCCTGTGCTGCTGGTACTGGCTGGCGCGGATGTTGCCCGACGGCATTCCCGGCGCGGGCCTGGATGCGTTTTACCACGAGCTGCCGCCGCTGCGCATCTACGCGCCGACCGTGCCGGAAGGCATCGAGACCGTGTTGCGGCAAGGGTTGGCGGTGGTCGCCGGTCAGCGGTTCACGAGCCCCTCGGGCCTGGTGGAAGCGCTCCGCGAAGCCGTGCATCGTTCGCGCATCCGGCGTCGCTGGACCGGTTCCATACGTTGGGAGATCGGCCAGCACACGCGCGCGGGGCGCACCAAAGAGGCGCTGCAAAAGGCGAACGAAGATCAGATTCTCGTTCGTGAACAACCAAGCCCGCCGCGCGCCCTGGTGGCCGTGGCCGACGGCATCTCGACCTGCGACGTCGGCAGCGGCCAAACCGCCAGCTTGATCGCGACGGTCGCGCTCGACAAAGCCTTCGACGCGCGCGCCCGCGGCGCCGACTTCGCCGTCAAGATCACCGATCTCTGTCGCCACGGCACGCAGACGTTGCTCGATTGGGCCATGGAAAAAGGCTACGCCGAGCAACTTTCTCAAGGCCGCGATCTGATGGGCACGACCCTGACGGCCGGCTGGCTCGAAGGCCGTGAGCTGCAGCTCGCCAACCTCGGCGATAGCCGCGCGTATCTCGTCGACGGCCCACTCGTCGAGCAGCTTACGGTGGACGGCGATCTCGGCTCGCATCTTTTGGGCCAGCGGACGCCGCCCGAACAACTGCGTGAGCTGGGCCTGATGGCCAAGGCGCTGCGCGAGTGCATCGGCGGTTGCACGGTGACGCCGCAAGGCAAAGTCGAGGTGCTGGACGATTCGTGCATCCCCAAGATCACGCGCTGGCCGCTGTTGCCCGGCGACATCGTGGTCCTGTGCACCGACGGCCTGGTCGAGGACGGCGCGTTTCTCGACGAGGCGGCTCTGGGCGAGCTGGTGCAGGCGCATCGCAAGATGCCTGCCCAGGAACTGGCGGAGCTGCTGGTCGAAGCCGCCGACGCCCTGCAGCGCCTGCCGACGCCGCTGGAGCCCGAAGGATTTGGCGACAATATCTCGTGTGTCGTGATTAAGATACTCGATGCATAGCTCCCCTCTCCCCCTTGGGGAGAGGGGCCGGGGGTGAGGGGCGGTCCCGCAATCAGAATCAATCAATGTGCAGCAGGCGCATATGAATCCCACGCGAAAACTTGATCCTGTAATCAAGGAACACGCCCGTTCCTTGCGGCGGAATCTCGCACCCGCTGAGAAGATCCTCTGGAAATCGCTGCGCGGCCGACGTTTCGCGAGTTTGAAATTCCGTCGGCAACATCCGGTGGGAGCTTACATCGTCGATTTCATTTGCTTGGAAATCGCCCTGGCGATTGAACTCGACGGCGAGTCCCATTTGGTTCGGACGAATCAAGATGAGATGCGCGACCGCTGGCTGGCATCCCAAGGAATCAAAGTGCTTCGTTTTTGGAATACGCAAGTATTTGATGAAAATGATGCGGTGATGGAGATGATCTGGCAGGAATGCACACAACGGACAACGACCTAGCCCTCGCAAGGGACCGCCCCTCACCCCCGGCCCCTCTCCCCAAAGGGGAGAGGGGAGTTGGATTACCCATGCCCGAAGCCTTTCGCCTCCGCTGGAAGCTCGATCGGCCTTACCTCGAACAGGGCAAGCCGGAGGACGTCTACGTTTTGGTCGCGGTCGAGCCCGATCCGGCCCTTAACCGCGGCAGCCAATCGAAGCTGCCGGTGCATCTGCTGCTGCTCGTCGATGTCAGCGGGTCGATGGACTTCCTGGTCCGGCACGATCCGAATGCGCAGAAAGTCGGTGAAGGCGTCACCGAAGGCAAAGCCGCCCAGCACGTCGTGTCGAACGTCCCCAGCCGCCGCGAAATGGCCTGCACGGTCGTCCAAAAACTGGCCGAACGCCTCGGTCCGGAAGACATGATCAGCCTTGTCGCCTGTGACGACAAGCCCCACGTGCTGCTGCAACAGATCAGCCCGATGGCGGCCGACACTGTCCTGAGCGCCTTGCGCACGCTCGGCACGGTCGGCGGCGGCGGCACCGCGCTGGGCCAGGGTCTTGCCGCCATTCGCGACATCCTCACCAGCCACGACGACGGCCAACGCACCCGCAAGCTCGTCCTGCTCACCGACGGCGAAGACGAGGACCCGCATCAGGCCCTCCTCGAAGCCCAGACGCTCGGCCAGCAGTTCAGCGTCCCCGTCGTCGCGTTCGGCACCGGCGAGTGCAAGGTCGCCTTCCTCACCGAAGTCGCCCGCTCCAACCTCGCCGGCGGCTTCAACCACATTCGCCACGAAACCGACGCCGAGCAATATTTCTTCCAGGTCCTCAAGGGCCAAAAGAACATCCAGGCGACGAATGTGACCCTCAAGCTGTGGCTGTCGCCGGAACTGCACGTCCGCGAGCTGTATCGCACCCGGCCCGAAATCCTCTACGTCGGCAACCTCGAGCCCGACCCCAACAACCAGGTCGCCCTGCGGTTGGAGCAAATGGAGCACGGCAAAGCGTACGAATTCCTGTTCCGCTGCTCGCTGCCGGCCCGCGGTCCCAACCAGCGTTTCCGCATCGCCAAAGCGAGCCTGCAATACGACCTCCCCGGTGAAGGCCTGCTGCAGCAAACGGTGGAAACGAACATCGTCGTCGAATTCACCGCCGACGCCGCCCGCATCCAGGAGCGCTCCGGCGACGTCCGCCGCGTCTTGTCCCGCGCCGAGGTGCAGCGGCAAGTGCTCTTCCTGCAAGCGAAGATGGACGCCCTGCAGCAAGGCCGCGCCGCCGACCGCGACAAAGCCATCGTCGCCAAGCTGCTGCACGCCCTGATCCAGAAGTTCCAAGACTTCGGCGACCAGGCGACCGCCAACCAGTACCGCGCGATGCAGGAAGAGTTCCTGAAGAAGGGCACGATCTCGCAAGAGATGCTGAACCGCTCGCTGGCGGCGTCATCGCGGGCGGAGGAGCTGGTGGTGGCGCAAGACATTGATTTTTAGGTCCGGGCGTCGACGACAGCTTTTGCGCACGGTTGGCACGCACTCGTTGCCGCATCTCATTGGTGCAAAGCAGGTTACGGATTCAAAAATGCCGGCATACGACGACACGAAGTGGTGTCCCCCCGGCTGGCGCCCCTTTTCTTCAAACCTCGATTACCCAGCGTTTTTGAGAAATTACGGCCAAAACGTGTGCCAGGGCCACAATGTGACGAGACTCCATACACACACCGCAACCGACTTTGCAAACTCGCCGCGAATCGGGTAGAAGGGAGTAGGGGCCAGGGTGGAAGGTGCGCGCATCAACCTCGCCGCGCCGATAACGTCCCGTTGGCCTTCGGACATTTCGCTGGCAAAACCGCAAGCGGCGTGGGCATAATTCCACGGAGAGTCGGCATGGCGTGGGACGATTTGCAATCCGTCCTTTTGGTGTTGTGCGGCCTCTTGCTTTTGGATTGTCCTCATGGCCCAGACCTTCGCCCACGACGTTTTTCTCAGCCACAGTTCCGAGGACAAACCGGCAGTGCGCGAACTTGTCGAGCGGTATTGAGCCGGGTATTTCAGGAGAGTTGCAATTCCCCGTTCCTCGCGATAACCTTCATGCCTGGTGCCACGGATCGCGACCGAGGAATGCCATGCCCGCGCCCAAAGACATCACCCGCCTGGTCGAGCAATTCGAGCGCAACGCCGACGCGTATCGTTCGCCCAGCTTCACCGGAGCGATTCCACGTTGCCATCACGATGGACGGCAAGGAAGAAGTCGCGATCCCTGGCCAGGCCTTCGCCGAGTTCGTCGAACGACGGTTTGATCAAACGTCAAGTGAAAACCTCGACAAAGCCGACGGCCTTGGCAAGGTACCGAATGCGGATCAGGCGGTGATTGCCCAGGATAAACTGTGCCATTATCTCTTGAACATCGACCACGAGCGAGGCGGCTCCAAGGCCAGGCTGCTCGTGGCGATGGGCTATTCGCTTGACCAGTGGCAGCGCCTCGAAGCAGATTTGCGGGCACAACATTTGATCGTTGACGTCGATAGAATCGTCGATTCCGATTATGGTCCGCGCTACGAAATCGTCGCAGCACTTGTTGGCCCGGCTGGCCGTTCGGTTGTTTTTCGCAGCGTTTGGCAAATCGACACTGGCTCGGTTGTCCCGCGCTTGATTACAATGTATCCAGGGTGATGCGATGGACTTCAAGCTGTATCACGACGTAATTCTCAACGTTGATCTTCCCGACCAGGCCTTGTGCGCTGGCGACGTCGGCACGCTCGTCGAGCGTCATGACGTTCCGGGCAAGGAACCGGGCTTCAGCGTCGAGTTTTTCGACATGACGGGACGAACCGTGGCAGTGGCGACGGTGCCTGCGCATCAATTGCGCGCGCCAACATCCGCGGATCGACCCGCCGCGCGCACATTCGTCAGCGCGAACGCGTGAGCGCCCGCGTCGCTCCTACCGCCAACTTGACTTGTGCCCAATTCGTACACTTCAAATGCCAAAACCGCCCACGCCAAGACCGGCCTGGAGCGTCAAATCGCAGCGACGGACCGGCAGCAGGGCCGGCTGGTCTACGAGCTGTACGGCCTGACCGAGGCGGAGATTCGGATTGTGGAGGAAGCGACGGGAGCGTAACAAGCCATGGCGGATAAACCGATTCGAATCACAGGTCATGCACGCTTCGAGATGAAGCGGCGGCGCATCGGCAAAGCGCAAGTCGTAGCCGCCATCCGCGCGCCGGGCCAAGTCGTGGCGTCGTACCACAGGGGCGCGACATTTACCAGGCGTTGATCGGTGCAGCCAAGCGGTTGCTGTTGCGCGTGGTTGTCAAGGAGGACCCTCAGGTTTATCATGTGATAACGGCTTACAAGACAAGCAAGGTTTCCAAATACTGGAAAGCGCCATGAAAGTCATCTACGACAAGGAAACAGACACCCTATCGATCATTCTGCGGCCGGGAACTGTCGCGCAAAGCGATGAAGTGCGCGACGGCCTGATTCTGGATTACGACAAGGCCGGCAAGCTCTTGTCCATCGAACTGTTAGACGCATCAGAGCAGGTCAAGCGGCCACACGCAGTCGAATTCGCACTGGCCGGTGCTGACGACTAGAAACACCTCCGCGTTGTGCTGCATCACTTCTTTGCGCCGCCAAAACCGCCCACGCCAAGACCGCCCTGGAGCGGCAAATCGCGGCGACGGACCGGCAGTAGGGCCGGCTGGACTACGAGCTGTACTGCCTGACCGAGGCGTCGCCGGCCACCGCATTGCAAGCTCCTAGGACGACAGCGCACCTTCGCGTCCCGTAGCCGAATTCGCCAGAATTCGGGGACTTGGGGCAGCCGGGCACCCGAATTCTGGCGAATTCGGCTACAGGGTGCGCTGTAGAAATAGATTGTGGCTCGTTCAGCGAAAATCGCGCATGAAATCATCCGCGATCGGGTAATAGTAGAGTAGAGACCATTCGCGGCCGGCATGAGAAATCGTATGGCGACCAGCTCGATGAGCGGTGTAATCCAGCAGGTGCGGCGGACCGTGCTGTTGCGCGACGGCGCGGGCATGACCGACGGGCAGTTGCTGGAGTGTTTCATTAGCCGGCGCGATGAGGCGGCGTTTGCGGCGCTGGTGCGGCGGCAGGGGCCGATGGTTTGGGCGGTGTGTCGCCGGGTTTTGGCGAGCCATCATGATGCGGAGGATGCGTTTCAGGCCACGTTCCTGGTGCTGGTGCGGCGGGCGGCGTCGGTGTTGCCGCGGGACATGGTCGCCAACTGGTTGTACGGCGTGGCGTATCAGACGGCCCTCAAGGCACGATCGACGGCGGCGCGGCGCGGGATGCGCGAACGGCAGGTCTCCCCCATGCCCGAACCGGCCGCGGCCAATCCGACGGTGCAGCGCGACTTGCAACTTTCGCTGGATCAAGAGCTGGAGCGGTTGCCCACCAAGTATCGGGCCGCGATCGTCTTGTGCGATTTGGAAGGCAAGACGCGCCAGGAGGCGGCCCGGCAACTCGGTCGGCCCGAAGGCACGCTGTCGGGCTGGCTGACGCGCGGCCGGGCGTTGCTGGCGAAACGACTGACGCGCCGCGGTGTTTTGCTTTCCGGCGGCGCGCTGACGGCACTGTTGTCACAGCAAGCGGCGTCGGCCTGTCCGCCGGCGTCGGTGGCGGCGACGACGATTTTGGCTGCGTCCCTGGCGACGCTGGGACGCGCGGCGGCGGGCTGCGCCGCTTCGAATACGGCAGCCGTTTTGGTGGAAGGAGTGCTGCACGGCATGCTGCTCACCAAACTCAAAACGGTTGCCGTGGTCGTGCTGATCCTGGGAATCCTCGCCGGCGGCGCTGGTGGCTTGGCGTACTCGGTGTTGGGCAGACCAGCGCCTGGCAATTCGGGGAACGCGCCGGTCGGCGCTGCACCCTTCGATGCGACGGAACCGGCCGAGCAAGCGCCGGGCCAGCGCATTCAACCCCAGCGACCCAAGGACGGCCTGCTCGACCTCAATCAAATGTGGAGCCGCGGACGGGCGGTCGGCAAGGGTCCGGTCCGGCTCACCCACGCGCCCATGCGCATCGACGACATCAAGAACTTTGTCCCGTACGGCCACATGGTCGGCGGCCACGTGACGCCGATCGATCATCAGTACTACTACCCGAAGTCGATCGACCCGCCGCGCGCTGTCGATATCTTTGCCCCGGCGGACGGGTTCGTCGTCATGATCGGCCATCGCGTCCAGCTCACCGGGTCGACCGAACGCAAGCGCGATTACGATGATTTCGCTCTAACCGTCGAACATTCCGGCACGTTCTACACTTTCTACGACCTGCTGACGGAACTGGATGCCGCGATCCTCGGGAAACTGGATCAGGCGGTGCGCGAACGTTTCGCCAAGAAGGGCCAAGGACCACCGGTGCATGTGCGCATCCCAGTGAAGGCGGGGCAAGTGCTCGGCAAAGTGCTGGGCCGCTCGCTGGATTTCGCTGTCATCAACTCGGAAACGCAGCTCAAGGGCTTTCTGAACCCCGCGACGTACGGCCATTATGCGTGGCGCGTGCACCTCGTCGATCCGTTCGACTACTACGAAGAGCCGATCAAGGGCGACTTGCTCAAGCTGAATCCGCGCACTGCCCAACCGCGCGGCGGCAAGATCGACTTCGATATCGAGGGCCGCCTGGCCGGCAACTGGTTCAAGGAAGGCACGGGCGGCTACCCCGGCACGCGCGATCCGCGCGGCTACTGGCTGGGCCACCTGGCAATCGTTCGGCATCACCTCGATACCGACAAGATCATCATTTCAATCGGCGATTTCGACGGCCGGCCGCGCCAGTTCGGCGTCAAGGGCAATGGCCCCGACCCGGCTCAGGTGTCCAAGGAAAACGGCGTGGTGAAGTATGAATTGATCAACATGGCGATGCCCAGTTCGCCGCGGCCGTTCGAAGGCGCCGATGGTCAGGTCGTTGGCGTCGTGCTGTTGCAAGTGTTGGACGGCCGCAAATTGACGGTGGAGACCTTCCCCGGCAAGACGGCCAACGAGGTTGCCGGCTTCACCAAGGCGGCGCTGACGTATGAACGGTAGCTGACATTTCTGGAGGACGGACATTCCTGTCCGTCTTTGGATGTTCAGACGGACAAGCATGTCCGTCCTACGTGACTTTGAGGCACGCCAACGAGAAGGATTGCCTTTATGAACCGACTTCTGAGCTGTGTTGCGGTCATTTGCATGCTGGCCGCATTCGTCTCGTACTGTCGTTCACAAGACCGCGACCCGCCCAAAACGGCCGCCGCGATGTTGCAACTGCAATGGAGCCGCCGCCAAGGCGAAGGCGCCGGCCCGGTGAAGCTCACGACCTTTCCGCTGCGCCTCGAAGACATCGGCCACATTCGGCCGCTGGGCTTAATGGCGAGCGGCCATGTGACGCCGAGCGATCATCTCTATCTCATCCCTCGGCAGCCGAAGTCCAAAGACGAACGCTTCGATGTGCTCGCCGTCGCCGATGGCCGCGTCGTCGTCTTGCAGTGGCGACCGCAGGGCAGTCCCGATCCGACCGTCTTCGAGCGCAAAGTGGACATCAAAGTCGTCGTCGAACATTCGGCGACCTGCTGGAGCTACGTCGATCATCTCGTCGAGCTGGATGCCGGCCTACGGAACCACGTGGAGCGGGAACTCAAGCCGGGCCAACCGGTACACATGCGCATTCCGGTCAAGGCGGGCCAGGTCATCGGCAAAATCGGCTACCAGACGATGGATTTCGCGCTGGTCGATGCCAACGTGACGCGCAAAGGCTTCCTTGTGCCCGAGCAATTCCTCAAGCGCGATCCGTGGAAGGTGCACACGGTCGATCCGTTCGACTACATCGAGGAACCGCTGCGCGGCAAACTGCTCGCGTTCAATCCGCGCAAGGTTCCGCCGCTGGGCGGACGCATCGATTACGATCTGGACGGCCGCCTCATCGGCAACTGGTACCGGGAGAAAGCCGGCGGCTACGCGGGTTTGAACAAAAGGCTCGACTACTGGGTCGGCCACCTCACGATCGCATACCACTACATCGACCCGTCGCAGATTATCGTCTCGCTGGGCGACTTCGAAGGCCGACCGCGTCAATTCCAGGTGCGCGGCAACGGGCCTGACCCCGCCAAGATCACCAAGGACGTCGGCCCGGTGAAATACGAACTCATCATGCCGAAGATCAACGACGGCACCGGCAAACCCTACGCGGACGCGCCGGACCGGCCGATGGGGGTGATGCTCGTCGAGGTCTTGGCTGAGCGCAGATTGCGCGTCGAGGTGTTTCCGAGGAAGAAGACGGATGATGTGAAAGGCTTCACGCAGGCGGCGGCGATCTACGAGCGCTGAGGCTCCATCGTCGAGGTCGAACGAAATGCGCAACGGCGGGCCTGCGCGTCTCAGATCCTCTTTATTGCATCCGCAACCGAGATCGTCTTTTCCTTGACGCGTTTGCGCAGCAGTTCGCGGAAGTCGGGATTGTGCTCGATGAGCTGATCGACGAGGTCGTCGTCCTCATTCAGCCGCACCAGTTCAAACGCCGGGACGCCGTTGACCGTGACGACGATCGGCTCTTTGCGGCACATCCGGCCGTAATGGCTCAACCGCGTTTTCGCTTCGCTGAGCGGGATCATTTTCATGATGTTCCTCAAGTTCTTCGTTTAGCGGCGTAACAGCCGCCCAAGCAATCCGCTCCAGCGCAGCACAAGGAAATCGCGCCGGTCGCTGAGGCAGCCAAAGCTGCTACAAGACAGAGGCCAACGAACCGAGAGATTGACAGGATGATCATGCCGCTCGCCCCGCTAGTTCTTCCATTGCCTTTTGAATTGCGTCCGCCTGCATCGGATAATCGCGGATCAATGCTTCAAAGACAGCGCGGGCGTGGTCAACTTGTCCGGCTCGCCAGAAACAGGATGCAGCGCTCATGTGACTGCGAAATGCCAAGTCATCTTGACCGGCCTGGACGTAGTCGTTGACCAGCACTAATTCCATATGGGCTGCGGCCAGGAAATGACGTGCGGCCCGGACGAGATCTCCTGCCATTTCGGCCAGCATGCCACGCTGGATTTCGCGCGTCTTGGTAGTAACCAGCATATCGCTGACAGGTGACTGAACCGTAGCCATGGACTCCTCCGCCATTCATGCCTTGAATGCAAGTTGGCCGGTCGGCGTTTCGAATTCGACGACACAAACGTAAAAACCACCAGTCCTGATCGCGCCAAGCCGCTGCCAGCGCTGTTGCCGGGCTGCATTCAGGTCGCTGCGCCGCGAGCGACCGGCGACTTCCAAGAGATGGTTGGCTTCATCCACGAGATAGTCGGCCGTGGTTCCTCGCAAGGCCACATCGCGGATTTCGTGTCCTCCTGCATGGTAAAGCCCCATCCCTGCGATGGCAATGGCGGTCAACTCGATCAATCGAGGCGGTTCATAGGTTCGCTGCACAGCAGCCACGCGGTCCCTCGACAACCCTTCGGGATCAATCGTCATATGCAAGGTGCCGTTGCCAAAACCGGGCGCGCCTTGAACTGCCAGATCAAACGAAAACGGAGGCTGTTTCCCGTCGCCGCCCAACACAGCCGCGGCGGCTGCGATGATTTCCTCCCAAAGGAGGCGCGGGTGCATGGTCGACAAGTCAGTTAATCGGACGGACACATCCATTCTTATTCAATGTCCAAATCGGTGTTGATCCTAAACTGCGATCACTTCTGCTCCGCCACCCGATTCTGCCGATAAGCCTCATTCCCCAAATGCGCCGCGGCGGCCGCGGTCACTCCCGCCGAAATCGGTGCACTCGGTTGGCGATTGTTGCGGATCGAATCGACCCAGTTCGTCAGGTGCAATAGTTCGCCGTCGGGGCGGTCGTAGAAGTCGCGGCCGCGCGGGCCCGTGCCCAGGATCATCTCCTCCGGCTTGTGCTGAAAGCGCGGCTCGGGGATCAGCTCAAAGCGGCCGCGATCGACGTACAGCGTCGCCTGGCTGCCCATGAAGGTGATCATGGCGCCGCGGTAGGCGTTGCAGAAGGTGCCTTCGAAGTAAACTTGCAGATCGCTGTCGGCGTCGGCGCCCGGCTGCCGGCGGCGATAGGTGAGCAGCGTTTGGATCGTGTCGGGCGTCTGCCAAACGCCCTGGGCGGTGTTGAAGCTGCCGATGCTGACGGCCCGGACCGGCGATTGGAGGTCGAGAATCCAGTGGGCGACGTCGATCCAGTGGACCATCAAGTCGGTGAGGATGCCGTTGCCGAAATCCCAGAACCAGCGCCAATTGCGGAACTTGTAATCGTCGAACGGCTGCTCGGGGGCGTTGCCGAGGAAGCGCTTCCAGTCGAGCCGTTTCTGATCGACGTTCTGCGGCCCACGGCGCACGCGATCACTGTTGCGGTTCCAGGTGAGATGAACTTTGTGGACGGCGCCCAGCCGGCCGGCGGCGACAAGTTCCTTGGCGCGGATGATATGCGTCATGCTGCGCTGCTGCGTGCCGACCTGGACGATCTTGCGGTGCTTGGCCTGGGCGTCAAGGATGCGCCGACCTTCCTCCAACTTGTGCGTCAGCGGCTTTTCGACGTAGACATCCTTGCCGGCGGCCATGGCGTCAATCGTCATCGGCACGTGCCAGTGATCCGGCGAGGCGATCAAGACGGCGTGCACGTCCTTGTTGCGCAATAGCTCGTGATAATCGCGGTACGTCGTCGCCTTCGGGTCGGCGAGCTTTTGCGCCTGCTCCATGTGCGGCTCATACACGTCGCACAGGGCCATCATGCGCGTGTTCGGCACCTTGGCGAGCGCCTGCATCAGATGCCGGCAACGTCCGCCGGTACCGATGAGGCCGATATTGAGCCGCTCGTTGGCGCCGATTGCTTCGGCCGAAGCGGGCAAGGCTAGGGCCGACGCGGCAGCGGTGGTCGTGGTCAGGAATCCGCGGCGGGAGTGAGATGCGCTCGACATGAATTACCTCATTTCAGACATAGAGAGTTACTTTGGCAATGAAAACAAACGGCTGCTCTTCGTGGATGCCAAACTCAATCAACAGCGGCTTTAGCAGCCGAACGTGGACTTTCAGTTTCGCGTGTTTCAGATGCTTGAACAGTTCCCCGAAGCTCCAGGGGTCTGTTTCGAGTCGATGAAAGGCGCTTTCCCAGGCAGCGACGAATGCGGGACCAACTCCCATGGCGATGGCAAGTGTTCGCAGTTCTTCCAAGTCCTGGAGTATCTTGCCGGAGACGACAACTTCGTAGGGCTTCTTAAATTGGCCGTTGCCTTGGCTCGCCATCATGCGACTCACTTTGACAAGGGCAAATCTTTCGTCAATGCCTGAAGAACCACTGCCGCCGGAACGCCGTTGGCGAGCATCGTTTCGAGATCCTGGTAATCCGCCTCAACCCCGGCAGCAAGCCGTTGCTGGATGTATTGCGCAACGATCTCCTTTTCCTCAGCGGGCGTGCAGTCGCGTCCGATCAAGAGGTTTTTCATGTCGCCGCTGTCGATGAATTGGTGTTTCATGTTCTGTTCCTCGTATCACTCGATTCCTGGACTACTTCGATCCTGACGGATGGCTACGATTGATTTCTTCCAATTCGGCCAGTAATTCGTCCGCGTCGCCGCCGCCGCTCTCCATGAGTTCGAGGTATTCTCTTTCGGCCTCGACAGGATCGAATTCGCTCTTGTACTGCGCCACCAGCGCGGCTTTTTCTTCCGGCGTCAAGTCGCGCATCGGCGGCATGGACTTGGCATCTTTCAGGTCGATGAATTTCATGGTCTTCCTCCGGCGCCCGACGGCAATCCAACTTTGACGATAGCTGCCTACACGACACGTTTTCGATTCGATGAAGCTAATTGTAGACCATGGACAGCGACGGTTGCAAGCAAATCAGGCCCCGTCGGAGTGAGATCAACGTCGACAGATGCAGATCCCTGCAACACCGAAACGTCGGGCACGCGGCGCTGCGGGTTGACACCAGGCCCGCTATCTGCTAGATATCATACAGACCCAGCCCGCCGCGAGCTTTGCCTGCCCTTGCCCCTGCCTGCTTGGAACCTTGCCTTTTATTTAAGCTTCATTCGCCGCAGTTTCCGTGACCTGAGTTTTCTGAACACGAGTTTGGGGGGAGTTATCATGTTGAATCTCTGGGGCAACAAGGTCCGTACGGACTGCTCCGGCGTGGGACGCCGCGATTTTCTCAAAGCGGGCGCCCTCGGCCTCACCGGGCTGACGCTTGCGGACCTGCTCAAGCTGCGCAGCGCCGCGGCCAACGCCGGCACGCCGACGCGCGATGCCTCCGTCATCTGGCTCTGGCTGGGCGGCGGGCCGACGCACGTGGAAACGTTCGACCCGAAAATGTCCGCCCCCGCCGAGTTCCGCAGCATGATCGGCGATGTGCAGACGCGCGTTCCCGGTCTGCGCCTGGGCAGCCTGTTTCCGCTCATGGGACGCATGGCCGACAAGATGGCCTTCGTCCGCTCGTTCGCGCACGGCAACTCGGGCCACTCCGGCGGCACGCATTATGTCATGACGGGCGTCGATCATCCGCCGGCCGACGGCGGCGCTCCGCCGATTCGTCCTTCGATGGGTTCGATCACCGCACGCGTGCGCGGCGCCAATAATCCCGCCAGTGGTTTGCCCACCTACGTGCGCATCTCCGGCCTGTACGCCGACGGCCCGCACTGGCTCGGTGCCGCTTACGCCCCGTTCGACACCAGCGGCCAGGCGCGCAGCAACATCAATCTCAATCAGCCGCTCGATCGCGTTCACGACCGTCGCGGCCTGTTGCGCACCTTCGACAACGTCAACCGTCAGATCGACCGCAGCGGCGTGATGGCGGGGCTCGACGCGTTCGATCAGCAGGCGGTCAATCTGCTCCTGGGCCGGGCTCGTGAAGCGTTCGACGTCGAGCGTGAAGATCCGCGCACGCGCGACCGCTACCACACGAACACCGCGGGCCTGGGCGCCAACCTGCTGCTAGCGCGGCGGCTGTGCGAAGCGGGCGTCGGCTTCGTCACCATGAACTATTCGAATTCGAGCCAGGGCTGGGACATGCACAACGACATGAAGCCCCAGCTCCAGCAAGCTTGCCCGCCGATGGACCGCGCGATTTCCGTGTTCCTGGAAGACCTCGAGCAGCGCGGTCTGTCCGACAAGATTCTGCTCGTCATCACTGGCGAGTTCGGCCGCACGCCGCGCATCAACGGCTCGGCCGGCCGCGACCACTGGGGCCCGCTCTGCACGCTGGCCCTGGCCGGCGGCGGTTTGCGCATGGGTCAGGCCGTCGGCGAATCCTCCGAGCGCGCCGAAGTCCCGCGCACCATGCCGATCCGTCCCAAGGACCTGATGGCCACGATCTTCCACGTGCTGGGCATCAACGCGCAACAGCAATACGTGGACCAGAGCGGTCGCCCGACGATTTTGCTGCCGGAAGGAGCGCGGCCGATCGCGGAGTTGGTGTAACCGTCGCTTCAAGAGTCGACTGAAAAGTGAAGGCGGAAGGATGAAAGGTCATCCTGCCGCTTTCTTCTTTTGAGCATCTCGTCTGTCATCCGGCATAGAATGGCCCTCGACCCGAGGACCATGCCATGCGGCCGCGCCGACATTTGCTGCTCGCCGTCTTTTTGGCCGCAACGTTGCCATCGGGCCAACCTGCCCGGACCGATGAACCCAAGCTGGCGCCGCCTCTGCCGCCGCGCGAATTTCGCGGCGTGTGGATCGCGACGGTCGCCAACATCGATTGGCCTTCGAAAAAGGGATTATCGACCAAGCAGCAGCAGGCGGAATTGGCGGCGCTGCTGGACAAAGCCGCCGCGCTCAAGCTCAATGCCGTCATCTTCCAGGTGCGACCGATGGCGGACGCGCTTTACGAATCCGCCTTGGAGCCGTGGTCGGAGTTTTTGACCGGCGCGCTCGGCAAGGCGCCGGCGCCCTGGTACGATCCGCTCGAATTCGTCGTGCGCGCGGCGCATGCGCGTGGCCTGGAATTGCACGCCTGGTTTAACCCCTATCGAGCGCGCCATCCGTCGGCGACGGCGCCGATCCCCGCGGATCATCTCATTCGGCGGCGCCCGGACCTGGCCAAACCCTATGGCACGCATCATTGGCTCAATCCGACGCACCCTGAGGTTCAGGACCATTCGCTCAACGTGATGCTCGACGTCGTACGCCGCTACGACATCGACGGCGTGCACATCGATGATTATTTCTATCCGTACAAGGAGAAGGATGCCGCCGGCGCCGTCATCCCATTCCCCGACGACGACACCTGGGACGCTTATCGCAAGGGCAGCGGGCAGCTCGGTCGCGATGATTGGCGACGTGCGGCCGTCAACCAGTTCGTCGAGCGCATGTATCGCGAGGTCAAGCAAGCAAAGCCGTGGGTCAAGGTGGGCATCAGTCCGTTTGGGATTTGGCGTCCGGGCCATCCGCCGGGCATCGCCGGGCTGGACCAGTACGCGGAATTGTACGCCGATGCGAAGTTATGGCTCAATGAAGGTTGGTGCGACTATTTCAGTCCACAGCTGTACTGGCCGATCCGCCAGGAAAAACAGGCCTATGGCAAACTGTTGGCGTGGTGGACGTCCGAGAACAAGAAGGGCCGGCACCTTTGGCCCGGCAATTACACGAGCCGCGTCACCGGAATGGAAAAAGGTTGGCCCGCGTCGGAGATTGCCGAGCAGATCGCGGTCACGCGCGCCCAGCGCGGCGCGGGCGGGAATGTCCACTTCAGCATGAAGGCGCTGTTGCGGAGCACGGGCGGCGTCGCGGAAGCTTTGACGCCCGTCTATGCGGAGCGTGCGCTCGTGCCGGCCACGACCTGGGCCGCCGGCAAACCGCCGGCGCCGCCGCGGCTGCAATGGCAAGGAAAGGCCGAGGGAAGTGTACTCCGCATGCAGCCGGGCGATGCGGCGCTGGTGCGACTCTACGTCATCGGCCAGCGCGTGCAAGGGAAATGGAGCAACCGCATTGAACCCGCGGCGGCCGATGGATCCGCTGCGGTCGGCTTCGAGCGGCAACCCCAGGAGTTGGCGGTGACCGCGATCGACCGCAACGGCACGGCGAGCAAGTCAACCTTGATCGTGCGCCATTGATCCTCAGATTGTTCATCCCTCATTCCAAGACCCGTTTCGCGTACGTTTCGGCCTGACGTACGCTAAACGGGTCCGGGAATGAAGGACTATCATCCTGTCGAAGGCGGCCTGGTGCTCCTGGCCGACCAGACGATCAAGAACCGGAGCGCGGCGAAGTTCAAGACCACCGCCAAACCCTAACGCGGCTCCGTCACAGACCGACTGGGCTTTGTAGAATAGACCTCGACCTGGCGGGTTATCGGTTGGTTGCCACCTTTGACGCATCGCGCCAACGAGGAACACACCCATGCGACTCTTGCTTCCCACGCTGCTGCTCTTGTCCGTTCTTTCCCCGATTCTCCGCGCCGAAGATTGGCCGCGCTTCCGTGGGCCGCGCGGCGACGGCACCAGCAGCGAAAGCACGCTGCCCTTGAAATGGGGACCGAAAGAAAACGTCGCCTGGAAGAAGGAGCTGCCGGGGCCCGGCTCTTCCAGCCCGATCGTCCTGGGCCAGCGCGTCTTCGTGACTTGCTTCAGCGGTAAGAAGGCCGAAGAAATCGTTCGCCATGTGATGTGCTTCGACCGCAACGGCGGCAAATTGCTCTGGAAAAACAGCTACCAGGCCCCGCTGCCCGAAATGGACTACTCCGGCCACCTGCTCCAGCACGGCTTCACCACCAGCACGCCCTGCACCGACGGCGAACGGCTCTACGTCCATTTCGGCCGCGACGGCATCCGCGCCTTCGACCTGGACGGCAAGCTCGTGTGGCACGAATACGCCGGCAAGGTCATCAGCACGTTCGGCACCGGGGCCAGTCCGCTCTTGCTCGGCGACAAACTAATCATCAACGCGACGGTCGAGCTGGGCGCCCTCGTCGCTCTCGACAAACGCACGGGCAAACGCATTTGGAAAACGAGTGTCAACGGCGATTGCTGGTCCACACCGGCGCTGATCGACCTTGTCGGCGCGAAAGGGGCCGGCGGCAAACAGGAACTGGTCCTCAACGGCTCGGCGGCGGTCTACGGCTTCGACCCCGTGGACGGCAAGGAGCTGTGGTATGTCGATTCCGTGGGCGGGCATATCAGCTCAACGCCCTTCAGCCAAAACGGCATCGTCTACGTCACCAATGCCAGCATGGGCGGCAAGAACGCCATGGCCGTGCGCCCGGGCGGCAAAGGCGACGTTACCAAAACGCATATTGTCTGGAAGACAGAGAAGGTCGGGGCCAGCCATTGCTCGCCGCTATTGTTGGGCGAGCGCTTCTGCTGGTTCAGCACGACCGCGACCGCCGTCAGCGCCAAGGACGGCAGCGTCTTGCAACAGAAACGCATGGAGGACCTGAACAATCTCTACTCGTCGCCCATCATCGCCGGCGCCACGATCGTCCTGTTTGCCCGCAAAAGCGGCGCGTATGTGATGCGCGCGAAAGATCTGGAAGTGATTGCCCAAAACGACCTGGGCGACCAAAGCGGCATCAACGCCAGCCCGGCGCTTTCCAACGGCCAGCTCTTCATCCGCTCAAACCGGTATCTATATTGCATTAGCGCGGCGAAGTGACTTCGCGAAATCAAGTGAGCCACAGATCAAACACAGATTGAACACAGATTTCATACGCAGACGAAAAGCAAGTCGCCGACTTTGCGTTTTCAATCTGTGTTTGATCTGTGTTACTATCTCGCTGAATCTTCGCGGGCCGCAAAGAAATCTGGAGCCACAGATGAAACACAGATCGAACACAGATTTCCAGACGGAAAGCAAGGCAGTCTCTTGCCTTTCCATCTGTGTTTGATCCGTGTTTCATCTGTGGCTAGATGCTGCTTTTCCTCTTGGTTGCGGCTCGGCCGCGCTGGGTTTCATCTGTGGCTCCGTTCGCAATTGTTCCTCCCCCTACTTCGCCCGGCGCTTGTAGGTGATCTTCATCATTTCGAAGTCTTTGCCGTCGGGCCCGGGGGCCGACATGGTGAAGGTGATGTTGTCGTTGTCGGTCATCTGCGAGCGCATCGTCATCTTCATGGGCTTGCCGTCGGGCCCGTCGATTTTGGAGACCGAGGTCATCTTCTTTTTGGCCTTGTCGTACGTGCCCTCGAACGTCATGGGGCTGGTGGACATGGAATCGATCCACACACCCACGTACTTTTTCTTGGCCGGATCATAAGTGCTGCCGCCGTGGCCTTCGAACGACGCGCCGCCGTCTTCGCTTTTGAAATGCTCCAGGAGCCAAAGCCCGCGCAGGCCGACCTTCCACATCATCGTGCCTTTGGAAGTCCCGTTTTTCTCGTGGACGATGGCGTCCCAAACTCCTTCGAACTGTTTGAAATACTCGTGCTCCGGCCCCGGTTTGGGCTGCGGCGGCTGAGCCGGCAGCCACGCCGCGGTTCCGAAGACAAACACTGCTGTGACGATGGTGCTGACGCTGCGCATGGTGCAATCTCCACGGTGAATGAAAAAACGAAGTCTGCCGCGCCACGCGCGGCAGCTGATAGGTGACCAATAAACTAGTCGGCGGATGTGACGCAGTCAAATGGAAACTTCGTTCGATTCGAGGCGTAGGCCCGACGCTCGAGCGCGACGCCACAGCACCATTGGCTGCTTGAGATGAATTCATGCCTGCAGCGCCGCTTCGGCGCGCCGCACTTCCAGCCGGCTAATCAAATACCGCAGCGCCGCCAGTGCGTGATTGTGCTGATCCACCGGAACTTGCGCACACTTGTCCGCTTCCGCAGCGCCGTACCGATGCAGCTCCGCCTCCGCCAACAGCTGCGGACACCGTAACGGCGCGGCTAAGCGCAGCAAAAACTGTGTGGGGCACGTTGCCAACGTGCTCAAGACCTGGGCACGTTGCCAACGTGCCCCACGTTTTCCACGCGCGCTAAACGAGCTTGTCACCGAAAAGCCAACGAACCAGCGCGTCGCGCTGTCGATAATCGCCGATGACGGCGTCGGCGCCCGCGCGCACGAGGCGGTCGCGCTTCCAGGCGTTGACGCCTTCCCGTTTCACCTCGTCGCTCGCCACGGCGACCGCCACGCCGCCGACGCGCTTGACTTCCTCAATCTCGACAAAGCCGTCGCCGAAGCCGAGCAACTCTGCGCCTTGCAACTGATGCTCACGCAAGATGCGCTCGATGATCATTTTCTTCGAGAAGTTCTGGTAGTCGTCGAGCGCTCCGTAGATGTGTTCGCCGAAGTACGGCGTCAAACCCAACAGTTCGGCTTCGCGCCGCACAAACGCCACGTCGGTGCCGCTCGCCAGGTAGAGTCGCATGCCGCGCCGCTGCAGCTCGTCGAGGAACTCATGGCTGCCGGGCACCGTCCAGTCGTGCGGCGCCGCATGACCGTCCTGCAGCGCGTCGAGCCGGCCGCGAATGCGCTCCATCAGCAGATCGTGATAGCGATGCTTGTAGGCGAGCGGCTCCAGCGGTTGGCCGCCGCGCCGCTGCACTTCGTCGGCAAGCTGGATCATCTGATAAATCGTTTGCCGGCCATTGAGGCGCATGACGAAGTCTTCGACGTGCCGCGTCAGCGTCGGCTCATCCTCGGTGGTGCCGGTCGCTTGGAGGACGCCGACCATCATCGGAATCATCACCTGCGGCCAACCTTCGCGGATCAGCGACAAGGTGCCGTCGAAGTCGAACAAGACCGAGCGGAATCGGCCACGCGGCAGATCGGTGCGCAGGATTTCGAAGTCGGGCATGGTTGTATTGTTTACCGTTTCGCGCTCGCAGAAAGCCAGCAAGACGATGCCTCGAAGACACTACACTCGTTATTCTCCGCACCGTCGGAACGGCGACAAGGCGCGTGGCCGACAAATCAGGCAATCTGCTCAAGATTTCCGGATCATGCCACGGCTACAGTGGAGCGGCCCCAGCGACACCCGTCTTTGTAATCGGAACAGGCCCATGTTCTTGTCGCAGTTCCTGACCGATCAGCACGTCGCCTTCGAAACCATGGTCCATCCGCCGGCGTTCACCGCGCAGAAGCGGGCGAAGTTCTTGCACATCCCCGGCCGGCAGGTGGTCAAGTGCGTTGTCTTGATGACGGGACACGGCCCAGTGCTGGCGGTGCTGCCGGCGCCGTGGCACGTCGATCTGCGCCGGGTCAGCCAAGCGTTGGAAACCGAGGCGCGCTTGGCGTGCGAGGACGAAGTCATCGGCTTGTTCCGCGACTGCGAGCGCGGCGCCCTGACGCCGTTCGGCCGGCTATATGGACTGACGACGATCCTGGAAGATTCGATCGCGCCGGAGACGCAGATTGTTTTTGAAGCGCAGAGTCACGGGATCGCCATCCGCATGCGCTGCCGCGATTACGAATTGCTGGAGCAGCCGCGGCGGCTGGCGTTCGCGCTGGACGAGAGGCAGCCGCGCCGGCGCGGGGCCTAAAGTAGTAGGCACACTCCGTGTGCCGTGCCGCGGCACACGGAGTGCGCCGTCTACAATATCCCGCCCGCTTGCAGGGCCGCACGCATCTTCTGCAACTTGTCCGGCGGCAGCGGGGCGACCGGCGCGCGGCACGGGCCAATCGGCAAACCCAGAAGTTGCAGCGCCGCTTTCACGCCGCCGGGCGCCGTTCCCAGCGTCAAGCTCATGCGGATCGGATTCAACTTCAATTGCGCCTTCTTCGAGCCTTCGATGTCGCCGCGCATGAATGTCTCGTAGATTTCCACCAGCAGCTTCGGTGCAATATTGCCCGTCGCCGGCACGGCGCCCTTCGCGCCGAACATCAGCGCCGGGAAGATCAGCGTGTCGCGGCCCATCAGCACGCTGAAGGTGTCCGGCACGGCGCGGATCATCTCGATGGTGTTTTGCAAATCGCCACTCGAGTCCTTGATGCCCTGGATGTTCGCGATTTGTGCGAGCCGCGCGACCGTGTCCGGCTCGATCTTCACGCCGCCGCAGGTGCCCGGATTGTTGTAGAGCACCACCGGCAATTTCGTGTGCTCGGCAATGCGGCGGTAATGGTCGAAAATCTCCTGCTGGCTGGGCGCGACGAAGTACGGGGTGATGACCGAGACGCCATCCACTTTTTCCCTCTCGGCCATTTGCGTGAGGCGCACGGCTTCGCGCGTGCTTTCGGCGCCCGTGCCTGCATAGACCGGCACGCGGCCGTGCACATGTTCCACCGCCGTGGCGATCACTTGCTGCTTTTCCCTTTCGTCCATGGCGTAGAATTCGCTGTTGGTGCCCAGGACGAAGATGCCATGGACGCCGCTGGCGATCAGATGGTCGATGAACCATTTGAGGCGCGGCACGTCGAGATCCTCATTGGCCTGCATCGGCGTGGCGACGGGGGGAATGATGCCGCGGATTTGCATGACAGGGCCTCGGGATGGCGGGTTCTGTTTGGGACGCCCGACCCGCGGGATTCGCTGCGCTCATCCCGCGGCTTGGGGGTAATCTCTAATTACGATTTTTCTTGGCCTTGGCCGCATCTTCGCGCATCTTGCGGTGAATGAAGTCGCGCGGTGACTCGGGTCGCGGCCCCGAACCTTCGCCTTGCGTGGCGATCAGCTTCTCGATGTGCCGGTGCATACGCTGGGCACGTTCTTCTTGAGCGGTTCTCTTTTTCGCAGCCATGTGTGCATCTCCTGGGTCGGGTTTCCCCTTATTGTAGCGCCTCCGCGGCAAGAACGGCACGAAAATGGCCTGCATTGCGCTTGCGAGTTTTACCTACCGCGGCCGAGCCGCCGAAAAAAAAACGCTTGAAAAGAGGTGTTCCTTCCCTGGAAATGGAGGTGTTTTGCGTATCGCCTCGACCCAACAGAGGGAACACCCGTGCAATCATTTCTACAG
>Ga0209726_10001237_pt1 | contig 42151 bp, 38 predicted proteins | sample Subgrocontami54m_FD_187453 | JGI IMG/M metagenome (GOLD analysis project Ga0209726, IMG submission 187453) | Subsurface groundwater microbial communities from S. Glens Falls, New York, USA - GMW46 contaminated, 5.4 m (SPAdes) (version 3) | ecosystem: Environmental > Aquatic > Deep subsurface >...
AACGCCAGGAGACTCTGAGCGCGCCAGGGATATGGTCCATGCGCACCGTCCGCCGGCGTGAAGCGATGGCGGAGGTCTCGCTCCAGGCAGGATGTCTTGGGTTGTGGGCGGAGCCCGCGCTGGGATCCAGGATGTGGGATTTCGTTGGGATGTTGGATTTGGGATCTTGGATCTCGGGCCCGCAGGGCCGCTATTCGCGCAGGCGCACGAGGATGGTCGTCTCCGGCACGCTGTCGACGGCCGCCGGGTCGCGGTAGTTCGCCTTGACCCGCGCCTCGACGGCCAGGAGGCGCTTGGACGCCGCGTCGTAGCGGCAGACCAGGCGCGCCTTCATGCGGCCGGTCAGCTTCCCGTCCTGCCGTCCCGCGATGTCGAGCGACGTCTCGCACCCCGCCAGGCGGCAAGGGCGATCGAGGAACTCCTCCTCGCCGCCGAGCGTCCACGACGCCTTGCCGAAGACGTAGACGAGCGGGTCGGGGAGCAGGGCGACCTCCTCGTTCAGCGTGGACTGTCCAAGCGCACCCTTCGGGAGGAGGAAGAGGAGGCTCATGAACAGGAGGTAGTCGCCCGTCTCCTCCGATGGTCTCTGCACCGAGAGCGCCCCGTGCTCGTCGATGCGGCCCGAGAGCCGGACCTTCCCCGCCTTGTCGCTGTACTCGAACGACCCCACGCCTGGCGCCATGCCGCGGATCGAGACCGTCCCCCCGTTCAACTCCGGGAAGCGGTCGGAGGAGAGCGCGTACGAGATGTCCTTCCCCGCCTCGATCGCGAGGAGCAGGCGGAGCGAGTCCGGCGCGTCGACGGGCTTGGGCGGGTCCTTGGCCAGCGGCGGGCGGCCGGAGCAGCCGGCAACCAGAAGGAGGGCGAGGAGGAGTGGGAACGAACGCATGTCGACCTGGAATGAAAACGGCCCCGGCGGGTGGACCGCCGGGGCCATTGTATTCGCAGGTGGACGTCTCGGCTAGAAGTCGCCGCCGCCGAAGTCGTCGTGGTCTTCCATCCCGTGTCCGCCGTGCCCGCCGCCGGCCTTCCCCTTCTTCTCCTTGATCTCGGAGATCATCGCGTTCGTCGTGAGGAGGAGCCCCGCGACGCTCGCCGCGTTCTGGATGGCGCAGCGGACGACCTTCGTCGGGTCGATGATCCCCGCCTTCACCATGTCGACGTACTCGTCCTTCGCCGCGTCGTAGCCGAAGGTCTCCTTCATTCCCCGGACCTGGTCGACCACGATCGCGCCGTGCTGGCCGGCGTTCTCCGCGATCTGGCGGAGCGGTGCCTCGATCGCGCGGCGGATGATGTCCACGCCCGTCGCCTCGTCCCCCTTCGCCCTCGTCTTGTCGAGCGCCGCGGCCGCGCGGAGAAGCGCCACGCCGCCGCCGGGGAGGATCCCCTCCTCCACGGCCGCCTTCGTCGCGTGGAGCGCGTCTTCGATGCGGGCCTTGCGCTCCTTCATCTCCACCTCGGTCGCCGCGCCGACGAGCAGCTTCGCCACGCCGCCGGACAGCTTCGCCAGCCGCTCCTGCAGCTTCTCGCGATCGTAGTCGCTCGTCGTGTCCTCGATCTCGCGCCGGATCTGCGCGATGCGGCCCTGGATCGCCTGGGACTTCCCGGCGCCCTCGATGATCGTCGTGTTCTCCTTGTCGATCGTGATCTTCTTCGCGCGGCCGAGATCCTCGAGCTCCACCTTCTCCAGCTCGATGCCCAGATCCTCGAAGATCGGCTTGCCGCCCGTGAGGACGGCGATGTCGTCCATCATCGCCTTACGGCGGTCGCCGTAGCCGGGCGCCTTCACCGCGGCGCACTTCAGGATCCCGCGGAGGCGGTTGACGACCAGCGTCGCCAGGGCGTCCCCGTCGACCTCCTCGGCGATGACGAGGAACGGCTTCCCCGTCCGCGCGACCTTCTCGAGGAGCGGGATCAGGTCCTTGATGGAGCTGATCTTCTTCTCGTGGATCAGGACGTACGGCTCGTCGAGGACGCACTTCATCGCGTTGACGTCCGTCACGAAGTACGGCGAGAGGTAGCCGCGGTCGAACTGCATCCCCTCCACCCACTCGACCTCGGTCTTGAGGCTCTTCCCCTCCTCGACCGTGATCACGCCGTCCTTGCCGACGCGCTCCATCGCCTCGGAGATCATCTTGCCGATCTCGGGGTCGTTGTTCGCGGCGATCGTGCCGACATTCGCGATGTCGCCCTTCTCCTTCACGGGCTTGCTCATCGACTTGAGCTCGGCGACGATCGTCTCGACCGCCTTGTCGATGCCGCGCTTCAGGGCCTGGGAGTTGGCGCCGGCGGCGACGTTCTTCAGGCCCTCGGTGTAGATCGCCTCCGCGAGCACCGTCGCGGTGGTGGTGCCGTCGCCCGCGATCTCGCTCGTCTTCGCCGCGACGTCCTTCACCATCTGCGCCCCCATGTTCTGGTAGGGGTCCTTGAGCTCGATCTCCTTGGCGACCGTGACGCCGTCCTTCGTGACGGTCGGGGCGCCGTACTTCTTCTCGATGATCACGTTCCGGCCGCGGGGCCCGAGCGTGGTCTTGACGGCGCGGGCGAGGATTTCCACGCCCTCTCGCATCGCCTCGCGGGCCGCCTGATCGTAGATGACTTTCTTGGCTGCCATGGATTCCTCCAGAATGTTCCAGATGCGGGGCGAAGGGCGACCCTGCGGGTCGCCCGCACAGGGACGGAGATTCCTACTCGACGATGGCGAGGATGTCCTCTTCGGGCATGATGAGGTAGTCCTTCCCCTCGATCTTGATGTCGGTCCCGGCGTAGGAGGCGAAGATGACCCGGTCCCCCTCCTTCACCTGGAAGCCGTGCATCGAGCCGTCGTCGAGGCGGCGTCCCTGGCCGAGGGAGGCGACGCGACCTTCGCGCGGCTTCTCCTTCGCGGAGTCGGGAATCACGATCCCGCCCTTGGTCTTGTCCTGCGCCTCCAGGCGCTCCACGAGGACCTTGTCCCCGATCGGCTTATACTTCATCGCCATGGTGATCTCCGTCGGAATGCAAGTTGGGCCCGTCGATCCGAAGCAAGGGAGGTGCCACGCCAGGTTGCCGGGATTCGGGGCGGATGGAATTAGGGCGAGGTGCAGGAAAGGGTTAGGAACGCACGGGAGAGAGTTACCGGGGGGAGGTCAGGGGTCGCAGGTTCTGGCAGGATACCGAGCCGCGGCAACTGTCAATCTGGCAGGAATGCAGCGCGGGAGGCCGGTGTGGTCGGCCTCCCGCACAGCTACGCTCAATACCGGGATAGGCTAGTGTCCGCAGCCGCCGCCATGGCCGCAGCCGCCGCCGTGACCACAGTCGCCGCCGTGACCGCAGCCCGCATCTTCGCAGGCCTCGGTCGTGGTCGTGGTCGTGGTGACGCTCTTCTTCACGACCACCGGCTCGCACGGCTCCGCGCACATGTCGTGGCAACCGTCGTGGCAATCGTGACCGGAGCTGCAGGACACCAACAGGCCGGCCGCGCCGGCGAACACAGCGAGGGCCAGGAGAACCCGCTTCATCGACTCCTCCATCTGATCAGATGAGAACCCACCTTGAAATCCCAATCGGGCGAGCCCGACGAGGCACCGCGTCATCCCCGAACCCTGGTGCCACCCGAGCTCACCTCCTTTCCGGTATCCGGCACCTACCGTGGAACGGGGGTCCACTTCACGGTTTCAGGATTCAGACATCGGCCGGACCTCGGCCGGTTCTGGAGCCCGGAACCGGAAAACTCGTGTCCTCCCCCCTTCCCGCGGCCCAAAAACACGAGGGGCGCGCGCCCCATCGGAGGCGTGCGCCCCTTCGCTCTTGTCCCAGTTTCCCCGTCTAGTGGCCGCAGCCGCCGCCGCAACCGCCGTGGCAACCGTCGTGGTGACCGCCGTGGCAGCCACCCTGGCATCCGTGGTTGCATGCCGGATTCGGCGTCACCGACTCGGACGTCGTCGTGGTCGTGGTCGACGTCCGGTTGACGCTGACCTCGCCACAGTACTCGCCATGATGGCCGTGGTAGCCGTGACACGCCGTCGTGAACACCATGACCGCCACGGACAGCAGTCCGGTCAAAAGGATCCGCTTCACCATTTCAAGCCTCCCTAGGGAGATTGAGGACCATGAATTCATCCACGGACGCCCCCCGTCGGGGACGTCCCCTCATCTCCCCCCTCCGTGGCAATCGTTCGACGGTCGCGGCCCCACCTCCTTTCGCCAACTGCAGTCCGCGGTTGCGCCATCGCGCGCGACGCCGAAGACTCTAGCAGCCGGCTCCAGCAGGCGTCAAGGGCAAAAAAAAGGCCGCGCCTCGCCACGGAGGGCGTTCGTCCGACCTAGGGAGTCCCGCCCGGAGGGGCGCAGGCCTCGAAGGCGACGTCGTCGCTCTCCGAGAGGTCCACGCGCCAGGCCTCCTGCAGGCGGCGGCCCGAGGGATCGAACAGGATCTCCACCACCGGACGTTCGGGTTCCGAGGGGTTCGCCTGGACGACCCGGGCCACCTCTCCCGTGGCCAGCTTCACGTAGCTCCGAATCGGATACCTTGAAACCAGACCCACCCAGACTTCCACCATTGCCGGGTCCAGCCGCCCGGCCTTCCCCTCCTCGATCAGCGTTTCGATCCCCTCGTGCGGCAGCCTCGCCGTACGCCACGGCCGCTGCTCCCCCACCGCCGCGTACGTATCCGCGACGGCCAGGAGCCGCGCCATCGAGGGGACCTCGCTCCCCGACAACCCCCGGGCGTAGCCGCTCCCGTCGAGCCGCTCGTGGTGCGCCGCAACCGCCTGGCGCGCGAGCGACGGGACCCAGCCGGCCTGGTCGAGGATCTCCATCGTCGCCTCGACGTGTCGGCGGACCGCCCGGCGCCCCTCCTCGCTGAGGGGCCCTTCATACATCAGGACGTCCAGAGGCACGCGGACCATTCCGAGATCCTGCAGGATTCCCGCGAACGCCGCCGTCTTTTGCGTCGCCTCGTCCATCCCGAGCCCCCGCGCCAGCAGGATCGCGACGCGCGCGACCTGGAGGGCGTGCATCGGGAAGACCGGGCCCGCCAGCCCCTCGTTCGACAGGAACACGTCGATCGGTCCCCTGGAGGCCTCCAGCAGCTCGTCCACGAGCGGCAGCACGACGCGCGGGTCCAGCGGCTTCCCGCGGGACCCCGCGCGGTACAGCAGGTCCACGCGCGCCAGCAGGTCCGGCATCGAGGACGGTCGGACCGGCCCCGCCTCCGGCTCCCCCCCCTCCAGCAGGCGGTTCACGAGGTCCTCGGTCTTGGCGAGGTCGAGTCCCTTCTCGTGGATCGTCCGGAGTACGAGGCCCATCGTCTCGTCGTCCTTCAGGCGGCCGAGGACGAGCGCCTGCTCAGCCGAGAGGACGCCGAGGTTCACGGCCTCCTTGAGGAGGATCGGCAGCCTCGCGAGCTGCCGCACCTGGTCGGCCTGGTCGGAGCGGAAACCGAGTCGCGTGGCGAGCTCCGTCGCGGAGGAGCCGGGGAGGACCTTGGAGAGGTAGTCGAGCAGCTCGATCCGCTCCATCGGGGTGAGCATCGTCCGTTCGACGTTCTCGGCGATGCAGATCTCGACGGCCTCGACGTCCTCGATGTCGAGGACGACGGCGGGGATCGTGGCCCACCCGAGGCGGCGGCAGGCCTGGAGGCGTCGCTGGCCGGCGAGGAGCTCGAACTCCTTCCCGCGCTTGCGGACGAGGACCGGGGAGAGGAGGCCGTGGCGGTGGATGGAGCCGAGGAGGCGCTCGGCCTCCGCACGGTCCACCTGCTTGCGTGCCTGGAGGAGGTGGCTCGTGATGCGGGCGATCGGGACTTCCCGGCAGGTCAGGCGGCGCGTCACCGGCGCGTTTCCCTCCCGCGTACGGACGACGCTAGGCCTTCGGCGCCTCGACCGGGTAGACGCTCATGCGGCGCCGGGCATCGAACTTGACGACGCCGGCGACGAGCGCGAACAGGGTGTTGTCGCTGCCCATGCGCACGTTGCGGCCCGCGTGCCAGACCGTCCCGCGCTGGCGGATCAGGATCGACCCCGCCGTGACGGCCTCGCCGGCGTACCGCTTGATCCCCAGGAACTGGGCGTTGCTGTCCCGGCCATTGCGCCCGATGCCGGCGGCCTTCTTGTGCGCCATGGATCCCTCGTCGAAATCAAAGACCCGATACTGTAGGGACCGGTGCGCGCAGGCGCAAGGAAATCCTGGTAGCGTCCGAACTTGAATCCCGCTCTCTCTCCCTGAGGCCCCTGGAGACCGCACTAAATGCTTCCCATGGATCCGGTCGAGGAATAGAGTACGACGTCGCCCGCGTGACTGACGGATGGGAGTGGACGCGGGGGGAATCGCCGCCCCGAGAACGGGTGTAGAGCCCGTACTGCCCACCAGGAAGCGCGCCTGCAATCCATCGGGGGGCTCGCTCCCTTCCTCCATCATCGAAATCGGGTGCGCTGCATGAATTCCGCGCGGAGGTCCACGTACTCTCGGAATGGGGTCAGCATCTCCCTCGGAGACTCGCTCGTACTCTGCGACGAGTGGCCGTCACCGACCGTGATCGTCGTGGATGGACCGTACGGTCTTCGCAGCTTCCCAGGGGACCCGCCGACGCCGGATGGACTCGCGGAGTGCTATCGCCCGCACGTGCTGAAGTGGACTCACAAGGCAACGCCGCAGACGACTCTCTGGTTCTGGAACAGCGAACTCGGATGGGCGAACGTCCATCCCGTCTTCGCGTCGAACGGATGGAAGTACCGATCGTGCCACGTCTGGGACAAGGGCATCGGCCACGTCGCAGGGAATGCGAACACGAAGACGCTGCGGAAATTCCCGGTCGTGACCGAGGTGTGCGTTCAGTACGTGAGGGAGGCGGAATTCCCCGTCGATGGCCGACGGCTCACGATGCAGGAGTGGCTCCGGCACGAATGGACGCGCACCGGCCTGCCGTTCTACCGCTCCAATGAAGCCTGCGGAGTCTTGAACGCAGCCACGAGGAAGTACCTGACTGCCTGCCATCTCTGGTACTACCCTCCCGTCGACGCGTTCGTGCGCCTCGCGGAGTACGCGAATCGGCACGGGGAATCGCGCGGGAAGCCCTACTTCAGCATCGACGGCAGGAGACCCGTCTCAGCGTCGGAGTGGGAGCGACTCCGGACCAAGTTCTACTGCGAAGTCGGCGTGACCAACGTCTGGAACGAGCCGCAGGTCCGCGGAGAGGAGCGGCTCCAGGGACAGGACGGCTGCGCCCACATGAATCAAAAGCCCCTCCGCCTTCTTGATCGGATCCTGCGCTCGTGTTCCGATCCCGGCGATGTCGTGTGGGAGCCGTTTGGGGGCCTTTGCTCGACGGCCATCGCTGCTCTCCTGCTCCAGCGGCGGTGCTACAGCGCCGAGATCCTGCCGTCTTTCTTCAATGCTGCACGTCAGAGACTTGCCCTGGCCGCACGGCAGGGCCGCGTTCGCCTGTCGAAGCTGAAGGGGGACGGCATTCCAATCCTCTGCCCAGACGGCAAGGCTCATCTCCTCGACACCCGGAATGGAACCGCGCATGCCCGTCGGTAAGCCTTCCCCTCCTGCGCGACACGAGCCCGAGGACTGGGAGCACTACAAGCTGTGGCTCCAAGTGCGTGAGGCCATCCTGGCGTTGCCGGCGTACTTCAAGACCGCGACGTCGATCGAGGGGATGCTGGCGACGGACATTTTCACGCTGAACGCTGCGCTTGGAGCGACCATCGAGGAGCAGGTTGTGCAGACGCTCAATTCGATGCGCTCCATGTGGGACCCGGAGAAGAAGTACCAAGGGTACTCATTCATCCGCCAGGCCCAGACATTCCCGGATGTTCTGCTGCGGAAGAAGACCAACGGGCAGGACATCCTCCTCGGAATCGAGTTGAAGGGGTGGTACATCCTCGCGAAGGAGGGGATGCCCAATTTCCGGTTCACGGTGACGGAGACCGCCTGCACCGCAATGGATTTGATCGTCGTCGTGCCGTGGGTGCTGTCCAACGTCTTGGCGGGGTCTCCGGTCGCGTTCAATCCGTACATCGAACTCGCGCTCCATGCGGCCGAGAAGCGCAACTATCACTGGCAGGTCGAGCGGGCCACCAAGGATGATAGGGGCATCACGGTCGCCACCGGCGTAGCGCCCTATCCGATCAAGAGCGACAAGATCTCGGATCGTCCGGCGTATGATGCCGGTGGGAATTTCGGAAGGCTGGCCCGCAACGGAATGCTCGATCCCTACATCACCGAGATGATGCGGGTGAAGATATGCGGGGTAGCCGCCATGGACTGGCTCGACTTCTTCCGGAAGCACGCCAAGGATGCGGGTGAGTAGTGGTCCGTCAAGCTCCATCCGGTGGGCTGGAGTCGCGCCCGTAAGGGCCCGCGCAACAATTACCTGAACAGGTTGACACTGTACAGAGGGAACCAGAAAGGCCCCGAAGGGGCCGCCAGAATGTAGCCAGGGCCGAAGGCCCTGGGAAGGGCATTCCGCGAGAATGCGGAGCCCCGAAGGGGCGACAGAATGCGGTTCTTTCGCCCCTTCGGGGCTCCGAATCGCGATTGCGCCGGGTTCCAGGGCCTGCGGCCCTGGCTACACTCTTGCGGCCCCTTCGGGGCATTGCCCGACACCGTCATCCGTGTCCCGGAATTCGTTCAGGTAATTGTTGCGCGGGCCCTCAGTCCGACTTGGTGGGGGATCAAGGTCAGGTCGGCCCCGGAGTCGCAGGTCATGTCCAACTCGAGCCGCCTACGCCCAAAGGTGAGACAGACGCGCGCAATCGGGATCCACGTGAATCCGATGGGCGTGAGCACGCGCTCGTATTCGAACGAGACCCGCCTACCCATTCAGCGCGTCCGGTAGGCGCACAGCTTGCGTGGGTCCCGGATGCGCGCCACGAAAGGGGTCTCCCCAGGGTGAAGTCTGCGCGCACGGCGGACGAGTTGGCAGAGGTCCTTCCCCGTCCCGAGGAGCTTGCCGGCCACGATGACGACGTATCTCCCGGCGAGCCTTCGCTGATCGAGGGTCAGGTAGCACTCCCAGTTGAGATCGCGCTTCATGGCCTCATTCTAGAGCGGCGCGTGTGGAGGAGCAAGCCGTCGCGCCGGATCGCTACCGCAGCGAGTCCCTTAGCTTCTTCGCCTCCGCCGCGGCCTTCGTGCCGGGAAACTTCGCGAGGACCTCGTCGAGGATCGGGATCGCACGGTCCTTCGAACCGTTCGCGAGGAAGTTCTTCGCCATCCCGAGCCTGGAGGCCGCCTGCCTCTCCATGATCTGAGCCTGCGCCTCGGGGTCCTTCGAGAGCGCCTCGCCCTTCGCCTGCGCGGCCTTCGCCGCGTCCGTGTCGGGCCAGGAGGCGACCACCTGCTGGTAGGCCCGCGCCGCCTCATCGTACTTCTTCGCCTCGGCCAGCGCGTCCGCCTTCGCCAGCGCCTCCGCGGCGGCCGCCTCCTTGGTGGCCTTCGCGAAGTCGCCCCCCTTCCGGATCTCGGCGGCCCGCTCCGCCGCCGCCTTCGCGAGGTCCGCGCCCGCGTACTTCGAGGCGACCGCGTCGAGCGCCCTCGCCGCCTCCACGAGCTTGCCCTCCTTCGCAAGCGCCTCCGCGGCCTCGACCGCCTTGGTCGCCTCCGCGCGGATCGCCTCCGCCTTCGTGCGGGCCTCCGCGACGATCGGGTCGGTCGAGGGGGACTGCGCGGCCTTCTCGTAGAGTGCGAGCGCCTCGCCCAGCTTCGTCGCCTCGAGCCCCTTCGCCTTTTCCACGAGCGCTACCAGCTCCTTCTGCGGGCCGTTGGCCGCCAGCCACGGCGCGATCGCCTCCGAGAGCTTCGCGACCGAGGGGACGTGCCCCTCGCCGGGGATCACCTTCAGCTCGACGATGGCCCCAGCCTTCTCCGCGGCGGGCTTCCCTCGCTGCGCCGCCGCGAGGTTCTGGTCCTGCTCGCCGTTGACGAGGAGCATCGGCAGGCCCTTCGCCACGGAGAGGTCCACGCCCTGCTCCTCGAGCGGCCCCGCCGCGATGATGCAGTACCCGCGGTACTTCCCCTTCGCGTCGGCGTGGAAGCCGTAGAAGTTGACGCCCCAGCCGCCCATCGAGAGCCCCGCGAGGAACACCTGCCCCTGGTCGACGCCGTACTCCTTGTCCACCAGCGCGCGGATGTCGTCGATGTACTTCATCATCGCGGACACCGTCGCCGCTTCCTGGCGGATCCCCTGCGCGCCCGCGTCGTCCTGGCCGCCGTACGCGAGGCCCGCGATGAGGTACCCCTTCCCCTGCGTCGTGTCGCGGAAGGGCCAGGTCGTCGGCTTTCCCCCCGCGCCGTGCATGAAGAGGACGAGAGGGTACTTCATCCCCTCCTTCCAGTCGGAGGGCACGTAGAGGAGCGAGGCGTGCTGGTTCCCGGGGACCTGGATCTGCCCTTCGCCCCCGGGGGAGATCCGGTCCGCCCATGCGGAGCAGGTCAGGATGACGAGCAGTGTGAGGGAGCGGATCGCGCGCATGGGGCCTCCCTGGGATCGGGCCCCTCCTTGTAGCACCACGAAGCGCCGGACTCAATGTCGCGGCTGTGGGCTTACCGGTAGCGGCGGCGGTTCGGGCCCCCCAGCTCCTGTTCGAGGCGGTCGGACGGGACGCCTCGCTCGCTCGCGACCGCCTTCAGCTTCGTCAGCGCCTCGTCGTACTTCGCCTGCCCCGCGGGGTCGCGTCGGAACTGCTCCCGCTCCATCGAGAGCATTCGCAGGTCCTCGATCACCGTGTCCGCCCAGCCCTCCTCGGAGGCGTCCCCGCCGAGCGCCTGCACGCAACGCTGGAGCGACAGGAACAGCAGGTCCTCCGCCTTCGCCGTCAGGCGGTCCCCGGGGCGGTGGAACTGGATGTCCAGCTCGTCGCATAGCTTCATCAGGAGCGCCTCGTTCTCGTCCTTGGGCCCCGCCTCCTGACCGCGTTCGCGCCGACCCTGCTGCATCTCCTTCTCCAGCGTCTTGGGGTCGCGAGCCAGGTCCGTGGCGAGGTCCGCCTCCGGGTAGCCGTTGGCCACCGCCAGCGCCTTCAGCTTCTCCAAGGCCTTCGTCTGCACCGCCACGATCTCGGCGCGCGGCCTCTCCCCGGCGTCACCCGCCCTCCACAGGGCGCGCACGACCTCGACCCGCCACCGGGTCGACTTCGGCGTGAGGATCGTCTCGACCGCGTCGCGCGCCCTCGCCTCCAGGTCGGCGACGTCCCCCTGCATGGGCATCGTGGAGAGCCCGATGTCGTCCGCGAGCTTCTGGAAGGCCTCCCGGACCTTCTCCGTGTCCGCCGGGTGCCACCCCTCCTTCGACTCGTCGCCTCGCTCGAGGGCCTCCTTCCGCCGACGCTCCACCTCCTCCTGGAGCCGCGTGCCCAATTCCTCCAGCTCCGCGTTCGGGTCGAGCGAGGGACCCGCGCCCATCCGCTTGTGCGGCACCATCGAGACCCACTTCCGCGCGGAGTCGATGTCGCCGAGCCCCAGGTACGCCGTCGTCAGGTGCGCCGCGGCGTGGACCTGGGCCTTCCTGAGCTTGTCCATCCCGACGCCGTTCACCATCTGCTCGGATCCGACCTGCTCCACCGGCAGGAGCACCCCCACCGCGTCCTGCCACCGCTTCGCCTGGACGAGCATCGCCCCGAGCGAGACGCGGTTCCACAGGAGGAGGCCCATCAGATTGTCCGCCTCCGGGATCGTGTCGCTGTCTATCCTCGCGTCGGGGAGCATCGCGCTCGCGGCCTCCGACGCGTAGTGCCACTGCGAGACCCGCTTCTCGTATCCGAGGCAGTACCCCGCGAGGCGGATCGCGTCGTCGGCCTTCCCCTGCGCCAGGAGCGCCTCCGCGTTCTTCCGCGAGACCGCCATCGCGAGACCGAGCTGCTCGGGGCCGAGCGTGCCCGACGCGTCGGGGAGGATCGAGTAGCCGCGCTCCCTCGCGCGCGCCTCGTCGAGCGCGAGCGCAACGCGGAACCAGCCCGTGGCGTCGGCGTGCTTCCTCTCGGAGAGGGCCACGACGCCGAAGTAGGCCGCGATCCGCGGCTCCGTCGGGTCGAACGCCACGGCCGCGTCGAGCGTCTTGCGGGCGCTGTCCCACCGCGTCGTGCGGACCTGCGCCCAGACCGCCGTGAGGTACGGCGCGGCGCTCGTCTCGATCAGGTTCGTGGAGACCATCCGCTCGCGCAGCCCCTCCGCGTGCTCGCCGAGCTGCGAGTGGATCGTCGCGAGGAGCTTGTGCGCGTCGAACGAATCCGGGGCGAGGCGGATCGACTCGACGAGCGCCCCCTTCGCGCCCGCCGTGTCCCCCGTGCGCCAGAGGAGGAGGCCCTTCAGGTAGCACCCCTGCGCCGTCCCCTCGCACCGGGCGAGGGCGGCCTCGACGACCTTGGCCGCGTACTCGAGGAGCTGCCGCGCCTGCCGTTCGTACTCCTCCGCCTGGTCCAGCTCCGCCTGCGACGGGTAGCGCCAGTAGATGTACTCCCAGGTCTCCCAGGTGTCGACGGAGCGGAGGTCGCCCGCCGCGGCCTGCTTCATCACCGCGGCGTGCTCGATCACCTCCCCGAAGAGCGCGAGCACCTCGGGGTTGTCTCCGCCCAGGTCGATCGCGCGGCGGAGCCGCCGCTCGGCGTCGGCCCACTGTCCGAAGCGGATGTCGAGCGCGGCTCGGGCCGCGAGGGCGCGGACGTGGTCTGGGTCGATCGAGAGTGCCTTGTCGAGGAGCTGCGCCGCGAGCTCCAGCTCACGCGAGCGGATGCCGTCGTTTGTATAGCGATAGGTCCGGTACGAGCCGCGCGGCTCGACGCGCTCGCCCAGCACATCGGCGTGCCGCTGCAGGTAGTCCCCCAGCTCCGCGAGGCGCGTGGGGTCCTGGGGCGACGCGGCGACGGCCCAGGACCGCTCCCGGAGGCCGTCCTGATACGTCTCGGCCCAGAGGCGGCGCCGCGCGGCGACCGCCCGTCGGACCGCCGAGGCTGAGACGACGAGGTCGTTCCACTCCGCCTGCCCCTTCCCGGCGAGGGCCGTGAACAGCTCGGCGTTCGTCCGCCCGTCCCGGGAGACGGCGGCGAGGGCGCGATCGACGTTGGGGCGGTATGCCTCCGTCGCCTTCGCATCGAGCTGCCCCGCGGCCGCGAGGTCCGACTTCGCACGGGCGTCGTCTCCCAGCGTCGCGGCCGCCAGCGCGCGGCCGAGGTAGGCGTTCGCGTGGTTCACGTTCCACGTCAGGACGCGCGTGTACTCCTCTCGCGCCCCCTCGGGGGCGCCCAGGCCGAGGAGGGCGTTCGCGTGGACATAGGCGACGTCGGCGTCCTCGGGGAACCGCTCGAGCACGGGGAGGATCGACTGGAGGGCCTCGGCGTACTTCCCCTGCGTGCAGAGGGCGTCGGCGCGATCGAGGAGGGCTCGGCCCATCTCGGGCTGCGCCTTGCGCCTCGCGGCGAACTGGCGGGCGATCTCGGGGAACTGGGCGAGCGCCGCCGCACGCTGCGCGCGGGCCCGTTCGGAGACCTTCCCCTGCGAGGCCTCCCACGCGGGCCAGCCGTACTCCTTGGTCCAATTGCGCACGAACGACTCGTAGCGGTCCTGGGTGGCGAAGGGGTAGTGCTGCGTGTCCATCCCGAACTCGCCGGCCATCGCGACGACGCTGGCCATCCACATCCGCGACTCGTCGTGCTGCGGGCGGAGCCTGAGCGAGCGCTCAAGGTCCTTGCGCGCCTCGGGGACGCGCTCGGAGAGGGCGAAGGCGACGCCGCGTGCGGTGTAGAAGTCCGCGTTCTCGGGCTCCGCCTGGATGGCGGCCGAGAGGGCCGCGACGCCGTCGGCGTACTGCCCCCGCTCGACGGCGTCGATCCCCTCGACGTAGGAGGCAAGACCGCCGTCGGCGAGGAGGGGAGAGGCGAGGACGAGGAGGGCGAGGATGGTCCGATGCATGGTGTCTCCTGCTACTTGTCCCCCTGCTGGGCGCTGCCGGAGCCGTACCGGACGATCGTCAGGGAGAATCCGTGGAGGCGCGAGGCGATCAACTTCGCCGTCTCGGCCCACGGCGTGCCCGGGTGGTCCTTCTGCACCTGCTCCAGCGCGCGTAGGGCCTCCATCCGCCCCTCGCCCGCGCCGCGGACCTTCTTGTCGTGGCAGAGCCCCACGTCGCCCCCCTTCGGGTATTCGCACTCCGAGAGCGCCAGGCGGTACTGCTCCAGCCAGTGGAGGAGCGCGAGGAGCTGGCCGACGAGGAGGTCCCGGTGCGCGATCCAACGCTTCGGCAGCCCCTCCCCCTGACTCGGCGTGTTCGGCTTCGCGGCCTTCAACCGATCGATCCACTTGCGGCACTGCACCGCCAGCTCGTTCGCGCGCTTCCCCAGGCGGTCCGCCTGGCCGTGCGAGAGCTTGCAGTTCTCGAGCTTCCAGTCCTTCCCCTCCTCGATCTCCGAGAGCACGCCGACGACCGCGCGTCGGACGGCGTCCGAGGCGTTCCGCTTCGCGTACTCGGCGGGGGGGCACAGGTCGGGCTCGTAGCCGCGCAGGGCCTTTGGGTCGTATCCGCCCCTGCCGCGGATCAGCCACGTCTGCCCGCCTGTCTCGGCGCAGAGCCTCGCCATCGCCCACGGCGCGAAGCCCGAGAGGACCTCCTCGTCGTAGGCGAGGTCGCACAGGAGCGGGTTGTGCCGCTGGAAGAAGCTCTCCTGGGACAGCTTCGTCGGCTCCGTGAGCATCTTCCGGCACCATGCGTACCACGGCTGCTGGCAGCAGATCGGGCTCTTCTGGAGCGTCTCGATCGCCGCCGACTCGGGGCCCGCGTCGACCGTGACGCTGAAGCCGAGCTTCGTGTCCAGCTCGTATCCGTGGCACCAGCCGAACGGCGTCTCGCGCCCGAGCAGGAAGACGTGCCCCTGCGCCTGCTTCACGGCTCCGATCGTCTTCTCGAGGCCGTCCTCGTCGTTTCCCTTTTCGTCGGTCAGGAGGACGATGGCGCGGTAGGCGCCGGGGAGCGCGACGAGCTTCACCGCCTCGCGCACGGCGAGCATGCAATTCTCCTCGCCCTTCCCCTCGCCGACGGCCGAGATCGCCGCCTTGACCTGGTCCATGTTCGACGTGAGGGCGCACGCCACGCGGGGCTTTTCGTCGAAGGCGAGGACGGTCATGCGGACCTCCTTGCCCCCGAGCTTGGCGAGGAGCTCGTCGAGTTTCTTCAACACCTGCGCGCGGTCGTTGGCCATGCTGCCGCTCGCGTCCATGACCCACGCGACGGCGAGCTTTTTTCGGTCCGGGTCTTGAGGATGTCCCCGAGGTCGTCGAGGGCCTTCTCGACGGGGCGGGAGTCCCCTGGCTTCGGATCGGGCTTGGGCGGGTCGTCGGCGAGCGCCAGTGCGCCGACGACGGCCAGGACGAGGATGGCGCGCATCGTCCCTCCTGCCGCGATGGGTTGGTCGTGCGGCCGATTGTAGCCGCCCTCGTGACGGGCGCGCAATGCCAGTCTCGTCAGCCGCCCCGGGGGATGCGTGAGGCCGCAGGCTTGGGACGGGCCTAATCTTGAGTGAATCGCGCGCAAAAGTTCAGGATATGAACTAATGCACACATAATTATGAAGATATTAGAGAAATGTTGTTGACATACTCAACTTCGTTGCGTATTCTTCGCGCGTATGAACAGCACCTCACCCCTCAAGTGCCCCTCCTGCTCCGGCCCGCTGCGACCGGCCGTGATGGCGTGCGACCCGTGCGGGATCAGGGTCGAGGGCAGGTTCGCGCAGAACGAGTTCGCGACGCTGGGCGCGGACCAGCTCCACCTGCTCCGCATCTTCGTCCACACCGAGGGGCGGATCCGGGACATGGAGTCGGCCCTGGGGCTGAGCTATCCCACGATCAAGCAGCGCCTCGCGGACCTGCGGCGCGCGTTGGCCCCCGAGGCGGACTCGGCGGTCGTGAAGAGCACGCCGCCGACGCCTTCGGAGCCTCCGCCCGAGCCGTCGCGTGAGACCCGAATTCCTGAGGTCCTCTCGGCCCTGGAGGCCGGGAGGCTGACGTTCGACGAGGCGATGGCGCAGATTCGGCGCCTGAAAGGGGAGGGAACACGATGAAGGACGAGATCCGTCGGGTGCTCGAGATGGTCCAGGCCGGGACGCTGACGCAGGAGCAGGCCACCGAGATGATCGAGGCGCTCTCCCAGAAGGAGAAGGCTGCGGAGGCGCCCCAGCCCGCGCGGTCGGCCCCGTCGCTCGGCGAGTACATCAAGACGGCCGTCTCGAACGCGCTCGGCGGCTTCGTCATCAGCTCCACCGGCCCCGGAGGCGATCGGAACAGCGTGCAGATGTCGCGCGTGGAGCCGCCCAGGGGGAACGGCTTCACCTTCGAGGACAACTCGATCAACGTGTCGTCCGTGAGCGGCCTCGCGCTCGAGGAGGCGCAGGTGAAGGACAACTCGATCAACGCGGCCAAGATCGCCGACCTGCGCATCACGCGCGGCCACCTCCTCGATTGCGAGATCAACGGCTCCTCGCTCGACGACGTGACGATCGCAGACGGGGGCCTCACGGACGTCCAGTTCCACGGCACGAAGTGCTGGAAGGCGGACCTGCGCGAGGGGAGCAAGATCGCCGACTGCCAGTTCCACGGCGCGTCGCTCAAGGACCTCCGCCTGTCGCGCGGATCGAGCCTGACCGACTGCCAGTTCCAGGGCGCCTCGATCTCGACGCTCGAGCTCGCCGGATCGTCGGCGTCCGACGTAAAGCTCGAGGGAGTCCAGCTCGCGGACGTGCACCTGGAGGACAGCGTCTGGAGCGACACGCAGGTCCGCGGGTACCGCCTGGCGACCGTCACGTTCAAGAAGACGCGGCTCGAGGACGTCGAGGTGAGCGGCGACCCGTCGCGCCGCGAGGCGAGGATGCACGAGACGGTCTTCGAGGGCTGTCGGTTCTCGGACTGCAGCTTCTCCGGCTGCACGTTCGACCGGACCACGATCCGGAACGTCGAGGCCTCCGACGAGGAGGTCGACGGCCTGGACTTCTCCGGCCTGACGATCGACGGGACCGAGGAGTTCCTCCGCGTGGTGCGTTCCAAGGACACCAGCTCGGCGGCGCGCCGCTAGGCCGCCTACAGCGAGACGCGGGCGAGCGCGGCGCGGACGAAGCGCGAGCGCACCTGCTCGCTCGCGAGGACGCGCTGCGCAAGGGGGAGGGCGACCAGGGTCTTCAGCAGGAGGTTGAGGAACCGGCTTCCCCTCCCGGCGCCCTCGTCGAACAGGAGATCGGCCAGGCGGCCCCGCTCCAGGCACATCCGGATGCTCTTCTCGATCACGTTCTCGGGGACGTAGGGCCGCTTCGCGCGGCGGGTCATCCTCAGCGCCTTCTGCGGGCAAGCGTCGGCGCAGACCCCGCAGCCGATGCAGCGGGCCTCGTCCATGCGGGGGGTCATCTCGTTCTTCCGCTTTGCGTCGGTCCTCCGCGCCACCATGTCGATCGCCGTCACCGGGCAGGCCCGGGAGCATCTCGAACACCCCTTGCACCGCGGGACGTCGCACGACGGCACGAACCCGCTCGGGTTCACGGCGTGCAGGTCGAAGTGGTTGATCGCCTGGAGCTGTCCGCAGCAGTTGCAGATGTAGGAGGGGCGGTCGAGCACGTTGTCGGCGATCTGGACGAGGCCCGACTCTCGGGAGCGGACGAGGATCTCCATCGCCTCGGAACGCTCCACCGCCCGGCCGAAGCCGCGGCGGATGACGAACTCCGCGCCCCCGTTGAGCGAGAGGCAGCAGTCGATCGGCGCGTCGCACCGCGACCCGAGGTGCTCCGCCTTGTGGCGGCAATAGCAGAGCGACACGGCGGCCACGTTGGCGTCGCGGACGATCGACGTGGCGCGCTCCCAGTCGAGGACGTCCGGCGGCGGGTCTTCCAGGGCCGTCTCGTGGACCAGCGAGCGGCCGATCACGGTCTCCGTGCCGAGCGCCTCGCGGGCGAACGCCTCGTCGAAGTGCGTGTAGGCGTCCAGCGCCTCCGCCATGCGCTTCTTCGGGACCTTGTCCTGCGCGCGCATCATCGAGAACTCGAAGAACCCGACGACGGGCGGCGCGAGGAGGTATTTCGTCTCGCCGGTCCGGGAGTGGACGAGGTCGAGGATGAGCCCCTTGTCGCACATCGGTTCGAGGCGCGCCCGGAGCGGCTCTTCGCCGACCCCGAGGCGCACGGAGAGCTCGCCGATCGGCATGGGATGCACGGGCATCCGCGAGGCGAGCTCCGCCTCCTCGGGGGAGTAGAGGATCTCGAGGATCTCCCTCCAGCCCTGCCACGCGCGCGGATCGGCGGGTTCGGGGAGCGCGACGGGACCCGCGCCGAGCCTGCGGACCAGCGCGCGGTACTCCTCCTTGAGGTGGCCGAGGTGGCCCACGAGGGGGCTCCGTGTGCGGGGGCGGGAGGGACATCCTAGTGTGTTGTCAGATCCAAGTCCATTGGTTGGGTGCCGTTCCCCTTCCCATTCCCCTTCCCTTTCCCAGTGCTCTCCCAAGCGCTGGGAAAGGGAAGGGGAAGGGGAAGGGGAAGGGGAACGGTACCCAACCCACGGAATGGGCCTCGACGGGACACGAGCACATTCCGATTGCACCGGACTCCCTGGCCCGTTAGGCTCGGCCCGCCGACACCGGGGCGCAGGGCCCGTCACCCCCGCGCACGGACGGGACGGCCGCCGGTCCACACGTTGGGAGGGAACCATGGCAGACGTTGAAGTGTCGACACGCGTCGAGAGGCTCGAGAGGTCGCTGCGGCTCTGGCGCTGGGGTTTCCTCGGCGTCCTCTTCCTCTTCCTCGGGGTCTTCGCCGCCCTCTCCTCCGTGATGGGGGAGATGGACGAGGTCAGGGCACGGCGGATCGTCGTGAAGGACGACGGGGACATCACCCGCGCGACGATCAGCGCCGACGACGACGGCTGGGTGAGGATCAGCCTCCTGGACGGCCAGGGGCGGGCGCGCGCCGTGATCGGGGCGCCCAAGGACGGCGCGGCGAGCCTGGCGCTCCGCGACGAGACCGGCTGCGAGCGGATCCTGGTCGGCACCGGAGACGGCTACGGAGTGACCTTGAGCGACCACGTCGGAGCGGACCGCGTCGCCCTCGGCATCTCCGCCGTCGGCGGTCCCGTGATGGCCGTCTGCGACCCTGATGGGATCCCGCGTGGCGCCCTCTCGCTCTCGGACGGCGGGGACGCGAGCCTCATCTTCTACAGCGATCTGAAGCTCCCCCAGATGATGCTCGTCGGAAACCCTGAGGGAAGTTCCGTGACGCTCGCGAACAACGATGGCGTCTCCCGCCTCGTCATGGGCTGCAGCGTGAAGACGCCTCCGAACGTCACGATCCTCGGAGCGGACCAGAAGCCGATCTGGTCCGCCACGAAATAGCGGCCCGCGGCCGCCCCGGTGGCCCGCAGGACGCTTGACCCGGGACCCGCCAGGGGGATGGTGCCGCCATGCGCCTCGGGATCCTTTGCCTCATCGCTGCGCCCGTGTTCGCGTTCGACGTGCAGGTCTCTGCGCACGCCGCTACGCGCGGTGCGGCTTCAACCTGTTTCGATTCTCGCAGAAGAACTTCTCGCTGGAGCTGTACGACGACCTCGACCGCTGGCGCGTCCACGAGGCGGTGATGGTCGACGAGCTGCTCCTCCACGCGAGGAAGTACGGCTTCCGCGTGATGTACGGCCTCTTCGGCTACCAGCCCGTCGAGAAGGACAGGGAGAAGGTGAAGCGGTTCGTGAAGTACTCCGTGGACCGATGGGGCGCGCTCGTCGACGTCTGGGAGCTCCTGAACGAGCAGCGCGTGCCCGACGACTGGTACGCGGAGATGACGCCTTACCTCAGGTCGATCGACCCCTACCGCCACCCGATCACGACGAGCTGGGAGCGGCCCGATCTCGACGGGATCGAGGCGAATGCGCCGCACTGGTACGAGAACGAGGACGAGCGGAAGTCGGACTCCGTGACGGCGGGCCGCGCGAAGGAGTGGAAGAAGCACGGGAAGCCCGTGATCGTGGGGGAACAGGGGAAGGTCGTCGACCGCGCGAAGGCCCCCGCGGGCGTCGGCGGCGTGTGGGACGCGCGTTCGGCCCTGCGGATGCGCATCCGGAACTGGACCGCGCTCTTCCACGAGGTCTCCTTCGTCTTCTGGAACACGAGCTACGCGAAGGACGGCCACAACATGAACCTCTGGATCGGGCCGAAGGAGCGTGAGTACGTCCGCGCGATGCAGGACTTCGCGTACCGCCTCGGCGCCCATCCGCGGATGTCGGAGGCGAAGCTCTCGGAGCAACGGGGGATCCGCGCGCACGCGCTTACGTCGGAGGACGTCGTCGCGGTCTATCTGCACCACCACGGCAACCACGAGTCCTCTGTGAAGGGGCTGGGCGTGACCGTGGAGGTGCCGCGGGAGGGGAGGGCGTACTGGTACTCCCCCGAGAACGCCCGGATCCTGGCCGTGGAGGGGGCCCCGTCGGGGCGGCAGACCTTCCACGCGCCTGAGTTCGTCGTGGACCTGGCGCTCATCGTCACCCCGCACGGCGCGCCGGACATCGACGGGGACGGCTGGACGGACGAGGAGGAGAAGAAGGCAGGCACGGACCCCCAGGACCGCCGACGCTTCCCAGGCGGGAAGTAGTCTCCCCGCTCACGCTTGACAGGCCCTACTGTCCCGTCCAGGATATTCCCGTGAGTTGGAGTCAGGCTGGACGGAACACTGCTGGGCATCCGAGCGTGGCTGCCTCACAGGTCCGAATCGAGAGGAGCCCCCAGGGACGGCGATGGATGCCCCCAAGGAAGTCCTGATCGGCCGCCTCGCGGTCGAGAGGGGCCTGATCTCCGAGAAGGAGCTCGTGCAGGCCCTCGAGGCCCAGGCCTCGGGGGGCGCCGTCCCGGTCGGGGAACTCCTCGTCCAGCTCAATCTCATCGACCGGAAGCAGCTCTCCCAGCTCGTGGCCCTCCAGCGGGAGAACCTCTCTGCGCCCAGCCCCTACACGGAGGGGAAGGAGGTCGCCGCGGACCTCCTGGGCAAGCACGCCGTCGAGCAGGGCCTCATCACCCCCGGGCAGCTCAAGGAGACGCTCCGCGAGCAGGGGGTCATGTCGCAACGAGGACAGCCGATGCGCCTGGGGGAGTTGCTGGTCGACAAGGGGTACCTCACCTTCGAGCAGGTCGAGCAGCTCCTGGGGCGGCAGGGGAAGCGGCTCATGCGGTGCAAGGCGTGCGGGACGCAGTTCAACGTCCACGCGGAGGTGAAGGACGCCGCGTGCAACAAGTGCGGCGGCGAACTGGCCGAGTCGGCCTCCATCCCGGGCGCGCGCGATGCGAAGTCCGAGGGGTCGTACTACGCAGTCGCGGCGCTGGCGGAGGACGCCCGGGCGGGAGACCCCGCGGCGCAGGGGCAGGGCGTGCGGTACCTCGACTACCAGACGCGTCTCGTTGGGACCCGCCCCTGGTGGCGGCGCTGGTGGGTCCACGTCGCGCTCGGCGGATCGGTGCTCGCGGTCCTCCTCGTGATCCTCCTGTCGCCCGAGCCGGCCCCGGTGAAGCAGCCATCGCAGGCGCCCTCCGCGCAGCCGCCGAGGCCCATGCAGGGCGACCTCGACGCATGGCGGAAGAGCATGGACGAGGCGCAGGTCTTTGCGAGGGAGGGGAAGTGGGACGAGGCGATCCGGATCGCGGAGAGGGGAAAGACGCTCGGCTTCGCCCAGCTCGACGGGGAGACGGAGAAGGTCCTCGAGCAGCTCAGGCAGCACATCGTGCCGACCCCTCCCGCGCTGTCGCCGATCGATCCCCCTGCGCCGACCCCCCGTGCGCCCTGGCCCGACGATGCCGCGCCCGCCTCATCGCGGGAGGAGGAGCAGACCCAAACGGTAGGTCGCCAGGATGCGATCCCGCAGGGCCCGGTTCTCCGCGTCCATGAGGGTGCTGAGCGGGGTGACAGCAAGACGTGGGAGGGCGCGGTCGAATAGGGCAGCGGAGATCCTGGATGGGTCGCGGCGCGCCCGGTACAGGATCCCGTCCGGACACGACGGGTGCGCGTGAATCGCGCGGGACCATCGCTGCGCGACCCGGTAATCCCCTGCGCAGAGCCGCTCGTCCGCGCCGATTCGCGGGAGCCCTTCCCCCGTCAGGTCGACGAGTCGGAGCCGCCGGCGAGCCCGGATGCACGCCAACGCGCGCCCCTCCAGGTCCAGGTCGGACACGAATCGAAAGCCGCGCACGGGCTTTCCCGCGTGGAGCGACTGACCGAAGGTCTCGATGAACGCCCCGTGCTCGTCCGCCGCCGCATAGAGGACGCCGAACTTCCCCCGCGGATCGTCGAATCGGAAGGTGCGCCTTCGGCCGAAGTGGAGGGCCTCCAGACCCGTCGCGTGAAATCGGTACCAGGGTCCCTTCGCGGCCTCCCGAACCTCCCGGTGCACCGATTTGGAGCCGAATGGCAGCGTCGTGGAGCTGAAGCCCGTCGGCGGGTCGGGGTGAGGTCCCGGGGCCGACGTCACAGGGCCCCCTGCTCTCCGAACGCCTCCGCCAACCGGAGGACCTCGTCGAGGCGGCCCGCGCGGAGCGCCACGAGCGGAGACTCCTCGCCGAGCTCGCCGTTCGGATTGAGTAGGAAGACGCACTTCATCCAAGGGTCGTGGTGGCGAAGCGCCTTCAAGACCCTCTCCAGCCCCGGGAGGGTCCCCTGGGGACCGAGCTGCCACGCCGGATATGCGAACCCCCGCCTCCCGGTGGGCAGCGCAAGCAGCGTCCCCGCGCGCCTGCGCTTGTCCACGGCCTGCCGCGTGATCCGGAGGTGCCCCGCGACGGTGTCGACCGGCAGGACGCCACCCTCGGCCTTGAGGAGCCGATCGCGCTCCTGGAACCCCTGGATCACCAGCCGTGCGGCGACGTCTCTCTCGACGACGCCCGGCGCCTGGAGGGCCCTGAGGAGCACATCGTAGTCCGACGGCGCCGCTGCCGCCTTCAGGAGCCAGCCGGGGGAGGACCTCTCGGCAAGGTCGACAAGACCACGGACCGCCCGCGTCAGGAAGACGGAGCGCGACGGCTGTCGGCGCGCCCTCTCGAGCCGGTCTACGAGGTCGTCCTTCCGCAAGCGTCGGATTGCGGACATCGTGCCCTCCGTGGTTGACGCAAGTAGTCTATCTACATAGCACAACTTCGTCAACCCGAGCACGGCCTTATGCGAGGTCGAAGAGGAGGACCTCGGAGGGAGAGCCGCCCCCGATGGCGAGGCGCTCCTCGTCTTCGAGGGCCGCGCCGTCTCCTTGCGCCATGGCCAGGCCGTTGAGCGTGACCTCGCCGCGGGCCACCTGAAGCCAGGCGCCGCGGCCCGGGCGGAGCGAGTAGGTAAGCTCGTCATCGGGGGTCAGGCGCGCGGCCCAGACCAGGGCGTCCTGGTGGATCAGCGCGGACCCCTCGCTGCCTTCCGGGGAGGCCATCAGGTGGAACCGGCCCGGCTGCGTGCCGATCGGGATCGCCTTCTGCTCGTACTCGGGCGGCAAGCCCTGGCGATCGGGGTGGAGCCAGATCTGGAGCAGGTGGACCGGCTCTGTGGAGGACGGGTTGTACTCGCTGTGCACGATCCCCGTCCCCGCGCTCATCCGCTGGACCTCGCCGGGGCGGAGGACGGCGCCGCTCCCCAGGCTGTCACGATGGCCGAGCGAGCCCTCGATCACCCAGGTCAGGATCTCCATGTCACGGTGCGGGTGGGACGGGAAACCCGCCCCCGGCCCGACGATGTCGTCGTTCAGCACCCGGAGAGAGCGGAACCCCATCTGCCCGGGATCGAAGTAGTCGCCAAACGAGAACGTGTGACGGGCGTTCAGCCAGCCGATGCGCGTGCTGCCACGCTCGTCGGCCTTGCGGAGCCTGACCATGTCGCTGCCTCCTCGGGGGATGTCCTCCCTCATCGTACCGGGACCCGCAGAGCCGCACCACCCGCGCACCGTGGATTCCTGTGGCGGCGAGGACGGGCCTTGCCTCCCGGGCGGTCCGCGGGTACCCTCCCCGGCTCGTGAAGGGTGGAGGGGAACCATGCCGTTGATCGCCCTCGTCGTCCTCCTCGCGGCGCAGGTCTGCGCCGCGGAGGAGTGGGCCGAGTTCACGCAGCGCTTCCAGAAGGAGATGCAGGCCGAGGACGCCGCCGCGCGAAAGGCCTCCGTCGAGGGGATCGCCGCCTTCGACACGCCCGAGGCCGTCGAGCTCGCCGCGAAGGTCTGGCAGGCCCAGACGAAGCGCCTCGCCGCGATCGAGGCCGAGAAGTGGAAGCTTCGCGACGAGATGGCGAAGTACCCGCTCGAAATCCGCGACTTCAAGCCGGTCAACAAGGAGTGGTGGGAGAAGCGCAAGGCCCTCGACCTCGAGGCCCGCAAGGTCGAGGACCGCGCCCGCGCCGAGCGCGAGATTGCCCTCGCCGCCGTCGGTGTGATCGCCTCCCGCGCCACCGAGCTCGCAGTCGCCGAGGCGATCAACCTCCTCGAGAAGTCCACCGACGACGCCCTCCGCGCCGCCATCGCCCAGGCGGCCGAAGCGGGCCCCGAGGATTGGATCGCAGCCCTCGTCGAGCGGGCAGGCGCCGACAAGGACCCCGTCGTCCGCGCCTCCGCGCTCGGCGCCCTCGCGGGGCGCAGGGCTGAGGCGGCCCTCCCCGCGTTCGCAAAGGCCCTCTCCGACCCGGTCTGGCAGGTCCAGCTCGGCGGAGTCCGCGGCCTCGACGTGCTCGACCTCGTCGAGGGGATCCCGCCGCTCGTCGACGCCCTCGCGAGGTACGACGGACGCCTGAAGTGGGAGGCGAACGGCGCGCTCGCGAGGCTCACCGGCGAGGACTTCCACGGCGACGCGGGACTCTGGAAATCATGGTGGGAGGCGAACCACGAGGCCTGGGCCCTTGCGAGGCCCCCGCGCGCCGAGCGCGAGGCGAAGGCGACGGACGAGGGCGGCGGCACCACGTTCTACGGGATCGTCGTCAAGTCGAAGCGCGTCGTGTTCATGCTGGACCGATCCGAGAGCATGAAGGGCCCGGCGCGTTGGAAGCCGACCGTCGAGAGCGGGAAGGCGAGCGCGCTGCCGATCAAGCCCGGGGACCGGAAGATCGACGTCGCGAAGCTGGAACTCGCCCGCGCGATCCTCGGTCTCCCCGAGGATGCGCTGTTCAACGTGGTCTTCTACAACCGCGACATGACGGTCCTCAACCCGAAGGGGCTCGTCAAGGCGACGAAGGAGAACAAGGACGCCGCGATCAAGTTCCTCTCGCCGATCGAGCCCGAGGGGGTGACGAACACGTTCGACACGCTGGAGAAGTGCCTCGACTGGTTCGGGAAGGGGGGAGGGGACAAGAACTTCACGGAGCGCGCCGACACGTTCTTCCTCCTCTCAGACGGCTTCCCCTCCGCGGGGCAGATCGTGGACCCCGACGCCATCCGAGCGGAATTCAAGCGGCGGAACCTCGATCGCCACGTCGTCCTGCACACGATTGGCGTCGGCGAGGACGCCGCGGACAAGTTCATGAAGGGGCTGGCCGAGGACAACGGCGGCCAGTTCGTGAAGCGCTAACCCCCGGCGTACGGGCGACCCGAAGGGTCGCCCCTCGTCGCGAGGGTCGATCACGCTACGGCGCGTACCCCGCCTTGCGGAACCACTCCACGGCCCGCCGCAGCGATTCCTCGATCGGCGTCTGCGGCAGGCCGAGCTCCCGCACCGCTTTCGCGCAATCGAAGAACATCGGGTGGCGAGCCATCTTCGCCTGGTCGCGCGTGACGCGGGGGACGCGCTTGGGAAAGAGCGACGCGGCCCCCTCCTCGAACCACGCCGTCATCGAGACGAGGACGTGCGGGACGCGGAGCCGCGGCGACTTCACGCCGGAGATCCCCGCGAGGAGGTCGAAGATCTCCTTCAGCCACAGGTTCCGGTTCCCCAGGATGTACCTCTCGCCGATGCGCCCCTTCTCGGCGGCCAGGATGTGCCCGACCGCCACGTCGTCCACGTCGACGAGGTTCAGCCCCGTCCGGGTGTACCCGAACATCCGCCCCTTCAGGAAGTCGACGACCATCTGCCCCGTCGGCGTGGGCTTCACGTCGTGCGGGCCGACCGGGGCGCTCGGGTTCACCACGATGACCGGGGCCCCCTCCCGCGCCGCGGCGAGCGAGGCCTCCTCGGCCTCGAACTTCGTCCGCTTGTACTCGCCGCACAGCTCCTCGGGGCGGGCCCGCCGCGTCTCGTCCACGGGCCGTGCGTCCTTCGATACCGCGAGCGTGCCCACGGTGGAGCAGTGGACGAAGCGCTCCACGCCCTCCCGCTTCGCCGCGGCGAGGAGCGCGGTCGTCGCCTGGACGTTGACGACCCGGTACTCCCGCGCCGGGGCCCCCCAGAACTGGTAGAGCGCGGCGAGGTGGAAGACGCGGCGCACCCCGCGCAACGCCGTGGCGCTGGCCCTCTCGTCGGTCACATCTCCGTGGACGACCTCGGCCCCCATCGCGACGAGCTGATCGACCTGCTCCCTCCGCGCCGCTCCCTGCACCCCCTCCCGCACGAGGATCCGGACCGGCACGCCGCCCTCGCGCAGCTTCCGCGCGACCGCGCCGCCGATGAATCCCGTCGCTCCGGTCACCAGGTCCATGCCCGACCTCCCGTCCTTTCGGCGCACAACCTACTCGAACGCGCCCCTCCCCTCAAGCAGTGCCGCCAGCATGAGAACTTCCTCAGGTCCGCGTGGGGGGAGTTGACTCCGGATCCCCGGTCTGGTACTTTTTCCGCCCCCTGGGATAGGGAGTTGCGGGCGGCCGGAGATACCCGCGTTGGTGTGTCAGGTTAAGTCCTTTCTAAGCCTCGCATTAAGGACGGCGGGAGTCCTCCTCCTGCTCGCCTCCGCCCCCGCTTGGGCGTTCGACATCGGCGGCGACGTCGACTTCTATCCCTTCCCCACCTACCGGAACAGCCGCAACGAGGGGAACACGTACGGCGGCGTGCTCGTCTTCCTCGTCGTCAACGAGAAGCACGAGATCGAGCACGTCATCGCGCCGCTCATCCAGTACAACGATTTTACGGGGATGGCCGGAGGGCTCCTCGCGTTCGGCTACCCGAGCAAGGACGAGGAGTACAAGGTCGTCCTGGGCTGGTCCGAGGAGATCGACCGCGAGGTCCGCCTCTCCTACAGCAACCGCCGGTGGTGGGACGGGAAGTACGACATCGGGCTCAAGACCGAGTACTCCCAGGCGGGGCAGGAGCGGTTCTTCGGCCTGGGGCCGTCGACGGAAGAGACGGACGAGACGAACTTCGCGCTCGAGGAGACCAAGGCCGACGGGCGCTTCGGGCTCAACCTCACGGAGCACCTGACGGTCGGCGTCGGTGCGCGGTACCGGGACGTGGACGTCTTCGAGGGGACCGTCGGCTCCGTCCCGTTCATTCAGGACCGCTTCCCGGACGTGACGGGGGTCGACGGGGCGTCCGTCATGGGCGGGCGGATCTACCTGACGTTCGACACGCGCGACAACTCGCAGACCCCGACGGAAGGCACCTTCGTCGGGGTCGAGGCGGAGGAGGTCGGGGGGCTCTCAGGCGACACCCCGGACGGCTACCAGAGGTACGAGGTCGAGGGAAAGCACCTCATCCCGCTCGACGAGGAGCGTCGGTTCGTCCTGGTCCTTCGCGGGAAGGCGGAGTTCATGTCGGGGCCGCAGGGGCCGTTCTGGGACCAGACGTCGCTCGGCGGGGAGAAGAGCCTGCGCGCCTTCGGCAGCGAGCGGTGGACCGACCGCCACGGCTGGGTGGCGAACGTCGAGCAGCGGATCCGCCTCTACTCGTTCGAGTTGTTCGACTATCCGCTCGAGCTGGAGGCCGCGCCGTTCGTGGACGTGGGGTCGGTCTTCGGCGATCGGGGCGCATTCGACAATGTGCAGGTGAACCCCGGGGTCGCGATCCGCCTCCTCTCCCGCCCGAACATCGTGGGCGGGATGAGCGCCTCCTGGGGCGAGGACGGCTTCCTCGTCGTGGGCGGCTTCAGCTTCCCCTTCTGACGAGCCGCCCCTCGCCGTCCAGCTCGAAGCGGCGGCCGCGCCAGACCACCGTGCGGCCCCCCCATGCGAGGAGCCAGACGACCGTCGAGAGGAGCTCCTGGAGGGGGGAGAGGAGCGCGGCGAGGACGACCTTCTGCTCGCACCCCTGCGCGAGGGCGTTCACGACGCCGGTCAGGATGCGCATCCCGAACGTCGCCGCGACCGCGCCCAGGGCCCACGGGCTCGCAGGCTCGACGGCCGCGGCCAGGAGCGCGAACGGGATCGGCCGCGAGAGGACGGAGAAGAAGTGCCCCACTGGGTTGCAGACGCGGATCGTCCGCGCCCAGCGGACCTGGTGGAGGAGGAACTCCTGGAGGCCGAGCGGCGACGTCCACAGGTCCACGAACGCCGGGGCGAGCTGGACCTTCCACCCGGCCGCCGCGATTCGGGCCCCGAGCTGGAAGTCGTCCGCGAGGTGGTCGCGGATCGCCGCGAAGCCGCCCATCGCGTCGAGCGCCTCGCGGCGGAGCGCGATCGTCGCCCCCAGCGCGAACCGGATGGGCCCCAGGCGCGCGGCGAGGAAGACGCTCGGGATGAACTCGATGCCGATCCAGGCCCCCTCGAGGACCGCTCCAGGGGTCGAAAGGCCGGTCGCGCGGTAGGGACAGCTCACGAGGCCGACTTTCGCGTCGTCGAACGCCGCGAGGACCCGTCGGGCGAGGGCGGGCTCCACGCGGACGTCGCTGTCGGCCAGGAGGAGGAGCGGGTGCTTCGCGAGAGGGACGATCCCCGCGAGGTGGTTCACCTTCTCGTTCGCGCCCGTCTGCTCGCGGACAATCTCGACGCAGGCGTCTCTGTGTCGTCCGCAGAACTCGCGGACGATCGGCAGCGCGGGGTCCTGCTCCTCGGCGCAGCCGAAGAGGACCTGCACGTCGCCCCCGTCGAGCTTCGCGAAGGTCTCCAGGTTCGCGGCGAGGTCCCGATCCGCCCCACGGAAGGCCTTGAGTACGGCGACGGGCGGGTGGGCTGCGGGCGCCGCGCGGCGCGCCCGGGCGCAGAATGCCACGGTGGCCGCGCACGCAAGGATGTAGAAGACCACCCCGACGGCGGCCAGGACGAGGAACGGAGCGGCCACTAGCAGTTCGCGGCGCTTGCGCCGGCTCGGCGGCGGAGCATGAACTTCACGAACTCGACGCCCTCGCGGAGCTTGCGGTTCCGCTCGTCGGGGTCCTTGAGCATCCGCCCCACGATCCGCTTGATGCACCGACCGCGGAAATAGAAGCGGCGGTAGAACAGGTCCATCGCGTCGAAGATCTCGCGGCTCGTCACGTCCGGGTAGCTGACGTTGCACGTCTGGTAGCCGTGCTCGCTCACCAGGCTCTCCGCCGTCATGTACCCGTTCTTGATGACGTGCTCGTAGAACTTCGTCCCCGGGTAGGGCGACGCGAGCGAGACCTGAATCGTGTCGATGTCCAGCTCGCAGGCGAACCGCATCGACTCCTCGAGCGTCTCGCGCGTCTCGCCAGGCAGGCCCACGATGAACGTCCCGTGGACCAGGATCCCGAGCTTCCGACAGTTCCGCGCGAACTCGTACGCCTGCTGGACCGTCGCCCCCTTCTGGATGTTCTTCAGGATCTGGTTCGACCCGCTCTCGAAGCCCGCCACGAGCACTCGGCACCCCGCGTCCCGCATCTCCTTGAGCGTCTCGTAGCTCACCACGACCTTCGTGTTGCAACCCCACTCCTTCCCGAACCGCGCGAGCTTCCGCGAGATCTCGCGGGCGCGCGGCTGCTGCTCGGTGAAGGTGTCGTCGTCGAAGAAGTACTGCCTCATCTTCGGCCAGTACTTGATGATCTTCCCGACCTCCTCCGCGACGTTCTCGGGCGTCCGCACGCGGTAGCGATTGCCGCTGAACGTCTGCGGCCAGAGGCAGAACGTGCACTGGCTACCGCATCCGCGCCCCGTGTAGACGCTGACGTAGGGGTTCAGCATCCACGGGATCTCGTAGTGCTCGAGCTTGAGGTCGCGCTTGTAGACGTCCGCGGCGAATGGCAGCGAGTCGAGGTCCTTGAGCTCGGGGGCGAGCGGGTTCGTGACGACCTCGCCGTCCTCCCGCCTCCAGGTCACGCTCGGGATCTCGGAGAGCGGGCGGCCATTGGCGTAGTCCGGGATCGCGTAATCGAACTCCTTGCGAACGACGAAGTCGATCACTCCGGAGGCCTGGAGGGTCTCCCTGGGCAACACGGTGGGGTGCGGACCGACGAACGTGACCTTCATCGTCGGCTTCTCGCGCTTCAAGCGCTCCGCGGTCGCGATGTCGTTCTTGAGCGAGGGCGTGCTCGTGTAGAAGACCGTCAGGTCGAAGTTCCGCGCGATGTCGAGCGTCTGCTTGACGCCCAGGTTGGCTGCAGGGGCATCGAGCAGCAGCGAATCCTGCAACATCCCCGCCGGATAGGCGAGCCACGTCGGGTACCAGAACGAGCGGACCTCGCGCTGGGCCTGGTAGCGGGATCCCGCGCCCCCGTCGAAGTCTTTGAAGCTCGGGGGGTTGAGGAACAGGACCTTCATAGAGCACCCTCTGGACTGCGTCGAAGCCTGGAAATGTACGGCCCCCCCGCAGACCTGTCAATCGGATTTGGGGCCCCGTGGGGGAATCGGGTAGAATGCCCGCCCGACTTGGGGGGAAACGTGGGGACCGAGAGAATCCTGATCGTGAACGGGGACGACTTCGGACTCTCGCACGAAGTGAACGAGGGGATCGAGCGGGCGCACCAGGATGGGGTCCTGACGAGCACCAGCCTCATGGTGAACGGCCCCGCGTTCGAGGACGCCGTCGCGCGGGCGCGAAGGCTCCCGCATCTCGGCGTCGGCCTCCACCTCGCGCTCGTCGAGACGCCGCCGACGCTCCCCGCCTCGGAGTGGGACGGGGCGCTCGAACCCGACGGGAGGTTCCCCTTCAACCCCGCGAAGGCGGGGTTCCGGTACTGGTTCCGGCGAGGCCTCCGCGATACCATCGGTCGCGAGGTCCGAGCCCAGCTCGATCGGTTCCGCTCCACGGGCCTCCCCTGCACGCACATCGACGGGCACATGAACCTGCAGGTCCACCCGGTTGTGCGCGAGGCCGTCCTCGCCGTCGCGAAGGAGTCGGGGGTCCGCTGGGTCCGCGCGCCGTGGGACGACCTGGGCCTGACGCTCCGCATCGACGCCTCGGGGCTGCCGCTCAAGGTCCTCCACGCAGCGTTCTTCCGTCCGCTCTCGGCGCGCGTGCGCAAGCGGGCCGCCGAGGTCGGCGTGCGGACCTGCGACGGGGTCCACGGGGTCTACCAGAGCGGGCGGATCGACGCGCGGTTCCTCTGCGAGATGCTCGCGCGGCTGGGCCCGGGGGTGAGGGAGCTCTACGCCCATCCGCGCCTCGACGCCTCCGGGCCGAACGCGGACCTCGCAGCGCTCTCGTCGCCCAGCGTCCGCGAGGCCGTGGACCGCGCAGGTTTCCGCCTGGCCCATTTCGGCGAGGTGGCGTAACCCGAGCCCGTGCGGCGTGTATTCCCTGGCACCCCGATGGAGGAGGACGACCATGCCCCAGCCTGCCCCGACGAAGCCGCCCATGTCCACCGGCAAGAAGTTCCTGTTCGGCTGCGGAGGCTGCCTCGGCCTGACCATCTTCCTCGCGATCCTCGGCTGGGTCCTGCTGATGGCGTGGGTGAAGAAGGAGACGGTCCCGGCGGGCGGCGAGGTGCTCCTCGGGCCGGACACGGTGTCGATCGTCGTCGTCGCCCCGGACGGGGCGGACGCCGGCGTGGCGGCCTTCGTTCGCGCCCTGGGCCAGCAGATCGACCGCGACCGCCCGGAGGCGATCGACCCGAAGCTCCGGGAGCAGATGAAGAGGATGAAGATGGAGGACGCCGGCCAGATCCTCCTCTCCTTCCTGCCGGCGACGTGGGCCCGCGCCTCGACGCAGGGCCCTCTCAAGGACGACGCCTGTCCGGTCGACCTGTTCAGCCTGTCCCACTGGTCGAACCCGGTCCGCTGGCTGGGGGAGAAGGAAGCGGAGGGGAAGGCGACCACGAATGTCCCCCACGGCGGGACGACGATCCACGTCTGGGCGAAAGGCGACGAGACGGAGGGGATCGCGTTCCTGGAGAACCACATCGTCCGCGGGCCGGATGCGAAGTCGATCCAGGCCGCGCTCGACGGCCTCACCTCGGGAAAGGGGCCTACGGGCTTCGTGAAGGAGCTCCGGGACCGCCTGACGCCGAAGCCGCACGCATGGGGCCTGCTGGTGAACCAGGGGGAGGCGGCGATCCGCGAGTACGGCTTCCTCGAGGGGCTCCCGATGAGCAGCGCGGAGGTGCTGGGGATCGCGTGGGAGATCAACGTAAAGGGGGCGGAGGAGTCGAAGGGGCGCTTCCACGTGAAGGCGCGCGACAAGGGGGTCGCGGAGACGCTGGACCGGGCGCTCGCGCAGCGGTCGGAGGAGGTGCGCTACGCCCTCAAGCAGGAGCACGACATCGAGGCGACCTTCTCCCAGCGCGTCGACGGGCAGTGGGTGGTGATCGACTTCGAGGTGAAGGACCTGGCGCGGCGGGTCATCAAAGCGATGAGCGAGGGGAAGTAGGAAGGCGCCGATCGATGGTCGCTCGCTGGACCTGCACTTCGCCTGACTTCTCGGGAATCGGCACGCCCTCGTTGGTGAGCGCGTGCAGTACCTCCGCCTCCATGCACGTCCACGGCTCAGGGCCGGTGTACTGACCCGTGTTCGTGTATACGACGCCCGAGCTGCGGCGGCACCAGGCGCGGTGGGGGCAGGGCTTGCACGTCACGAAGTCGCCGAGCGTGAGGGCGCGGATGCGGTTCAGCTCGGGCGACGTCCTCCAGATCTCGCCGAACGGCTTCTCGCGGAGGTTTCCCGAGGGGACCGGCGCGCCGATGCACGGGTAGACGATCCCCGTCGACGAGACCCCGCACACGGACCTCGCGCAGGCGCACTGGGGGGCCTGGGAGAGGTCGCTCCGCGGCTCGCGGCGGACCTCGGCAAGGGGGCCGCGGTAGAGGGCCTCGACCTGCTCCCGTCCGAGGCGGAAGCGGAGCGGGTCCATCCGCCCGTCGTAGCGGCCCGTCAGGTAGGGGTCGATCCCGCATTCGACGCCCATCTCCTCGGCGATCCGCTTCATCCCCTCGACCTCGTGGGCGTCGTGGGTGCCGAGGGAGAAGGAGAGGTGCGTCCGCAGCCCCGCGGCCTTCGCCGCGCGGGCCCCCGCGACCGACTTCGCGAAGGACCCAGGCGACACCGTGAAGCGGTCGTGGGACTCGGGCGACGCGCCGTGGAGGCTGACGTCGACGCCGGTCGCCCCGAGCCGCGCGAGGCGCTCCGCGACGCGCGGCGTCACGGTCGTGCCGTTCGACTTGACGATGACGGACATGTGGTTGCGCACGGCGTGGCGCACGAACGAGAAGATCGAGGGGTGGAGGAGGGCCTCGCCTCCCGAGAGGCCGAGGTAGAGGCACCCCTCGGCGCGGAGGTCATCGAGGAGGCGGTGGACCTCGTCGTCGGTCAGCTCCTTTCCGAGGACGGCGCGCGGGTAGGGGGTCTCCCTATCGAAGTTGTAGCAGTGGGCGCATCGGATGTTGCAGCGGAGGGTCAGCTCGATCGTCGCGGAGACGGGGACGCACCGCTCCAGGGCGCGGTGCTTGAAGGCCTCGACGATGGGGACCGGCAAGTCCAGCTTGCTGGTGGCGGTGTCGGGCATAGTGGGCGATGAGGGACTTGAACCCCCGACCTCTTGGGTGTGATCCAAGCGCTCTAGCCAACTGAGCTAATCGCCCGGCCGAGGGCCCATGATAGGGGGCGCGGGCGGGGCCCTTCAAGCGATTCCTTGCGGGCGCAATTCGTTGACTTCCCCGGGGGGTGGGCTAGAATCGGCGCGACTGTAAACTACGATTCGTCATTTGCACCTTGAGGAGGGCGCCATGGCTGACCCGATCGGCGGTGGGAAGGAATACGCAACAGTGATCGGTCCCGATGCGATGTTCAAGGGGGACCTCTCCTTCGACAGCGGCGTGCGCGTCGACGGAAAGTTCGAGGGCAAGCTCTCCACGAAGGGCAAGCTCCATGTCGGCAAGGGCGCCGAGATCAAGGCCGAAGTCTGCGTCGGCAACGTCACCGTCGAGGGGTGTGTGAAGGGGAACATCTCGGCGGTCGAGAAGTGCGAAGTGGCCGCAACCGCCCAGGTCTTCGGAGACATCCGCGCCCCGCGCATGACCGTCGCCGAAGGGGCCACCATCGTCGGCAACATGAACATCACCCCGGACGCCGCGAAGGACATGGCAGGCCAGAAGGGGATGAAGGTCGAGGAGAAGGACCTGGCCGCCGCCAAGGGCCGGTAGCCCTCCCTCCCCGTCGATCGCCGCAGGGGCGCGCCGTCCAGACTCCCGGGCGCCCCTGCGCGAGGCCCTCCCCGAGGGTCCCATGGCCCCCCTTGTCAAACGCGACCAGCGCACCGTGTTCTGCCCGAAGTGCGACGGCGTCCTCGCCGTCGGGACTCGCGCGCAGACCGTCGTCTGCCGCCACTGCAACCGTACGATCGACGTCCAGGACTACACCATCGATCAGTATCTCGCCCGCAAGACCTTCGAGACCTCGGGCGACGTCGTCGTGGAAAAGAAGGGGACCATCCGGGCCGATGTGAAGGCCCGCCGCGTCACTGTGCGTGGGAAGGTGTACGGCCGCGTCGTAGCCCGCGATGGCATCGACCTCGGCCTCGGGGCCACGCTCGAGGGGGACATCGAGGCCCCCCTCTTCCGCATGGACGCCGGGTCCGTGTACATCGGGCACTGCGACGTCCGTCCGCGTGCCGTGGAGGGCGTGGGGCCCGCCTGACCCACGCCCGACGCCTGCTAGTTCCCCGCCAGGTTCGCTTGCAGGTCCTGGTTCCACGAACGGATCGGGATCCGATACGCGGTCACGAAGGACCGCTTGAGCTCGTCATTGTACGTGATCGAACCGCTCCCGCCAAATGACGAGGAGGCGGGGTCTTCGGGGTCGTGAGTTCCGCTACGATCCGTTGCAGCCTCCGCGACCACACGCCCGTGGAAGGTGTAATTGCCCGAGAAGTCGACCTGCTCATGGGCCAGGATGATCCCCTGCACGTCCGGGTTGTCGCTTCCGGTACCCCTGAATTTCACGTCGCCCCCGGCCACGAACAGCTCCGCCTCGTTGTAGTAGGGAGTCAGCCGGGGGTTTCCGTGCGTGGTGATGTCGCCCGTCGCGACGATGGTGACTTTCCAGGGAGTCGCGGGAGTCGCCGGGCTCCCGGGAATCGCGGCCACCGCAGGCGTGTCGACCACCCAAACGGCGGGTTCGAAGTGACCCACCTCGGGCACCGCGGGCACGTCGATCACCGTCCGCGGGGGCCCATGCCCCCTTTCCACGTGAGTCACTGCGGGCACGCCGGGAACGTCGACCACCCAAACGGCGGGTTCAAAGTGACCAACCTCGGCCACCGCGGGCACCGCGGCGACCGCGTCCTGAGCGTCGTTTCCGCCATGGTTGATCGTAATATCCCCTTCGACGTAGTAGGTTCCATCGACATACGTGCCATCCGCGACCGTCCCCCAACTGGGGCTTGGGTGTTCCGTCCACGTGAGTCCGTTGAATTGCGGATTGTGCTCCGCAGTCGTCACGAAGTCGAACAGGGGCAGGCCGGTTGTACCGCTAAGGACCTGTCCCGTCGCTGTCAGGATGTAGTCCGAGAAGGGTCGAAACTGCGCGGGGTCGACCGGCGGGATCGGGACGATTGCGGTATTCGGTGTCGGGGCAGTCGGCGGGTCGCCCGTCGTGTAGCCGTCGTTGCATTCCACGGTCCCGCTCGCGGAGGCTACGCCCGAGAGACTGGGCGAGCCGTTGAAATTCATGTTGCCGTTCGAGTGGACGCTCCCGAGGTCACCGTTGATGGTCGCGTTGCTCGCCCCGTGGAGGGTCAGGTCCCCTCCCGTGAGGAGCGCAAACCCGTCGCTCGGCTCGTACGTCTCGAGGTAGACGATTGTGCGGATCGCGTAGTTGGCCCCGTTGGCGCTCCCGGTGGACTCGATCATGACCATGTAGTCGGTGTCGTGGAGGGCGTCCACCTCCGGCGTCTGGTCAGGCTCGTCCCGGTTGTCCTTGATGACGACCGAGTAGCTCCCATTTCCAGTGGAGACCGGCGTGACACTCCAGTCCGGAACTCCCCCGCTCGCCAGGACCTCGTCCCACTGTGCGACGAGGTCCTCCTGGTTGGTCGGGTCCACCAGGCCCAGGAGGTAGACGCGCGCGTCGTCGACCCCCGACTCGGCCGCGTTTCGGGCGCGGTCCGCCTCGATCTGTTCCGAGACGCGATGCGATTGGACGTTGGAGATCACAAGGTAGGACCCCGCCATCCCCATGACGACGACGACGAGGACGATGGCGATCAGCAGAATGCTGCCGCGGTCCGAGCGACGATGAGCGAGCATGAGATACCTCCTGCCAGGACGCCAGGGTAGGGAGTTCCCGAGCGCCCTCTCCCGAATCGACCCGAAGAGTATATCACAGAAATGAGTCATGAGGAGCAAATGCGTAATGGATTCCGGCTTGTGTCGCGTTCGAGCGCCGGGTCAGTCACCGTACACTACTTCAATCCAAGTCATAGGATACATTCCAACTGGCTGGATGGCCATCCATGTGGATCGACAGGAGATCTCCCTTCTTCGGAGACACCCCGCGTCCCTCACCCTTTCCATTCCCTCCCCCGTCCGTTCCTCTATAATGCCCGCCCTCGCCGCCGGGCGAATCCCGTGAACCCCCCCAGTACCTTACCGATTCCATCTCCAAAGCTCCGCGGAGGTCCCCGTGGCCGAACAACCGAAGCTGGCGAAGGCCGACAACGTCTCCGAGTGGTACCTCTCCGTCGTGCAGCGCGCGGAGCTCGCCGACTACGCCCCGGTGAAGGGGTGCATGGTCATCCGCCCGAACGGCTATGCGATCTGGGAGAACATCCAGCGCGCCTTCGACCCGCGGATCAAGGCCTCCGGCGCCCAGGCCGCCTACTTCCCGCTCTTCATCCCGCAGAGCTTCTTCGCCCGGGAGAAGGAGTTCGCGGCGGGCTTCAGCCCGGAGTGCGCGGTCGTCACCCACGGCGGAGGCGAGCAGCTCGAGGAGCCGCTCTACGTCCGTCCGACCTCCGAGACGATCATGTACCACATGTTCGCCAAGTGGGTTCAGTCGTGGCGCGACCTCCCGCTCAAGGTGAACCAGTGGTGCAACGTCGTGCGCTGGGAGCGCCGCACGTTCCCGTTCCTCCGCACCCTCGAGTTCCTCTGGCAGGAAGGGCACACGGCCCACGCCACGAAGGCGGAGTGCGAGGAGGAGGTCCTTCGCGCCGTGCGCGCGTACGAGGACTTCTTCCTGAACGACCTCGCGCTGCCGGTCCGGATCGGCCGCAAGTCGGACGGCGAAAAGTTCGCCGGCGCGGTCTACACCCTGGCGTGCGAGGCGCTCATGCCGGACGGGAAGGCGCTGCAGAGCGCGACCTCGCACATGCTCGGGCAGAACTTCTCGCGCGAGAGCGCCTTCAACATCGCCTTTCAGGACCAGGCGAAGACCACCCAGTACGCGTGGCAGACCTCGTGGGGGATGTCCACGCGGGTCGTGGGGGGGCTCATCATGGTGCACGGCGACGACCAGGGGCTCATCCTCCCGCCGCGAATCGCCCCGATCCAGGCCGTCATCGTGCCGATCTGGAAGAACCCGGAGGAGCAGGCGAAGGTGCTCGAGGCCGTCGAGCGGATCCGCCGCCGCTTCGACGAGGCGGGGGTCCGGGTCCACGCGGACCTGAGGGAGCAGTACAACCCGGGGTGGAAGTTCAACGAGTGGGAGCTGCGCGGCGTGCCGGTGCGCGTCGAGGTGGGGCCGAAGGACGTCGCGAAGGGTCAAGCCGTCCTGGCGCGCCGCGACGTGCGGGCGAAGGAGTTCCTCCCGGAGGACGGCCTCGTCGCGCGCGCGAAGGCCCTCCTGGACGAGATCCAGAAGGCGCTCTTCCAGCGGGCCCTGGACTATCGCGAGAGCCACACCTACGAGGCGAAGACGCTCGTCGAGTTCGCGGACATCGTCGAGAACCGCCGCGGCTTCATCCACGCCGCATGGTGCGGAAAGCGCGAGTGCGAGGTCCGGGTGAAGGAGGAGACGAAGGCTACGACGCGCTGCATCCCGCTCGACGACGCGGGCGGCCATGCGGCTTGCTTCGTCTGCGGCGAGCCGTCCACGTGCCGCCCGGTGTGGGCGAGGGCGTACTAGCGCTCCGCGAGATCCCAGATCCCAAATCCCAGATCCGAACGAAATCCTACAACCTGACTCTGGCCGACCTTTGCTGCGATCTGGGATTTGGGATCTGGGATCTCCGCGCGGGACAGTCCTCTCTCCAACCCGGTCCCGGAACGACTATTCGAGGTCCGGACGCGTCACCCAGAGCATCGTCACATAGCGCGGCGCGTGGACCCACGTCGCCGTGACGTCGTCGACGATCGGCGTCACGCAGAGCGGCGTCACGCCGCCGTTCACGAACCCGAAACGCACCTGGAGGTCCTGGGCCACCCCACCGGCGACCGGGATGTTGAGGCCGCGCCAGTTCGCAGGCGGCGCCGCCGCCTGGTCCCAGAGGTTCCATCCGCCCCCGTCCGTCTGAGCCCCGGGCAGCGCGCTCCAGGTCCCCTGGTTGTTCGGCTCCATCGTCGGCCATGCGAGGCTCGGCGCGGCGAACCCCGCGGCCACGCTCATCCGGAATCTCTGCGGGGCGGGGACGGGGCTCAACGGGCCCCAGCTCATCGTGCCCCACCGCTGCGGGTAGTACGTCGTCCACGAGACCGTCCCGATCCGCCCCGGGCCGAGACGCGACCCGGGGATGCGGCACGTGTAGAACGCCCCGTTCGCCGCGTACCGGTCCCTCGGCCCCGAGATCAGGTTGTTGTTGGAGACCCGGACTTCGTCGATCGTCGCGTTGGTGTAACGGCGGATCGTCTGGTTCGGGCCCACCGACCAGCCCTGGTTGTACACCGTCTGCAGCGGCATGGCCGGGTTGTTGGACGAGTTGAACGTGTACCCGCCGATCTGGAACCGCTGCGCACGGTCGAGGGAGATCAGCCGGAACGCGTTGATGCGCCGCAGGAGGCCGATGGTCTGCTCCCGAACGAGCGGGAAGGTAATCCCGACGGTCGTCAAGCCGTCGACGTTCAACTCCTGACTCACCCCAGACCACCAGCGGTGCGTGATCCGGTGCCACTCGTGCGGACCCCAGTTGAATCCGCCGGGCCCGATGTCGAATTCCGCCTGGGAGAGGGCGAGCGTCACGGCCCCGGTCCCCGGGATCCACCCCCAGTTAGCCGGGTCGTTCGGGTCCGGGGCCGGGGGCGGGTCGTTCGGCCCCGGCTCGTCAGGGCCGATCCACTGCCACGCGCCCCCCGCCGGACCGAGCACCCCCGGCGCGCGGTTGACCGGCTGCAGTGTCTCGCGATCCGGGTTCCCGTACAGGAACCGCGTGCTCACGATCCGATTCCCGAACCGTTCGAGCTTCCACCCGAGGCCCCACTGCTGCCGGTTCTGCGGCGGGCCGCCTCCCGTCGTGTAGAACTGGTTCACCACGTAGAAGATCAGCTCGTCGCTCCCTGTCTCGTTCCCGCCCAGACGGAGCGGCGTCGCCAACTTCAGCCACAGGTCGACCGAGCCCGTCAGACCCGCGTCGCCGTCCGGGAAGATCGTGTCGTTTCCCGGCACCGGGAAGGTCAGCTCCTCGTCGCTCTGCCCCTGCCTCCTCCTCCAGCAGAGCCCGCCGTCCGGGACGAGGTCGTTTCCACGCCCGACGGAGAGACCCGCGCCGGCCGACGGGGAACCGCCGGGCGTCTCGTCCTTGCTGAACTCCGGGGGGGGCAAGTACTGCGGGGGGTTCCGCTGGAAGGTGTTCGTGAAGGGGTGGTAGAACGTCGTGTTCGACGCCTGGCCGGCCGGGTCCCACTCCGTGCCAAGGCAGAACGACCCGTCCCACACGCCGACCCGGTCCACGGGCTTGGCGCCCGGCGTCGTCACCCAGTTGCAGTAGTTGGGGTTGTTCATCCAGCTCACACAGTCCGAGTCGCCCGGCTCCCCGCCCACCGACGCCTCGTTGAGCGACTCCGGGTAGGTGCGGGTCCGGTTCCCCCCGACGCGGTTCGCGATGAAGTCCGCCTGCGTCGTCAGGCGCACCGGCTGGAACACCTGAACCGTCGTGTGGAGGAGCTTGCTCGCGAGGACCGTCTCGTTCGCCCCGTTGAACTGCGAGACGCGGCCGAGGCTCTCGATCTCGAACACCCCCATCGACGAGAAGCAGAACTCCGTCGTCCCGCCCGGGAGCGGGGTCGCGCCCGACCCAGGGAAGAAGTACCCCAGGTCCGCCTTGTCGACGGCGCAGAAGTTGTTGTCGTTCGGGTTGAACTTGTCCAGGCGGCTGTTCGCGTTGCAGTTCGCGATGACCACCGACTGCTGCGCGTCGCTCAAGAAGCCCTGCGTGCGCACCCACGCCTCGAACTCGGCCCAGGTCTTGAACGCGTTCGATCCGCCCGCCGTGCGGCGAGCGATGATCGCCTGCGCAAGCGACCGCGCGCGCCCGTAGTCCACGGTCGCGACCAGGGTTTTGTCCCACTGGACGACCGGGCCTCCCCACACCAATTGCCCCGTGGCCGTGGCCCTAAGCTCGTATCCGGTGAGTCCCGAGAGCACGGCGACGAGGACCGGCTCCGGCGCGCCATTCAGGTTCACGGGCGTCCTCGGCCGCGCGGCGACCTCCATCCGGACACCGCGGCCGTTTCCCACATCGTCGAGCGGGTAGGTCGTGTTGCCCGAGAAGTTGATCGTCGGCGAGTACGGGGCGACCCCGATGTACTGCGAGTTGTCGATCCATCCCGCGACGGTGATGAAGTCCCGGAGGATGTTGAAGCGTTGGTCGGCTTCCTGCGGCGTCAGGCCCGCGATCTGGCGGATCGCGTCGTTCACCTCCGCCTCGTTCCCGAACCGCTGGCCGGCCCTGTTCGCGCGGTAGGCGAGGATCGTGTCCGCGTTCGCCGTGCCGCCGACCGGGTCCGGGACGTTGATCCCGCGGGCCAGGAGGTAGTCGCGGATCGCCTGGCCGAGGGAGGCGAGCATCCCGCCGAGCGTGCGGCGCTCGGAGGAGCCGGCGGTCATGTTCGTGAACAGGTTCAAATTGAGCTGCGACGCGCAGTCGATCACCTTGAGGCGGTAGTAGTCGGCGCCGTTCTCGTAGGTGGCGGCGAGACGCTGGCCGTTCATGCCGCAGACGGGGCGGCCGTTCGGGAGGTACCCTCCCCACGAGAGACCCGGGCCCGGGGAGATCGGGGCGGGGGCGATCGCCGGGGGGGCGGGCGGGCTGGGGCCGAAACTGGGGCGCCGGGAGAGCTCGATCGGAAACCCGCCCCTCGCAGCGTCGAAGTAGTTCCGGTTCGCGTCGGTGAGAACGCTCGTCGGTTCGTAGCAGTAGACCCACGGGTCGTTGGGCTGGTCCCACCCCTTGCGGGCGGCCCACTGCTGGAGGTGGCCGACGACCATCTCGACGCCGGAGTGCGCGACGAAGCGGGCGCGCACGTCGTCGACGTAGTTCCGGCTGACCGTGCGTTCCAAACGCGACATCGTGGCGAAGATGGTCGCCAGGATGGACAGCATGGCGAGGACGGCGAGGGAGAAGAGGATGACGACGCCCTTCTTCCTCGTGCGGGAGAACAACTGCATCGGGGCCCCTCCAGTTCCTGGAATGGTCGAGATCTGGGTCAAGAGCGAGCAAGCGCCCCGCCAGGGAGGAACGGATCGGCCGGATCGGCACGCGTTCGCACCTCTCGGCTCCTACAATAGATAGAGTGCATGCCGCGCGCCTCATATCACACAAGTGAGTCGATCCGAGGGAGGCTGGTCACGCGGGCGTGACGGGCTTCGTCCGGGGTAACATCCCGCTGTCCTGCCAACAGGATTCGCATTTTGCCAATCCGAAGCAGGGACTTGATGCGGCCCGCATTCAACCCTAGAATCCCCTCGGACCCTTCACCCTCTGGAGGCCTCATGCGCGCCCCCCTGCTCGCCCTGCTCCTCGCGCTTCCGACCTTCGCCGACGAAGAACCTCCTCAGCCCGCCCCCTTGCCGACCGAGGCCCAGATCCGCGAGGCCG
>Ga0209726_10001242_pt1 | contig 42033 bp, 64 predicted proteins | sample Subgrocontami54m_FD_187453 | JGI IMG/M metagenome (GOLD analysis project Ga0209726, IMG submission 187453) | Subsurface groundwater microbial communities from S. Glens Falls, New York, USA - GMW46 contaminated, 5.4 m (SPAdes) (version 3) | ecosystem: Environmental > Aquatic > Deep subsurface >...
TGGGTCTCGACGTTTAGTTGCTCGCTCGATGGCCGCTTCTGTGCGTACCTTCGCCCGTGGCGTCTTCATTTTAGGCAAGCCCAGTAATTCCCCAACCTTCGGGGCCACCATGCCACTAAACGGCCTTGTTCCAGGGATACGGCTGAGAAGAGCACGCAGCGCATTCGATTTAGCGCGATCGTGCGGGCTGATGCCTGTGTTCTCGTTCGGCTCACGACTGGCCGTGAGGAGATCAGCGACATGTCCACCCGCCTCTGCTGCACTGCCGACGACCGCCCCGCCGAAGGCTCCAGCGATGCGCCCCTGCTTCTCCCTCGCCCCACCTTGCGCATACAGAGCCCCCTGGATCACCTGTAACGCACCAAATGTACCTGCCGTCACTAAGTTCTCTCCAAACCTCCTTACGGCTGTTGAGGGTGAGACATCCCCGTTGAGAGCCCCCTGAATGAACTCCACTAGACTGCCCCCTGGCCGGTCGTCAGAACGTCCCTGTATAGTGGTCAAGGTATCAGCTACTACTTCCCCGGTAATCCCCATTCCAGCTAAGAATTTCGCGGTACGTTTCGCCTGATACATGGCTTCTGCCCTATCTTTGGCATATAGCGCTTTCGCCATCGGCGCGACAAACTCTTTGCGGAGCTTCGACACCATCGACAGATTGAACTTCTGCAACGACGAGAACAACGATGCGGCGGTATCGCGGTAGAACACCCCAGGGATCGTCATCGTATCGGCTCGCAGGTTCGTTCGATGCGACAACTTTTGCGCTGCACGCTCGATGTCTGCCAGGGGAGAAGTTGGGGTGAGATCGAACCGCTTTAGCATAGCTACTGCTTTACTGCTCCCATTGGCGGCCTCTCGTTGGTAGGCCAGAAAATCTCGCTTAGATGCCAACGCCGACCATGTGCGCCAGAGCGTATCCATTGGGATCGAGCCTGTCTTCGTCACAACCCCGGTAGCTAGTCTTCCGGTGTGTTTCACGGCCTTGTCAAGCAAGGTGTCCTTCGGCAGAATGCCCCAATGAATCGGGTTCTGCAATTCCAACTGACTCCTCAAATCGTCAATGAGCGCCCCCATTCCCCGCGCCTCGTCTTTTCCTACCCTCGTGAACGCTTTTCCGAGCGTTGCGAGGGAATGCCGCATACGGGTATCCCCGAAGAAGTGCATACCCGCCTGAGAGGTCTGCTTGACCGCAGTATTGATCCCTAACAGCGTCGCGGTGGTCAGGTTTTTACCCAACTGCACAACCTTCTTGGTCGTCGTTCCCAGTGGATCGATCACCGCCCGATTGCGTAGATGATTCCATGCCGATTGCGCTACGCCAACGTCAGACCGACCTGACGCCCGCGCCCGTCCCAGCGCCTGCTCGATCTTCGCGTCACGAGGGCCAAGGTTCAACAAATATCCCAACTCGGTGGCGCTCGCCTCGTTATAGCGCGGGATCGCCTTGTTTGGACGCATCCGAAACTCTTCGGGATACGTAAAGTTTGGGCTGCGGGCGTGTAGATGCGTGGCCTGTGGCTGTCCCAACTGAAGCAACTCGCGTGCGCCTTGGCCGACAGACTGAGGAATGCTTTCCCCTTTAGCCTCGGCAAGGATCGCCGTCGCAATATCTTGCGCCGTGGCTCGTGGCATCTTTGGATAATCGCGCAGGATTAACTTTGCCCCCTCATCGGCTGAATACTTCACGATCAGCGTAGGATCAGGATAATGTGGGTAATAGTTTTTCAACCCCTGATAAGGCACCCACTGATTCTCTCGAATCGTCGCGCCCGTCTTGGTGTCATAGACCGCATCGCGGAGGATTTGTGCGCCCTCTTTAGTGTAGATGGCGCTGTCTTGCGCCAGCTCAGGAATGAGTACGTCCGCAGCCTCAGCCACCCTCGCGTTCATAGGACGCTCTTTCCCTTCCATGACGCGCATCAGGTTCACATTTTCAGCCTCGTTAAGGACGGCTTCTTTCCCGCGATTTGAGAGGAGGAGCGTCTTGCCGACAGCGTTATTCTTCTTCCCTTCGATCTGCATGGTGGTCAGGATCGAGTTATTGACCAAATCGCCAATGGGCTTCTTGGTAGCCGGATCGACTCCTAGGGCGCGATTGAAGATAGTCCAGTCGGTCAACCAGCCATGTGCTTTTGCGCCAGGCTTCTCTTCGCCGGTGAGAAAGCGTCGTGTCCAGTCTTTGACGGACTTGGGAATAGGCAGTCCCATGCCAAGTTCGACGATGCCCTCCTCTGACGCTGTGGGCAAGGATAACTTGGGTGGTTGGTTTGGTGTGCCGGTCACTCGTGGCAATGGTTGTGTTGCCCTCGCCCGAATTGGCTCACCGGCCAGTTTCTCAATAGCCGTCACCTCTTCAGCAGTCAGTTCTGTCCCGCCCTGATAGAGTTTATGCAGGCCGCGTGTTGTGTCTTTGCCTATAGCGTCGCTTGTAGCCTGAACGGTTCCTTCGATAGCCTTCGTAATGTCTGATAATGTCGGATTCGGTGTGCCCATATAGACTTGCAGTGCCTCTTGCATATCTGGCGTTAATGGTTGTCCTGTTTTGATGTTGGCATACGACTGGTACACTTTGTTCATTAACACCGGGAAGCTGCCAGACTTGCCGTATGGAGACTGAGATGATCTCGCCTCCATTTCCACATCCATCGCCTTTTCAAATTCCCTTCTGAGTGCCGCATGTATCGGACGCTTAGCGGCCTTTCGTGTTTCAATCTCGCGCATAATCTCATCAAGGGACCGCGTAGCCGCACTAGCCTGCTTCGCCTTTCTCGGAACCGGTAGTCCCATGCCAAGCTCAGTGGTGCTTGCTGCGGTAGGCTCTTGAATGCTCCCCGGTCTCACCGTTTGCATGGTCGGCTGGGATTCTGAGACGCGCCCACCTAACGGCAGTTCCGGTGATGGAGGTTCAGGCTTTCGGAACCCACCAAGCAACTCCTCGTGCGGGACTTGCGCTGTCTTTGCTTGTAGCGGTGTAGGCGGCATCTCAGCTTGCGTCTTGTATAGCTTTGGTTGTGTGCCGACAGGAGGTGTTACGGGGGGCACCCCTGCGTCTTCCGCTGCCAGTCTTGCTATGTACGCCTCTTCTTCTGCCGCAAGTGCTGCACGCGACGCTGCCCCTGCTGCCTCATCAGCAGCCTCACGTTCTACTTGACGCGCCGAAGCGTCTTTGATCATCGTGTAAAGCTTGTTCCCTTTGTCTTTTTTAATGGCTTCTGCAATCGCTTTTGGCCCAACATTCTTTAGCCCTTGCAACTCTTGTAATTCAGGATAGAGTGGTGCAAACTGATCGACAAACCCTTCGGCATCTCCAATAGCTCTCTTCTGTCCACCCATCTCTGTTTCAACCGACCCATACTGCCTGCCGTATGGCTGTCCTGATGCGCGGGTAGATCGGTTGGCGTCGGATTGAATAGCGGTTAGCCGAGTAGCTACGGTTGGGTCAACAGCCTCTATAGGAGCCACTACTTTCGTTCTACCCTTCGGCTTCACCAACGGCACACCAAGCGTTTCTTCAAGGGCTGTGACGGGAGATGGTGGCAGAGGAGTCTCTAGGGGAACCGTTTGTCTATCTCCCATCGTTGCTATAAGAGCACGTGCGTCTCTATCCTGCAAATCGCTAACTGGTGGAGCGTTCTCTCTAGAAAGCCTGTTCCACGGTGCAGCTTGTTTCGGTGCTTTACCCTTGCCCTTCCCCGTCTTTACTGGTGGAGTGTACAGGGGCACCATCTCGCGTGGAGGATTATCCCCAAACTCGCTTGCTAAGCGTTCACTTGTGGTCAAGGGCAGATCAGGGCCAACGCTGCCAGGGTATTTCTTTTGCATTGCAGCCGTTCGTGCTGCGGCTTCAGCCGCCTCCGATGGTCTGCCAACACCTACCGACTGAAGAGCTTTTGATAACAATCCTGGGCCAGTTCGAGCAAAGGCCATTGGGAGGGTTGTGGCAAGCTCAAGATAATTGCTCACCTCTCGTGACTTCTCAGGCGACACTCCGCCAAGCCGTTCTGCGCCAGTTTGGATGGCTGCTCCAATGGGAGCCAACCCTGCTTCAAGCGCTGCCACGTGAGGAATGAGGCGGACGAGGTTCAAACCCTTTTCGAGGATATTGCTACCTGGAATGCCTGCGCTAATAGGTGGCATCGGTGTGTCGCGTGTGGGTATCCTTGCGGCAGCACCGCCGACTCTTTTCAGGATATTGCCTATATTGCTACCCTGTTCCCTCCATCGCTCACCTGTCAACTCAGCGATGCGCCCAAGATAGGAGGGCCCGCGTTGAGTAAAGGAGGGTCGAGGCGTTCCAACTGATTGCTCGAACGGCACAAATCCTTCAGGCGGGGCTTCTGTGCCAGGGAGGTCAACAAATCCTTGAGGTGGAGGTTCAGCCCCAGGAGGATACTCTCGGAGATGAGCCTCAAGACCAGGATCGGCTAGAGCTTGTTGCCTATTGGTCGGCATACGGCACCCAACCACGTCCATCAGCGCGGTTGATAATTTTCTCCCCTGTCTTCGGGTGTATCATGATGCGGCCTACTGGCGCTGGTTGAGACGGGGCCGCTGTAGCTCCCCCCTGTCCACCCCCAAACGCCTGCTGATAGGCTTGCCTACGGAAGCTAACGTCAGCCTCTTTCAGTGCTTTGTTCATATGTTCCTTAGCACGTTCCTGCCGCGATAGCGCGGGCTTGCTGCCTAACCCAAGGATTGATACCAAGGGGATAGCTGGCGATAATAAACCCTTAACCGCAGGCTGGTCTGCATACGCCTCTCCGCTGGCATACTCTCGCGCTAATGCAGCAATGGCCCGCCCCGTATCGGTTAGTTTCTCGCCTCCTACGTTCTCTGTGGCAGTCTTTGCAACACCTCTACTGGTGACTTCTCCAGTTTGCTTGCTGACTATATCTTCAGAAGGATTACGGGTGAAGAAGCCCTGATTGGCTGTCTCTTCTGGCTTTATGTCGATCTTCTCTTGTTTGGTTCTTGGAGTTACTAGACCTAACCGACGAGTACCCTCCCTACCTTCTTGATACTCAACCTCATACCATTCTTTCGTGTGTGGGTCTTGTTCATATGTTGTCTGATACTTCGATGGAGACTCAGTTGGGGTCTTAAACTTCCACCCAAGCCCTTCTTTTCCATGCGTGGCTTCTCGATCTGTCATTAACCCAAATCGAGGATCAGCCATCGTCTCAAATGCCCGTCGTGTATTGGCATCTGCTTCTGTTGGGAGCTGCCCGATGTTGCGGAACGCTCCCAGGGTTGGCTCAATCGCCTCCTTCGGAAGCAAACCGCTCAATTGCGCAACCTGCTCTGGTGTGATTTGAGGAACCTGCGCAGGTATCTCACGGCCAGAGATGTTCATCCCGACACGTCCGGCTTCCGGTGTTTGTGGCGTCTCATCTACACTCAATCTAGCAGGAGTCCCGCGTAATGGCTTAAGCACCCCTTCGAGTTGCTTCTGCCGTGCCTGCTCAGCCCTCGCTGCCATCCTCGATTGAAAGAGAAGCTGGTTATACGGATCGGCACGGTTTTGATTCCGCATCGCCAAGCCTGCCATATTCGCGCCAAGTCTGCCACCCCAGGATTTAGGGGAAATGGCGTGCGCAGCTAACCCGGCAAGTTGGGCGAATTGATTCACGCCAGAAGTGCCAGGGGCCTGCTCATACCCAGACATCTGCTCAAGATCATCCAACTGATCTTCTGGAACGCCTGGCACGACTGACCCCGATCCAAACAGGTTCACCCCACGCCTTCTTCTCGGTCCTTGATAGAACAGGGGATAGCCTGGCGCGGCCTGTTGGGTATATTCATAATCATACGGCATCGTGTCCTCCTTGCTATCTCGCAAGCATTCTCTTACATTAAACCCCCTATAAGCCCTACCGCTCCACCTATAGCCGCACCCATTGGGCCGCCGACCGCGGGTATCTTAGCGCCAGCCATCGCGCCCATTGCCGCACCACCCAAGGCCCCGGATATAGCTCTAGAAGCCCCCGAACTCCCAGCGGAATCCGTGGTAGTTTTCGTAGCGCCCTGCATTGCCGCAATCGCCACACGCTCATAGTCTAGGACGGTAAAGGGCCATAAGCGATTCTTCGCCAACATTTCAGTGTTGTGGCTATCCACGTCCATCTTGGCGGAGAAATAGAGCTTCATGATCTCACTATAGACAGCCACAACGCTCTTGTTCCATTCCAGATGTGCCTGCCAGCGTTGCGCCGCAATGGGCAAGAGGGCATATTGAAGCCCTGCGCTATACTTCGCCACCGCTTTTAGCCGTGTCTCTTCGAGCAGCGCCTTGCCGATGACGAAGGTGCTGCTCATCACGGCGTTGATGTCACGCATCCCCACTTCGTATCGCGGAATGGTGTCGGATTCAAGCTCGTCGGAGAGGAACGCGGCCTCCGCACTAACCAGATTATGTGTGACCGGACCTTCCATGAGATCGCCATAGATCTGCGTGTACAGATCCTCGACATCCAACCCTGCCATAAACTTGCCGTACATATCGTACAGGCTGGGGAAGCTGGCGAGGGTGTAACCAACCCCGAAGAATCCATCGTCTGAAGCAATCGTCGCGACACCAGAGTAGGGGGAATTGTCGATAGCTGCTGTGCGCCGAACTACGATTTCGTTGAGGAAGTCTTTATGCTTATCCTCAATGTATCCGGCATAACGAACTGTAGTTTTTACGTCACCGCTGCCGCCACCACTCATGACCCTCCCTCCACCCGCAGCGCGTACTTTTGACGCTGAGGAACGAACCCATGCTGCTCCAGAATCTCCCTCGCCCTCGGCACCCGCGAATCCGCCGTGAGTTTCGCGCATCCTGCCTGTTTTGCAAATTGTGTGTAGAGGGAGATAAGCTCCGTCATGCTCGTCACTGTCGTTCCCTGAAACGCATAAAACCCTTCGATATACAGCTCTCGTTCCCCTTGTCGCGGATCGTCGATAATCCTCGTGATCGAGACGTTGAGGAGGACTCTATCGGGGTTCAACAACACCCAGCACTGGTAGCGTCCGGATAACAGTTGATGAAGAAGGTGGACGTAATACGTTCCCATACACTCGTTGGGAATCTCTCCAATCTGGGAAATGCCAAACTTGATATGCTCCCACACTAACGGAATCTGCGTCGGCAAAACTTTAATGTGCATGGACCACTCCATTGACTTTTAAGGAATCAAGATGAAATACTCCTGCGGTTGTGGCCTTAATAAGAAACCGAAACTCAGTCCCCATGCAGGCGATAAATACCTGTCCTCGGCGGTCTATGGTGCGCCATGAGGTTGTGAGAAAAGCCGATGATTTATAGTGTCGGTAGTCGATGGCCGCCTGAAGGACGAGGGAGGTATCAACCCCAACCTCAAGGCTTTGGATGCTCTTCATCTTGCGTGTCCCAAAATCATAAATATCGGTCGTATTCGCAAAGTTCGGGATCGTCATAGTCCCTGATGCCACCACATACACAGTTCCGCTTTGTATCCCTATCCCTGTGACGGTGGCTGGTCCCTTCCCGAAGCTCCCCGTATCGACGTTGTAGAGATACCCGGTTGTGCCGTCCCCGATGTATAGCAGGCGCGTCTCAGGGTTGAACGCCATCGCCACGGTCCCAAGACCAGCCAACCATTCTCGATAATCCAACAGTTCTGGGCCTGCACCTTTAATAGCGTAGAGCCGCCCCTTACTATCGACATAGTAATGCGCGTCCACAGTGTCAATGACGGCTGTTTTATTCTTTAGGCCCACGTTCGACAGTACGGTGTAGCCGAATGCGACATCCCTAGGGATCAGCGTCGCCACGCCGTTCTTCGCGTAGACGATGATATTGGGGCCACGCCGAAGGATTGCATAGATCGCCCCCTTGAACGGGAGCGGCATCTTCCCGGCAACATTGCTTCTATCTTGCGTGAAGTTCAGCGCACCGATCTTCGACCATCGGAGCCAGTTACTTCCAGCGGTCTCCCCAAGTGCGGGTGATTGCAGGATAATGCCACCAAAGCGCAACTCTGCGTTGGCAGACAGCAGCGTGGATGTTGCGGGGATGACGACGCCGGAGACATACGTACCGAGCAGAAGGGCGTTTGCCGCCATGACAGTGTTTGTCGTAAAGTCATGCAGCAACCCCCCAGAAATCAGTTGTGCGTCTGCGTCCAGAACAACAAACTCGTCACCGAGGAGCCATTGGTCTAGCTCCGGTCTCCGGGGTCCGGCTGGAAAGAGGCTCAGCACTGCGACCAGTGCCGGACTAGCAGACATCGGATCGGCAAGGATCGTAATGTCGTACCACGCCGCAATCTTTGGCTGTGGCAGGACAAGAGGGCGCGGCACCGGAATATCCGGCCTGTAATCTCTCGATCTAAAAGGAGGAAACATGAGCTATGCGCTCCTGTTCTTACTGATACTCAGCAAACACCATGTAGGCGCGCCACGTTGCCGATGCAGGCGCAACTGGAAACTTCATCGCAATGATCCCGCCCTGCGGAACCACAATGCGGTCTTCCCCAGACTTCCACTGCCACCCGTTTAGAATGTTCCAGCCGTCATCGAGCAACACTTCGCCATCAGTGCCCTCTGCGGTGGCAGTGTACCCGGTTGCGGCCGCGCCGCCCACTGCTAAGGCGATCGGATCACTGGGATTGTACCGCCGTGGCGTGAATGACGTGACGGTGGCAGCAGCGGTCTTCCGAAGGATTTGCACCTGTTCCATCGTCGAGGTCTCGCTGAGCCCCTGTGAAATGCCAGCGCGAATCAGTTCAAGGGCAGCAGCCCCTGCCTTGACCTGGAGGATGGTAATGGCGGTCGAGATAACAACTCCAGCATCTCCGTTCTTAACAACGTAGATATAAGGCATATTCCCTCCTCTTTAGATGCGAACTTCAGGGGCGACCACCGTGAAAATGCCGCCATCAAATTGTGTCTTTTCTCCTCCGTTATCGATGTAGCCAACAATCGGATCAACTACAGGGGCCGCCACGGTATCGTCGATAATGATAAAGCCTGGACACGGCCCTAGCGTCCCACCAGCCGCTGTCCATGAGGAATTTCCCCATACCGCCCGGCCACGATCCAGCGTGTCATCCTGGGTGACGGAGATGCCTGAGAGCGTATTGCCGCCAGTGACATACCCATTTCCGTTAGCCAACTCTGAGGCCGATACATCAGCCCAAACCTTATGGGTATCTTTATTGAATACAAACCCAGAGGCCATCGCGCGAATCTTGAATACATCCGTCGCAAAATCCATGACCTTTAACAAGATCAGGTATCTAAACTTATTACTGAGTTCTGTTGCCATACAGTCTCCTTTCTACGCTGGCATCGGCCAGACAGGTGATGTGCCGCAACGATGTGCTGTGCTAATTGTTCCATGTAGACCTTGAGGAACGACAAGCATTGCTTCTTGTGCATAGCCTCCATATAAGGAAACTAGTGGGGTTACGGGTTGCAAGGTATGAGCGTCCAAGACCCGCACGTGATCGTTGGAGCCTACAAGTAGAAAATTATCATCAATAAGGGTGATAAGTTGATAGGGCTGGCCGGTTCCATTTGGGTAAGTTTGTTCTTGTAGAAGGGCTAGGGTGATCTGATCGTATCGGCGCAAACCCCACGGCGAGAAGTAGTTCCCAATCAAGTGTATTATAGTATCCTTGTGAAAAATGACCTGACCTCCAGTAAAACCAACGGCAGCAGGAGAGTCGGCAATGCTCGCAAGAGTGTACGGATCATATCGTGTAACGACGTTTCCCCCTGTGCCATTATAATCAGGACGGTAGACCCCATTCGCGTTCACAATGATTGAGGCGCTTCCACCCCCGTAGTGGACGGCTTGTTTAGCAAATGTAGTGGGGTGTAGCCGACGTATACTACCGCCAGGGCTGCTTTGATTCGTCATACACACATACACCGACCCGTTAGCATACACCATATTACCGTTATCACTTATGGGTATGGCAGTCTCGCTATCCCACGCCGCGATCGGAGAATCGCACACGTCATCTGGGATAACTGACCAGACTGTACCCCAAAACCCTCCCGTAATTGGGCGTTCTGCAAGATTCCACGGAGGGGAATCAGAAGATGCATATTTATAGGTGTAACGATGCCCGTCCGTCCCGTCAATAACGGTACCATGATAAAAACGCCCCTGGCGAGCCAACTCAAGCGATAATTTTATAACCTGTCCTGACTTCGCATGAGCCAGATGGGAGCCTAATTCGGGAAACCAATAGACCGCATCTCGATTCGAGATCGTTTCCATGTCATATGCGTTAAAGGGCGCGTAATGCCCAATCGTATCAAATGGCGGTACGCCCCTGACGCGCCGAATCTGTGCGGTAGGTCCATCTCCAACCAACGTGAGGATACTATCCCCTTGATACTCACATAGGCCATACCCTGCTTCACCACCCCCAAGCAGTGTAAGCGTCGTGCCATCAAAGGTGTAGGCGCTTAAAGTAGGATAGGGACCCCCTCCATATACAAGGTCGTAAATTTTGACATCGGTTACTGTAGACGTTCCCTTCGGCCAATACCCGCACGGTTCATGGTCAATATCGCTGGCACGGTTAGCTGTCCATCGTGGGTTATTGACATAGCCGCACTTTTCAGGTTGTGGCACGAAGTCCCAAGGGCCTGCACCTTTATTGTCCGTGATCCAGGTCACGCCAAGCTCCCAGCCGTCAACCCCCCCACAATGATCTGCCCGCCGAAGCTGCACAAGGCTTCCCCTATTGGTAAGTCGGCCCGAAGAGCATAGACCTTATCACCAGGGCGACGTTCAACCGTAACAACGCCATTGGTTAACAGAAGTTGATCGTAGAATTCGACCAGGCTCCAAGGATTGCCCGCCGACACGGTGAGTTTCTCAACCAGGGCGCTATTGACCCATTCGTAGATCTTTGTTCTCCCGCAGATCACGATCAGGTTTGGAAGGAGGAACAATTGTGGGTAGGGATGCCCATCTGTAATGGCCGTAGTAGCAAGCGCAGTAATCGCAGTGATCCCTTGCAAGCTGCCATGATAGCCAATGGCACCGTCGCACTGAATAAGGAATCCTGAGTTACGAGGTTGCTCAGCCACCGGGCGAAGCCCACGCTGTAACTCCTCACTTGAAATGCTAAAAGAGAACGATCCATCCCTTTTAACGTCTATCACTACAACTCCCCGTAAGGTTTCAAGGGATCACGTTCCACGCCAAGCTGTGGAAGGTGTCGGTCTGGACGCTTCACTGTGGTCATGTCGAGTCCGGCTTGCACCTTGATTCGCTCATGAATAATCGGTACTGCATCCCGTAAGATGTCCTTGTAATCCGCCGTAGGACGCGATCCGTCCAACTGCTCAATCACTGATTGCACGATAGGCTTGTACGCGGCAAAGGTTGGATTCGCCTTGTAGAAGTCACGGTTCATATCCAGCAAGGCGGCATGATGAGTCATGAGATTGCCGATAAGCTCGGGAAGACCTAAGTATACTTTCTCCGTCCATATCGGGAGAAGGTTCTCAAATCGTTTCGTCAGTTCTGCGATAATCTCTTGAACGATTTCTGCGCGTTCTTCCGGTGTCAGGCTCACTTCGCGTCCTTCTTCGGTGACTCAGACTTTGGCGTCAACGCCACGATCTGCTGCTGCGCCGCCTCCAGCGCCTTGCCACACTGCAACGCTTGAATCTCCTTCAACCCGATCAGCTTCAACAAGTCCTCATTCGTGAGCTGTGGGGCCTGCTGTGCCCATGCCATCATCGGAGTAAACACGCTTACCGCGATCATTCCTGCAAGTATTCGTCTCATCATCTCTCCTTAGCTTGTTGGCGCAGTCGGCACGTGGTAGTAAATGTCCACGCGGATCTCTCCTAACGCATCGGTTGTAGGCGCGTCAAACGTAAACGTAATGGTCTGCGCGGCCACGCTGTTGTAGTTGACTGGTGTATTCTTGTTACCAACGTCTGTAGTCCCTGTCGCGGTACTAATCGACGCGCCCTTCTGGAAGGCGGTCCCGCTGGTAGTCGCGGTAACAGTCATGGTCGCCGTCCCGCCAGGGATCGTCTTAACTCTGACCGGCACAGCGTACACCACGGCATCGGCAGGAATCTGAATCGTGGTGGCTTTGGTCGTTAGCCCTGATCCGACAGCGACGAGTTGGGTGGCGCGGCCCATAACATACTTCTGCCCGTTCGCGCCGGATTGCGTGAGATCGCCAGCGCGGAGGTCGAGGAGGGAGGCCGGACTCGTCGTCCCGATGCCGACGTTGCCGATGGTGTTTATTGTCAATCTCGCCGCACTTCCTGTGACATCGGCGATGTAGAAGGATTGATCGGGAACACTGTGCCCGTTCGTTGCGCCTGCCACCGACATTATCCAATTACGAACGGCACCGCTATTTTTTGATAAGTAGAGCTCTGCTCTATCCGTGCCGGTTGTTTCTGATTTAATGCCCTTATTGTCAGTAGCGCGAACATGCAATTTGTAATCCGACCCCGTCGTCCCGATGCCGACGTTGTTATTCGCCAAATCCAGCACCAGCAAGCTCCCACTCGCCCCCGCGCTTTCCCGCAACTGCGCAAGGTTCGCATCGACGGCGATGGTCAGGGATTTGGCGCTGGCGGTGGTGTCGGTGAAGACCAGACCAGGCGCGGTATTGGTGATGATGGGGTTGACGGTGAACGTCTGAAGCTCGGTCCAGGTGTTGGAGAGCGACGTGAGCGTACTCGATGGGGCATACAACCATCCGGCCTGTGCAGGGGCAGCGAAGAGCAGGAGGCTCAGAAGAACGGCAAGCGCACGCCTTACCATGTCTGCGTCCCTTCTGTTACCAGGAGGGTCTTCGTACCGGACCCTGCATGAATACAGTTGACGGCGGCTGTGGGATACTTCTTATCGACCAGCAACGCGCCCCCGTTCGCGTACAGACGCACACCCTCACTGGCTACCGCTGCGGCCCCAAACTTGCAATCAATGTTCGTGTCGCTGATGTTTTCGAGGATCAGCAAGGTCCGTGTGGACTTCGCAACCACTGTGGCGGTTGAGGTCGCAGCCACCGCTACGGCCGTATGGGTCACGGTCGGCACAGCTTCATAGTCCGGTGGAATCCAGGCAAAGGCCGATCCTGCCATCAGCCCGATGCTAAGGCCCAACATTCCCGTAATGATCTTTCGCATACCAATCCTCCTCCTACCCTGTTGTGATATTGGAACTCTGTGGCGCAAGTAACGCCGAATCTATCTTCGATGGAGAGATCAACCGTTTCGCATTGTTCCTCATTAAGATTGCCTTACTATCTACAGCCTCTTTCATCACCAACGCATCGGTCTTGCCGAAGTGCGACATCATCCTCACCGCGAAGTTTGCCTTGATCGCATAGTCATACTCCGGCGGGACAACAATCGTATCGGTTGCCAGCGTGAGCGCCACATGCGCCGTTAAGACCTTCAGTGTCAGCGTATAGGCTTGATCGGGCGTAGGATACAAGTAGATCGAGGCGAGTCCTGACAGGTAGGTAGGGTCGTAGAACAATTCATCAGGCCGCCCTTGTGTGGTTTTGGTCTCAATCTCCTGATAGCGAAAGATCGAGGTGTCAACCCTGCATTCCGAGTCCCGGCTGTCTCCTGTAATCATAGCGTCTCGTATGTCCACAGGACGTTGGACATTGAAGTCGCCACTCGCTCCAATGGTGTAAATCGGGTCTGCAACCGTCAAGACCTTCGTGTGCGTCGTCAAGGCATGGATCAGTAGCCCCTCAGCGGCCCAATGCTGAAGCATGTCGCTGAGTTCCGTAATTCCCATCGTCGTCCAGTCGGTCTCAATTGCGCCCTGGGGATCAATGACGCCGATCTTGGTCAAGGCTCCCCGAATCACATCACTAACCAGCATCGGCACTCCTCATGGGGTCATCGCGCCCCCCTGGTAATCTCAGCAAATACTGATGGAGGTTGCCCTTGTAGGCTTTCCGCCCAATATGCGAAAAGGTAATATCGGGATCGATCCACAAGCGGCCCCCGATGTCCCGCCATCGCTGGCAGAATGCATAATCCTCAGTGGTATACCGTTGCCGTTCGGGGTCAATCCCCATGTGAAAAAAGTCCCATGCCGCCCGGAGAGTCTGATCCCCCATTGTCTCCACGACGCTATCAGCGTATCGAAGCTCCGGGTGGGCGGCTATGAGACGCTCAAAGACACCACGCTGAATCCGCATAAATCCTGTCGGCACAAAGTCAGCCTCAATCAGTCCATCGCGCCCAAGAGGTACACCGTCTCTGGTCTGCATCACCATTGGCCAGCCCCCACTATCGCGTTTCAAGGGATAGACACCAACAACAATCTCTTCTTGGCGATTGAGCAACCGCAACACGGCCTCGGCGTCAAATCCCACATCGGCATCGATGAACAAGAGATCGGTTGCCTCTGGCTCCCGGAGAAACATCGCTACCAGGGTATTCCTGGCCACTGGCAGCACAGGACAATCTGCAATGACAAACAGATCGCTCTCGATTTTCGCTTCGAAGAGCAGGCGTTGTGCCATCATCAAGCTCAAGACACACTCTGAGCGAATCGAGCCGTCAATCGTTGGGATTGCGAATACAACCTTCATAAAATCCTTGTGGAGTGAGGGGCAAGGCTATCCCTGCCCCTCCTCCATTACAGTGTTTTTACGCCGACGCCATCATCCCCAGGTTAATTGCCATAGTGCGCAACGCATTGGCAAGCGTCTGTGTCGTGGCGGCATCTGTTCCCGCCGCAGTGATTGCGGCCTGTACGACTGGTGTTGCACCATACATGCCGATCTTGTCGGTGGCTGACTGGCCCAACGTCGCGCCATCTGCGCGTCCATCACTTAACTGTTTGACTGCCATATGTCATACTCCTTTCTTGTCAGAGATTATCCGCGCATCCTGTCCGCCCAGTGCGGATACCGCACCTTCCAGCCGAAGAGTACGTCAATACGAAGCGGGAACTGATCGTTGATGATGTCTCCAGCACGCCAAACGCGCATCGGGATACCTTCCGCGGTTTCCTGCGCGAACCATCCCGCGCCCACAGGCGTCTCCAGGTTGGCGAAGACAACCGTGCAAAAATCTTTATGGTAGGCCAAGGGCTGTGTGAGAACTGCCGACGCATCGCCTGAACCACCAGTCGCCTCGAACACGACCGCCTTACCGGAGCCTGCGCTCACAATCTCTACGTTCTGACGGGCGCCAGAGGTATAGGGAGTTGGGCTGACCGAAACGGTAAGCGCCCCACCGGACGCTGTGCCATCGGCAGTCGCTACAAACTGCTGGAGACGAGGGAAACGCTGTTTAGTTTCGAGATTTACGGCCCACACTCCGGCCACGGTGAATACGTCACCGCGCTTGACGGTAGACGTAGAATCGAGGGCAGTAATAGCGATGGTGGCTGTGCCGCTCGTGATGCCGGTGGAGGTATTTACAACCGGGGTGGTGTCGTCGCGGTTGCCGTTGGTGTGACTAGGAACCATCTCCGATTCCCACCACTTCATGTTCGCAGCCTGACCGATGTAGCCTTCCGCAAACGCCCGGTCAAGCTCGCTCGCCTTATGGAAGTAGAGGCCGACAGAGTTCACCAGCGGAAACATCGTGGCCGCATTCATAATGACGTGGCGATCACCCATGGGGGCCAACCCTTCACTAATGCGAGCATTGGCCCGCAACACGTCGAGCATGGCATCAGGCTCAGCGTCCGGGTCTCCGGTTACGTTGTAGATGTCTTTGTAAACATCAGTAAGTATGGTTGATTCAACCTTAGCCACAAGCCTATCCATAGCAGGCTCGATCACCTGCTTGGTCAGATCATCGATATTCATCGTCAATTCATAAGCACTGACGTTAATATCGACTCCTTTTTGCGTCGCCACCGTCAGGGTCTGGTAGGTCTCAGTGACGTCTTGAATAGCCATCACTGCGCCATCGCGCACAGTGAACTGCGCGGGTTCCTTGAGGCGCAACGATCCACCATTCTTTTGACCGGCTTTCTTAAACTCCTCGTCGTATTCCCGGTTGACCGTCTTAATAAACTTCAGCTTATTGTGAAAGGACGCAAGCGCCTTTCGCGCAAACAATGTAGGATTATTAAAGGCATTCGCCATACCTGACTCCTTCCGTTAGACGAGTGGCTTGGTTTTCAATCGCTCCAAGTGTTGCTGGCGATTCCATGCCATCCACTCATCAGTGGTCATTTTGTCCGGGTCTTTGACAGATCCTGCCGCTCCCGTCACAGGGGTAATCGGTGCAGGAGCAGTCGAGACCGTTTTTGTCTGTTGTGTACCGATCTTCTGTTCGAGGGCGATTATTGCCCTTGCTTTCGCCACAGGCGACATTCGATTCATTGCGTCTGCTTCTTGTGGACGCAAGCCCAGGTAGTAACCGATCTCAGCGCCATGAGGGCTCTGCATGAGCATTGCCTGCGTATCTTGAGCAAATATCGGCGCAGACACTACATCGTCAAAATCCTCATATTTAGCACGAGCTGCGGTGATCTGCGGTTCAAACTGAGCGACTATAGCGGCCTCAGCCGCCTGTTGCTGTTGTTGTCGGGCGGCCAAGGCAGACTCTTGTTGAGATTGCCTGACCGAAAAAGTGGTCAATGCCTTGATGTAGGAGCCGTAGTCGGCGTAGTCGGCTTCCTGGGGCTCAACATCAGGAGTCTTTGCAGCGTGGTCTTCTCGCGTCTGGTCTATCGTAACGGATTTCAGGCGCTCGATTTCTCGTTGTGCCTGTCGTAGCTGATAGCCAATGCGGTTGATGGTTTTTCTGTCCTCTGTAGGCAGATCAGGAATTGAAGCAATGACAGGAGCGGCTGATAGCGCCTCCCCTGTGGCCTCCTCCGACGCTACCTCCGTCGAGGGTGTCTGTATTGAGGGCTCTGGAATCGTTGATTCCGGTTCTTCTGGCATCTTAACCTCCTGGCTCTCCCGGCATCATGCCGGGTGCCGATGTTGGCGCACCATCTGTTGGTGCGGTGGGTGGCAGCGCAGTTTGCGCCGATTTGAGGGCGGTATAAATCTCTTCCGCACCCGGTAGATCGCTGAATTTGAACACGTATGGCAAGATTAGAGGTGCCATTGGGCCTGCATACTGAAGCGCCTGTAGCATTCCCTCCATAGCTTCCTCGCGTCGGCTCTGGTAGGTCCGCATCGTGGCTTCTACGTCATACTTACCGACCGACATATCGTTGACGAGGGTCGTCATGCCGGTCTCAGGATCAAATACGGGCTGATTGAGGCCAACAAACTGCGCCTGCCCGTCCTCGCCGCGGATTCTGACTACACGAGCGGTATCCATGATGCGGCTATTGACATCCATGAGGATACGGCCCGTAAGAATGATGGCTTGACGCAGATGTTCACCGAAATGCGCAGTGCCGATGTCAGATTTCGACTGTCTGGCGCGAATAGCGGTGCCGCTCCGCTCATTGCTGCGGTCGCCAAGGCCGGGCTCAAAGATGCCGATTACGTCCTTGATGTCATCGTCGGCCACTCTTAGCATTAACATTGCCGCATTCGGCACTTCTGGGGCCGGAACGCGCCCTGGACGCCCAAGCCCTGTGTGATTGTGGAGTAGAAATGTCCGGTTGGTGATATTCAACGAGTTCCACATCGGCTCGTGCCCCGCAATTTCCTCAGGCGTGACCATAAAAGGGGCCTTGGGAGCAAGCGCGATGCTCTCCGTCATCGCCGTTTTCCAGAAATTAGACATCATTTGGGGATCGATGGCGTCTTTCGTGAGCGCCATCTTATACGTGCGCCCCTCATGTACGATGGTATCGCCACACACCTCGACAATCGGGATCTCCTCGCCGGGCCAGTCGCGGATCTCAAGGATTTCAGCCCCCGTCAGGATTGCCCATTTTGTCTGATGCTTAATATCTTCGCGGGTCTGGGTCACATGAAGGCCCTGCTCTTCTATCGTGGCCTTAGTAATCCCCTTGTCGAGCGGAATAACCATCGTCGCGTTCGTCACAGGGTCATGTACTTGTGCGAGCGTGACCGATGACGGCTCTTTCCAAAAATATTCGCATACCACGAGGCGATTTCCGTCTTTCCAGTGGATCATGTCTTGATCGCCCAACTGCATCTCATTGAAGTCTGAGACGGCGGCCTTCGGATATTTGAGCTTGAATTCCTCTATAGGCATCGACGTGCGGACAAAACCATACTGCCGCTCCGGGTCCAAATAGGCCGAAAGCGGATTATCGACCGGCGCTATATAGGCTTCCTGCTCGAACGTACCAGGGATGAATTTCGTCAGCACACGCCAATAACCAACCCCTCCAGCGACTGCGTGGGTGACAGCTTGGGCGTAAATAGCCTCCGCCCCCGATTGATACTCCTGGTTGCGAATAATGTCTTCGTGGACGCGGGCCATGAGGGGATCGCTCTGGTCATCGACCGGCTTCACCCCAATAGCGGGGCGGCGAGCAATGATCTCATTCGCCACAACGCTGACGAACTTCCTGAGTTTGTTGCTCGTCAAAAAAGGCCGATCATCCTTCTTGCGTTCTGCGCGAATACTCTCCGGCCATTGTCCCTGGCCGATGTTATAGACGAACTCAATGTTCTTCAACGTCTCAGCACGTTGGCTGGATTGAGCGACACTGATTGTGCGAAAACGTAGCTTAGCTGTATCCAGCAACGCCTCTCGTTCTTTCGCGCTTAAGCTCTGAGCCATCCTTGCTCCATTGAACTATGGGTTGCCATAGCTTGATTCGCCACAGACCGTGACGACAGCAAATTCGGGCGCCTATAGAACGTCATCGCCAGTGCATCGGCCTCGTCAGGAGAGTGCCCCTCTTTAAGGAGTTTCTTGAGTTTCTTCTTTTCTAAAATCTTCATTTTAGAATGGGCATATTCACACCGAATCGCGCTGAGTTGATCTATGAGGTCAGCATCATTGGGAATCGAAATCAGACCCTTTTCAAACGCCTCACGGAGCCGGTCGTAGGATTCTGCTCGCTTATTCATATAACGATCGCCATTGTCAGGCGTTCGCCGGAAGTCCGCAGCTTGCACCACCGCCCCCTTGAGCTGCCGCAGTTGCCCCTCGACGGCCCATCCAATGCCGATGGTATCGACAAAACACACATCCGGGCGCTCAGCGTCGATGTCGTTTCCCACCCACCCCACAAGAACCGTTGATTCAGGTGACACCATCCGCTTCAACGGATAGACCTTGTAGCCGCGGCGCGTAGCGATGATACTCTTGTCCCCTCCAGCTCCGCAGTCTACCGCCTTCACCAGTGGCTCACGCTCGAAACCCTCAAGTTCTCGACCCACAGCATCCTGAATCCAGTCGTAGGGAATGAGCGTCTGCACGTCCGTAATCGGAGGCAATCCCAAGACCCGGATACGGTAGGGATTGCTGTCGCGGCCATAGTCCTCCAATAGGCGGGTGTGGATCTCCTTATTCCCGATCTCGGAGTCCTCGGCGTTCCAGCGATGCGTAATCCATCGATGCGCACGGGTCTCTTGGCTGTCGATTGCGTAGCCTCTGGAGCGTGTAGGATTGAAGATCATGACCATGAAGTTCACCATCTGTGTCAAAGTACCTTCCAGGCTTTGGAAGATCGAATCGTTGACACCAGAGGCTTCGTCTACCACCACCATCACATAATCTTCGTGAGCCCCTGCCACACCTTCCGGCTCCAACTCCGTGCTGTTAGGGTTAGCCGTCTTCGTATAGGCAAACCACCGCTTACCGACTACTTCCGGCTCTAGCGCCGTATAGAACAGCTTCCCGCTCTGTAGTTTCAAGAACGGGGCGAGGTAACTGGTCGGTAACCACTTCGCCAGCTCCGACCACAACACCTTCTCAAGCTGGTCACTTGACACCGACGTACATGGCACCTTGCAGTAGGGATGCGCCCAGACGAACCAAAGCAGCAGCCACGAAATAAGCGTATCCTTCCCAATCCCTTTTCCGGCCATAATCGACAACCCGATCTTTTTCGCCAACTCCTGCTGCTCTAGCGTGGCCTCCCCACGAAACACAGCGAGCTTCGCCTCTATCAACTCCTTGACGGCTATAATCGCTTCGCGTTGCTGCGTGGTCATACGAATCCCTTGGCCTGTTGCAGCGTTGTAGGGATCGATAATGGCTTGCTGAATACAGATTTCAGGATCGAGACGCCAGATACGGAATAGGTCCGCCTCTGTCATGACCGCCTTAGGCGCATCGGGATTGTTATCCGGGCGCGTAGACCGTCTTCGGAATTTAGGAGTCGCTGTGGCTGTTGCCATTACCCTCCCACTATGTAATTTTTACACACTGTGTAAATTTTACATACCTATCGCACGATAAAAAGGCAATGTCAAGTGAAATCTTTCACAAGCGGACTTATTCCTTGTCGTTTTTGGGATTTCTGGTTGTTGTAGCAGGTGGGCTAAGAAGAAAACAAGAGAGGCTGTTTGTTGAGCTCACTCACGAGAGTGCTCCCCGTACGCTATGACATAATGCGCACTGGATGATCGGGAGAGGTTCTCCATTAAGGGCAATCGGGTCATACGCAATAATGTGATGTGGCCCTTGGGAATGACAATACGGGCATCTACGGTCAATTGTGAGGCGCCTTGGTTCAGGTATGATTGTCATTTAGGAACCTTTTGTGTGATGTGCGCTACCCTACAATGATTGACGTACCAACACCCCAGGCTTTTCATTAAAAAACGCCTCGCCAATAGGGTTAACACAGAAAAGAGTTTCATACTCTTTATTCAATTTCAAAAATTTAACGGCTTCCTCTTCACTCTTAGCGATAATTATAGCCGAAAGGCCGAAGCCCTCCTGATCCCAAGAGGCGCAGTAAATAACTAGCTTATTATTTGACTTATTTTCATCGCTGCAATACGGACATATACGATTAATCGTGACGTGCATTGGTTTAGGTATGATTGTCACTTAGGAACCTTTTGTGTGAGGGGTGTGGGAAACGGGGACTCACTAGCTTTTCGCGAAACCTTTTGGCCCATGCCCCCCCCTCTATTGCCCTGGTAGGCTCGCCCGCTTACCCGCTCACCCGCTTACCGCTCACCCGCTATCGCCTACAACCACATGCCTGCCGTCTATCGCCTACCGCTCACTAGCTGCCTACTTATCACCTACTGTATCGCATAGCATACAAGGTGACATATTGCACCTTATACGACTGACCATTATAATCACATACATACGGACCATCTCAGACCATCTAGACAAGTACACTACTCATTACTATCAATCAGTATCACCAGATACCTTGTTAGCCTGTACACGCAGGGACTTGTCGATCTGGATCAGTATGTTGGTGACCGACCCTTGTTGACCTGTAGACTGGCCAGCGGCGCGGCTGCGCAGGTAATGATCGTGGGCTATTCCAGCGCATAACATGGCCTGGTAAGGGTGAAGATCTTGTATACGTCCCAAGGACTGGTCGAGGAAACGATCCGAAGCCCTTATCATCTTACTCTGTACTCTATCCTTAATCCGCTCAATATCCTCATCATCTATCGTTGGGTCTGTCGCCGCTCGATGTGCTGTACTACGGCCTATCCCGAGCTCATCCGCAGTCTGACGCACTGATACCCCAGATCGTATCAATGCTGCTGCTGCTGCTCGCTTACCTCTTGATACTCGCTTAGTTGCTGTTGCTGGCATCTCGTCCCTTATCCGTCACAAGGTGAAAGGCTTAGCAAGCTCCATCCTTCGGATGTCTTGCTTCCACTTGCTCTATATTTCACAATCTCGGGATGCTTGTCAAGTGTTTTTTTTCACAATCTTGTAACCCTATGATTATAGGCTAGTGGCCAGGTACGATTATGCTTGACAAGCTTGTGAAATACTTCACATGGTGACCATGTGGGATATGCTTAATCCTACCTGATTATAGCGGTATGTGGGCTTGTGAATACCTGCACAAGCGATTATTTGTGCTTGTGAAAACGATAATAGCTTGTGAAATCATGGTACAAAGTCCTTGCGAACCCGCGTCAATGGCTGATTTGTAAAATAATTTGATAACTATATACGATTTCCCTTGACAACTATCAATATAGGTATATATTAGTAGTATCAGAGGCGATGGACGGCAGGACAACAACTAACGACGGAGGACAGGACAATGACTCGGGAAACAGTATACGCAACAATCTTAGCAGCTCAGCACGCACTTGCGAATAAAAGGGAGCAATGGCGTTGGACAATCACGCAAACCGAAAACGGATGGTATGTAGTAGTACTGCGAACTGGAAACCGTTAACAACTAACAGGAGAACAGGACAATGAAATGGTACATGGTAGGCGGACGGCGGCGAGTGATGTATGCAATCTGGCTACAGATCAAGGGCGGGTATTGGTTTTAACGGCCCACGTAGAGGCGGCAGGACAACAACTAACGACGGAGATAGGACAATGACACACACAATCGTAGCACTTAAGACAGGGACACTAGACGCTAACAATAACCTGGACGGATGGATTATCACCAGTAGGACAGCGACACTACACGCACCTGATGACGACCTGGTGCTACATCGTGGGGACAGGATAAGGCTCGACGGATGGATCTATCGAGACGGGTATGCACTGGCCAAGATAGGCTACTAACAGCCCACACGGGCAGGAGATGAGACGATGAAAACCGAAACAAAGTGTGAGGTGTGTGGCAAGACTGGTAAGGCAGCGAAACAATGCGAATTTCAACGGGCTTGCTCGTGCTGGCGGGGCATACCATGCAAGGGGAAGGGGAAGGTGACGCCATGATGAAACTAGGAAAGCTCATCAGGCTATCGGGGACTGCCAAAGTCTATTGTACCGGGCAAGCGCACATCAGGCTTGCGCATACTGGAAGCTGGCAGAGGGTAGACGTATATCTCAAGACCGATCACGCAAATTGCGTTCCATTGCAACATCAGAAACCCTTGGCTCAAGAGGTGACGCCATGACGATCTTAGAGTTATTAGACGGTCTTGACCTCGTGGGTCTTGAGTGTACATGTTGCGGAGGGGAAGCGCGGAAGCAATGCGCGGACCATGATACAGGCTATGGGGTGTGTGATCGCTGTCTCGCCAAGTATGGCCGACAAGAATTTTGCCAGATTGCTTCATGCCGAGCGCATGAGCCGGAGGTGACGCCATGATTGCCAACGGTTACTTCGTCATCAACGGCTTTTTCGGCTATCCCTCAATATGGTTGGCGCTTATCGTCGGCTGGGCCGTCCTGGCAATCGTGTCGCACATCGTACTAAACATCATCGCCCGCTATGACGGGCGGAAGGAGCAAGGGAAATGAGCAAGCATACGCCTGGAGCAATGAGCATCACCCTTGAAACCTACATCTGCACCAGATGCGGGCACGGTGACGGTTGCCCACGGTGCAAACACGCGCCGAAGATCTGGATCCAGCGCGTACCTGGTAAGCGGCCAAGAGAGTGTAGTAACTGCCATTCGCCATACTACATTGGTCACGGGGGACGCAGTGTCACTCGCTTGACATTTCCTGCAACAACCCTTGAGGAGTATGCGAATGTCCTCACTGGGAAACGGCGATAAAGGGAAGGGTAGGAAAATGATAACGACAAGGCTCGACAATGGGCTAACAGTCCTGGGTAAGCTCTACAAGGGCGAAGTGACGGCGCTTGCCTATGCGAACCGAACCCAGGCCAGGAAGAAAGCAGACGAAATCGGCGGAACCGTATATCACCGGCAAGGCCCTTTTTACGTTGCACTGCCGACGGCAAGAAAGACGGTGACGCCATGACCACTCCAACGACCATCACGCTACCCCTACTTGTCTGCCTGCGTTGCGGCCATGGCGACGATTGCCGACGCTGCACTAAGCACAAAAAGGATTCGATGCGCTGGGTCCAGCTCGGCGTAGAGACGCCCCGGCAATGTCCATCGTGTCATAGCTGCTACTGGGACAGGCCCTGGCCTGAAGGCAAGGGGCCGAGAAAGGGAAAGGTGACGCCATGACACACACTATCACAGCCTTAACTATCTCCCTTGCGTTTGCCGCGCTGATCGCCTGGCTATCACCTATCACAATTCAATGTTGGACGTTAGCAATAGACGGCTTTAAGGGCGTCATCGAGGCGCTACAATGACCCCGGCAGAAGCTATCGCTATCCTGTTCGTGGCCATAATGCTATATCGCGTCGTAAGGGCCTTCATCGGCGGCCGCTAACCAAGGAAGAGGGGTCGGCTAGTCGAGCGGCCCCTCTTTTCCATGCTCCGCCTTATGACAGTCCACGCACACCACCTCGAGCAGTGACGGGTCAACCAGGAGCTGCTCGAATATCAGATCAATAATTTTCTCCCACTGGGCTATACCTTCTCGATGGTGTACCTGCACGCCTACTTCTCGACCTTTGGCCTTGCTCGCCTTGACTCCGCATCGCTCGCACGAATTGCCAGCGAGTTTGAGACGGGCAGCTCGCTCCCTGGACCGGAGATATAATTGCCTTAATGCTGCCCGGACTCTACTTCGAGGGGTAGTAGGGAGTTTGCGGGACTTCTTGGCTGGCTTGGGTGTATCCGTTTTGATACGCTTGCCCGAAATAGGCCCCTCTTTTTTCTTGCCCCTTGTGCTGATACCTCCGAAGCCCTGTTTTGCCCGTCCTGGACCGCTCAGCGCGTCAGGAACGATTTTAGAGGGTCGGTACATCGCCCCTTCGCTCATCACAGGGCCTCGATCTGTGCAGTCGCCCATCGGACTCCCTTTGGCCTCACCTCTCTCTCTGCCTCTCGCTGTGCTAGTCTCAATATGGCATAACCCGCCAAGTCCCGCCATGCGTCCTCCGGATCATCGGCCCTGGCCGTCGCGATCCGCTTGAGCTTATCGAGCATCCTCACGATGGTGAGCAGGTCGGCGTATTGATCGACGCGCACCCCATCGGGGTAGAGCAGCGCGAGGATCTTCGGCGCGGTGCCCACGCTATCGCCGTATTGGGCCTGTTTGGTCTCCAGGAGCTCTGCGATAGATTGAGCGATGTCGCCATAGCGTATCATTCCCCCAACACCCATTGCAGCTCCGCCATGGCTGTCACAGCAAGGTTCCAATCCTCGCCACCGACACCACCCTTCACCTCCTCGTCTTCAACCTCCCGCTGACGCATTGCAATCCGCTCCCGTATCTCCGCCTCAGTTTTCATCACGCTCCTCCTCCTTCACCAATTCCTCAATCCCACAGTTCAACGCCGCCGCCAGTTTGAGTAGCACCAGTAGTGTCGGATTAGGTGTACCGAACTCGCCTATACCCTGCTCAATCCCCCTGATTGTACTGGCGCTTACCTCTGCCTCTTTCGCCAGCCTGCTCACGCTCAACCCCCGTTCCGCCATCAGCCGCTTGAGATTGCGCGGGAGGGCGGAGGCGGACTGCCGTGGCCGAGGAGCGAGTACGATCATTCCGTTGCCCCGCGTCTGTGTGCGTGGGACTGGCGGCGCTGCCCCGATAAAGGCCCGCCATGTATCAAGCCAGCTCATCTCTCACCTCCTGCGAATAACGGTAATCCCTCAGTCTTCAACTCCGTCTCCTTGTTCTCAACCCGCACCTGGGCCTGTCGCAAATAGTCCACATTGAGATCAATCCCCACAAAGCGCCGTTGCGTCTTGCGACAAACCACACCAACAGTTCCGCTACCGGTGAAGGGATCGAGGACCACATCGCCAGAACGTGAGCCAGCAAGGACGCAGGGCGTGACAAGGGCCTGGGGGAAGGTGGCAAAGTGAGCGCCCTTATATGGCTCGGTGGCGATGGTCCAGACAGAGCGGAGATTGCGGCCAACTATCTTCCAATCTACGCCAAAGTAGGCATCTCCCAAGTTGTTTCCGGTGCGTGTTCCTGTAGGATGGGCCTCCTTGGTAATGGCTCTCCCCGTCTTTCTGGCATCATCATTTTTCCCAGTTGCACCCGCCTTTGAATGTGTAAGGCCAGTTCCCCGCTCCTTCACTGCTTCTCGGTCCCAATAATATCTCGCGCTCTTCGTGAGCAAGAAGAGATATTCGTGGCTGCGCGTCGGTCGGTCTATCACGCTCTCAGGCATGGGGTTCGGCTTCGCCCAGATGATGTCTGAGCGTAGCCACCAGCCGTCAGCTTGAAGCGCGAAGGCGACGCGCCAGGGAATGCCTACGAGGTCTTTTGTTTTGATGCCATCAGGAGTGACAAACTTACGCGTCTCGTACCAAGAACCAGCATTGCTTTCCTGCTTATCTGACGGGCCTCCGCTGCCTTTCGTAGTGCTGAAATAACTATCCCCGAGATTCAGCCACAGCGTCCCATCGTCGCGCAGCACCCGCCGCACTTCGCGGAACACGGCGACCATCTTCTCGACGTATTCTTGCGGCGTGGATTCGAGGCCGAGCTGGGAGTCGATGCGATGCGCTCCACATTTGCCGCAGTCACCACCCATCGCACCGGCTCCGTCCCGATTACGCTGCGCTCGGTCGTCAACGATGCCGTCGGCTCGACCAGCTCCGGGACGCCCCCGCTGATGTGCGCAAGCTGGATCGCCACCTTCCCACTTCGCCGTGCCATAGTCCCGCAGGCCCCAATACGGCGGCGACGTGACGACACAATGCACCGACTCATCACGCAAGGGCAGATGAAGGGCATTACCTTGGATCAGCATATCCCCAACTCCCCTTGCGCCTCATCCGGGCGCTCTTGATTGCGTCGTTCAGCCTCAGCCTTCGCCTCTGAGAGGAAGGCGAACAGCTCCGTACCCTCATCTGGTGGATAACTGTCGGCATTGAGCACCATGTACCGGTCGGTGTCGCACATTCGCCAGAGGTAATAGGCCACGCTTAATCCACTCCTTCCTCAGTGATACGTTCCTGCTCAATGATAATTGCATCAAGCTGCCGTGAGAGTTCCACGTCAAAATGCTCCGCAAGCTGCTGTTCCAACCAGCGGCGCCGGAGGCTGAGAACAAGCGCCGAAAGGATAGGGCGAAGAGGGGTCATGGAGTATGCCGTACAAGGAAATCTTCTAACGCATCAGCAAGCCCTCTGTGCCCCACAATCTTGTCAAGAAGAACCTTTTCCCTTCCAATCGGCTCATCAGTTCCTAGCTCTAATCCAGTAACACACTGGTTATCGTTCAGGTCGGGAGTCCCTAATATCACCTTGAAGTTTGTTGTAAAGTGCATGATAGTAAAGTGTCCATCGGCTTTTTTCCGTGCAATCTCTGATACGCGCACGAGTAATCGCAAGAGTTCCCCACTGCTACACGTATCCATCATCTCATCTCTCCTGTCATTTCCATCGGCGTAGCCTCTCGAAACCGATGATACTCGCCTTCGAAATACAGCGTCACATCTCGCTGGGCAGCATGTCGTCCTTTAGCGAGCCGCACAAGGGTCAGTGGGCTCATCGTGTCTTGCTCTCCGTCTGCCTCAATAGTGGCCTCACGGCCTTTGGTTTTCCCTATCATGTCCCGATGGAGAATAACCATCTGGTCGCAATCGGAATAAAGGTCCACGGTGTCTTTGAAATCCCATGGGGTCATCACCATGCCTGGCACAAGTTTCCGTGGTTGGGCAATGACAACGATCGGAATTTCCATTTCCATAGCCAGCGCCTTAAACTCCTTACTCAACACGCTGACCTCTTCGCTTCGATGGTCTGTGCTCCGGGCCATGGCATGAATGTTGTCGAATATGAGCAACCGCAATCCATAACGGCGAATCGCCTGCCGAAGCAATTCAAACAGGTCTTTGGGTTTTGTGATTTTTGGGTTGGCCCCCAGGTAGAGCGGCCACTGGACAAGATCATGGCGAGCCTGAGCAATCACCTCAGCGTCAATCTGCTCTTCCGTGCGCCTGTAGTGTGTACATACCACGTGTTGAATCAATTCACTGATATGCATTTCGAGACAATACACCATAGCTGGGTAGCCACTCGCTGCCCAATGTGCGGCAACGTTGAGAACCCAAGATGTTTTCCCAGTCCCTTGCGGAGCGCCGATGAGAATCATATTTCCCGGTCGCCAGGCTTTGAGCCGCCGGTTGACGGTCTGCCATGGCGTCACCTCGGCAATGCTGTCTGTCACCTGATGGCGCTTGTCGGCCTCCAACCGATCGAGGGCTTGCGGGACACTACAGACTGACGGAATATCAAATCGGACCATACGAGCTAGACAGACTTCAAGGTCCTCACGGGTCCCACCGCTGGCGACGATCTCCCCCACATCTTTTATCCCGGCTGGCAATGGAACAAACCACGCTCGCTCATATCCGATCCGGCGCCCAACATCCCTCGCCCCTTTGCGCCCTACCTCGTCATTGTCATAGGCCAAATAGACCGCCTCTTTCTTAGCAAGCGCATCAATCGCGGCAACCGGCAGACTGCTTTCTCCGGTGGTGCTGCCAACGACATTCTCAAAACCCATCGACAATAACGCCAGGGCGTCGGCTTCGCCACTGGTCAAAATCACGTCGGTGTGTTGAGTGATCGCATCGAGGTTGTACAGCACCGATTCACACCCTTTTTCACGGTCGAACCGAGTCCCAGCCTTCTCATGGTACGCTGGGAGCACTCGGTATTTGATCCCCTTACACTGACCTTGTGTGAGCCACGGATAAGCCAGCCACTTTCCACGTTGGTCGATACGCAAGCCGATCTTGTGCTGTACCAATACCTCATGTTTCCACTTCCGGGCGTCGAGACAATAAGCAAGTGCCTCACTGTCAGCCATCAGTGCCGCGTGAAATATCTCAACTTGTTCCATCGGAATACGTTTGAACGGCTGGGGTTTTAAGGCATCCTGCATCGAATAGACACCTGCCCACCGATCCCCAGTGTTCAACCCCATACGCCGCTTGAGCTGGTAGAGATTACCTGCCTCCCCGCATCGCTGGCACTTCCATGCTCCGGTGTCCTGGTTGATGTACAAGTGATTCGGTTTATCACACAGCGGGCATCCCGTCACCAATTCCCGGCCTTGACGCTTAAACTGCCACCCCTGCTCTCGTAGAAACTCCTCTGGGTCGAGTTTCATACTGACACCTTGGCTGCCGCTTCGCTTTCAGCTTCAAGTTCGGCAAGTTGACGTCGCATCGCACTACGTATCGCAAGCTGCCCTTGAGTGAGCTGCGGTTGAGAGGTGGGAGTGGGAGGAGTAGGAGTCCCGCTCTTACCCAGCTTCGCCCAGTCGGAACGAATAGCATTCTTCAATGCGGCATCCCAGTCGACGTATCGGTAATCTTTTGCTCTTGCGCAATCCTTAAAGTGTTCCAAGTGAGATTCTAGAGTCTCACGGTTGTACCCTTTATCTGTTCCCCAGGCTACCACCTCGGCAGAGAGGTTAAAGTTCTCAGGTAGAGGGTATTTCTGTTTACTTTGGGTTTTCCCTCGCTTCGTTGGCGGCTCTGGTCCTTGGTCAGATATAGGGTCAGATATAGGGTAGTGTGCATCTTGCACTTTGGAAACTACTAACGTACCGTTAACGGATAGAACACCGTTAAACTCCGGTAGACGACTGTTATGCTCAGTATGGTGCGGCGACTGATGTTTAGAAAACTCAGGAATATCAATAAGTTGCCTGCCATCGACCTGATACCGCCGAATAAACACCTTTCCAGGTCTATCGGGATTTTGTGGGGTAGCGAGATGAGTGAGGAGTTTTTCGACATCGAGGCGGTCATATGGGAAAAGCATCGCCTTGAGGTACTTCGGACGATCCTCTAGGCGCCCTTCTTTGTCGGCATAACACCAAAGACCAGCGTAAAGAAGGCGTGCCTCAAAAGGTAGTGTAGCAAGGTCTTCGTCGGAGAAAAACTCAGGACTGAGTGTTCGTCGGCGTGGCACTATTTCCTCCTCTTGTGAAAACTGAAGGAGCTTACGAGGAGCAAGAGGAGGACCCTCCCCGTAAGTCCTTCAGCCGCTGCCGATTGAACGGCTGCCAGACTAGCTAGGTCTGGCACGGTCGTTGATTCTACTGCGGTCTCATCTCATACTCATGTTCTAATCCACGCCTCACCCTACAGCAAGGCGACCAGCGTGTCAAGCGAAAGGTCGCGCTCGGCTATCGAGTGTATCTTTTTCGTGCCGCCTCGGGGTCTTTCCAGTATTCCGCGAGACCCTCAGATGCCTCTTCCCACGTTTTAGCAACGAAGGTTTGACACCCGAACTGCAACGTAAAACCATTGGCGACTTTGCGAATAGTAACCTCGTTTAGGACTAGGGTAGGAGGCGCTACCTCCTGCTGAGCAGTCCTTCCATAATCCACGTTTACGTCCATTATGCCTCTCTCCTTTAACTAGTCCTTTGGGGCTGATAAATTATCGCGCTCGGTCTGTCACGCCATGACGACCCCTATTTCGCCTTCTTCTTTGCTACTGGCCTAGCTGCTGACTTCTTCTTCGTGGCTTTTGGCATCAGATCACCTCCCTTTACCCATTCGTCACTACGCTCAAATATCCTCACCTTACCGCTCTTGGTCACGTAGATCTGCAATTCTTGCTTCGGCGTGCGAAGTGTGATAATTACCACACCAGATGATGAGATTGATGCGGTGCGCTCGATTGTGGCGGCACCCCAAGTGAAGCCGTAGTCGTTCTCACCGAAGGGGATCAACATTTCTTCCCATGCGAACACGCGCACTTTGCCTTGCACTCTCGATGCACTAGCGAAAACTGGCGCATCCGCTCTATCCAGTCAGCAACAGTAATCGGTAGAGCACACGGCTGTATCGCTCCGCACCGCGTACACTCCAGCGCGTAGGCGTCTGCTCCCTGCGTACCGTCATGGGCTACGATCCATTCTTGCATTATGTTAATACCCCGCCTGTCTACGCCCTAGTAAATGGTCTACGCTCACGTGTAAGACCTCGGCTAGGAGAATGATCGTGGCAACAGTGGGATAGCCCACGCCACCCTCATAGTTGCAGATCGTGGTACGATGCTTGCCTACTAACCGGCCAAGCTCACTATGGGTCAGCTTACGTTTAATCCTGGCCTGAAGGAGTCGTTCTGGGAAGCCGTCTCGTTTCGTCATGTTCACATAGTACACATTTATTTTACGGTTGTCAAGAGCCACGGTGCATTTTTCTCTTGACAAGGATGTTCAATGTGTTTACTATGTGAACGTAACGTATCACTCAACCCACTCAACGAAAGGAGTCAACATGACAGACCTACGTAAAGGCTTATCGACCGACTGGACGTATCCCGACCATAACGTACACACATCAAGCCCCAAACTCCACGTCGAGTTGACGGAGAGGGTGGACAAGATGTTCGACCGTATCCCCTTACTACTCCTCGACGGCGCTTCTGACGGCCCTACCGCTGGCCTGTCTAGAGCAATGTTGAGGGTCAATCACCGGCTCACGTATTGGATGCGAGACGGAAAAGTGTTGATAGGGGGGAAGCGTGATGATTGACATCGTACATCGGTATACGAAAGCCGTCTTGTATCACAGCGATACGGCTCAGACTATTGTGGGCGCTGTCGTAGAGGCGAAGACGCACTGGGCGGACTTGCGCGGGGCGGACTTGCGCGCGGCGGACTTGCACGGGGCGGACTTGCACGGGGCGGACTTGCACGGGGCGGACTTGCACTGGGCGGACTTGCGCGGGGCGGACTTGCGCGGGGCGGACTTGCGCGGGGCGGACTTGCGCGGGGCGAACTTGCGCGGGGCGGACTTGCACGGGGCGAACTTGCACTGGGCGGACTTGCCGCCTAACTATCGCATCGCATCCCTCTGTTTTGGGGGTTGGCCCATCACGGCCACACCAACAGAAACGAGCATCGGCTGTGAGCGTCATCCGAATGAGGCATGGCTTTCATGGGGTCCCTACGCGCCGGAGATCGCTGCTATGCATCCTAATGCAGTAGCTTGGTGGACGCGCCACCGAGAGGCGGTGTGTGCCGCCATACGAGAAGTGATGAGTGAGGAGCGCGATGCCACTGACTGAGGTGGTGGAGGTGTGGACATCCGGTCCTAGTCTATGCTACGGGACAGGAACTCTCACGAGGGGAGCGGATGGCCTCCCATGCTTGAACTTTATGGTCTGCGGAGAGGTACGAGCCCTGACCCCCGCGACATTCCCCGCCATCTGGTCTCTTCGCGCTCCACGTAACACGTGGCCGAGGCCACTACTCGAAGCCTGGTGGGAGCTTGAGCATATTAGGGAGAGGCTGCGACTAGCGGAGCAAGAGACTGAGCAGGACGAGCGCGACCAGGCGCAACAGCGTGAGACTGATGCGAGGATAGCGGAAGAAGTAGACAGACAGAGAGGAGAGGCAGGCAGATGAAAAGGTTGTACGATGACCCAGTATCACCCCGCACTTTGTACCCAACCTTCCGTGTCCTTGGCCTATCAGGCCAAATCCAGGGCCACCACTTCAGCCGTAAGCGAGCGTTGAGGATTGTAGACCGGGTTGCATGGTTGTTCGCGACGTGGCTCGGTGGGATGTATGTAGGCTGGTTGATATGGGGGGTACGATGAGTACCATGCGCGGCATCGAAATCCCAAACGGGGAGAAAGCAGTGTTTCGCATAGGCTTGCAAGAAGTGACCGTTTACTGTAGAGACAACGAACTTAGAATCTACGCCGACAACATGATTTACGTAATTCCGTGGGCCACGAATACTATCCGAATAAGGGTAGAGCAAGACTAACTGACGCTACGGCGTCGAGAGGAGAATGAATATGGCGATCATTGCAAAAGAATCAACGAGAGTATGGACACAGGCCCCAGAAGGTCTGCACCAAGCAGTTTGTTGTGACGTGGTAGACCTGGGCCTTGTGAAGACAGAGTGGGGTGAGAAGCCGAAGGTAAGGCTCGTGTTTCAATTAGCACTCTTTGCCGAGGATGGGGTAGAACTATACAACCCCGACTTCACAGAGGTGGACAAGCGATTTGAAGTTAATCGACCGTTTGGATTGTCCTTGTCTGAGAAGTCACTGCTTCGGCCATTCTTGGAATCCTGGCGGGGCCGCAAGTTTACGAAGGAGGAGTTGGAGGGTTTCGATCTGGAGAAATTGATCGGGGTGAATTGCCAGGTCCAGATCATCCACAACATCACTGACCAGGGCAAGACCTATGCCAACATACAGGCGGTGGTGCCATTGGGAAGGGGTATGGCGAAGATCCATGCGCAAGACTACGTGCGGGTACAGGATCGAGCGGCGGCGCATGGTGAGGCAGCACCATTACATGATGAAGAGGATGTTCCTTTCTAGGGGGTGAACGCAATGGCCGGGCCACGGAAACAGACCACACACGGACGGTTTTACCAGATCAACGGTGATGACTACGCCAGCGTTACAACCATTCTTGGTGCAATCAACAAGCCCGCCTTGGTCCAATGGGCCGCCAAGGAAGAGCGAACCATGACCATCCAGTCAGCGGCTGATCTGTACGAGGATATTCACGGGACACCCAAGATGTCACGAGCCACGTATGTGACCACCTTGGACGCACGCCTTGGGAAGGTCAAGGCGCATCAGAAGCTCCTCGCCAAGGCCGCTGAGATCGGCACACAGGTCCACGCGCTGATAGAATGGAATATCCGGCGCTCGTTGCAACAGAAGGTCGGGCCGGAGCCCAAGATTGAGGACAAAGCCGCCTGGGCGTTCATGGCGTATCAGGATTGGGCGAAGGCCGTAGACCTGAAGCCTATATTGATCGAGCAGACAGTCTATAGCCACGTCCATCGATACGCCGGGACGATGGACCTGCTCGCTGAGGTCGAGGGACAGGTGACGCTGGTTGATTTCAAGACCGGCAAGGCCGTCTACGGCGAGGCTCACCTACAGAACGTCGCTTATCAAATGGCGCTACGCGAGATGGGCCACCTTGCGGCCGAACGGGGGATGATCTTGCGGTTGCCAAAGGTCGAGACTGACCCCAACTTCGAGGCGGTCACGATCCCACCCGCTGAGGAGCTATTCCCTACGTTCCTGGCTGTCCAGCAGGTTTGGCAGTGGTGGTATGCTGAGGAGAAGGCGTCACGTGCGCGATGGGAAGCGCAGAGAGCAGGGTTAAAAGCAGCCAACGCGGTTCTTGACCGTGAGATTGCTGAAATCGGCCAGCGAGCACAACAGAACATGTTAGAAGCAACCCCAGATTCGTTACTTGCTCTTGTGGATGAATTACGAGCGAAGAATATGGAGAAGATCCACCAAGAAGCCAGCTTAACAGAGGAGACACGATGAAGCCACGAACCATAATTTTAACCCTGGAAGTCGAGACTGATGCACCGTTAAGCGTCCTACGCAATGCAGCCAGCTACAGTCCAACATGGATGCTGCGAGAGGACTACACGTTAGAGGTTGAGCAAGCCCAGGCTAATACAGTCGTCGAGCCTCGCGGTAAGGCTCCGTGTAAGGTGAGGTAATTCATGAACACGATGGCACCGATCGATGACGTAGCTTCCTATCGACTCCACTGAGAGCGTAAGGGGGGCCAGCATAATGTAGAATGCAGAAGCGGCTCCGAACCCCCTGTGGTGCTCAGGGGTAGTAAGAGTAGAAAGGGGGGGAAATTGTCATATGAAGAGCGTTTTTGGGCAAAAGTTGATAAGACTGAATCATGTTGGTTGTGGAGAGCAAGCCTAAGCCAAGATGGCTATGGGCAGTTTAAACTACATGGCACAATGCGTCGCTCACATCGCGTAGCGTGGGAACTGGTTTATGGGGTAGTTCCTAATGGATTATTTGTATTGCATTCTTGCGACAATCCACCATGCGTGAACCCTGGGCACTTGTTTCTGGGAACCAATACGGACAATATGCGTGACTGCGCAGCAAAAGGGCGGCACAAGTCTCGTACACACCCTGAATCGGTGCCAAGGGGCGACAGACATTATTTCCATATCCATCCAGAACGAGTCGTCGTCGTGAGGGGCAAACTTCACGGATCCCATACGCACCCTGAGAGAGTACCTAGAGGAGAACGGCATGGCGCATCCAAGCTTACTACAGTGCAAGTCTGCGACATTAGAACACATTATGCTACTGGACAGTATACACAGCAAGAGCTTGGGGCATTGTTTGGGGTAAGTCATCAACAGATTGGTCGAATTGTTGCCATGCAACAGCGAATAAACGGATAAATAGGGTATCCAGAACACCTCCTTGGTGCAGGGAGGTAAGTACGGTAAAAGGGGGTTACACTATGATTGATATTCTGAATCACTATACCAAAACCATTCTATATCGTAGCGAGACAGCGCAGACGATTGCGGACGCAGTGAAAGAGGCATACGACAAGGGTGCCAATCTAAGGGGTGCCAATCTTGAGGGTGCCAATCTTGGGGGTGCCTATCTTGAGGGTGCCAATCTTGGGGGTGCCTATCTAAGGGGTGCCAATCTAAGGGGTGCCAATCTTGGGGGTGCCAATCTAAGGGGTGCCAATCTTGGGGGTGCCAAAGGTTACGTCAATTCCCACGACATTTTTGTTGAGGCTGTCCGTCAACAAGTAGTCGACACATTTACTGCCGAGGAATGGGCCGCCATCGGGCAGATCGTCATCCATCGTCCCTGTTGGGACACAATTTCTAAGCGCTATTCCAACGTGATCCCACGCATATTTGATCTGTTGGCTGAAGCGGGTTTTACGGAATGGCAGGAACACTGGAAAACTCTCCCAGTGCAGCGCTAGGAGCAAGAGACGGGAGGAGGAGACGAGTCATGATAAAGAAACGCATGCTCTGTGGGCTTACCGTGTCATTGGGGTTGATGACCTCCATCGCATCTGCGGAACCACTGGCAGAGCTTAAAATAGCTCCGCACATCACACCTAAGTTTACTGTTGGAGATCAGTTTATCGACAAGGTTATCCCCCAGGTCGGGGAATGTCTGGTGCTGAAGGTCGTAGAGGTTACTGAACAAGGAGTGCGCGGTAAATGGATGGCAGTAACCTGTCCATCGCTTAAACGCAAGGAGATGCCATGACCCTACGCCGTAAGCTGCGCGAAGTATTCCTAGATCACAACCTAAGCAACTTCCCTATAGCTCATGCCATCGATGACGTGATGGCACGGACGGCCAACTTGACCCGCTCGTACATCATCATCGCGGCATGTAGCGGGTTCCTCGTAGGCTTTGGCTTATGCCTGCTCTGGTACGGCGCACAGGTGAGCGCGATTCAGGCCACACTAGGCGAGTGGAAAGAGGGCGATGACGTGCATTATCGCGTCCACCACAATATGAAGCCGGTCAGCAAGGCTGCCGCGCAGGTAGCGGTGCAGAAGATTGAGGATGCGAGAGGGATAGAGTGAACACCGCGACAGTCCACATCTATCGGGATTATCTAAAACGTCAACTAGGGGATGTGAGGAGGCGTTGCCCGTGCATATACAGTGCATGGCAGATCACAAGGGATGGCGGATCAACCGAGAGATTGGCGTGATGTACGCTAAAGATGCGAGGGTACATTAACCGCCGCCATGCGCGGCAGAGAGGAACGCGAAATGGAGAAAGAATTTGTCGGGAAGTATTGCATGGTACGGACATACTCCGCAGGGGTGTTTGCAGGCACTATCGTTGAACGCAAAGGCAAGGAGGTGCTGTTAAAAAAAGCCCGTCGCATCTGGTATTGGGATGGTGCAGCCTCACTCTCCCAACTGGCGACCCAGGGGACGAGTAAACCTCAGAACTGTAAGTTCCCTGCGGAGGTGGCCTCTGTACTCCTAACCGAAGTGATCGAGATTATCCCAATCACGCTAGTCGCTAAGAAAAGCATTGCTGGAGTCGCAATATGGGTACAGTAAGCAAAATCGGGTCCGGGTACGGGTCCGGGTCCGGGTACGGGTCCGGGTACGGGGACGGGTCCGGGGACGGGTCCGGGTACGGGTCCGGGTACGGGGACGGGTCCGGGGACGGGGACGGGTACGGGTCCGGGGACGGGGACGGGTACGGGTCCGGGGACGGGGACGGGTACGGGTACGGGTCCGGGGACGGGGACGGGTCCGGGTCCGGGTAAAGGACGGGTGGAGGGATGTGGCACAAGAGCGTTTAAGTCAGTGTTCCCGACTGAACCTATTGCTCAATAAATCTGAACGCGAGTGTTGTGACCTCAAGCTGGCATTACACAAAGTGGAGTGTGAGCGTGACAAGTTTAAGCAAGAGAGGGCTGATGCACTAAAAGCCGGGGAAACCTTTCTGAAAACCCTTGGGATCAATGCCAACCCGCTACTGTGAGTGCAAGCGCAAGATCGTCGTCGCCGTCAATCGCACTAAGTCACCACGGGCCAGCGCGAAGGCGAGACGTAGCGATCAGTATCACGACCAGTGTCGGCAGTGTTTCGAGCGTGAGAAGACGCGGCTGCTAGTGAAGTGGCTGAAACCGAAAGGAGACCATTATGCCTATCCCAACGAAACCGATTGACCCGGCGATGCGTCGCTGGGCTGAACAGCGTGTTAAGGCTGCCCGTGAGACGCTCAGACAGGCCGTAGATGAGCATAACCTCTGGCAAGAGCGATGCCAGCAGGTCTATAACGGCAGGCCCACGAAGAAACTAGTGGCGATGTTCGAAGAGTGGCAGAGAGAGGAGAAGAGGCGATGATTATCTTGCTGACGATACTGCTCCTGATAGCCTCGCCAGTCATGGCCCATGACGGCTATCACTATGCAGGCATAGCCGGGACCGGCCAGAACACCGATACCACCTGGGCTTCGATGATGATGCCCCATAAGCCGACGCATTGCTCATCCCCATGTCACGTTATAGCGTGGACGATCTTATGGGACGCCTATGGGACAGGGCAGTATGTCGAGATCGGTATCGGCTACAATCGCAACAAGTCGAAGAAGGTGACGCTATGGTGGGCCTCGCCGCAGCATGAGACCATGAAGAAGGTAGCGTCAGTGCCCTTTGGCACGTGGGTTGATGTTGACCTGTACAAGCCCGCTGGCCAGGAGTATATCGAGGCTACATGGACATGGCCGGGTGGATCAGTAACCAAGCATATCAGTACACCAGGATGGACCGGGAACCAGGGCTACCATCCCACGAAGGTCGAGGTCTGGTCGCCGAAGGGGCATCCTGGTAACGTGGAGATGTACATCGAGGACGTGCCAACATTTGACGGGGATGCGATCTATTGGCATGTAGAAGGGGAATGGGTGCCGGAGGGAACGTTTGAAGAGTTCGTGGTGAGATGATAGGATGAGTGATGCGCATCAAGTATATCGAAGAATCGTTCCCTAGATATTTTATTTGTAGCGAACATGCGAACGGACTGGTAGATGTCTGTTCTACTGACGAGATCATAGCGACAGTGAGCAAAGAGCAAGCTATTAGCTTGATAGAGGATCGTGACGCTGTGTTGGATCGCTTGACGACGCTGGTGTTACGATTTGCCGACATTGCTCCATCAGAGTTCTCGAAGATTTGGTATGATGTAAAATTATGTAAATTAAGACAGGAGCCTATAAGCGATGGGGATGTTTGAGGAGTTTGTGGTGAGGTGAGAGGAGGTCTACCCCACCAGCGTAGATACCATATCCGCGAAATGATCTCTATCAACGGCGATGGTAGGGACGGGGCTGTAATCTCGGCTCCGTCCCCGCTTCGCCAGCCAGCTATCAGCTTCAGCCATGATCAGCGCGTCGTTTCCGCTTGCCATCGTTGCTCGCCACGCCATCCGATCCTTGACGGGATTGCGCATCAAATTGCTCGGACTCCACTTACTCCCGGCTGACCATCCGCCAACGAGCAGGTCTACGAGGTCCGTCAGCATGTCCACCGGCACCGAGATATGGCTATCCCACGTATAAGCTGGGGAGTAGCCTTTGCGAAGTGTGAGCATGGTCAGGAACTGATTTACCTCGCGCTGCCATTTCTCATTGATCTCATCGCGTCCTGGCATCTCCTTCAGCAGGTTCACCCACTCTTTGAGCTTCTCCTGTTCCTCATCCGGCATCAGGCCGCGTATCCAGCGAGCCAGCGCTAGAGCAGCCGGAATTGCTTCAGCAATCAACGCAACAGGGATCATTTCACTGGCTCCCTCGGCCCATAGTCCACGCTGCCTATCGACTTATCAGGCATGTCCCGGACCTTGGGGACACGGAATGAGGCCGAGCAGGCGGTGAGAAAGATCATACTGATAATAAGGAGTCGTTTCATCGCCCTATCTCCCCTCTTTACCGCTGTACTGTTCACGTTCGATGAGAATATCAAGCAACGCTTTTAATGCTCGCATATCTCGTTTTAACTCCCTTGCTTCGTACCACATCTCCATCCGCTCTTTTTCGTACCATGCTATCAGCCTGCTTTGGTCTTTTGACTCTTCGGCGCATGAAGAAGCAGCGCTAGGCTGTAACGTCGCGCAGCCTGTAGCCAGCAACAGCAATCCGACACTGATACATCGCCTCAGCATCGCTCATCCTCTGGCTTATCGCCACACTCCCAAAGCCATACCGGATAAGGGAAGTTCCCTTTGTGGCTGATCGCGCAACCGGCCAGGGATACTGCTAATATCAAGACCCACGTGAGTCGTTTCATGGTGCTACCGCTCGCAGTTGTGGACGCAAGACGTCTAACTGTCGTCTGACAGCATTCAGTCGCTGATCCTCGAATGCACTAAGCCGCCGACGCTGCGCCTCTCGTGCAAGTTCAAACTCTTCCCGCTCCAATGCCGTCACTTGTTGTTGCAGATACAGTGCCTTCAGCCCATCAACCTGCTGGCGTACATCTCCAGCTCTTGCATACCGTCCATCGACGGCGAGCACCCCACCCCACAATGTCCCGATGAGGGCGACGATGCCCGCCGTCCACTTGAGGAGGTCTGTCATCACTGCACCCCCGTTGTGCCCTTGTCCTTGGCAAAGTAGCCCAAGAGCGCCAGCGCTAGAGCCTGCATCGCGTCAGCAATCGGCGCGAGTTCTTCTGGTAGCAGCGATTTCACAAATGGAGCCATCGCCGCCAATGCACCCATCAATGTCGTTTTCCAGCTCACCATTATCGCATCACCCCCTCTCGTTGTCCCTCTCCCTACGTTGCTGCTCAAGTTCTAAAGCGACGATGCGCTGCCTAAGCTCTTCGATCTCCTCTAATGCTGTCTGGAGATGATGACTTACTCCAACAATTCTTGCTTCGAGGGCAGCTAACTTAGTAGCCTGATCCTTTTTTTGCATTACCTTCTCCCTCGCATTGTATCTTACGTTCGTTCAATGTCCCCATCTGTGTTAAAGAATCGAAAGGCTCCAACCTGTTTCACAAACTGCTCCGGCTTAGCCCACTTTGGCGGGACAATCGACACGTCATAATACGAATCTGCACCAACAACAATGTTCGCCTCAATCCCAGCGAGTGCCACATTGACAGCTCGCATCGAGTCTTGAAACGACAGGTCTTGGGGTAATGGATACAGGATCAGGTTTGGATCACCCGGAGCAGCCATTGAGCTGTACTGCCACTTCTTTGCAATGACTGCACCTAACGTCGTCCCCCACCATTTTGGACTCTTGACGCGGTTTAGTACGCTGAAGGCAACAGCCACCTTAGCTTGATGCGTCTCACCTCTCGCCTCACGCCAGACCAGTAGAGCAAGCATAGCCCGCTCATATGTCTGATAGTCAATAGTCACGTTCTCTACTCCTTCTCACATTGCGGAATGTCATCCTCATCTGGCCGACGCATCCGAGAGTCGCAGCCGTCTTCGCCGTTACAGTTCCACGTATAGATGTAGTCGCGCTCGATCCGAGCCCCTAATCCCTTCGCGTGCTTCTTGCTGCCCTCTGTTATCCATACGCGGGGATGGTCAACCTTTGAGTGCTTGCGTGCTGACCTCCAAACCGACCTAGCGCCACCATTAGACATGCCGGTAGTGTGCAGCGAATAGAGGTCGAAGTCCTGACCATATCGCAGTCCTGTAGCCTTGACATACGGGGTTCCCCTGGGATACAGGTCCGGGCTAATAATCGGTACACCAGGGACCGTTTGACGCACGAGTGGCGCGATCTGACGATGCCATGCCGCGAACTTAGACGGTGACATATTGCTATCGCCTGCCCCGCCATCCGGCTCGTTAGCAAGCTGCACGCCATCTAACAGGTCTGCAATGGGCGGTAGACCCTCGTGAATCCATGTCTCAAGGCGTTCGATGTCCTTATCTCCTGCCCACTGAGAGAGGCTAACGATGAGCCGAAAGCCCTTAACGCGGATTACAGGTATCCAGTGCTGCAAGATGAACGGCCCCCATTCATGAGTATAAATGATTCTGATCTCGCGCCTGTCGCCCCGTGCTGCAAGCTCATCGAGATATACCCCAAGACGGCATGCTGCCGTATCGGCCCGCAATAAATCACCAGCCCCGATGTTCCATGACAGTAGTGAAATAGGTTGTGGAGATCCCTCAAGGGCCTCGCTGATAAGCGGTAGACTAAGCCCTAGCACGACACTTAACAGGAATCTACGGGCCATGGGCATCATTGATTATCTGCCCTCCATTTCTCTAGTCGGCATCCATTACACTCGGATTGCATCGCTTTGCCAGTCACTGCCGGACATACCTTTGCGTCACAGCGATACATGGGAAGCAGCCGCAACAGGTTCCGCATCAGGACACGTACCGATGAGCCCACCGCCAGCCACATTTTTTACAAGTTACTGCGTCGTCGGGAAGCTCTTTCTGCAATTTCTCTCCGCACTTGGGGCATGTTCTCTTCCAAAGCATTACGGTGTCCCCATCAGCTTGCGCTCGACATTATTGATCCGATCCTCACACTGGTCATGGCGCTTCTCGTCGCTCTCTTCATGCGCCACGCGCAGGGCTTCACAGGTCGCAATGCGCCCGTTCAGCCTGGACAGGTGGTCTCTAATATCCCACAAGAGCTTAATCCCATAACCGAAGAGCGTGAGCAACATGCTGCACAGCAGAGCAATCAGTGGCATGTAATCAGTGAGGGTCATAGGGCTCCCTTAGTTGGTGGCTATTGCTGTTGCCGATACCATTGCGCCCATTCGTTTACGGCTTCCGGGTCTCGACGTTTAGTTGCTCGCTCGATGGCCGCTTCTGTGCGTACCTTCGCCCGTGGCGTCTTCATTTTAGGCAAGCCCAGTAATTCCCCAACCTTCGGGGCCACCATGCCACTAAACGGCCTT
>Ga0209726_10001262_pt1 | contig 41765 bp, 38 predicted proteins | sample Subgrocontami54m_FD_187453 | JGI IMG/M metagenome (GOLD analysis project Ga0209726, IMG submission 187453) | Subsurface groundwater microbial communities from S. Glens Falls, New York, USA - GMW46 contaminated, 5.4 m (SPAdes) (version 3) | ecosystem: Environmental > Aquatic > Deep subsurface >...
GACCGACGAGCTTGGCGCGCTGCTGATGGGGCACGCCAAGGGCGCTTACTGGTACGGCTCGCAGCTCTCGGTGCATGAAGCGCGCAAGCTCGCGCCGTTCAACAACGCAACCAGCCTGCAGGTTGCGGCCGGCGTCATGGGGGCGGTGATCTGGGCGATGGAGAATCCGCAGCGCGGCATCTGCGATCCCGACGATCTTGATTTTCAGCGCGTGCTGAGGATCGCCAAACCGTATCTGGGCAAAGTCATCGGTGCCTACAGCGACTGGACCCCCCTCAAGGACCGCGGCAACCTGTTCCCGGAAGACGTCGATAACTCCGACCCGTGGCAGTTCAAGAACTTCAGGGTCGTCTAACGCAACAGTCCTCCGCCACGCCGGCAGCGATCAGGATGGTTTCCCCTTCGAGCAGGGTACCAGCGAAGACGGCGAGATACCCATAGGACGCGACGAAGGCGCTGATCATGTTTCGCGTCTTTGCCGGTAGCGGAAAACGAGGCCGCAACCTTCCTGCCGCTCATGCAAACTCACGGTGCCGCCCAAGCGGATCGCGGCTTCCCGCGCGATAGACAGGCCAAGCCCGCTGCCTTCACCGGTTGTACCGGGCATTCGATAGAACGCGTCGAACACGTGCTCGCGTTCCGGGACCGGTACCCCCGGGCCGTTATCGACGACTTCGATGACGGCATTGTTGTGCTCGGACAGAAGTCGAAGCGTCACTTCACCGCCATCCGGCGCGTACCTCAAGGCATTTTCCAGCGCATTCTTTACAATCAGCCGAAGCGCCTCGGGTGAAGCACGCACAGTAAGCGGCGTGATTTCCTCAAGTCCCAGATCGATGCCCTTGGCCTCGGCCCGCGGTAGAAATTCCGCAATCAGTTCGCGCGCCATTGCCGAGACATCGACCACGGCTTCCCCGCTTGTCCCAGCCTGGGTTCTGGCCAGGTTCAGCAGTTGTTCCGTCAACTGTCGCGCGCGCTCGATGCCCTTCTGGAGCGGAACCACGCGTTCGCGCACGGCATCCAGCGATCCAGCCCGCGTAAGGTTCTGCGCCTGTACCGACAGCGCGGTAAGCGGGCTCCGGAGTTCATGAGCCGCGTCGGCGATGAAACGCCTCTGCTGCCCCATCAAGTGATTCACTCTTTCCAGCAATCGGTTGATGGCGTGTATGAAAGGCGTGATCTCATCCGGGAGGCCGTCGTCGGCGATGGGCTGAGGTCGATCCGCCGGCTGCTCGTCAAGACTCTTGGAAAGCTGAGTTATCGGTGCGAGTTCGCTGCGAACAATACGCACAATAAGCAATGCAAGCACAGGAACGAGGAGAAGCAAGGGGATCAGCGTACGTAGCGCACTATTGATTGCGATCTCGTCACGCACATCGATGGGCTGGGCAACGACCGTACGTTCCGGAGACGGCGTATCGCGGATAAATACCCGAAGACGCTCAGAGCCCGTGATTAGTGTATGAAAGCCCGGCGGCAGATCACCTGAAAGCCAACTGGGACGAGGGTCCCTCGGCAGATGGATGATCATGATGCGGGACTCCGGGTCGCTGGTGAAAATATCCCTGGCATCTTGGCGCCGCGACTCCGGCAATGGGGATTCGGCCGCACCTCCAACGTGGAGCGTGGCGATCTGCCGCAGCATGTCGTCCTGAAATTCCTTCGCGTCGGAATACGCAAGGACAAAAGAGGCGACGGCCGCCGCCAGACCGGCGAGCAATATGGCCAGCGCCAGTGTGCGCGAAAGACGCCGCTGGAGGGAGCGGCTCATGATGATTCCTGTGGCTTGCCTATGACCCGGTACAACACTGGCATCACAATCAACACCAGAGGCAGTTGCACGGCCAGCCCGGCGATAATCGCCACCGCCAGAGGTTGCTGCATGGCGGAACCCTGACCGATGGCGAACGCCAGCGGCAGCAGGGTGAGGATTGCGGCGAACGTGGTCATGGCGATCGGCCGCATGCGGTTTTTCCCGGCCTCGATCAACGCTTGATGAAACGGCATCTCGCGAATCAGATCCCGGTACTCGGAAAAGTAGAAAATAGCAACCTCGGTAACGATGCCGACGATCATGGTCATGCCCATCATCGCCGAGATGTTGAGTTCGATGCCGGACAGCCACAAACCCACAAACACCGCGGACACCGCCAGCAGCGGTATCGCCAGAATGGCGAGCGCCATGCGAAAGCTTTCATACAGAAACAAAAGCAGCAGAAACACCAGTCCGACCGCAGCGGCGAATACCGCGATCAATCCCTGGAAGGCGATTTGCTGTTGCTTGTAGAGGCCGCCGAGTTCGTAATACATTCCCTTGGGCAGCAGATTCGGAGTCGCCATTACTTTCTGAATGTCGGCAATCACCGGCCCCATGGAACGGCCACTGATGCGTCCGGTCACCGCAACCATGCGCTTCAGGTTTTCGCGCTTGATCTGGGGTTGACCGCTGATTGGAACAATCTGCGCCACCCGTTTCAGCGGAAACACATGCCCATCGGGGGCGCGGATCAACAGTTTTCCCACATCCGGCACAATGGCGCGTTGATCTCGCGGCGTCCACACGCGTACGCCAACCAGTTTCGGCCCGCTCTGCATTTGCGTGGTGACGATCCCGGACAAATAGCCTCTTAAGATCTGCGTGATGCTGTCCGGGTTCATCCCTTCCAGCGCCGCTTTCACCCGATCCACGTGGATTTCCAGTGCATCGCCGGCGGGGTTGATGCCATCACGAGTATCCACCACGCCAGATACCTTGTTAATGGCCGCGACTACGTCTCGCGCCGTGGACTGCAATTGCTCCGGATTATCAGAAAACAGTTTTATCTCGATGGGCTGCGGCACGGAGGTCAGATCACCGATAACATCCTCCATCAATTGCGCCAGTTCGATTTTGAGCCCTGGCACGCTCTGCTCGACTTGAGTGCGGATGTCGTCCATCACTGTCTCGATAGGCGGACGCCGGCCCGCTTTCAGGCGCACGAAAAAATCTCCCGCGTTGGCCTCGGTGATGCCTCCACCCAATTGGGTACCGGTGCGGCGTGAATAGGTATCCACATTTTGGTTGGCCTTGATAATGGCCTCCACCTGCTGCAGCAGACGGTCGGTCTCGGTGAGCGACGTGCCCGGTTCGGAGCGGTAATCGAGGATGAAACCGCCTTCGTCCATCGCCGGCATGAAGCCGGAACCGACCTGGTTGAAGGCCAGAAAACCCGCGACCACCAACGGCACTATGAACAGAAACACCAGCGGTGGCCGTGCCAGCATACGCTGCATCAAGTATTCGTAACGGCGGTGCATCCATTCAGTCATGTGCCCGCCTTCTTTCTGGTTGGCGTCTTTTTCGTTCAGAAAATGATCCGCCAACAGCGGCACCGCCAACGAGGTGACCAAAAAGGAAATGATCAGTCCCGCTGCCATGGTCAGTGATAGCGCCTTGAAGAATGCGCCGGTCACGCCGGTAAGAAACGCCAACGGCAAGAAGATGACAACAGTGGATGCCGACGAACCCGCCAGGGGGCGCATGAATTCCATAGTGGCGGCCATGACCCGGCCATGGTGTTCGCCGCTGGCACCACGCAGACGCCGCACGATGTGCTCGACCATGACAATGGCGTCGTCGATGATCAGCCCGACCGCCGCCGCCATGCCGCCCAGAGTCATGATGTTGAAGCTCATGCCCATGCCATAGAGCAGCACGACCGTCGCGGCCAGCACCGCCGGTACCACCACTGCGGCGATCAGGGTGATCTTGAGATTGCGCAGGAAGGCGAATAACACCAGCACCGCCAACCCGGTGCCGATGAGAATGGCGTCGCGCACACTGGCGGCGGAATCCACAACCAATACGCTTTGATCGTACCAGTTGGCAAGCGTGACGCCGGGAGGCAATTGCGAACGGTAGGTTGCGAGTTTCGCCTGCACGTCACCAGCGATTTGCACGCTGTTGCTGCCGGGCTGCTGATAAATATTGAACAGGACCGCCGGACGGCCGTCGGCATTGACCTTGATCCACTGCGGCACCACGCCGTCGCTCACCAGCGCCACATCATCCAGCCGCACGATGCCGTTGTTACCACTTCTGATGATGGTATCGCCGATTTGCCGGAGGGTTGTCAGCCGCGTATCCGCTATCGCCAGATACAGCTTGTAGTGGTCCTCCAACCGCCCCACGGCAATTACCACGTTGGCTGCATTCAACGCCTGCGCCACGTCGCCAAGCGTAAGCCCGTATGCCATGAGCCGCGCCGGATCCACCGTGACCTGATATTCCTCCTGTGCGCCGCCCATCACCTGAATGCGCGCCACGCCGGTGACGCTGGACAGCAACGGGCGCAACTGATACTGCGCCAGATCGTAGAGAGCGGTTTGCGACTGGGTCGCGGAAGTCAGGCTGTAAGCCAGAATCGGGAACACCGTCGGATCCATGCGCTTGGTCGCCAAAAGGGTACCCGGCGGCAGAGTCGGCAGTATCTGGGTGATTGCCTGATTGGTCTGCGAGGTCGCCAGCGCCATGTCGATGCCCCAGTCGAAGCTTACCGACACTTCTGCCGAGCCCCGGCTGGTGGTGGAGCGCACATCACGCACACCTGGCACCCGGCGCACTGCTTCCTCCACCGGTCGGGTCACGACGAGCATCATCAGATCGGCAGGGCGGTCGCCCGCATCCAGCGACACCACCACGCGAGGAAAATCCACCGTGGGAAACAGCGTCACCGGCAGTTTGAACGCCGCCAGCGCGCCCGCCAGCGCCAGCAACACCAGCAGAAACAGAATCGAGCGACGATGCTCCTGCATCCACTGGGTGAAGGTCATCGCCTGCTCACGCGCACGGTCATGCCATCACGCAATTCATAGTTGCCCAGGCTCACGACAGGTTCGCTCGCGGTAAACGCCCCTTGCACTGCGATCAGCCCATCGCGCTGCAGGCCGGTTTGCACGTTGACCCGGCGCGCCTTATCCGCGCGCACTTGAAAAATATAGGCGCCCTGGGCGTCCCGCAAAACCGCCGAACGCGGCACGACCCACTCGGCTTTGCGATTCAGTTGAATCTCCGCATGCACCCGCGTACCGGGCATGAGCCCATCGCCAGGCACCACCACCAGCACATCGACAAACTGGGTTTGCGGGTTGATCATGCCGAATACTTGCGCCACCTGCCCCGCAACCTTGCGTTCGGGATTGAATACCGGAGCCACACTGACCGCCATGCCCGGGCGCACCCGCGCCACCTCACCGGGCTCCACGCCAAGCACTACTCGCTGCCCGCCCGCCCGCGCCAGTTGCAGCACCGGCGCACCGGCCGCCAGGCGGTCGCCTTGCGCTGCCTGCAGGGCGACAACCACGCCGTCAAACGGTGCGGTTACCTGCTCCAGGGCTTGGCCCGTGCCTATTTTTTCTTGCGTTCGCAACGCCGCTTCGGCATCCGCCAAGGTCTTTTTCGCTGCTCCCAGTTGTGATTGGGTGGCCAGTTGCTGGCTCGCGAGTTGCTCGATTCGCGCCACCTCGCTTTGGGCAAAATCCAACGCCTGGCGCGCTTGCCGGTAGCCCAGCGCAGCGGCGGCTCCCGTGGCAAACTCCAGAAGTGAAACGCCTTTCTTCACCACCTGGCCGGCGCTCACCAGCAGCGCCACGATCTGTCCCGGGCGCGGCAGGCTGACGGTTTGAATTGCGCGGGTATCCGGTGATACCACGCCATAGCCCGACACCGTGTCCATCATAGGCTGCTGCTTCAACGCCACGGTTTCGACCTGCACGCTGGGAAAGTCCGCGGCTATGCCCGGGATGGTGGCAAACAGCGCGCTCAGCAACAAGATTGTACGGCGCATCATTCGGCACTCCTGTCGTTCTTTATTTTTCCCGGCAGGTCCGGACCCAGCAGTATCTCCAGCGCGATTTGTTGTTCCATCGATGCCTCTTGCAGATTGATCGCTTCGGTTCGTTTATCCAGAAGCGCGATTTGCAGCCGTACGTAATCGGGGCCAGCGAGGTTGCCGACCCGATACGCAGCTTCGGCGCGTTGCGCGACGGTTTCGAGTTCGGCGACCCCTTCCCGAGTACGCTGCAACTGATTCCGCAACAACGGCAGATTCTCCAGCGCGATGGCAATCTCGCTATAGGCGCCGTTGAGCCGATTCTGGTATTCGTCATGCAGTTTCTTGCGCGTGGCGTCTTCAATGGCGATATTGCCCCGATTGCGGTTGAAAATCGGCAAGCTCAGATTCAGTCCAAAACCCACACTGTAAAGCCCGCTCGTATCGCGCGCGCGGGTGAGACCGATATTCAAGGCCGGGAACTGCGCCAATACCGCGCCGCGAAACTTTTCTTCCTGCGATCGATAGCCCGCTTGCAGCGCCTGCAAATCCGGCCGCAGGTTGAGACGCTGCTCCAGTCCGGCACGAACGGCGGCGGGGTCGATTGCCGCCGCCTCGGGTTCGCCCGCCAGCGGCAATGGCGCGTCGGCGGCCAGCCCCAGCACGCCATTGAGGCTCGCGCGGTTTTGCAGACGGCTGCGTTCCAGGTCGCTGATCCGGCGCTCGATGCCCTGCAAGGCGGCCAGGTCGGCACTTGCAAAATCAAGGGTGACGTTGCCAGACGCGAGTGCCTTCTGGCTGCGCTGGTAGCGGTCCGCCAGCAGCGTGCGGGCGGCCTGCAATTGCCTCATTAACGCTTCTTGCGCAGCCAGCCGAGTGAACAGCAACCGTGCCTGGCTCACCACCTGCCATTCCTGCCACAATAGTTCCAGGTTCACCCGTTGCTCATTCGCCAATGCCGCATTTTTACGCGAGGATCGTAATAGCAGGGCATTGACGTCGTAACTCGGATTGAAAGTGAAGGCGTTGGTATTACCTGTCGTGCCGTTGGTAGGGTGGTCCGACGTCATGCCCAATTGCGGGTCGGGCAACAAGCCGGCGGCGAAGGACTGGGCACGGGCGATACCCAGATTGTCCCGCGCCTGGCGCAATTGCGGGTTATTCGCCACCGCCAGCATCGCCACTTCGTACATGTCCAGACCGTCGGCGGGGTTGAACACATGGGTGGACAAGCTGCTGAAAGGCAGGCCGGCAGCATTAACTACGATGGCGGACGCGGAACGCGGCAAATTCACCCGCTCAGGCAGGGGTTTGGGCGCGTAACTGGCGCAGCCGGCAAGATTCAGCACGATCAAAGTAATAGCAAAGAGATAAGGCCTCATTCCGCGCGCGCCCTTTCACCGGCCTTGACCACCATCCAGCCTGCGCCTCGCACATTCTTGATGACATCAGCGCCGAGCTTCTTCCGCACGCCGTGGATAAGGAAATCCACTGCATTGCTTTCCACTTCCTCGTTCCATCCATAAATACGTTCTTCGAGTTCAGTACGGGTGAGTATCGCGCCCGGGCGCAACATCAGCGCATGCAGGAGCGCGAACTCGCGTGCGCTTAGAAGTTCTACAGTGTCTCCGCAGCGCGCTTCGCGAGTCGTCGGGTCGAGACTCACCTTGCCGTTGGTGAGTAAGGGGGCGGCCTGTCCGCCCTGACGACGGACCACCGCCCGCAACCGGGCGAGCAATTCGTTGACATCAAAGGGTTTCACCAGATAGTCATCCGCCCCGATATCGAGCCCCTTGATCCGGTCGTCCACGCCGTCTCGGGCGGTGATGACGATGACCGGCACGGAGTTACCCGCATGCCGCAGGCGACGCAGCACTTCCAATCCGTCGCGCTTGGGCAGGCCCAGATCGAGCAGTACGGCCTGGTGTTCGCCGTGTTCGAGCACGCTGCTCGCTTCTGCGCCATCCTTCACCCAGTCCACGGCATAAGCGGCATCGCGCAGCGCCACGGACACGGCCTCGGCAATCATGCGGTCGTCTTCAACAAGCAGGATGCGCATCATCATTCTCGAAATTCCGAATGGTTCATTATCTCACCCAACCTTTTCGGATCAAACCGGCGAATATCCGCTGATAGGGCAGCAGCAACAGACGCATCAACGGTGTGACCAGCCGATACTCTTCGCCCAGGACGAGCCAGGCACTACTCAGCGCCACCAGCGCCGCCCCGAGGATACCGTCACCTCTTGTCAGATTTCGCGCATTCGCTGTACGGCCGGAACCCGCGTTTCACGGAGCGCACCGATCACCGCGAGTGCGACCGAGACCAGCGCTACGCCGATCAAAGCGATCAAATAGGGCCAGGGCACGCTGAGAAATTCGGGCGGGGGGTCGAAAGCGCCCGTCAGGAGCTTGACCAGCATCCATGCCAGCACGAATCCGGTCAGCGTTCCGATGACGGTTCCGGCGAGAAAGAGCAAGATCGCTTCGCTCCACAGAAAAGCACCGAGTTGCCGGGGTTTCGCGCCGAGCGCGGAGAGAATGGCGAAAGTGCGCCGCCGGTCGGCGAGCCCGAGCGCGAGAATAAGACCCGTTGCGCTCGCCACCATCAGTACGGCAAGGCCCAATTCGAGCCGCGTGAGTCCCCCAAGATCGACGGCGGTGAGACTCGATCCGATGAGCCGCAGCGCCTCGCCAAGTTCCGTGACCTTTACTCCCGGCAATGGCGCAACGATGGCGCGCGCGGCGGCCGCAATCTCAGCGCTCGCCGCGGAAGTTTTCAACAGCACTATCTCGGACGCGTCCGCGCCCGTCATCCGCCCGATGTAAGTGGCATTGGCCACCAGGAAAGAATCGCGCGGCGCGGTCGGGAACTCGCGGACGATGCCGGTGAAGCGGAACGGAACGACGTAATATTGGTGATCGGCCGCACTCTGCAGCCGCAGGTTGAGCCTGTCGCCGGGCTGTAACTGAAAGTCCGTGACGGTTTCCGCCGAGACGAGAATGCCGTCCGGGGTTTGCTCCAGCAGTGCCAGGCTTTTCCGCGCATTTCCGCCGACGAAATAGGCGTTCGACATCTGCGTCGCTTCGCCGATATGCGCGGCGTCTATGCCGTAGAGGTCCTGCAGATCCTTACCGACGTAGGCCAGCCGGTGCTGCATCGGTTGCGCGGCGCTTACGCCGGGCAAGGCCGCGAGTTCTTTTAACTTGGCCGAGGCGGGCGCCTGCGTGGTGCCCGTGACCGTGACATCCGCGCCGTTGGTGAGTTCTGCATCGACACGCGTTTGCGCGTGGTAGGTGGTGTTGAAAACGGCGGTCGAGGTAGCGAAAGCAAAGGCCAGCGCGACCAGAGCGATGCCCTGCGTCATCCGGCCGCCTTGCCGGCTGATCGCGGCCGCCACGACTCCCGCCAGCGAGCCTGCAATCGGTCGCAGCCCTTTGGCCAGCGCTGCGCGGCCGCGCTGCAGTCCGGCGCGGCACAGCCTGATCGTCAGCAGACCGCCGCCCAGCCACAGCAGCACGGGCGCGAGAAACGCCGCATAGTCGACGGATGACGAGGGTGTGCCCTCGGGAGCCAGCACGACCTGATAGCCCGTGCTCCACGTTCTCCAGAACACGATGGCCGCCAAGGCGATCAGAATGAAATCGAGTCCGATGCGCCGCCAGAGTTGCGGACGATCGCCGCCAGTCGTCGTCCGGGCCGCCGCGACCGTGGTCCGCCTGGCGTCCATCCATGCGGTGGCGAGGATCGTGGCATGGGCGAGCAGAACGCCCGCGCAGACTGAGCCGGCGATCCAGTAAACGGCTGCGGCGTTGAAAATACCGGCGCCGAGCAGCGATTGCGACAAAAGCGCGGCCAACAGGAGTCCGATCATTGATCCGCCCATACCAACGAATGCCGCTTCCACCGCCGCCAGTTGCATGATCTGCGCGCGCGATGCGCCGCGGATACGCAACAGCGCCTGGTCGCGCCGCCGGCGCACGCCACCGGAGGCCACGACCGCGATGGTGAGAAGAGTCGCCAACAGCGCGCCGGGCGCGCCGAGGAACAGAAACAGCACTTTGGCGTACAACGCGTCGCTGCGCACCGCATTGAGCCGCGCCGCGAGATTGTCCGCGACGATGCCGCTGCCGGCGATGCGCGCCTCGAGGTTCTTTGCCGCGCCTTGGACCGCGACAAAAGCGGCGTCCGGATCGCGTGGAAGTCCGGCGTGCGCGAGCCCCACGTGGAGCTGAGTGCGAACCGCATCCGGTCTGACCGTTGCCTGCGGATCGAACAGGCGATGCCATTCTTTCAAGGGCATCAGCACCACGTTGTCCGGCGGCGCCTGCGGCGCGGCCCCGGCCGGGACCCCGACGGCCTGGAACATCGAATCGGCATTCGGCAGATCGACGACGCCGGCGATGGTGACATCCACCGGCGCAAGCGCGGGGCGATGGATGGTCACGCTATCGCCCACCGTCACATGCAGGTTGGCGGCGGTCTGCTGTGCAACGAGCACGCCCTCCAGGGAGCCAATGAGCGCCCGGAACTGCTGTGGATAGTCGCGGGTGTACGACGCATCGATGCCGAGCACCTTGCCTTTGCCCGTTGTTTGCACGGTGCCGCCGGTGCGCGCCTCGAAGCCGTCAACCTCGGCATAACCGACTTCATGAAGAGTTGAGACTGAAGCGGCCTGGTGAATCGCCGCGGCGACCGATTGCACGGTCGTGCCGGGGGCGAGCTGTACCTGCCAGTCGACCGGCACGCTGGTGACGGCGCGCCGGGTCATCGATGCGGTGCTCTGGGCCAGAAATGCGCCGAGCGAGGCAAGCATCGCCACGGTAACCGCAATGCCCGCCGCAGATCCCATAAGACGGCCGTTACGCTCCTTGATGAGGCCGAGGAACCAGGATGCGATCACATTTCCCCCACGGTTTCAGCGGACACGATGAGAACGCCTCGTTCAATCCGCCAGATCGTATCCATGCGCGCGGCGACCGATGGATCGTGGGTTGCGATGACCAGCGCGGTGCTGGCGCCGTCAAGGTGGGCGATCAGCGCATCGAGCAGCGCATGACCGGTTGGCTGGTCGAGCTGGCCGGTTGGTTCGTCGGCCAGGATCACGCGCGGGTTGCCGACGATCGCCCTCGCCATCGCCACGCGTTGCATCTGGCCGCCGGACAGCTCCTCGGGCAGTTTGCGCGCGAGGTTCTTGAGACCGAAGATCGCCAGCGCAGCTCTCACCGCCGCATCAATGTCGTCTGCCGATTTAGCCAGCAGCAGCGGCAAAGCGACGTTCTCGCTCACGGTCATCGGTTCCAACAAGCTCGGCGCCTGAAACACCAGCGAGATCTTCTCCGGCAGCAACGTCTCGGGCGGGCCCAGCGCGGGCCACGCGATGGCGCCGCTACTCGGTACGTCGAGTCCCGCCATGAGGTGCAGCAAGGTCGATTTGCCACTGCCGGATCTGCCCACCAGCGCCACGCGGTCGCGCGCGCGCAGACGAAATGTCGCCGACGCGACCGCGGCGACGGGCACACCGCCTTGTTGATAACTGCGGCCGATCGAATCGGCTTCGATGAGAATGTCAGTCATGGATGAAACGTCCATCCTGGATGCGCAGCACGCTGTCGGCAGTTGCCGCCAGCGCCTGGCTGTGGGTCGCGACCAGAATCGCGCCGCCGGCCTGGCATCGCTCCCGCAACAGCTTCAGAATATTGGCTTCCGTCGCCGTGTCCACTTCCGCGGTGGGCTCATCCGCCAGCAGCACTTGCGGGTCTGCCGACAAGGCGACCGCCAGTCCGGCGCGCGCCGCTTCGCCCCCCGACAATTGTGAAGGCCGCGCCAAGCGCCGCTGCGAGAGACCCATCGCTTCCAGCAGGCGGTTGATCCCGCCCGGATCGAGTTTTCCCGCGAGCGACATCTGCAGCCCCATGTTGTCCTCGACCGTCAGGTGTTCGAACAGGTTGCCGGACTGCGTCATGATGCCGATATGCCGGGCGCGCAAGGCGGCGCGCACTGCTTCCGGCCGCCGCGACAGGCGCAAGCCCATCACTTCGACATGGCCGCCGTCGGGTTCATCCAGTCCGGCGAGGCATGCGAGCAGCGTGGACTTGCCGCTGCCGGAGGGCCCCATCAGCGCGAGGAACTGGCCGGCCTCGAGCTTCAGTGAAACGCCGCGCAATGCGGCGGTCTCGTCGTCGCCGCTGTGGTAGAAGCGGTAGAGCTCGAACGCCTCCAACGGCCGCGTGTCAGCGCCACTGGAACGAATCGGCGATGAGTTTCCATTGGTCGACATTGTCGGCTCCGAGCGGCGCTGAGAGATTGATGGTCGCAAGCTTGCCGCCGCGATAGATCAGGTAGCGATTGTTCTCGAGGCGCAGTTGCTTGCTGGTAACCGGGTTGGGTTCAGAATTTGACGAGTAGACGATCAAAATCGCCGGGCCTGATCGCAGCTTCACGTTTTTAATCGCTCCTAGCTTGACGGCGCGACCGGCTGTGACGAGATCCGCGGCCTCGTGATTTGTTACGGACGCGGCCGTGGGGGCGCCGGAGGCGGAGCTTACCGCGACATCAATCGCATTGTACTTGTCGGCAAACTTCGCGCCGTCATTGCGGTCGGTTCGTGCCCAGCCTTCCGGCACTTTGAGCGAGAATCCCAGCGGCGAGTGATACGCGACGAAAACCTGCGAGTCGGGGATGTCGCCGGGCGGGCTCTTTTCCGGCGCAACGGCTCGTTCCGCGGCCATTGCGGTGGTGGTTGCGAGCTGCAGGCCGCCGAGCAATGCAGAGATTGCCAGAATGCCTGCGACCACCGCCTGCGAATGTTTCCGGATAATGTTCTTCATTGCATACGTCCTTCTTCAAGATCGGTGTCACCGCCCCGCGGCGGGAAGTCGGGGCGGCGCCGCGCGAACGCTACTTGTCGTGTTCGCCTTCGCGCTCGTTTTCATCGCTTTCGTGATCGGCCTGATCCGCTTGCGCGCTCAGAATCTGGCCGGTATTGATGTCCACCTTGACGTCCGTGGACTTGCCGCCGCCCACGACTTCCACGCCGTAGACCAGCTTGCCGTTCTCGTCCGCCAGCTCGGCCCTCGAGGCTTTGCCCTGGGCACGCTGCTCCGCCGCCGTGATCGCCTGGGTTAAGCTGATCTTGGCTTTGGACAGCAAGGCGATGTCGTTCTCCTGTCCTTCATTGGCGCTGTTCGCGCCGGCGAAGGCGAGAGAAGCGCCGAGGGCGGTCAAGCCGATGACACCGAAAAGTAGGGATTTTCTGGTTCGCATGATGATGCTCCTATAAAGTAGATTGAAATTCGGCAAGCGCATTGGCGTCCACCGTGATGATCACTCTACGCCCCCAACATTAGGGCAGAATTAGGGAATCGCCGGATTTTCAACCAACAGAATAACGATGCCGCGCCTTTCCCGATTTTCCGCCGGCAGACGCTGATTTTGTACATCCTGTTGCAGAATATGCAGCGGCTTGACGAAATCCGTCTCGGTCTCGGCGAGCGTAACCATTCCGCTCAGATGAGCCAGCCGTTCAGTCGTCACCATACCAATCCAGAGTGGCTGCGGCCGGCTGCCTGCGGCGGTACCGACTACATCACGTACTGGCCACAGTCGAATCACGATGCGTTCGCGCGAACTTGGCATTTTAATAAAGGTCAGTTCTTGCGCTTCGCCACGATCGAATTTTGGCAGCACCGGGAGTTGCCCGATCGCAGTATCAGGCAACAGCCACAGCAACATTGTTTTCGCCGCCCAAGGTTGCGGAGCCTGCCACCCGGCCGCCGCGAGCGTGCCGGCAATCTGTCCGGCTGTTCCGATCCATTGAACCGAAAAAGGTTCTTCGATTTCGCCCCCGAGGTCGGAGCGCGCGTACGGCAGGCTGCGCCAACCGCCGGCCCGCCAGCCGGCGAGCGGTATGGTTTCCAATTTGGGCCGATAAGCGTATCGCGCGGCATCAACGCCGTGATGAGGCCAGACATACCAGCCCCCGGCCAGAGTGAGCGTCGTGAAGACAACCAGTAACAGCGGCCATGCGCGCAGCGGCTCGCGGCGCACGTGGTAAGTATAGGCAATGCCCAGCAGCGTAATCCAGGCGAGGCCGAGACTGAGGCTTGCCAGCACGTCTGAAAACCAGTGAACCCCCAGATACAATCTTGAAAACGCAATCAGCGTGATCGTCACGGCAGCCAGCAGCGTGACCACGATCTTGGTTCTGACAGACTTGCCTCGTGCCAGCAAAAAAGCCATGAAACCGTAAACGACGATGCTCAATGCCGCGTGCCCGCTCGGAAATGAAAATTGTTCGATGCCGGTATAAATATTGTTCGGGCGCGCGCGGCCGAGCGAGTATTTCAGCACCCACACCAGAATTTCAGCGAAACCCGCGGCCGCCAGCCAATAGCCCAGGGTGCGCCAATAGCGCATCAAAGCGAAAAACACCGACACCGCGATAATCACGGGAATGGTGCCGGCCGCTCCACCCAATCCGGTAACGGTAATCATGACGCTGTCCCACCATTCGGTTCGCAGTTCCTGGAGTACGGTATAAACCGTTTGATCGAACTGAACGAGAGGATCGTTCGCGAGGATGTCCTCCAAAATGCCAAAAAACAGCCACGCGCTGCCAATTAACAAAACCGCGGCGGCCAGCAGAGACTTGGATTCCGGGCTGGCGGGATCGAACAGCGAAAGAAGCATGCGTGACAGCGGCCCCGGCTGACTCCGCGCGCGCCCGACAATGCGGTCCCGCAGCGATTGAATACGCGGCCAGAGGGTGGTGAACGTGAATCGCACCAGCTTGCTGATCGCCCACAAAAAAGCCGCGATCATGACCAGCATGATGACGAGCCGTGAACTCACCGCGCCCGCGAGTTGCAGCGAGGCGCCAAAAAGCACGCCGGGAAGAAGGTGGGCGGCGGCCCAGGCGAATGCCGACAAGATATTCATTGCGTAGAATTGGGTAGCTGGCATGTTCGATATGCCGGCAACCACCGGAACGATGGCCCGTACCGGTACGAAAAAGCGGCCGAAAAACACGCTCTTGCCGCCGTTTTTGGCGAAATACGCTTGTCCTCTCTCGAACATTTCCGGGTGATTTTTCATCGGCCACAGGGCGCGGATTTGTTCGTGATAGTGGTGACCGAGCCAATAACTGAGGCCATCGCCGAGAATCGCTCCGCCAACGGCCATAGCGGCCGTCCACCACGGATCGAGCGCGTTGAGTCCGATCAGTACGCCACCGGCGAAGACTATAGTACTGCCTGGTATGACGGTACCGATGACGGCCAGCGACTCAAGCAGCGATGCGGCAAAAACCGCGGCCAGCGCAATATGCGGGTGGGCGGAAAAATAGGTAATCAGCGATTGCAGATGCGATTCCAGAACAAGCCCCCGATCGTTGTTGTCAACACTCCCGCGGATTCAGTGGCGATTGCCCAGTGCTTCGTCACAACGCCGGTCTACCTTAGCCGGCACGAACGGGCGATTCCATTTCATCCGTCTTTTTCTCAAAGCGCCCGAAGCGCAAAGCCAGCGTCGGCAGCACGGGTAGATTCAGGGCTGTCGACGTAATCAGGCCACCGAGGGCGGTCAAGATGATGATACCGGAAAGAAGGGGTGTTTCTGTTTGCATGATGATGCTCTTATCGATTTAAATGCGCATCATCATTCTCGCAATTCAAAACTTCATTCATTGTCTCACCCAGCCTCTTCGGATCAAACCGGCAAATATTCTCCGGTAGGGCGGCAGCAATAGACGCATCAACGGCGCGATCAACCGATGCTTTTCCCACAGGATGAGCCAGGCACTGCTCAGTGCCACCAGAGCTGACCCGAGGACATCCAGCGGAAAATGCACCCCAAGATAAATGCGCGCCCAGGCGACCGGCAATCCCATCAGGGCGAGCGCCCAACCCGCAAGCCGGGGTTGCTCATGCATAAGCAGGCTGAAAGCCACGGCCCAGATCAAGGTCAGGTGATCGCTCGGAAACGAGTTGTCCTGGACATGCGCGACCAGCGTCTGGCCGATTCCGGCCTCGAACGGCCGGGGGTGATACCAGACCAGGCCAATGATCTGATTGATCAGCAAACCCGCCAGCCCCGCAACCGTAGCGGCGATCAGTGCCTGCCGGGTGGCAGAAGAGCCGCGCAGCCAGCCGACGGTCAGACCTGCCGGCACGATCCAGATCAAGCCATCGGCCAACAGGCGCGCTGTATCGACAGCGATGCCCGAGGCCCCCGGCCCGGCGTTGAGAAGCAGAAACAGCGACCGATTCAGGTGTTCCACATCGGATCCTGATCAAGTAAGCCGGTCAGGTCCCTTTTGCCCGTAGTTCGATTACGTCTTTCCGCGTGACGCTCAGGTAGATCACCAGGCTCAGTATGGTCGCGAGGAAGATCGCGCTCGTAATCGTGGCGCCCAGGCCAAGCCCGCCATTGGCGACGGGTTGCGACAGACTGTCGCCCAGGGATGCGCCAAGCGGCCGCGTCAGGATGTACGCAATCCAGAACGCCAGAACCGCATTTGCCTTGAACACGTAATAAGCAAAGGTTGTGACCGCGATCATCGCGCCGAACATCAGCGTCGAGTATGGATAGCCGAGCTTCAAACCTTCCGCGGCAAGGTCGCCTGCGGCGGTGCCCAGCGCGAACGTGAACAGAATGGCCGCCCAGTAGAATATTTCGCGTTTCGTCGTGAAGATGGTGTGTATCGACAGCGTTTTCTCGCTCGCGTACCAGGCGGCGAAGGTTGCCAGCAGCGCCAGACCGAATGCAATGGTTGTCGTTTCGAGCGGGACGCCGAAGTTGTCCACCAGATTGTCCGTGATGAGCGTTCCGACAACGCTGATCAGCACCACCACCACCCAATACAACCACGGCACATATTTTCGGGCGCGCATCTGCGCGAACAGGAAAGCCGCCAACATCGCACTCATGACGACGGATGTGCCGGTCAGGCCAAAATGCAAATCAACATTGAGAAAGTCAGCGGCCGTTTCGCCGACGGTCGTTGCCATAATTTTGATAATCCAGAAGTAAAGCGTGACTTCCGGGACCTTGTTCAGCATCTGCATCGCGCCTTGGCGCGTAAGCGTATTCATATGAATTCTCCCTTGGGATTCCAGTGGTGCCTGCTTCGATTCAGTGGAAAAGCCGGGGCAGCGGCGCCGCCCCGGCATCGCAATGGCCGAGCCAATCAATCGGCCCGGTCACGGTCATCGTCGTGATCGGCCTTATCCTCGACCGCCGCAAGAATCTTGCCGCTCGTCGGGTCAACCTTCACATCCGTGACCTTTTGGTCCTTGACCACTTCGACATCGAACACCCACTGCCCGTTGTGGCGCTCGTACTCGGCACGGGAAGCTTTGCCGCCGACATGCTGCTCGGCGGCCGTCACAGCCTGGGTCATACCGATTGTTGCACTTGCAATAGCCAGAGAATCGTTCTCGGCTGATTTTGCCGCGTAGACACTGCCGATGGCGATTGCGGAGAAAGCGGCCAGAGCCGCCAGAGTTATCTTACGTTTCATGATGAACACTCCTTCAAATTACGCGGATATTCGCGTAGTTGTGAAGATAGCGATCAAGAATTAGGGGAGAATTAGCGGGGCCATCGTTGCGTGCCGTGCCACGCTGGAATCGTACTGGTCTGGCTGCGGGCGGGCCTGCTAAATTACGACGGCCCGTGCCGGTTCTCAGAGTCACCGGTTGGGTTTCGTTCCGGCGATTTCGCCTGAACCTCGATAACGGACGGAGCGCTGATCGTGTATTCGCCCTCGATTGTCACCGCTCCTCCCGAGCGCCGATTGGCCGAAAATAATCTCCAAGCCCAGACCGGAAGGAGCGCCAGAGTCGCCGCCAAGACCACGGCCAGCGCCAGAACCAACCCGAGCCACAGCAGAATGGCGCCGGCGGCGACCGCGGCAATGATCAGCCAGACCCGCAGCCAGGCCGGCGTTCGGCGTCCGGTCGCCGTGAGAAAAACGAATTCACGTTCATTTGGCATTGGCTGATGCCCCGTCTCGTTTTGCCAGCATGTCATTCGAGTGGTTTTTGGCCGCGAGTGACTTGATCAGGCCAGCCACGCCGTGTTCGCGCACCTGATTCGCAAAGGTATCGCGATAGGTAAATAAAATCGCATTACGCATGACACAGTCCTTTATCTGATTTTCGAGCTTGCTCTTGAATTTGGTTGCCGCGGCTGTGGATCGCCCGCCTGCGACAGCCCTTGCAAGATGGCACATGAAACTTAATCCAGGCTTAAGGCCATCGTCGAGGCGTGCGCCGATTTTGCGGGCAGGAGCATCGTCATCGAGCAATAAAGGGGCGCTCCAGATTGCGGTTTAGGGCAGGCCCGTGTATCTGATTACAGCAAGCTGGGCTGGTACTGGCAAAAAGGATGTTCGTCGTCTACACCAAGTTGACCAATATGGAATTCTCAATAGAAGGCAGGCGATGGCGCGCTCTTAAGTTGCGTTTAAGCGTCACTTTCTATCATGTCGGCTGCTTTATCGTTGCAACTGTGGTGAAATTGTCCGATGTTCTATTCGATTCCGCCCGTAACGCGGACGCTTATTGGCGTCAATGTGGCGATGTTTGTCGCCGAGTTGCTGTTCGGCGACGTTTTTACCCTCAATCTCGCGCTGTGGCCAATTCAATCCACGGCACTCATCGGGGTTGGCGGATTTCAGCCTTGGCAAGTGCTGACCTACAGCTTCCTGCATGCGGGCGTCTGGCACCTTTTTTTCAACATGTTCGGCTTGTATATGTTCGGCGGCGACCTCGAACGGCTTTGGGGCCCGAAGCGATATCTGAACCTCTATATCGCAAGCGTAATCAGCGCAGCGCTTGCGCAACTCGCGGTTTCGAGCCTTGCATCGGTAGAGCCTTATCCGACCATTGGCGCGTCAGGTGGCGTATTCGGGCTGCTACTCGCCTTCGCGATGTACTTTCCGAGCCGAACCGTGGTGCTGTTGTTTCCGCCCATCCCGATGCCGGCATGGTTGTTCGTGACACTCTATGGAATCGTGGAGCTGTACTTGGGCGTCACCGGAACGCAGGCAGGTGTTGCGCACTTCGCTCACCTCGGCGGAATGCTTGGCGCCTGGCTGCTGATTCAGTACTGGCGCGGCAGGCCGCCGCGTCGTCTGCGATAGCCGCTCAGCGCGGCCAAATGCAACATCGAGGGCGTGGCTCTGCTCACGAATCCAGTCCCGGCGCGAGCGCAACGCTGATCGTGGTGCCCTGTTGCGGGGTGCTATGGATAGTAAGGACGGCCCCGATCAGTTGTGCCTGTTCACGCAGACCCGCGAGGCCGTAATGCCCCGGATGCGCGGACTCTGCGTCGAAACCGGCGCCATCGTCGGCGATAGTCAAGGTCAAGCCGTGGCCGTCGGGAGACACGCGCAACGAGATCGCAACGCGCGTCGCCCCGGCATGGCGTTCGACGTTGCGCATCGCTTCTTCGGCGATCCGAAACAGTGTCTCCGCCCGTTCATCGGCGAACGTAGCCGCCGACGCATCGCTCGCGTAATCGACCGGTATCCCGGTACGCTCGACAAACTGCTTGACAAAATCGCCCAGCGCCGCGGCAAGCCCCGCATCGCGTACCGGGTTGAAACGCATCTGGGTAATCGCGGCGCGGGCTTCCTTCAGGCCTTGATGAGCCGTTTCCTCGGCGCGCGTCAATTCCTCCGCCAAGGCTCCCGGGTTGGTGGCCGAAAGCCTTTTCAGAAGCCGGATCTCGGTGAGCATCGCCATCATGGAATGCGCCAGGGTGTCGTGCAGGTCGCGCGCGATCTTCAGGCGCTCGCGCACCACGGCGGCATAACGCGCCTGTTCCGCCAGCCGTTCTATTTCGCGAGTACGCGCCGCCACGCGCTGTTCCAGCTCGGCATTCAACGTCTGCAATGCGCTGCGTTCGCGCTGCAGCGAAGTGAGCAGCTCGTCCAGTGCACGTCCCAGCCGCGCCGCTTCATTCCGGCCGGGAGGCACGGCGATTCTTTGCGTGGCGCCGGTTCGGACGGCATCGGCCGAGCGTGCGATGGCATCCAGGTCGCGTGTGATGCGGCGTGCCAGCAGCACTCCGAGCAGCGCGGCGAGCAGCCCCAGGCCAAGCAGGATGGCGGTGATCTGAGTTTGCAGGATTCTGGCGCGCTGCGTGGCGTCTTGCAATGGTTGGATCACCACGACGCGCCAGCCGAGAGCGTGCAAGGCATCGGACGCTCCCGGCGTTGCTTGCGCGACCAGATAACGTCTGCCATCAGCCAGCCGTTCAACACGCGAGGACCGCTCAACGCTGCCCCTTGGCGCATTGACCGCTACTGTCGGCGCAGCGGTGTCCGTCGATTCAAGGGTAATCTCCCAGCGCTTGCCTTTAAGGCTCGCGGGCCCGATCAGTACCGTTCCATTCTGGTCCAGCAGCAGTTCGGTACCGGCCGACTCTCGCACCTCCTGCCCAAGACTGCCAGCAAGATCCAGCAGCCAGCGCCTGCTCAGTTGCGTCCCAATGACGCCGACTGTGTTTCCCTTGGGATCGATCACCGGGGCACTCAGGTTTACGAAGGAACCAGGTGTTTCGTCGGTCGCGGCAGGCGACGTATTCACCGCCGTTGGCGCCAGTCGCGCATCGCCGATTCTCGACGCCTTCAGACCCAGCGCAAACCACGACCGGTCGGCAACGCTCGCGCCCTCAACCACGCCGTGGGTGGCGGCCAGTAACCGGCCTTGCGGGTTCGCCACGACTATCCACGCGAATTCGGGGGAAGCCTGTTGCAGGTTCTCGAGAATCTTGCGGAGCGTCGCCTGGTTTTCGTCGCGGAGCTCGGTAGCCAGCATCGCAGCCAATGCACGCACCGATTGCAATCGAAGCGCGAGATTGAGATTCAGTTCGGCAGCGATACGGTCGGCCGTCCTGTTCAGTTGCCGGCCGCGCTGGTCGAGCAGGTTGGTGCGCACGATGTCGTCCACCCACACGCTGGCAACCAGCACGAGACCGATCGATAATGCGAACACCAGCCAGCCGATAGCGGAAGCCAGGCTGCAGCGGGGATCGAGATAGCGCGCCAGCGGGTGCATGAAGGGGATCGCGAAAGTTTCACACCAATATCGCAAGTGCCGAAGGTAACATTAAACTCATGACTTGTGGCCCTCGCGAGCGGCCAAGGCATCCGGTAGAATCCCGTCATGAATGGGGCTTCTGGTCATTTCCTCACAAGCTCCCGGCACCGGGGATTTTCGAAGTGGATGAACTGATTCAACTGGTCGCGCAACGGGCTGGAATCTCTTCGGCCCAAGCAGCACTTGCCGTCGCGGCCATGCTGAGGTATCTGACGGCGCGGCTTCCTTCGCCGGTGATCGGGCGCATCCGCGAGCAATTGGGTAGGGTGCAAAGCCCTCGCCAACCGGATGTGGGCGACGGAGGTGTCAAGTGACGACGGGATCCCCCGACGAGGCTCCTCGCATCCGGGTGCTCGTTGCCGACGATCAGGCTCTGATCCGGCGCGGGATCACGCTGATGCTCTCGGTCGAATCGGATATCGAGGTAGTGGGTCAGGCGTGCGACGGCGTGGAAGCCGTCGAGATGGCGGAGCGCTTGCGTCCCGATGTGGTGTTGATGGATTTGCACATGCCGCGCAAGGGTGGCGTGGCCGCCACGCGCGAAATCACGCTCTCACTGCCCCACACGCACGTGTTGGTGCTGACTACGCTGGACGCTGACGAAACGGTCTTCGAGGCGGTCCGCGCCGGCGCCCATGCCTACTTGTTGAAGGATGCGAGCGAAGATGAACTGCTCGAAACAGTGCGCGCGGTACACCGCGGCGAGTCCCGGCTGACGCCGCAGATCGCGCGCAAGGTGATGGATCAGTTTCGGCGGCTTGCATCCTCGTTTGAGGCTACTCCCTCGGGCATCACCGTGAACAGTCCCGTAGCGTCGAGCAAGGCCTCAGATGCCGCCCAAGCCAAGGCCACCGATTCGGTGACCGAGACACTCAGCGACAAGGAGGAAAAGATCCTGAGCCTTATCGCCGAGGGCAAGAGCAACAAACAGATCGCGGCCACCGTGTTCCTGGCCGAGGGCACCGTCAAGAACTATGTCAGCCGCATCATGGAGAAGCTCCATGCCAATACGCGTATTCAACTGGCCGTGATGTCGGTGCGCCAGCGGCGCGGTGATTGACCGGGCTGCTGCCCGATTTGTTCCAGAGAGATTGAGTCGCCGTGGTCGAGGCGATCGTAGAGATTTGCCCCTGATACAGCCGGTGAATCCCTGACGCGGGGCCCTTTCTCGGCACTGGCCGCGACCTCGCGGTGAACAGTTGCTGTAGCGTCGCGACACGCGCTTGCATGAGGCGGGGCGCATAACCCAGAGCGTCGCAACGGTGACCTTGGTCACTTCCAAGTCGTGACTTCCTGCGGTCTCAAATCGTGACCTTCAGCAGCTTACATGTGGCGGGCCGAGGGCTAGAGTTCATGCCATGGACGCGCGGATGAAGGCAACTCCGCGTCGTTCAATTTTTAAAAATCAACCCACAAAGGACGACATCATGAACATGAATATGAAATCAATTTACAAAGCTTGTGTACCAGTGATCGCTGCGGTCTTCGTTTTCTCCGCCGGGACCGCCATCGCTCAACCCTCCCTGGCAGTCAAGGAGGACCAGGCGCAATTGAAGTCGGACAAAGCCGCGCTGCACCGCCAAATAAAGCGATTGGAGGCCGACGAAGCGAGGCTGAAATCAGACACCGCCTCAGGCAGAATGTCGGCGGAGTCCAAGGACGCGTACGAGGTTTACAAGGCCAAGCAGGCGATCAAGGGCGAGAAGAAGGACATCGCCGCCGACAAAGCGGCCTCGCTGCAAATGAAGTCGGACAAGGCCGCGCTGCATCGCCAAATAAAGCGATTGGAAGCCGCTGAGGCGAGGCTGAAAGCGGACAAAGCCGAGGGGAAAATGGCGGCGGAGTCCAAGGACTCGGAAAGAGTTTACAAGGACCAGCAGGCAATCAAGGGCGAGAAGAAGGATATCGCCGCTGACACGACGAAGCTGAAAGCCGACCAGAAGAAATAGCCGCAAACGGCAGTCCCGGCAATCGCACGAACCCCGCCCCGGCGGGGTTCGTCATTTCGAGAGTCGGGTCCTCATCACCTCTTCAGGGGTTGTGAAAGTAGGATTTGGCCAACTCAGGCAAACCTGCATCGAAGCGGTTGGTGCCGTGGAGGAATGTCACTATGCAAACGGCCACAAAGAAATTCGGAGCTGAACCCCCGCGTTTGATGCCAGCAGGTGCCAAGGTACCTGATATCGCATCCGCGTCGATTCCCGCCACGCTCGCCGCGCTCCATGTGAACCCCGAGACAGGGCTCACGCGCGCGGAGGTGGACGCCCGCCGGAAGGCGCACGGCTACAACGAAGTGGCCGAACAAAAGGAGCACCCGGTCTTCCAGTTCCTCGGGAAATTCTGGGGCGTGTCGGCGTGGATGCTTGAATTGATCATGGTCCTGTCGGCCGTCCTCCGGAAATACTCGGACCTCGCTGTGGTGGGCGCGCTGCTGGTCGTCAACGCCGTGTTGAGCTTTGCGCAGGAGCATCGGGCCGCTGGCGTCGTGGAGACGCTGCGGCGCCGGTTGCAAGTCAGTGCGCGCGTCCGGCGCGAGGCGAGCTGGCAGGTCATTCCCGCCCGGGAACTGGTCCCCGGCGATATCGTCCGCGTGCGCCCTGGCGACATCGTACCGGCGGATGTGAAACTCCTCACCGGAGCGTTGAGCGTGGACCAATCGGCGCTCACCGGCGAGTCAAAGGATGCCGACAAGGCACCCGGCGAAGTGCTCTCGTCGGGGTCCGTCGTGCGCCGGGGGGAAGGCAATGGCGTGGTCATGCTGACGGGGGCGCAGACCTACTTTGGCCGCACCACGGAACTCGTGCAGGAGGCGCGTCCGAAGCTCCATATCGAAGCGGTGGTGGCGAAGGTCGTCCGCTGGCTCTTCGTCATTGTCGGCGCGCTGTTAGGCGTGGTGATCGTGCTGTCGCTGATCCGAGGCGCGCCGCTCCTTGAAATGGTTCCGCTCATGCTCGTCCTATTGATGAGTGCGGTGCCCGTCGCCCTCCCGGTCATGTTCACGGTCAGCATGGCCGTCGGGTCGAAGGAGCTGGCAAAGCGCGGCGTGCTGGTCACGCGCCTCAGCGCCGCGGAGGATGCCGCAACGATGGACGTGCTGTGCGTGGACAAGACGGGCACGATCACGATGAACCAACTGGCCGTCACCGGCGTGATTCCGCTGGGGCACGCGACGGAATCCGACGTGTTGTTCGCCGGCGCACTCGCGTCTCAAGAAGCCAACCAAGATCCGATTGACCTGGCGTTCCTTGCCGCGACGAAAGAGCGAAACATTTTCGGCGGCTTGCCTCCCGTCACGCCAGTGTCGTTCGCGCCGTTTGACGCGAAAAACCGGCGTACGGAAGCCGTGGTCGAGCAGAACGGGCAGCGGCTGCGCGTGATGAAAGGCGCCGTACGAACCCTCGCCCAGGCCTGCGGACTCCAGCCCCCGGCGATCGAGGCGTTGGAGGCGCGGGTCAGCGCATCGGCACTGAAGGGATATCGGACGCTGGCGGTGGCGCGCGGTCCTGCGACGGGTGCCACCGCATTGGTCGGATTGGTGACGTTGTATGATCCGCCTCGACCGGATGCCAAGCAACTCATCGCCGCACTCCGCGACCTCGGCGTTGCGGTGAAGATGCTCACCGGCGACGCACTGGCGGTCGCAAGTGAAATCGCGCGTGGAGTCGGGTTGCCCAACATCCGGCGCGTGGCGGACCTGAAGGCCGCGAGCGCTCAGGCCGGCAACGAGGCGGTTGACTTGTTGGCGGGCGCCGATGGTTTCGCCGAAGTGTACCCGGAGGACAAATACATCGTGGTGCAGCATCTGCAGGCCGCGGGGCATGTGACCGGCATGACGGGCGACGGGGTCAACGATGCGCCAGCGCTGCGCCAGGCCGAAGTGGGCATCGCCGTCAGCACCGCGACCGACGTTGCCAAGGGCGCCGCGAGCGTCGTCCTGACCGAAGTAGGGCTGACGAACATCGTGGCGTTGGTCGAGCAGGGGCGGACGATCTACCAGCGCATTCTGACGTGGATCATCAACAAGATCAGCCGGACGATCCTGAAGGCTGCCTTCGTGGCCATCGCGTTCGTGGTGACCGGCAAGTTCGTCGTCTCCGCCTTTGCGATGCTGCTGCTGGTCTTCATGACGGACTTCGCGAAGATCGCCCTTGCCAGCGACTACGTTCGACCGTCCAGCAAACCCGAGACGTGGAACATCGGGGGCTTCATCACGGTGTCCGTCGTGCTGGGCGTCGCGATGGTCGCGGAGGCACTTCTCTTCTTGTGGATCGGCTGGTCGCGTTTCGGTTTGGCGACAAACAACGATGCCCTCTACACCTTCAGCTTCCTGACGCTGCTCTACTTTGCCGTGTTCTCCATCGTGTCCGCGCGGGAGCGCCGCTGGTTCTGGACGACGATGCCCAGCAAGACTCTCGTGGCGGCCCTGATGCTGAACGCGGCCGCGGGTACTGTGCTGACGTTCGTGGGTCTTCCGGGACTCATGCCATTACCGGGGTGGCAGACGCTCGCGATTTTTGTCTATGCGATGGTTTCGTGCCTGGTCGTGAACGATGCCGTGAAGGTTGCGATGATCAAATGGCGTGTTCCCAAGGCGGTGTCCGCCATGACCAGAATACCGTGAGCCCTGAAGAAGGAATAAAGATGAAGATTGATTGCGACGATTTGCGCGTTTTGGAAGGTGAAAAAGTCGGGCTCGCAATGCGCCCGACGACTGTCAAGCCCCTGTACAAATCGCACAAGCACTACCGGGCACTGATCGAGGAGCATATCGCCGAACTAACTGTGCAGCAGAGCCTGCTGTACGCCAACAACAGCCATTCCCTGCTACTGATTTTTCAAGCCATGGACGCCGCCGGCAAGGACAGCGCCATCAAGCACGTGATGTCCGGCGTGAATCCGCAGGGCTGCCAGGTGTTCAGCTTCAAGCACCCGAGCACTGCGGAACTGGCGCATGATTTTCTCTGGCGTACCGCCCGCTGTTTGCCCGAACGGGGACAAATCGGCATCTTTAACCGCTCTTACTACGAAGAGGTGCTGATCGTTCGCGTGCAGCCGGAGATTCTCCGCAGCGAAGGGCTGCCGAGTGAGGCGTTAGAGGCGCGGGACTTCTGGCAGCAACGCTACCGGTCAATTACTGATCTGGAAAGCCATCTGCACCGCAATGGGACCCGGATCATCAAGTTTTTCCTGCATCTATCGAAGGAGGAGCAACGACGCCGCTTTCTTCGCCGTATCGATGAGCCGGACAAGAACTGGAAGTTCAGCATCGCCGACATCGAGCAGAGGAAATTCTGGACGCATTACCAGGAAGCTTATGAGGCGTGTCTCGGCGCGACGAGCACCAAAAATTCTCCGTGGTATTCCGTGCCGGCTGACGACAAGCAGAATGCCCACCTGGTCATCTCCCAGATCATTCTCGATGCGCTAAAAGGGCTGCGCATGTCCTACCCCAAGTCCGACCTCGCGCGTCAACGGGAACTACAGGCGATCCGCAAGCGGCTGGCGAAGTGACTGCCTGGTGACCTTGGTCACTTGCAGATCGTGACTTCCTGCAGTCCCAGATCGTGACCTTCGGCAGCTTACGTGTGACGAGCCGAGGGGTAGAGTCCAAGCCATGGACGCGCGGATGAAGACAACACCGCGACGTTCGACCCCGAGAACTCAACCGACAAAGGACCACATCATGAACATGACCAAAACCGATATCGCCGTCGCCGTCTATGACCTGCATACCCGGGCCGAAGCCGCCGTGAAGGCGCTGCAACGCGCCGGATTCGATATGAAGAAGATTTCGATCATCGGCAGGGACTACCAAACCGAGGAACACGTTGTCGGCTTCCTCAATGCCGGCGATCGGGCCAAGGTCTTCGGCAAGCTTGGCGCATTCTGGGGGGGCTTGATGGGTATGCTGTTCGGCTCCGCGCTGATGTTCGTGCCGGTGGTGGGCCACGTGATCGTTCTGGGCCCGCTCGCGGCCATCCTCTTCGGTGGTCTGCAGGGCGCCGTATTGGTCGGTGGCATGAGCGCTCTGGCCGGCGCCTTGATGGCGGTTGGGATTCCCAGGGACTCCGTGCTGCGCTACGAAACCGCGCTGAAGGCCGACAAGTTCATGCTGGTCGTGCACGGCGGCGCGCAGGAGATCAAGCGCGCACACGAACTGCTGGAGACTTCCGGCCTTGCTTCGTTCGACCATCACCGCGCCCAGGACGAAGTCCCTTCGCCAGTGCATGCGTAATCGGCAACGACTGTCTCTTCGAAAGGATCACCCCATGAACTTCGCACTCAAACCCCTTGCGTTGGCAATGCTTGTTGCAACGACCCAAGTCGCTGGCGTGGCCTACGCGCAGGCCCCGAAAGCACCCGCTGCGCTAGCGGCGACCAAGGCGCCGATCCCAACCAAGTCGCCAGACGACTGGATCATCTACGACGATACCACTTACACGCCGGTGGTCGATGCCGTCAGCCGGCATCTGGATGCCGCGCGCAAGGCCTTCGACGCGAAGGACAGCAAGAAGGCCGCCACGGAGATGCGCGCCGTGGCTGACGAACTGAAACTGCGGGCCGCTCGTGCCGCCAAGGAGGACCGGGCGCTGGTAAAAGCGGACAAGGCGCTCCTGGCGGCGGACACGAAGTTTGCGCGGGACACGCAAAACACCATCAAGCGCATGAGCGCCAGTGCGCTGAAAGTCAGTTCGGCCGCCGCAGCCATCGAGAGCGGCAAGATCAAGACCAAGGCGGATCTGGACAAGGCGATCGACAAGGCCGCGCGTGCCGACATGGAGCGTCGTTGGCTGGTAACCGACGTGACCACCTGGTACCCGGTCAGTGAGGAGCCGCAGCGCCACTTCGCGGACGCGGTCGCGGCCTATGCCAAGAAGGAGTACAAGGCTGCGGCCACCGACATCCGCAAAGCGACCAGCTACCTGCGCCTCGAGGCTGGCCGCGCCACCGGGGAGGCCAAACAGGAACTCGACAGCTCGGTTGCGCAACTCGGCACGCTCGCCGCCTCGGTCGAAAAAGGTGCGGTGAAAGACGCGCAATCGATGGTAAAGGCTTTTGCGAAAGCCAACCACGCACTCGCCTTGGAGTACCGGTCCGAGGCGGCCGAATCCTGGGCGCGCAAGGAGTTCGACAAGGCCGGCTACGAACTCAAGGCCGCCGCCCACGGGCTGGAAAGCGCCGCGGGCTGGGCTGGTGGGGAAGTGAAGGCAGGTGCGTCAGCGGCGGTGGCGGATACCCGAGCCTTGGGCGACAAGCTCGCCTCCGGCGCCACTTGGACGCGCGACGAGGTCGCGAAGGGCTTCGAAGCGCTGGGCAACAGCATCAACGCACTGGGCCAGAAGATCGGCAGCACCAAGAAGGCATCGCCGTTCGCCCCTGGTGCCTGATGCCGGTTCTGTCAACACACCAAAATCTCAACACGCTGTTAGGTCGCTCAAGACGAGCGCGAAAGGTACGCCCCGAACGTTATTGTCTACCAATAGTTCTAGGAGATCGAAATGATGGGTTGGACCGAGGGGTATGGGTGGATGGGTTTGGGCTGGATTTTCATGGCTCTCTTTTGGGTGCTGATCATCCTAGGAATCGTCGCGCTTCTGCGATGGCTGGGGATGGGCGGCAATGGAAGTCGTGATGTGCCGCGGAAGACGCCGCTCGAAATCCTACAGGAACGCTATGCGCGGGGAGAGATTGAGCGGGAAGAATATGAGCAAAGGCGCCGTGATCTTGAAGGGTAAGGTCGCGGCCTGATCACGCCGAGGGCTGGTGACCTTACCTTTTGCGCGGCAGCATCAGCAATGGAGATACGACAGTGAGCGCAGATATAACGCATCCGGCAGACCTGCCTGATGTTATCCCTGAGCAACCCAACGCCGCGCGACGGCGAGCGCTGGTCGCAGCGACGACAGCCCTGGGTGGAATTGCCGTTGTCGTGGCTTCCGTGCCGTTTATCGGGAGCATGCTGCCCAGCGAAAGAGCCAAGGCGGCCGGCGCTCCGGTGGAAACCGATATCATCAATCTCGAGCCGGGGACGCTGCTGACGGTGGAATGGCAGGGCAAGCCGGTTTGGATTCTGCATCGCACCGACGAGATGTTGCGGCTGCTGGGAGAGGATGAGCAGCGGCTGAGCGATCCCCAATCGGCAATTCCGCAACAACCCGCATACTGTAGAAATCCTACTCGCTCGATCAAGCCGGGGTTCTTGGTCGCGGTTGGAATTTGCACCCACCTGGGCTGCGTGCCGACCTGCCGCCCGGAAGTCGCGGCGCCCGATCTCGGCCCCGAATGGCGCGGCGGTTTTTATTGCCCATGTCATGGCTCCAAATTCGATCTCGCGGGAAGAGTGTACAAAAACGTTCCGGCGCCGACCAATCTTGTAATCCCCCGATACGGCTATTTGAGCGATTCCCGCCTGATCATCGGCACGGACGTCAAGCATTGAAGAATCAGGGATGTAAACCATGCAAGATCAGCAAAATCTTATCTCGCGAGGAGTGTAGCCATGGCGATGGGTTCGGAGTTCGCGCCAGAATCCGTACTTCCACTGAAGTGGAAAGCCGAAGGCACTCGGCATCTCCGAAGCGCAAGTCATCAAGAGTGTCATGCTCAAAGACACGGTGGATGGCGAGTTCACGATGCTACGCATGCGCTTCTTAGCGCACAAAATGATCGCTGGAATAAGAGGAGATTCACCATGGCAATTCCCAGCCTTAAATCAGCGCCGTTGGTGCTCGCGGCGATCGCAGGGTTACTCCTTATTGCATCGCCGGGTGCATATGCCGTGCCGTCCTATGCGCGGCAAACCGGCCAGCAATGCGTTGCGTGCCACGTCAGTTTTCCTGAGCTGACTTCCTACGGACGCTATTTCAAACTGACCGGCTACACCATCGGTCAAAGGCAAACGCTGCCTTTCGCGATGATGGGTCAGGTCGGAGTGACCTCCACCCAGAACGCGCATGATAGCGCCGGCGTGCTCCAAGTCCCGCGCGACGGCGGACTCGTGGCGACCGGAGGCAGCGTATTTCTGGCGGGCAAAGCGACCGACAATCTCGGTGGTTTCGTCCAGTGGACGTTCGACAATTTTGCCGGTGGAACGGACGCGAGCGGCAATCCCACTGGCGGAACGAGCCACAGCGGTATTGATAATGTTGATCTCCGCCTGGTCGGCAAACATGCCGGGCCGGACGCGAAGGAACTCGATTTGATTTATGGCCTCACGCTGCACAACAACCCGACGGCGCAGGACGTGTGGAACAGCACGCCTGCATTCGGTTTTCCGTTTACCGGCTCTCCTTTCACTTTTCCCGACAGCGCCACTCCAGCCGCGTTGACCGACGGCAGTATGGGCCAGCATGTCGCAGGATTGGGCGGATATTTCTTCTGGAAGAAAAAACTGTATGGCGAGATTTCCTTCTATCGCACAGCGGACGGGGCTTTTTCGGCGCTGCGAGCCGGGCAGGATACCGCCAGCGCGGGAGGTGTCAACAGGTTGAATGGATACAATCCCTACTGGCGGCTGGCGCTGAACCACGAGTGGGGCCCTCATTCGATCATGCTGGGCACCTTCGGCATGCGTGCGGACAGGTATCCCAACAATCTCGATCCCACGACGCCGACCGACCGTTTCACGGATGGCGCGCTGGATGCCCAGTACCAGTACATTACCGATCCCCACACGTTCACGGCGCAGGCTGCGTATATTCATGAAAAGCAGGATCTGAATGCAACTTTTGCGGCAGGAGGTTCGGCCAATGCGTCCAATACGCTGGATACATTCCGGGCCAAGGGCACGTACTACTACGAGCGGAAATATGGCGCAACCGCGCAGTATTTTCAGACCAAAGGGGGTGCTGACGCCACTCTTTATGCGACGGTTGACGCGGCGGGGAACCCGATCTTTCCGGAGCAGGAGGGTTATATCCTTCAACTCGATTATCTGCCGATCCAGAACGTGCGGCTGATGCTCCAGTACACCGGTTTCCTGAAATACAACGGCCTCACTTCGAACTATGACGGCCTGGGAAGAAATCCCCGCGATAACAATCAGATCTTCCTGAACGCGTGGTTTGCGTTCTAAGCCGCGTTACCTGGATCTGCGAGTTGTGGAGACTTCGATGACAAGAAAGATGGCATACGTACTGTGTATTGCGATGCTTGCGGTGGCGGGTGCCGCTGACGCGGCTAAACCGGATGCGGCAACGCAGAAAGCCGCGTCGAGAAAGGCCGACGAACTCTGCTCGGCGTGCCACGGTCCCGGCGGGAACAGCATTTCTCCGACGTTCCCGCGGCTGGCCGGTCAGCGCGCGGAATATATCGTCGGACAACTCAAGGCGCTCAAGGCACGTTCGCGCGCCGAACCGGACGCGTACGATTTCATGTGGGGCGTAGCTGCATCGCTCGATGACAAAATGATCGAGGGTCTTGCGGACTATTACGCGTCGCAGCCTCCCGCTCCCGGCATACCGGGCGATCCGGCGTTGATTGCAAGAGGCAAGCAACTGTTTGAAAAAGGCGTGGCATCAAAGCCGCTTCCCGCGTGCGCCACGTGCCACGGCAAGAACGCCGAAGGGGTAGGCGAATTTCCGCGGCTGGCAGGCCAGCACGCGGCCTACATCGTGAAGCAGATTACGGTGATTCAGTCGCTGCTGCGCGCTGCCCCGGTCATGCACGGGATCGTGAAGGACATGACCAGGGGCGAAATGGAGGCGGTTGCAGCCTACCTGCAATCCTTGTAAACCCGCGCTTGAACTGGCGCGGAATTCAAGCTCATGGAATTCCGATATCGGCGCTATACGCGCGCCGACCGCTTTCCTGTGGTGCGCAAATACTTGCGGCGAATGCAGGACCTACTTCCCGCCAGACCCGGCCCGCTCCAACCAATACCTGGCCGCCAGAGGGTTGACGGGTTCGCCATACAGCCCTTGCTCATAGATCCCGGAAAGCTTTCTCATGGCCATCACGTTTCCGCCTTCTGCCGCGCGCTTGAACCACTGCAGCGCCATGGCAACGTTTCTTGTTTCGCCGGAATGTCCGTCTTCATAGCGAACAGCGAGCTCGTATTGAGCTTCATGATCCCCGTCTTGCGCCAACCGATGCAAGTCGGGCATTCGATGATGCCAGGTTTCGTCTACCTGGAACCCCAGGTACTCGATCAAGCGCAGGAGCGTTGTGGCGTTTTCATAGCTTTGTGTTGCGGCCTTGGCCAACCATCTGTCGGCAAGCTCACGGCTTTTCTTCGCGTCGCCCCGTTCGCGATACAGCTTTGCCAATAGAACCCGCGCATCGCCGTTTCCTTCGATATCTGCACGGTTCAGCCAGTATTCGGCTTTCTGGCTGTCTTTCTGGACCCCCTCGCCGTTCAAGTACATTTTGGCGAGCTTCAGTTGGGCCTGGTTATTGCCGCGATTGGCCGCTTTCTCGCGCCAGTCCGCGGCAACCTTCAGATTCTTTGGCGTGCCCCAGCCTTCTTCATGAAATTCACCAAGCATGAATTGGGCATAGCTGTTTCCTTGTGCCGCGGCCCGTTCGAACCACTGGGCTGCCAACACTAGATTCTTCGCGTAACCGGCATCACCCCGCATGTAAATGCCTGCCATCAACACTTGCGCGCCTTCATTACCCTCATCTCCCACCAAGGCGATGCTTTTGGCTTCCTCCGGAGAAATTGCGAATGCCGCCGTGATCGACACTGCCATCAGCAGCGCCATTGACACGACAGCCATTTTCAGCCTGCCTAACATGAAATTGTCCTCGTCATTCGATTTGCGATTCGCGACTCTGCGAATGGTCGCCCACGCGCAGATTGGTTTCGCCTTCCAACAGCGTGCCGACAAATACGGCAGGATAGCCGTACGATGCGACGACGGGGCTGCCGGGGGTCGCATCAAGCCAGTTCGAACGCAAGCAGGAAAGTGCAAGTACCCATGCCAATCAACCCCATCATGAATGCCGTATCTGCATGCGTTTCGAATCGTCGCAACGACTCCTTGCGCATGGAAACGTAGGAAAACATCGCGCTGGCAAGAAAAGCGAGGCTATCGACGGCCAGTAGCTTGTCAATCCACGTCCCGGCCGGTCCGAGATGCAGCAGCTTGACGATGGAGATGACGGTCATGCACACTCCGACCATCGTGGCGGAGGTCGGGAGAATGTGGCGTGCAAGATTTTCTGGTTTTTCTATCATGGTATCCAAAATATTGAGAGTGAAAACATGTCTGAATTAAACGACCCGCGTGTGCTGTTCGCCGCAGAGCGCACCTTGCTGGCATGGAACCGCACCAGCCTCGCGTGGATGGGCTTCGGCTTCGTCGTGGAGCGCTTCGGGCTGTTTCTGCATATGGTCATAGCTCATGAGACCAGCGGAACGCAACGCGGTTTCTCGTTCTGGATCGGCGTGCTGTTCGTGCTTGCCGGCACGCTGGCGGCCGCCGCCTCGACATTGCAATATATCAAAGTATTGAAGACTCTCGGCCCACGGGAGATTCCGCCCGGTTATCACCTGCATGTCGCCACCTATTTGAACATCGCGCTGGCCCTGCTGGGCATGTCCGTGGTCGTGTATTTTTTCACCACCTGACGGGCGGGGTCATGGAGTTCACTCCTCAAACGATCGGGATTGCACCGTCGCCACGCGCGTTGCGCGCGGCGACGGGCTTGAACGGGGTCGCACGGCCTTGCAACGGCCCCTGACTACGATTGCCACTCGAACACGACGCGCCGATGTTCCTTGGCGGCGATTTCGATTTGGCGGCGCTCGACCTGCCCGTTGCGCTCGGCGCTGACTGTATATTTGCCCGCAGGCATTTTGGCCAGCAGGAACGGCCCGTCCGCTGTGACATTGAGCACCATCTTGTCGTGCACGTCCTTGATGCGGACTCTTACGTCCGAGAGATACTCGTCTTTCGGCTTTGCTTTGAGCAGGAATTCAAGCTCGAGCGGATAGTATTTGGCGACGTGCTTGATGGCGTCCGCCTCCGTCTGGCCGACGCCTCCGGTGATGTAGGTTACGTCTCCCTGTATATGCGTCGCCGGCACGTGGCTGGCAGGCGCTCCGATCGCATTCAACGTCAATGTCAAACTGGATACTGCGATTGCAGTGGCAATTACGGATGCTCTGGATTTCATGGAAATGCTCCTTACGTCTGGTTAATGGAAATACCAGGGGCTGCGCAAAAATTCCGCATTGCCCCTGGATTCGGCACTTGGTCCGGCTGTCAGCTCAGATCCACGGGAACGAATATCTTGGCCTCGTCCCGCTGCACCAATAGCGCGACGTGTTTGCCGGCCTTCGACAACAGCGCTTTCAACTGATCGACGCTTTTGACGGGCGTGCCGTTGAGCGACAGGATCATGTCACCCGGCTGTATCCCCGCATTCGCGGCGGGCCCGGTCGCGTTTTCTACGATCAATCCGCCGCTCACCCCGGCTTGCTTCTGTTCGTCCGGATCGAGAGGCCGTACGACGACGCCCAACCGCCCGTGATCCTGGCCGGCGACATCCGCCACAGCGACTTTGGCGTTCTTGAGTTGGCCAACGGTCACGTTGATTTGCCGGGCTTCACCGTTGCGAATCACTTCGAGCCTGGCGGTGGTTCCCGGCGCGGTATCGGCGACGAGCACCGGCAGCTGGGATGAGCTCGAGATGTCCTTGTCGTTGTAGCGCAGGATTACGTCACCGGGCTCGAGTCCGGCCTCGGCTGCGGCGCTATCCTTTTCAACCGAGCTCACGAGCGCGCCGGCCGGTTTTTTCAGACCGAAGGAATTCGCGAGTGCCTGGTTCACGTCCTGGATGCCGACGCCCAGCCGCCCGCGCGTGACGCTGCCGTGCTGTACTAGCTGATCCTTGACGTGGAGCGCGACGTCAATTGGAATCGCAAATGACAATCCTTGATAGCCGCCCGAATGCGTGAATATCTGTGAGTTGATTCCGACGACCTCACCTTTCATGTTGAACAGCGGTCCGCCCGAGTTGCCGGGATTGACGGCGACGTCGGTCTGGATGAACGGCACGTAGCTGTCACCCGGCAAGGTGCGCGCTTTGGCGCTCACGATGCCCGAAGTCACGGTATTGTCGAATCCGTAGGGCGAGCCGATCGCCACCACCCATTCGCCAACCCTGACGTCGTCGGCGCGATCGAGCGTAACGATCGGGAGGTTGGTGGCGTCGATTTTCAGCACCGCGATGTCGCTGGGTTTGTCGACGCCGATCACCTTCGCCATGAACTCGCGCTTGTCCGTGAGCTTGACGTTCACGTTCGAAGCGCCGTCCACCACGTGGGCGTTGGTCAGTATGATGCCGTCCGCACTCACGATGAAGCCGGATCCGATACCTTGCTGCGGCATTTGGCCCTGCGGAATTGGAACCCGGAATTGCCGGAAAAATTCATAGAAGGGGTTACTCGGGTCGAGTCCCTGCATATCGGGGGCAGCCGCGTTTTTTTCGGCCTTGCTCGTGACGCTGATATTGACCACCGCCGGCCCGTTCTGCTCGACGATCCCGGTGAAATCAGGCAAGGCAACCGTGGTAGCAGGCCGCGCGCTCGCGGTCACCGCAGGCGCTACCGCGGCAACGGCTTGTTGAAACACTGCAGGATCATACTTCGCAATACCGCCCACCCCGGCTGCAATGACGCCGGCCGCAATCAGGCTACGCACCAACATTTTCTGTCTCATGATTCACTCCTTGATTAATGAACAAGCAATAGAGCGATTGCTCTATGTGCCTGCCATCCTAGGCGTGGAGAATTAAGGCAGACTTAAGACCTGAACCGAATCATTCGGAGTGCGGGCAGCGCACGGAAATCCATTCAATATCTTCAGGATGATGCGGCAACGCCGGTGGCGGCAGCGCCGCGACAACAGGAGATGGGCGCCGACGGTGCGGATCCGCTTGCTTGATTGAGAAGCGATGCTTCCCGGATGCGTGACGCGTGCTATTCCTTGGGAAAGCGCACGGTGACTTTAAGGCCCCGGCCGCCCGGACCTTCCCCGAGTTCCACCGACGCGCCGTGGCGTTGCGCAATCTGTTGCACGATCGCAAGCCCCAGCCCGCTGCCGGTGACGCCGGCGGTTTCGTGACGGTAGAAGCGGTCGAATACCCGCTCTCTCTCGGCCGCAGGGATGCCGGGGCCGGTATCGGTTACCACCAGAGACGCGTGACCGTCTTGTGCGTTCGCTGCAACGTCGATGGCGCCCCCGGCCGGCGTATAGTGAATCGCGTTGATCACGAGATTGCCGAGCATTGTTCGCAAAGCGACCGGGTCTCCCGCGATCGGTACGGGGGTTGCGCCCGACAAACCCAGTTCGAGATTCCTGGCTGCGGCGATCGGCGCTTGTTCCGCGACGACTTGCCGGGCAATGTCAGTCAAGTCTATCGGTGTGAAAGGCTGGCCCGCGGCTTCGGGCTCATTGCGCGCCAGCGTCAGTAGTTGCGCGACGAGATGGATTGCGCGTTCGGTCCCCCCTTTCAGTCGGGCGAACGCTGCGGCGCGCTCGGCATCCGTGACTGCGCGTTCTGCAAGCTGAATCTGCAGTTTCACCGCGGTCAGCGGTGTGCGCAGCTCATGCGCGGCGTCAGCAATAAAGGTGCGCTGCGAACTCAGCGCACGGCCCAGCCGCAGCAGCAGGTCATTCAATGCCGTAACCAGGGGTTTCACTTCCCCCGGAAGGCGATGGTCAGGCAGAGGCTGCAGGGCGTCCGCGGAGCGCTTGCTGACAGCCGCCGCAACGTCATTCAGCGGCTTTAATCCGCGCCCCACCGTGATCCAGATCAGGACCATCAGGACCGGCAACGTGATCAGCAGCGGCAGCATCGTGCGCAAAGCCATGCTGGCGGCGAGTTCCTCCCGTAAGCTCATCGGCTGCGAGACCTGAATGATGCTGTTGCCGACGAGCGCACTGAAAACGCGCCAACTCCCATCGGGTGTGGACACGGTCGAGAACCCGATGTCCATGCTTTGAGGTGCCGGCGATCCGGGCCGGGACAGGTAGAGCTGGGCGCCGTTTTCGCCCCAGATCTGGACCACCACAACATCTCCCACACCGGATTCATGGGGGAAAGGCGCCGTGATGGGTCCAAACCCCTCGTGGGGGAATGCCGCCGCCATCTGCTGGAGCTGATAGTCGAACAGCTCCCTTGCTTCGTCCCGCGCCCGCGCGTAAACCGCGAATGCGGCGACAATAGTGCTCACCGAAAGGCCGATGAACAGCCAAAGCAGTAACTGCCGTCGAATTGAAATCACGATCGCCTGGGAACCATATAGCCGACCCCGCGGACATTCCGGATGAAGTCCTGGCCCAGTTTCCGGCGCAGCGCGTGGATGTACACCTCGACCGTATTGCTTTCCACCTCTTCACCCCAGCCGTACAGCTTCTCCTCCAGCTGCTCGCGCGAAAGCACCGCGCCAGGTCTGTCCAGAAAGACTTCCAGCAGTGAGAACTCGCGCGCCGAGAGCGGGAGCGGTTTGCCCTGGAACGTGACTTCGTGCGTCGCGGGATTGAGAAGCAAATCCCCAAACTGGATGGCCGGATCTGCCCGCCCGGACTGTCTGCGCAACAAGGCTCTGATGCGCGCGGCCAATTCATCAAGATCGAAGGGCTTCACGAGATAATCGTCGGCGCCTGAATTCAGGCCCTTGACCCGATCAGCCACTGCGTCGCGGGCTGTAAGCACCAACACCGGTATCCTGTTGCCGCGGAGGCGCAATGTTTTCAGCACGTCGAGGCCGTCTTTTTTCGGCAAGCCCAGGTCGAGCACCAGCAGATCGTAAACCGCGTTGCGCAGTGCGAGTTCCGCGGCACGACCGTCCTGCACCCAATCGACCGTAAACCCGTCCTGGCGCAGGCCCTGACGAACGCTCTCCCCGATCATCGAATCATCTTCTACCAGTAACAAACGCATGGGCCGCCTCGTGGATCAAGGATAACGTGCGGACTCTTAAGCCAGACTTAACCCGATCCGGGACGGGTTTGCCTCAATCATTTCCATTTATCGCGGCGCAGCCTGGCGATCGGCTCCGAAATCTCGCGGACGCTTTGCACGGCAAGTTCAGGTCCGGAGGCGACGCCTGCGCGTTGCGCATCTCTGGCCTCGCTCAACCGCTGTTCCGCAAGCCCGCAGCGATGCCGTTGATCGTCAGGAGAATCGCGCGTTTGACCACCTCGTCGTGTTCCCCCGCGCGGAAGCGGCGCAGCAGCGTTACCTGCAGATGGTTGAGGGGATCGACGTAGGGTGAGCGGTTGCGGAAGCTGCGCGCCAGCGTCGGGTTGGCCTGCAGCAGCTCCTGCTGGCCGGTAATGGCGAGCAGATGCCTGACAGTGAGCTGCCATTCCGCCTGTATCCGGCCGAAAATCTGCTCGCGCAGCCCGGTATCTACGACCAGCTCGGCATAGCGCGAGGCGATGCCAAGATCGCCCTTCGCCATTACCATGTCCATGTTGGAGAGCAGCGTCCGCAGAAACGGCCAGTTGCGGTACATTTCCTGCAACAGCTTGAGCGCTTTATCGCCTTCGCGTTCTATCAATGCCTGGATCGCCGTACCGAAACCATACCAGCCGGGCAGCATGATGCGCGCGAGCGACCAGCTGAATACCCACGGTATCGCGCGCAGGTCCTCAATTTCCCCCGATTGCTTGCGTGACGCCGGCCGGCTTCCGATCTGCAGATTGGCGATCTCGGCAATCGGCGTTGCGTCGTGGAAGAACCGCTGGAATCCCGGCGTTTCATAAACCAGGCTGCGATAAGCGCGAAATGCGTCCAGACTGAGCCGTTCCATGACCTCGCGATAAGTTGCGGTATTGCGCCCCGGGCTTTCGCGGTCCAGCAGCATTGCTTCCAGCGTGGCGGCGATGAGCGTCTCCAGGTTGCGCCGGCCGATCTCCGGGTCGGAATATTTGCTCGCGATCACTTCGCCCTGTTCCGTGATGCGGATTTGCCCGTTTACGCTGCCGGGCGGCTGCGCCAGTATCGCCTGATAGCTCGGCCCGCCACCGCGCCCGACCGTGCCACCGCGGCCGTGGAACAGGCGCAGCGCGACGCCGTGCCGCGCAAATACCGACACGAGTTCGACTTCCGCCTTGTAAAGCTCCCAGTTGGCGGTGAGAAAACCGCCATCCTTGTTGCTGTCGGAGTAGCCGAGCATGACTTCCTGCGCGTTGCCGCGGCTCGCGAGCAGCTCGCGGTAATAGGGCTGCCCGAGCAGCGCATCCATGATCGCGCCGCAGCCGCGCAGATCGGCGATGGTTTCAAACAGCGGAATGATGTTGACGTCGAGCCGTGGTTCGGGGCCGGGGGCGAGCAGGCCCGTTTCCTTCAGCAGCAACGCGACCTCGAGCACGTCGCTTACGCCGTCGGTCTTGGAAATGATGTAGTTTGGCAGTGCCTGCGATCCGTAGCGCTGATGTATTGCCGCCGCCGCTGCGAGCACCCTGAGTTCCTGGCTGACTTCGGCGCTGTATTCCAGATACGGTGATTTGAGCGGGCGCGGGGTTGCGATTTCCCGGAGCAGCAGCTCGATCCGTCCGGTTTCCGGCAGTCCGGCGTAGCCGTCAGTGCCGTGACCGCGTGCAATGAGCTCAGCGACCACCTGTTCGTGCACGCTGCTATGCTGCCGCATGTCGAGCGGGCACAGATGAAAACCGAATACTTCTGCCGCGCGGCGCAGGTGGCGCGGGCGGCCGCGGGCGATGCGCTGCGCGCCGTGGTGCTCGAGGGAGTCGATGATGATGTCGAGATCGCGGATGAATTCATTGCAATCCGTGTACGGCTGCGCCGCGCCCACCGCCGGGTGCTCGGGGGCGTAGTGGTCAAGCCGCTGCGCGGTGGCGGCGAGCCGGCTGTAAATGCCGGTCAACGCGCGCCGGTAGGGCTCGTCCCGGCGGTGCTCGGAACGGTCGGGCGAGGCCACGGCCAACTGCTCAAGCTCCGCGCTCACGTGAACCAGCCGCTGCGCCATGCTGAGTTCGGCGCCGAGTTGATGCACTTCGGCGAGATAGAAATCCAGCGCCAGCGTTGATTGCCGCTGCAGGGCGTGCAGCATCACCTCGGGGGTCACGTGCGGATTGCCGTCGCGGTCGCCGCCGATCCAGCTGCCGATGCGCAGTATGGCCGGCATGCGCAAGCCGCTCTCGCCAAGATGGTTGGCGGCGAGGTCTTCAATCTCCGCGTGCAGGCGCGGCACCTCGCGCAGAAAAGTGTAGTGATAATAAGCAAGTCCGTTTTCGATTTCATCATTCAGGGTAAGGCGGGTTGCGCGCAGGATGCGCGTCTGCCACAACCTGAGGATGGCACACCGCAACGCCTCCTCGTTGCCCCGCGCTTCGTCGGGCGTCAGCACCGGGCGGTCGCGCTCCGCCAGCAACCGCGCGACTTCCATCTGGCAGTCGAGGATGCTTTTGCGCTGGACTTCGGTCGGATGCGCGGTCAGCACCGGCGAGATCATCGCGCGCGCAAAGAAAGCGCTCAGCCGGGATTCCGCCACGCCGGCCTGGCGCAGGCGTTCGAGCGCGAGAGCGACGCTGCCTTCCTGCGGCGCAGAGCCGGCAAGCAGATGCGCGCGGCGGCGGCGGTTGTGGTGCAGGTCTTCGGCGATGTTGGCAAGCTGCGAAAAAAAACTGAACGCGCGCACCACCGAAATCGCCGTTTCATGATCGAGCAGGCCGAGAGTTGCCTCGAGGTCCTGTTTGGCGCCCGGATTTCGGTCGCGGTGGAAGCGGACCGCGGTGCGGCGGATGTTTTCAATCAACTCGAACCGCCCGGGCCCCTCCTGCTCCTGGAGCGTATCGCCGAGCAGGCGTCCCAGCAGCCGGATGTCGTCGCGCAGCGGCAGATCCTTGTCGCCGGCGGCGTCCAAACTTCCGGCCGGACCGATAGCCTGGTTCACTGTTCCTCCGCCTTTGCCTGGCGTTGCCCGCATCGCCGGCGGCCGGGCTTTTTCACGCAGTCCACTTGTCGCTGAGCAGCCTGGCGATCGGCTCCGAGATCTCGTAGACGCTCTGAATTGCGAGCTCCGGCCCGAACGCGACGCCTTCGCGTTGCGCTCGCCGCTTGAGTTTGGCGGCGTGGATTTCGAGCACGTCCTCCGGAAACGGCATATCGGCGGCGTCGAGGATGCGCAGGTAGCCGTCGGCATCCCGCGCCGGCATCACGCGGCTTTTCACAAAGCGGTTCGGCGACCACGGGATGTCGAGCACGCCGGCGGCGAGCGCGCGCACGGTGCCGACTGCAACGTCGCCGTCGCCCATTTCGAGCACCTTGTCGACGATGGCGCGCACTTCGCGCCGGATCAGTTCCTTCTCGTCCTCGAATTCCCGCAGGCCGTCAAGCCGGATGTTGCGCGCGAGATAGATCGCCATGCGCGTCATGCGCAGGCCTTCGGCGTTGGCCTGCGGCGTCGGAATGCCGAATGCTTCGTGGGTGCTCTTGGTGGTGACGCTGACCGCGCCGCCGATCGCGGCAAGCGTTCCGCCGTAAGCGACGAGTGCGGCGCACTGCGCATCGTCCTGCGGCCACGCGCCCATCCAGTGCAGCGACGTGACCGGCGTGAAGACGTCGTCGAAACCGCGCTGCTGCAGATATTCCTGGCACAGTTCGCCGCACGCCTGTATCGCCGCTGCGTCCTGGATCAGGTGCAGCGTCTGGCCGAGCTCGAGCCCGTAGTTTCTGACGCCCTGCTCAACGGCGAGCAGGCAGTCGAGCACGCAGACGATGATCGCGATCGACGGCGGAATGTTGGTGCCGGTCAAAAATCCCGGCTGGCGGCGGTGCAGCTCGACGCCGTGCTCGTGGTACATCGCGGCCAGCCGGTCGAGGTACTGGTAATTGCGGATGCCGTCCTCGACTGACATTTCCT
>Ga0209726_10001275_pt1 | contig 41522 bp, 38 predicted proteins | sample Subgrocontami54m_FD_187453 | JGI IMG/M metagenome (GOLD analysis project Ga0209726, IMG submission 187453) | Subsurface groundwater microbial communities from S. Glens Falls, New York, USA - GMW46 contaminated, 5.4 m (SPAdes) (version 3) | ecosystem: Environmental > Aquatic > Deep subsurface >...
TTCCCAATGTTTTCTCGGGGGCCGGCCGCTCATCACCAACACGCCGCCGCGCCTCACCTCAACCAGATCCACGCCGATAAAATCAGGGGAATCTAGCTAACGCCCTCTTCGCTGAGAGCGGCTTCGCCCTTCCGCGTTTCTTTCGGGATGCGCGAGGGAGGCGACTGATTGACCCCGGATTCTTCGGTAACATCTTTGTTGGAGTTCTCGCAGCGGTCGTGTTGTGGTTCTTCAACAATCCCACGGTGAACTTTTCTGGTGTCGAAATCAACACCGGTCGCGTGATAGCTGGACTACTGGCAGGAATAGGTGGTGGGAAGATTCTCACAACGGCTGTAGAGCGAGCGGTGCAGGATGCCAACCTGGAACAAACGCGCAATGGGCTTGAGAGGACGACGCGCGTGCTGAAACACCTACAGCCAGGCGGCGTGTCGAAGGAGGAAGAGACGGAATGAATTTAACTGCCCAGAGCTTGAGTTTGGTCGACGAGCTGCAGGAACTCAGCCAACGGCTCAAGTCGGCTCGCGGTCCGCGCGCGGCCCTGATTCTCACCAATCAGATCGATCGCCTATCGAGGTCATTGGAAGAAGCAGTCGTGACGGGGCGAGGCGTTTCTGACGTCGCTGCCAAGGACGGGGAGCCGCCCGTTCCGGCTAGCGCCGCCGATTGCAACATTCGTGCTAGCCTCCTGCGTCGGTCCGGTCGCACGGAAGAGGCTTTGACCTGCCTGCGAGTAGCGGCCGAGCGGAGCATTGGTTCATTCGCGGACTACTACAACTGCTCTGTGGAAGCCAATCGCCTCGGTGATCAGCAACTGCGATTGGCGCTCGCTCGAAAGGCATTGGACTTGCGACCCACCGACGTGAATGCGTTGGTGAATTACGCTGACACGTTGTCCAAGTTGGGTGAAGCCGACGAAGCAGGGGGAAAGTTCCGACAGGCTCTCCTCAGCGATGCCGAGAACTGTCAAGCTAACAGCCTCTACGTCGATCACCTCTTCCGCCACAGTTTGGTCGAAGAAGGCCGGCGGCGCTTGGCGGAAATGCAAATCAGGGCCTCTAGCTCGTTGGAGGCGGCCCGATACTTCCTTACCGACCTACGGTCCCACCGACGCGAACTTGGTATCGAGAACGATGCATTCGTCGTGGAGCTCTCGACCTTGGCTGACACGCTTGCGTCTGTGGAGGTTCATTCTGAAGAACAGAAAAAGCAGAAGGCGCGGCTGCACGCCGTTATTGCTAGCGATCTATCGGAGCTGCGTGAACCGGTCGCCGCTGCCAGGAACTATGTGAGGGCGGTGGATTTGGGATTGGATGACGGCGTCGCGCTTTCTAATTTGGCGAGTGACTTGAGGATGAGCTGGGCTGTTCCGAATCTCTCATTGCGGGTCCGACACCTGGCATTGGTGGAAGAGCCTGCAAGTGAGGCGATCTGGCAACAGATGTTCGAACGGCTGAGTTCGGACGAAAGGTTCGCCGCCGAAAACGGTCCTTCAGATGATGGAAATCCCCGCTGGTCCCCAGCGGCTCGCGTTGCTCAGCGAGCTCCTAGGTCCGTTGCGGGACGACGAGAAGAATCAAATTCTCGCTGAGGTGCGTGAGGTCGTTGCGGGAGCAACACCGGCGGAGATGGCGGAGGGGGCTGGAGTAGAACAAGTGACCGAGGATGAAGAGGACGCGGGTGTCAGTAAGCTAGATGTGTACCGAAAGAAGCGCGCAATCGGATGAGGGCCGGCAGGACGAGCGACGTGCTGATGGAAGACAATGCCCGAACAAGCTGACTCGATCACGTGTGAGCACGGCGTGATCGACTACGTCGTCGTCCGTAGCAAACGACGGCGCAAGACGCTTTCGCTCACCGTCGACGAGATCAGCAACACTCGGGTTTCCGTACCCATGCGCACGTCCCGCCGCGACATCCAGGCATTTGTTAAGAAGCACGCGAGCTGGATAGTCCGAGCACGGGCTGCGAGGCGCGCCGGCCCGCCACCGATGCAATTCAATTCAGGCGAGACCATTCCGTACCTCGGACGACAGCTCCTGCTGGAAGTGGTCGAAGGCACGCGCTCGCGTCCCTCAGTTCATCTCGAAGCAGAGTGCGTGCGGATCACCGCTCCCGCTGGCCTTGACTCCGAATCGCGAGCGACAGCACTCCGGCAGGCGCTCGTCCGCTGGTACCGCGAGCAGGCTACGGAACACATCGTTGCGACGACGGCCCTCCGGGCGGCCGAAACCGGGCTGGAGCCCAAAGACGTGCGCATCCGCGATCAGCGTCGTCGCTGGGGGAGCTGCAGTCGCGATGGCACGCTGCGGTTCAACTGGAGGCTGGTCATGATGCCGCCCGAGCTCGTTGACTACGTGGTCGTCCACGAGCTGTGCCACCTTCGCGTGCCCAACCACTCTGCAACCTTCTGGTCGGAGGTCGCCCGCTTCATGCCCGACTACATCGCCCGCCGCACGCAGCTCAACCGCACCAGGCTCGCGGTTACTTTTTAGGAAGGGCCTCCGTTGGTCAGGCGGCCGTAGTATCGCATCGCGTTCGTGCCGAGGATGCGCTCCTGGGATTCGTGGCTGAGGCCAGGAATGGACCGGAAGGAGCTCACGGTCTCGGGCCATTTGCTGTCGCCGTGGGGGTAGTCCGAGGCGTACATGATGCATTGGTCCCCCACCGCCTCCACGACCTGCGCAAGGTTCTGCTCGTCGGGCTCGCACGAGAAGAACAGACGCCCGTGCCGAACGTAGTCGGATGCCAGCACGTCCTGCGAGTTGCGCCGCGCGATCTGCTCGTCGAGGCGCTCGGTCCAGTACGGGACCCAGCCGCAGCCGCCCGCCTCGAAGAATCCGAAGCGCACGTTGGGGTAGCGCTCCAGCATGTGGCCGTCGAAGAGGCTGACCATTGAGACCATGTACGAGATGGGCACGGCCACCGTGCGCGAGCCGAACCACGAATCGAAGAGATCCTGCCAGGGCATGTCGTACACGCCGGTCACACCGTGAATGGCGATCGCCGCGCTGAGGCGATTGGCCTCCTCGAAGAACGGCTCGAAGTCACGATGGTTCAGCAGCTTGTTGCCGAGAAGAGGTGGAATGACGGCGCCGACGCAGCCGAGCTCCTCAACCGATCGGCGAAGCTCGCGCGTCGCCTCTGTTGGATCTTGGAGCGCGACGACGGCGACGCGCTTCAGCCGATCGGAGGCCGAGGCGCATCGGTCGGCGAGGTGGTCGTTCCATCCCCGCGAGATCGCGCTCGCGACGTCTGGGTTCTCGATGCCTGGGTTCACCAGGATGAGGTCGGGGTAGAGGACCTGGAGCTCGACCTCTTCGAGATCCATGTCGGCGAGACGACCTGGAACATTGTCCACGTAGTAGTCGTGCGCGCCGCCACGGTTCGAGAGGGACAGCGCGCCCGCGCCGCCCGGCCCGAAACCACCTGGGGTACCCTGGCCGTAGCCGCCGAGCTTGGGCGCGAGGCGGCCGTCGATGATCCAGAACTCGCGGCCCTCGAGGTGGATCGGCCTCGGACGATGATCGACTGGCAGTGAGCTCAGCCTTTCGACGAAGAACTGCTCAGGTACTGTCACGTGCGCGTCGGCGTCGATGATCAAAGGAGCACCTCCTCTTAGCCATTGGGGACGAGACATCGGAAATCGCCCACCGGAATGGGGGTCTCTGTGGCGATCATATCCTGCTTTTTCCTTGATCACTGAGTCCTCGTGTGACACGATGAGCGATGTTTGGCAGAGGCCGACTCTCGTAGGAGGTGTGTGCTGTGGATTTCGGAAAGCTCGCTCGGCCGCTCACCGTGGGCGCCGTCATCGTCTTGCTCGGCTGTAGCGCGCCACCGAGCTCGTCCTCCCAGACGTCCGCCAGCCAGCCGGCGCCCAGACCCGCCGCGGAAAAGCGCCTCGTGACGGCGATCTTTGGAGATCCGAAGAACCTCGGTACGAATCGCACCTCACCGGGCGGCGCGCTCCAGAACGTGCCTGGTGGGGAGGCGGTGGAGGAGTTGCTCCAAGTCGGGCTGAGCACAATCGACGAGAAGGGCGCGCTTCAGGCCAGGCTGGCGGAGGCGGTGCCGAGCTTCGAGAACGGGCTGTGGAAGGTCACTCCCGACGGCCACATGGAGACCACCTGGAAGATCAAGGAGAACGCACGGTGGCACGACGGCGCCGCATTCACGTCAGACGATCTGCTCTTCACCGCGCAGGTCTACCAGGACAAGGACACCGGAATCTTCCCGAATACGAACATCGACTTGATCCAGCGAGTCGAGGCACCAGATAGGCGGACGATCACGGTCACGTGGTCGCAACCGTTCATCGAGGCCGACTCGCTCTTCACCGCTGTCCTCGCGCTCCCCATGCCGAAGCATCTGCTCGAAAAGGCGTTCGCCGAGGACAAGACACGAGTCATGGAGCAGCCGTACTGGACGGATGACTTCGTCGGCACCGGCGCCTACAAGCTGCGGGCCTGGGCGCCCGGTAGCCACGTCGCGCTCGAGGCATTCGACGGCTACACCATGGGCCGGCCAAAGATCGACCAGGTCGAGATCAAGTTCATCTACGATGCGAACGCGCTTATTGCCAGCGTGGCGAGCGGGGTCGTGGACCTCACGATGGGGCGGGGCCTTGACATCGAGCAGGCGCTGTCCGTCCCGAAGCAACGCACGGACGTGGAGCCGGTGTACGCCTCTGCGGGGTGGGTGCCGATCTATCCGCAATTCCTGAACACGACCCCCGCGATCGTAGGGGACGCTCGGATGCGGCGCGCCTTGCTCCACGCAATCGATCGACAGGAGCTGGCGGATACGGTGGCCCACGGGTTGGTGCCCGTAGCACACACCTTCGTGTCGCCGGAAGAGGCGATGTACAAGGGCGTCGAGTCGAGCATCGTGAAGTACGATTATGACCCGCGTCGGTCCACGCAGCTCATCGACGAGCTCGGCTATTCACGAGGATCGGACGGCATGTACCGCGACACGACTAACCAGCCGCTCTCAATTGAACTGTGGACGACAGCGCAGCGCGACCATCACCTCAAGTCGATCTTCCCGGTTGCCGACAATTGGCAGCGGGTGGGCGTCGCCGTCGAGGCCAACGTCGTCCCGATCCAGCGCGTCCCCGATCGCGAGTACCTGTTCCAGTTCCCCGCCTTCATTCTGATCGGCTTGGGGAACGGGCTCCGCTCCGCCGACGTGAAGCGATACCACAGTACCTTCGCGGGCACCGCGGAGAACCGCTATCAGCTCAGCGGTAACATGGCTCGATACGCGAACGCGGACTTCGATACGCTGATAGACAAGTACATCACGACGATCCCGATGCCCGAGCGTACCAAGGTGCTGGCTGACATCGTGCGGCAGCAAACGGATCAGGTGACGGTAATGGGTCTCTTCTATCAGCTTCGACCAGTGATCAGGGCGCAGAAACTGCTGAACATCACCGCGGGCCATCAAACGGGCAGCCCCGCTTGGAATGCGCATACCTGGGACGTGCGCTAGCGTGCCCGATGAGCTCGTCTAACGCGCCCGACGGCAGCGAGTGGCAGTCGCAGGTCGAGTTCTACAACCATCGGTAAGGGCCGAGATGCAGCAGCGGGAGGGCTCATTGGGTCGAGGGGGGCAACGCGACGGGGCCTGGTTGATTGGGTGCGTTCTGCTACTGGCGTGCGGGAGTCCTGCACCGACTGGCGGAACCGCGTCGTCCCAACGCGCCAACACAAGCGCGACGACGGCGAGCGCTCCGAAACGGATTGTCGCGGCCATCCAGGGAAACCCGCTCGGTGGCTACCAGAAGCTGGATCCGAACAATTCGCAGCGCGGGAACCAAGAGCTCGGCGCGATCCTGCACGCTGGCCTCACGGTGACCGAGTCCACCGGGCAGTTACGCCCGCAGATGGCCGAGGCAGTTCCCACCGTCGAGAATGGACTATGGACCATCCAGCCCGATGGCCAGATGGAGACGCGGTGGAAGATCCGCACCGGCGCCAAGTGGCACGACGGGGTCGCCCTCACCTCGGACGATCTTCTCTTCACGTTCCAAGTCGTGCGTGACAGGGAGATTCCGATCTTCCGTGATCCATCGTTCACCTACCTCGACAGCGCCGAAATCCTCGATCCCCAGACCGTCTCCGTCCGCTGGAAGATGCCGTTCATTCAGGCCGATCGGATGTTCAGCGATAGGGTGGCAACGCCCCTCCCGAAGCACGTCCTGGAAACCGCATACACCGACGACAAGGCGAGCTTCACGCAGTCCCCATTCTGGAGTAACGAGTTCGTCGGCCTGGGTCCCTACAAGGTCAAGGACTGGGAGCGCGGCAGCTTCATCCTCGTCCAGGCGAACGACGCCTACGTGCTTGGGAGGCCCAAGATCGACGAGATCGAGCTGCGCACGATCACGGATACGAATGCGATCATGGCGAACCTGCTGGCCGGGTCGGTCGACCTCACCATCGGGCGGTCCTTGTCGCTCGACCAGATCGTTCAGTTGCGGGAACGAATGCCCGAGGCGCTGCTCCAGACACCCTTGACCAGCTTGCTTGTGCTAAACCCGCAGTTCATCAACGGCGACCCGGCCGTCATCACCGACCTGACCTTTCGTCGGGCCCTGCTGCACGCGATCGATCGGCAGGAGCTCGCCGAGACGATCGACTACGGCCTCGTCCCGATCGCGGAACAGTTCATCTATCCGTCGACGCCCGAGGCGCGAGCTACCGAGTCCTCCATCGTGCGGTACGATTTCGATCCGAGGAAGTCGGTGCAGATGATAGAGTCCCTCGGATACGTGAGAGGAGCGGATGGCTTCTTCCGTGACGTCGGAGGACAGCAGCTTCGCCTCGAGATCCGCGCAACGGCCGGCGAGGCGAACCCGAAGACGATGTACGCGGCCGCCGCTGCGCTCGAGAAGGTGGGCGTCGCGATCGAGCCGGTGATCATTCCAATCCAATTCAACGACGACCAGCGCTACCGGGCGACGTTCCCAGGCTTCATCGTCAACGGCGGCCCGGCCGACACGGGGCTCGACGACTTCCATTCGGCCCAGGCGCGCCTGCCCGAGAATGGCTACTCGGGCCGCAATCGCTCCCGATACCAGAACCCACAGCTCGACGGGTTCATCGACCGCTACCTGACTACCATTCCGTTCGAGACCCGCATGGAGTTCGCGCGCCAGATCACACGGCACGTCACCGAGAACCTACCCGCGCTCCCGCTTTTTTTCGATACGTGGCCCAGTGCGACCTCGGCGCGGCTGCTCAACGTCGGGGTGAGCGCCAACCTCGGTATGTCGACGTGGAACGTTCACACCTGGGAGCTCAAGTCGTGAGACGCCCGTTTACCTTGTCTAACGCAGGCGTTCCGACCATAATCGACCGTGCCCGCGATGGTCTGATGACCGACAATAGAAAAAAGAGCGTCGTGGGACCCTTGACGAGGAGGAGCAGTACATGCTGAGCAAAGAAGAGAACGAGCTACTGGCGCAAACGGGCCCGGGTACGGCTATGGGCGATCTGATGCGTCGGTACTGGCTTCCCGCTCTCCTCAGCGAAGAGCTGCCCGAGCGCGACGGTACCCCGCTGAAGCTCCGCCTCCTCGGCGAGGACTTAGTCGCGTTCCGCGACACGGAGGGGCGCGTGGGCATCCTCGACGAGGCTTGCTCGCATCGCTGTGCTTCCCTCGCCTACGGACGCAACGAGGAAGGTGGTCTTCGCTGCCTGTACCACGGTTGGAAGTACGACGTGGCGGGCAACATCCTCGAGACGCCGCCGGAGCCCGCGGAAAGCACGTTCAAGAGCCGCATCAAGCAGCCGTCCTGCCTGGTCCGCGAGCACGCCGGGATCGTCTGGGCGTACATGGGGCCGAAGCACCTGGCGCCGTTCTTCCCTGAGTTCGAGTGGACCCACTATCCCGCCGAGCAGGTCAGCCTCGCGAAGACGATCCAGGAGTGCAACTGGGCCCAGGCCGTTGAGGGCGACATCGACTCCGCTCACACGGACTATCTCCACTCATCGGACGTCCGGGGCCGCCCGAAAGACCACGCGCCGCGGTTCGAGATCGAGGACACGAAGTACGGCTATCGCTACGCGGCGATCCGCAAGCCCGACGAAGATGCTGACAAGCGGAAGTGGGTGCGAGTCACGCTGTTCGCCGCGCCCTTTTACACGTTCACCCCGCCGCTTCGCATCACCCGCCCGAACGGCGAGATCTACGAGACCGCCACGCACCGGGCGTACGTGCCGATAGATGACGCGAGCCATTCATTCTTCAGTTGCAGCGTCAGCCGTTTCGGCCCCATCGGGGACGCCCAGAGAGACGCTGGCGTCGAGAGCGGATATCGGCCGGCGGGCAACCGCGAGAATATGCACCTCCAGGATCGTGTCGCGATGAAGGCGGGCAACTGGACGGGCATTAAAGGCATCCGCGCGCAGGACCGCGCCATGACTGAGAGCATGGGTCTCCTGGCTCCACGCTACAAGGAGCACTTGGGCGCCACCGACCTCGCCGTTATTCGCTTCCGGCGCCGAATGATCGATGCGGCGAAGGCGTTCATGGCGGGCGGCGAGCCGCTTGGGCTCGATCCATCAATCCCTTACCACGAGCTGCGTTCCGAGGAGATGGTCGTCCCCGCGGACGCCCACTGGACGATGGTGGTCGATGCGCCGGAGCTCGCCCAGGCCTGAGCCGGCTGCCGAGCCCACGCGCGAGCCTTCTAGATGTCTACTCGCCGATTGACGGTGGCTGAGTGGTGCAGCATACTCCGCCCTGGCACGTGAAACCCTGGTGCCGAAGGAGAAGATCTTGGCGAGGTTCACCCTTGTCGTCCTAGGCTTAGCGCTCTGCGTCCTATCGCTCACTGGTGCGAGCGCCCGCGCGCAGCAAAATGATTGTGGAACCGATCTCGGGTGCCTCGTAGAGGCGTCGAGATCCTGCCGACCTGCGATCGCCTTGCAGGTCAGCTCGCTGGACTTCTTCGGGATGCAGATAACGAGCTCGACGCGGCACGAGATTCAGGGTGGCGACGCCCAGTCGTGTACGCTCCACGTCTCCATTGGAGAGCAGTCGATGCGGTTCTCCGAGGACGCTCGGCAGCGCATGCGCGGCGAAGGTGTGAGCGATGCCGAGATCGCTCGACAAGAGAGCGCAATGACTCAGACCGGCAACGAGCTCACCAGCATGCAGGCGACGTGCACGTTCCCGACGTCCGAGCTGACGGCGTTGCTTTCGAGGTGGCAGCAGGGGACCTTCTCGACCAACGATCTCCGCGCCACGGCATGCTCGGGGAGCATGATCGACGCCCAAGCTCCACAGCCGTCCACGTCGTTGGACTTCTCGTTCAACACGACGTCGGACTTGTTCCAGTCTCCGCGAACGCCGACAGGCCCCCCGCCCGCGAACGATAACTTTGCGGACGCCGAAGAGATCGCCCTTCCTGGTTCGGCGAGAGGCGACAGCGCGAACGCTACGGCGGAGCCGGAGGAAACGCGGCCATGCAGTATGGAGAGGGCCACGGTGTGGTTCGCCGCGACGCCTGAGCGATCCGGCACGCTCACCGCGAGCACGGCCGGAAGCGCATTCGATACCGTTCTAGCGATCTACACAGGCGCCTCGGTGTCGGACCTCACAATGCTGGAGTGCAACGACGACGCTGGCGGTGAAAAAACGTCCGAGGTCCGAATTCCGGCGACCGCGGGCACGACGTACTACATCCAGGTGGGCGGCTGGTCGTTGATCACGTCGGGCGGGCCGTACGAGCTCGAGGTGCGGCTCGATCCATAGCGGGTGAGGCTCTATGCTCCGATCACCCACCCTGTTGTTTCGATACGGCGTCCCGATCCTCAGCACCTTCGTGGCGGCCGTCACCTCATTGGTGTTCTATCCCGTACTCGCCGCGACACCATCGGTACTGTTTATCGGCGCTGTCTCCCTGAGCGCCTGGTATGGTGGGCTCGGGCCCGGCCTCCTGGCGACCGTGATCGGAGCGGTCGTCTTCGACTACATGTCCATCGACTCGCCCTACTCTTTCAGCTTGAGCTCGCCCGTCTCAGCGCTGTATCTGGTTGGGTTCGTCCTCGTCGAGCTCCTGATCACGGGCCTTACCGCCGCTCTGCGGAATGACGTGGCCCGGCGGAAGGTTGCGGAAGAGGAGCTGCACAAGCTCACCGCTGAGCTAGAGGCCCGAGCAACGGAGGCCGAAGCCGGCTATCAAGAGCTGTTGCTGCTTCACGAAGTTGGGCAGGCCGTACTCGGCACCATGGATCTGCCTGCGCTCTGCGATCAGTTCTTGGCGGGGGCCATGCGTGTGGGTCAGTACGATCTGGGGCTGCTCCGATTGGCGCGCAAGGATGGCGCTTTGGAAGTGGTTGCGACTCGCGGGTACGACGATCCCAGCAATCTCCCGCCCCTGATTCAACCGACCGCGCAGCGGTCGCTTCAGACCATCACGGGTCGCGTTCCCGTCGTCGTCGAAGATGTCCCAGCTTCGGGCATGTATCCGAGATTGGAGAAGGAGCGAATCGCGTCCCTCGTGTTGGTGCCAATCCTAGCTGACGGCGAGCCACTCGGGTTGCTACTCCTAGCTTCCCGCTCGCCGCATCACTTCAAGGAGAACGAGGTCAGGCTCCTCGACGCCGTTGCGAGCCAGGCAGGCATTGCCCTTCAAAAGGCGCGCCTGTTTGCCGAGACCGCCCAGGCCTATGCCGAGCTGCAGCAGGCAGAGGCGGGACGCTCGCGCCTCGTGTCGATCTTAGAGGCCACGACGAGCGACCTGACCACGTCGCTGTCGCTCCTCGAGGGCACGCTCGAAGCGACCGCCGATGGCATCCTGGTCGTCGACGGCGATGGGACGATCCTGCGATTCAATCAGAAGTTCCAGGACATGTGGCAGATCCCGCCGTCCACGATCGCGGGTCAGGCCAACGTCGAGCAGATCCGATTCGCCCTGAATCAGCTCGTTGAGCCCGATGCGTTCCAAGCGCGGGTCGACGAGGTCTCGTCCGATCCCGACACAGAGAGCTTCGACACCATCGAGTTCAAGGATCGACGAGTCTATGAGGTCCACTCCCGGGCGAAGCGGATCGAGAACCGTCGCCCCGTCCGTGTGTGGAGCTTTCGCGATGTGACCAGCCGACGTGAGATCGAGCTGCGTCTCCTCCGTGCCCAGCGGCTGGAGACCGCGGGACGCATCGCCGGTCAGGTCGCCCACGACTTCAACAACCTACTCGCCCCCCTGGTGGGATTCCCGGAGCTCATCCGCCTTCAATTGCCGGAGGGGCATCGTGGGATCGAATACTGTGACTTGATGGTGCAGGCTGCGGAACAGATTGCCCAGATCAACGAGGATCTGTTGACCCTGGGCCGCCGCGGCCACTTCAACCAAGTGTCGGTCGACCTGAACGATCTGGTAAGGCAAACGCTGGGTCAGCTCGGGCCCACGCCGGTCACCCTCGTGATGGACGTGCAACTGGCGCACGACAGCCTCTCCGTGTACGGCGCGCCCGCTCAGCTCGGCCGCATGATCCTCAACCTCGCCGCCAACGCGCGCGAAGCAATGCAGGACATCGGGACGTTGACGATCCGTACGTCCAACGCCTACCTCGATCAACCAACTGGCTGTGTCACCAAGGTGCCCGTCGGGGAATACGTCTTGCTTGAGGTGATCGACTCGGGGCCCGGCATCCCCGACGACGTGCGGGATCACATTTTCGACGCCTTCTTCACGACGAAGCCGGTGGGGCGACGGCGAGGCGCGGGGTTGGGGCTGAGCGTGGTCCAAGCGGTGGCGGACGACCACCGCGCGTACCTGGACGTCCAGAGCGAGCCCGGGCGCGGCAGCACGTTCTGCGTGTACCTGCCTGTCGCCCGTGAGGCAGCGATCCGGGATACCATTGCGGAGGTCTCCGGCGGGACCGAATCGATCCTCGTTGTGGACGATGATCCCTTCCAGCGAGCGGTGGCGCAGGAGCTTCTCGAATCCCTCGGCTACCGAGTGACGCTCGCGACGAGCGGTGAGTTGGCCCTGGCGAACGCACAGACGGAGCGCTTCGACCTCATGGTGCTCGACATGGTCATGCCTCCCGGGATGGATGGAGCCGAGACGTACAGGCGCGTCCTGACGGAGCGTCCAGGTCAGCGGGCGATCCTGCTATCGGGGTTTGCTGAGTCCGAACGTGTGGCCGTTGCTCAGCGGCTTGGAGCCGGCGCCTTCGTTCGCAAGCCCGTGACTCGCGAGCGCCTGGCCGCCGCCGTCCGTTCCGAGCTCGACCGACCCGCGGCGGTAGCCTCATGAGCTCGCCGAATCCGCTGTTCAACGGCAATCGATTGAAGCTGGGTACGTTCTGTACGAATTGCAGCGGCGGCACGGTCGCGTCTATGGCGGAAGGCGTGCTCGAGCTCACCTGGCCGAACACGAAGGCGCTCGCCCAGGCGTCGGATCGTGCCGGATTCGAGGCGCTAGTGCCCGTGGGCCGCTGGAAGGGTTTCGGCGGCGCCACCGACTTCAACGGCGATAGCTTCGAGGTGTACACCTGGGCGGCTGGCCTTGCGGAGGCAACGAGCTACAGTTGTGTGCTCGCCACGGCCCACGTGCCGGTGGTCCCGCCCGTCATGGCCGCCAAGCAATGCACCACAATCGACCACATCTCTGGCGGTCGATTCGCCCTCAACATCGTGTGCGGCTGGGCGCCCGCCGAGTTCGCCATGTTCGGCACCGGTGTGCTCCGCTCCCATGATGAAGGCTACGAATACGCCGAGGAGTGGGTGGAGATCCTCACGAAGCTTTGGACGTCGACGGAGGAGTTCGACTACCGGGGCAGATATTTCGACATCAAAGCGGCGATCTCGAAGCCCAAACCGCTGCAGCAGCCGAGCATTCCGATCATGAGTGCGAACAGCTCCGAGATCGGGCTGCGGTTCGCGGCGCGCCACGCTGACATGTCGTTCGTCGGACTGCGCTCGGCGGAACGAAGCGAGTGGAAGCCATACATCGATAGCCACAAGCAACACGCGAAGGAAGCTTACGGCCGCGAGCTACAGGTGTGGACCCACGGGACGGTCATCTGCCGCGCAACGCAGCGCGAGGCCGACGAGTACTTCCATTACGTCGCGGTCGAGAAGGGCGACGTGGAAGGCGACCCGATGAGGCAGCGAGGCCGCACACCGGAGGCGAAGCCCCAGCGCCGTGTTCCCGGCTGGGGTGGGTTTCCCCTCATCGGCACGCCGGAGAGCATCGTCGACGAGCTGCAAACCCTCTCGAATGTCGGAATCGCGGGCTGCCTTCTCTCTTGGGTGAACAACGAGGTCGAGCAGCGTCAGTGGATCGACGAGGTGCTGCCGCTCATGGAGCAGGCGGGCCTCCGCGAGCCTTTCAGGCCTATCCCCGCGGCGTGAATCGCATCTCCACGATCTTGCTCTCGGGAAGCGGCTCTGCGAAGTCCAGTCGTCCTGCTCGAAGGAAGAAGGCCTGCTGGTCGAGCACGCTGCGCGTATCGAGGACGAGGTTCCGCGAATAGGCGTACGGGGCGCCGCGTTTGATGTCCTGCTCGGCGACGCCCGTGTACTCCTTCCAGATCGTCAGGTTTTCGTCGGAGAAGATCTCCTGTTCGCTCTGGAGCTCGTTGGCCGCCTTGCGCATGGCTTCCAGGAATGCCCTGGCTGGCCGATCTCGGTCGGGCTTGAGCATGTTCTCACCGAACATCACCGCGGTGATCGTCGAGCCAGGGGACGGATTTGCGACCAGGACGGCGGCGATTCCCTGGTCGCGCGCGGTTCCAGAGAACGGCTCCGGGAGCATGGCGGCGTCGATGGCGCCGTTGGCGAGCGCCGTCATCATCTCTGGGAAGGGGATGTACTGGACGTCCACGTCGCGGATCGGGATCTGGTTGTTCTCGAGCAGCCGCGAAAGGCTGTACTCCTGGATGCCGCCCGGTGCGTTGATGGCCACCTTGCGCCCCCGCAGGTCGGCTGGCGACCTGAGCTCCTCCTGTAGTTGGCGGCGCATCAGGAGGGGCGCGGCGACGAGGGTCGTGGCCTCGGGCTGGTTGTATGAGTTGCCCGCGACGACTCGAACCTCGAGCCCTCGGTTGATCGCGTTGAACAGGGGTGCGCCGACGTTGCCGACCGCAACGTCCATTTGGCCCGAGCCGAGGAACGCCACGGAGTCAGAGGCACTCTGCACGATGGTCAGATCGACATCGATGCCCGCATCGGAGAAGTAGCCTTTGGACAGGGCCCGGTAGAGAGGCGCGAACGCGAGTACCGGCACGTACGCGACCTTCAGTGTGGTCCGTGGAACCGGCGCGGCAGCTTCCGTCCCTCTAGCGCCAGGGCTCACGGACGCGGGACGCGCACCCGTAGCGGGCGCGGTAGGACCACACGAGGCGAGTATGACCAGGATCGCGCCTAGCCAGAGGGAGCGAGATCCAACCATGACGCCTGCCTCCTTTTCCTCGCAGGGTCTTCGCCGACTCAAAGACCGAACGGTCAGAGCGGGTTGTTGCGAAGCCAGGTGATGTAGTCCGCGGTCGCCTGCTCCAAGGAGTATTCCGGCTTGTAGCCGACTTCATCCGCAGCCCGCGAGATGTCGAGATAGCCGTTGGGCTTGTTGCGCGGGCTGCTTCCTGGCTTGAGCTCCACCTGAAGATCCGGCGCCGCCTTCTTCGCGGCGGCTACGAACTGTCCGTATGTCTCGCCTCGGCCCGAGGAGATGTTGTAGAGCCGATGTTTGAGAGCTGGCGCCGTCTGCAGCAGGAAGAGGCCGAGCGCGCAATCCTTGACGTAGCAGAAGTTCCCGAGATCGTCCTCGTGCGGATTGCCCGCGCGGCTGCCGCTGAAATCGACGGGCTTGCCGCGCGCGGCGCCCAGACAGATGCGGCTCGGAGCGTTGGCCAACGTGTGGTAGAGCGGACCAAAGATTCCGCCGATCCGGGCCGAGATCGCCTCGACTCCCGTCCGCTGACCGTAATGCGAGCCGAGAATCTCCCACGCCTTCTTGAACGTTTCGGTGGGATTCGTCGACTCGACGGGCAGGAGCGCGTCCTCCTGGAAGGGGCCGTCCTTGAGCCCCGCGTACACGGTGAGAGAGCTGGCATAAACGACCCGCTTCACGTCGTTCACGCGCGCCGCTTCCAGGACGTTGATCAGGCCCATCATGTTGACGCGGTAGTCCTCCGCCGCGGAGAGGGCGGCTAGCCCGGGCACGGCGAGGTGGATGATCCCGTCCACCTTGTGACGTCGGACGACGTCGGTCATGTCGTGCGGGCTGCTCACATCGACTCGTTCGACGAAGACCCGCTTGCCGATCTCGTCTTTGATGAAGTCAGGCTCGCGTCGGGTCGAGAACTGGGTGATCACCACCTGCTCGCCGGCGTCCAGGAATCGCTTCGCGGTGTGCAGGCCGATGAAGCCCATACCGCCCGTAATGAGGATCATCCGCACCTCTGAGCGTCAAAAGTTCTGGCGCCGAGTATATGCCATCCTTTTCGCCCGTGCGGCTCGACGCGGGACGACCCGCCGGGCCGCGCCGGTACAATCCCCAGCAAAGCTTGGTCGTAGGGGAGATCGTCCATGGGCGTCAAAGAGCAATTGATGGAAGACCTCCGCGAGGCGGCGAAGGAACGCGACGCCGAGCGCACGTCGGCGATCCGCATGCTGCGCGCGGCGATCCAGAATGCGGAGATCGCGCGGACGGATCCCAAGGATCGGAACCACGGGAAGCCCATCGAGGAGAGCGATCTCGTCGCGGCCATCCAGCGCGAGGCGAACCAGCGGCGTGAGGCGCTGGACTTTGCTCAGAAGGCCGGACGCGCGGACCTCGTGGCGAAGGAAGAACAAGCCCTCGCGATCATCGAGCGCTATCTCCCGAAGGAGCTGTCTCGCGAGGAGATCGTCGCCGAGCTTCAACCACTCATCGCTGAGCTAGGCAAGGACTTCCGCAAGGTCATGCCCGTCGCGTCTCAGAAGCTGCGCGGCCGCGCCAACGGGAAGCTCGTTGCCGACATCGTCCGCGACCTAACCCAGTAGCTCACGACGTCAGACTCCTCTCCCACCGCAGTGGGAGAGGGTGGGTGAGGGCCTCCCTCTATTGCCGCATCCAAGATCGCAGTAGGGAAGGCAATCTATCCTGCGCTCTTCCAACCCGAATGTCGGCCTCGCTCAACTCACGTAGCGCGGACTCTCGCTGAGCGAGTTCGGCGCGAAAAGCCCCTCGATGGCCGGTTCGGTTGGGATCAAACCCTGCGTGTTCGAGTAGCGGATGAGCGCTGAGAGCGCTGCCCGGTTCGGCTCGAGCGCGTAGGGCCAGGGGTCAGGCCCCATCGCAGCCTGTTGCTCCTCGATCAGATCCTGCACCCAGGCGAGCGCCGTCTGCCTTGGGTCAGCGAGTCGCTTGTAAGCTCGCTCTTTCGACTCGCGGAAGGCACGCAGCATGCTGACGGCCACCCATGGGTACGACTTCAGCACGTCGTTGCGCACGACGACCGTGTGCATGATCGGGAAGATGCCGGTCCTCTTGAAGTAGTCGAGCTCGACCTCCTTCGGGTGCTCGAACAGGCGCTTCACCCGAGCATCGCCCTTGGCGAAGGAGGGGAGCGTCTCCGGGTAGATCGCTGCGTCGAGCTCGCCCTCGACGATCATGCGGTCGAGGTTGCCTCCGGGCGGCACGCGCTGGACGTCCATCCAGCTCGGCGGGTCCCACGGGGTCTCTTCTTCATCCTGGGTGTACCAATGGGCGCTGCCGATGTCGAAGCCGTAGTCATCCGCGAGGATTCCGCGCGTCCACACGCCCGCGGTGTTCTGGAACGTTCGAAGCGCGATGCGCTTGCCGTTCAGGTCCTCTGGCTCTTCTATTCCTGCGCCCGTCCGGCAAAAGATGAAGGAATGGCGAAATCGACGATGAGGAAAAACAGGGATGGCCTGGAACTCGCGTTTTTCGGCGAACGCAACCAGATAGTGGGACATCGACAGCTCGGCCACGTCGAACTCTTCGAAGCGCATCATCCGCCAATGACGCTCCGGCGAGGGCATTGGCAGGATGGTCAGCTCCACCCCAGGCGGCTGCACGCTGCCGTCGATAAGCGCGCGCGTGAGGTCGTAGTCGCCGCAGGCCAGCGTCAGGCGCAGGTTCCCCATCGTCCACCTCGAAAAAGCGTCGCGGGTATGCTCCGGCATTGAGCCACGGAATGCAATGTGCTGAGACCTGGGTAGTTGCGAGAGGGTTTTCCGATGGGGAGCACGGTGGTTGGGCGGGACGTTCGGGCTTGACTCTTGCAATTGTTCGACCGATCATCGTGACGAACCTCGCGATTGAGAACGTCACTGGAGATACCCGTCGATGCCGCAGTTGCGCTTGTTCTATCGATCCCTGACTCTGGCGATCCTCGCCCTCGTGGTTGCCGCCGTGCTGCCTACAACCTCGCCCGTCGCTGAGGCTCAGCCGATTCCCTCGCTGGCGCCGACAGTTACCATCGGCCCGTGCGTGACGACCCCCAGCCGATCCTGCACCGTGACGATCTCCAACGAGATGTCCATCCCGTACATCGCCGGCCTCATAGGAATATGGTCGAACCCCAATCCCCAGGCTCCCGGTGGGTTCATCATGGACTCGACCGAAGGCGTAACCCTTGCTCAGCAGATCTACGGGCAATACGGGTATTCCGCCATGCGCTGTAGTCTGGTCGGGAATAGCTGCACACTTACAATTCCCAACAGCGGAACGGGCATTTTCTCGGTAACCGTCTGCAGCCAATACATCAGCCCATGGTCCTGCGCCGCAGCCTACCGCCAGCTCTAGCGGTTAGGCGCAGTTGCTATAGTCACCGATGCAGCCCGCTATACAGGTCTTCCCTTGGAGATGTGGGTAGCCATGCAGGTATATCGAGTCCCAGTCACGATCCGGCCGCCAAGCGCCGACACGGAAGACAAGTACTTGGCTGAAGTGCCGTTGCTCCCGGGGTGCCGCGCATGGGGTGACACCTTGTCCGACGCGCTTTCCTTCGTTCAGAGCGTGGCTGCCGCGTTCATCGATTCATATCGAGAGCGGGGTGAGCCGCTGCCTGCAGCTCTCGCGGCGTTAGCCGAGGCCTCCACGGGGTTCCCCAAACGTGCCTGATCTCCGCCTGCACGCGCCCACGACCCTCGGCGATGCGACCAAGATTCTGGCTGACTACGGTGGAGATGCGCGTGCAATTGCCGGGGGCACGGCCCTCGTTCTCATGCTTCGTCAAGGGCTGGTCAAGCCCGCCGCGCTCGTCCGTCTGGACCGGGTCGCTGGCCTGGATAGCATCTCAGTAGAGGATGGCGTCCTGCGTCTCGGTGCCCTCGTGACGCTCCAGGACGTGGCGATGTCGGCCACGGTTCGGCAGCGCCTACCGGTACTGGCCGAGACCTGCAACCTTGTCGGAAACATTCGCGTGCGGAACGCGGCAACAGTCGGCGGGAACGTCTGCGAGGCTGACTACGCCTCCGATCCGCCGGGTTTGCTGACGGCGTTGAACGCCCGAGCGCGAATCCAGGGACCGACCGGCCAGCGAGAGCTCCTGATTGCAGATTTGATTACCGACTTCTATGAGACGAGCCTCGAACTAGATGAGCTGGTGAGCGACGTGCTGGTTCCGATTCCGACGTTCGATACGAGTGCCGTCTATATGAAGTACGTGACGCGCTCCGCGGAGGATCGACCCTGCGTCGGGACCACCGCGCTGATTCGAACCAATGGCGACGGCCGCATCTCCGAGCTTCGGGTGGCCGTGGGGGCTGTGGCCGGGAAGCCGCTCCGCTTGCCAGACGTCGAGGCGACGGCCGTCGGCCAGCAGCCGACCGAGGAGCTGTTTCGCGAGCTCGGGCAGCGCTATGCGGCCGTCTCAGAGCCGGTCTCCGATGCACGTGGCTCGGCCGAGTACCGCCGTCGGATGATCGGCGTCTTCGTGCGGCGCGCGCTCACCGAGGCGTCGGCGGGACACGTCGGCGCGCGGAAAGTATAGGCGGCGTGAACAGCCCCGACGCTCCCGCGCCACTCCATCAGCGAACGAGGGAAAGCCCGTCTGCGCTCGCGATGTTCCCCGAGCTGGAGACCCCGCCCGTAGTAGCTCGGCACTCGGCTGGGTTGCTCCCCTCGCAGCGCATCCGTGAGCTCATCGACTCCGGGTACATCACCGCTTCGATCCCCATTGAGCCTGCCCAGATCCAGCCGGCGAGTCTCGATCTCCGCCTAGGCCCCGTTGCCTACCGCGTGCGAGCCAGCTTCCTGCCGGGAGCGGGTACGCGGTCGACTGTTCTCGGCAAGGTTGAGGAGCTGAAGACGCACGAGATCGATCTCTCGCAGCCCGCTGTGCTGGAAAAGGGATGCGTGTACGTCGCGCCACTCATGGAAGAATGGCACCTTCCACCGGGCATATACGGCAAGGCGAACCCCAAGAGCACCACGGGCCGGTTGGACGTCTTTACCAGGCTCATCACCGACTACGGGACAGAATTCGAGGGAGTGCCTGCCGGCTATAAGGGCAAGCTCTACCTGGAGATCGTGCCTCGCACGTTCAGCATTCTCGTGCGGTCCGGCACGCGGCTGAACCAGATCCGCTTCCTCCGTGGCGACGCCCAGCCCGGCGATAGCGCCCTCGTCCAGCTCCACGAGCACCAGCCAATTCTTTTCTATGGCGACGGCATCATCCGGGATCCCAAGATCGACGACGGGATCTGGATCTCTGTCGACGTGTCGGGGATGGGCGACTCCGAGATCATCGGCTATCGGGCGAAGGCATACGCACCCCTTGTCGACCTGGACCGCGTCAACTATTACGATCTCGCAGAGTTCTGGGAGCCGATCCACAGGACCGGTAAGCGGTCTCTGATCCTGAACCCCGGCGACTTCTACATCCTCGCTTCGAAGGAGCGGGTGCGTGTGCCGCCGGAGTTCGCGGCGGAGATGGTCGCGTACGATCCTTCCGTCGGCGAGTTTCGCATCCACTACGCTGGATTCTTCGACCCCGGTTTCGGGTATGGGGCCGGGGGGATCGAGGGCACCCATGCCGTTCTCGAAGTGCGATCGCACGAGGTACCCTTCGTCTTGGAAGACTGGCAGCGCGTTGGCCGGCTCATTTTCGAGCGGCTGCTCGACGTTCCCGACAAGCTCTACGGGCCGGCCATCGGCTCGACCTATCAAGGGCAGGATCTTGCTTTGAGCAAGCAGTTCAAGCGCTCATGACCTATACCCTTCCTTCGCAGCCAACCTTAGGCACCCAGCAGAAGCGCGACTCGACGCAGAAGATAACGGGCCAGATCCCTTACGCCATGAACGTCGAAATGCCAGGGATGCTGCACGCCCGCTGCGTGCGTAGTCCGTACGCTCACGCCCGAATCGTGAGGGTCGACGCGTCCCGCGCGCTCGCCCACCCGGGCGTCGTGACCGTGCTCACTCGCGATGACCTCACCGAGGACAAGCTCTTTCCTTACTATGGCGCAGCGATCAAGGACCAGCCGATCGTCGCCATCGACAAGGCGCGACACGTCGGGGACGTGATTGCAGCGGTCGTTGCTGAAACGGCCGATGCGGCGGACGAAGCGATCGACCTGGTAGACGTGGAGTACGAGGAGCTGCCCGCCGTCTTCGATGCGGTGGAGGCGCTCCTTCCGGATGCGCCCCTCGTGCACGACGAGATCGTCGGGCGCTATGTGTTCGCCGCGGGCGGAATCCAACCCGTGAACGGCACGAACCTCATCAACCACATGAAGGTCCGACGAGGTGACATCGACGCTGGATTTGCCGAGGCGGACATCGTCCACGAGGACGTGTTCTCCAGCCCGGCGCTCCACCATTGCGCCCTCGAGCCCCACGTCACGGTCGCTCAGTGGGAGGGCGAGAATCTCACCGTTTGGTCCTCGACCCAGATGCCCTACTTTGTTCGTCAGCAGGTCGCCGAAGTGTTCCGTATCCCACCCGAGCAGGTGCGGGTGTTGGTCTATACCCTGGGTGGTGGCTACGGATCCAAGACGTACACCCGCATGGAGCCGCTGGCCGCGGTGCTGGCATGGAAGTCCGGGCGACCCGTGCGTCTCCTCCTGACCAGAGCCGAGGAGTTCGTAACCACGACGAAGCACGAGGCGCGCGTGAGACTGAGGACCGGGCTCAAGCGTGACGGCTCGATCACCGCGCGAGAGGTCGAGATCCACTACAACGGCGGCGCTTATGCGGATCGCAGCGGGACGATTGCCCGCTCGGGAGGCATCGGCGCCATCGGCCCGTACAGGATTCCGAACGTCAAGGTGGACGCGTACGCGGTCTACACGAACCGTCCCAATGCCGTCCCGTTCCGTGGGCTTGCGATCTCCCAGGTTGCTTGGGCGTACGAGCGCCACACCGACGAGCTGGCGCGCGTGCTCGGCCGAGACCCGATCGACTTCCGCCGTCAGAACTTGCTACACAGCCACGAGCGTTTTGCGACCAGTGAGGAGCTCGAAGACGTCCACTTCCTGGAGCTCATGGAGGACGCGGCTGCGGCGGTCGGCTACGAGCAACCACTGCCGCTGCCGTCGGGTCCGCACAAGGTGGTTGGCCGAGGAGTTTCCTCGATCATCAAGCACATGGGAAGCAACCCCGCCACGACGACGCTCGTGATCCAGCTCGATGCAGATGGCACCGTGAGTGGGCTGAGCAGCACAGTGGACATCGGCCAGGGCTCGCGAACCGTCATCGCCCGCGAGGTGGCCCGCGCCCTCGACATCCCCGAGGAGCGCGTCGACGTGCCCTTCGTGGACACGAACACGACGCCGCCGGACCAGGGGACGAGCTCCAGTCGGTCCAGCTTCTTCAACGTTCTCGCCGCTCGCGCGGCCGCCGAGGATCTGCGCGTGCAGCTCCGAAGGCTCGCTGCGCAGTTCTACGAGGTGCCCGAAGCCGACATCCAGATTCGTGCGGGCCAAGTGTTCGTGGCTCGTAATCCGGCCCCTCTCCCAGAGGGAGAGGGGCCGGGTGAGGGCGTCCCCCGGATCCCGTTGGCCAAAGAAGCGGAAGAGGGCATCGACATGGGCGAGCTTCTCCGAGCCGCGGGTGTCGCGAGTCTGAGGGGGACCGGCGGCTTCCAGACGGAGATCGGCGTCGATCCCGAAACGGGCCAGGGCAAGGCATCGCACCACTGGCACCAGGCGGCTGCCGGCGCCGTCGTCGAGGTGGATCTGGAAACGGGCAAGGTCACGTTGCTGCGCTTGCACCTCACGACACACGCCGGTCGGGTCATCGATCGCCCAAACGCGGAGCTCCAAAACGAGGGGTGCGCAGCCTTCGGCCTCTCCCAGGCGCTGTTCGAGGAGATGCTCTTCGACGGCGGCCTGGTCACGAATCCGAATCTCTCCGACTACAACATCCCCTCGATGGAGGATTTTCCCCTGGCGTTCACCACCACACTCGCCGAGAGCCCCGACCCGGACCCCGAGGTCCATGGTTTGGGCGAGACGGGGTTGCCCGCGGTTCCCCCCGCCATTGGGAACGCCGTGCGAGACGCGATCGGCGCGGCGGTCTACCGCATCCCCCTCACACCAGAGCGCGTGCTCGAGGCGATCGACGAGGCGCGGCGATGACCGGTCCAGTCCCCTCCCCCCTTAGCGGGGGAGGGTTAGGGGGAGGGGACGCCCCCGAAGGCGTAAGAATCAGCCTGCGGGTCAACGGCCGGGAGCACGTGCTCGACGTTCCCGCCCACCACACGCTTCTCGAAGTCCTGCGCGATCAGATCAAGCTGCTCAGCGTCCGCGAGGGATGCGGCATTGGGATGTGCGGTGCCTGTACCGTGCTCGTCGACGGGCGACCCATCAGCGCCTGCCTCACCCTAGCCGCCATGGCAGAGGGGCACGACATCCTGACGGTCGAGGGGCTTGGCTCGCTGCCTACGCCATCGGACGCGAATGGAGCTCCGGAGCTGCACCCGATCCAAGAGGCATTCCTGGCGAAGACTGGCTTCCAGTGCTCCTACTGCACCCCTGGCATTCTCCTCACAACGAAAGTCCTCCTCGCCGAGAACCCCGACGCGAGCGACGAAGAGATCCGCGCGTACCTCTCAGGCAATCTCTGCCGTTGTGGCAGCTACGTCAAAATCCTCGACTCCGTCCGCGAAGCCATCGCCCAGCTCAAGTCGTCCTAGCCGTAGGCCATCGCCGCAGGGGCCGCTGCGGCTTGGAAATTTGACCGGAAGCCGGAGAAGTACGGTGAACCGGAGCGACTTTCGGAGATTGGCCCGAATCCGACTGCAGGATGCAAAGATGCTCCTGAGCGGGCGGCGGTACGAATGCGCCTACTATATAGGTGGCTATGTGGTCGAGTGCGCCCTAAAGGCGTGCATCGCCAAACGGACAAAGCGATCTGATTTCCCTGCTCCACCCAGAACCATCCAGGATGTCTATACTCACGACCTCGCGAAGCTGGTTCGGCAGGCTGGGCTGGAACTCGAGTTGCAGGAGGAGATCAACTCCGATCCCCACTTCGCCGCGAACTGGGCGGTAGCCAAGCTGTGGTCGGAGGAGAGTCGCTATGATAGGAAGACCGCGCTGGACGCCCAAGATCTCTACCAAGCGATCACGGACGAAGCGCATGGAGTACTTCGGTGGCTAGAACGGCGCTGGTAAACCTGGATATCGAAGGTGCGCGGAAACTTATCGAGGCTCTCGACAAGGCCGGGTTTCCTGTTGGTTCCGCCTTTTGGTTCTACAATCCAGATTCAGAAGAATGGCGCCTGTTCATATCTAGCCCAGAAGTAGATAAGAAAGGCCCTCTACGCGCCTATAAGACGATTCAGCCCGTGTTGAAGCAACTGCCGGAAGTCACTTTTGGAATCGATAACATCGCAGCGGTAGGCACAAAAGCTCCTCTGGTGTCCTTGATGAGATCAGCAATAAAAACAGGTCCTGGAACAAGCGGGATACGGCTTACCCGGAATGTGATTAATGGCACCTTGATTGAGGATGCTTACGTCTATCGGCTGCAGCAGGACCAGGGGCGTGCATCGCGATCGTCAAGGCAGTGAGACGCGCGCAAATAGGATCCGATAATGTGGCTGGCGAACCGATCCGTGAGGAGGTCATTCCGGTCTTCAGGCATGTCGAAAGCCCTCTATGATGCGGACATCTGCGGCATGCGAAGGAATGATGCCAGTAAGGGACCTACGCGAGTGGATCGAGCACGCGGACGAGGTCGGCGAGCCAACGCGAGCAGTCGGGGCCAACCCAGAGTACGAGCCAAAACTCGATTCAAGAGGCCTGTCGCAAGGATGGGCTTCCACAGCTCGTACTGACCGCCGGGCATTCTCCCCACTAGGAAGGCCCCGTTTGGACGAAAACTCGTACGCCACGGATGAGGAGATCCGCGCGTACCTCTCCGTCGACCTCGGCCGCTGCGGCAGCTACGTCAAGATCCTCGACTCGATCCGCGAAGCCATCGCCCAACTCAGGACTTTTCAGCAACTGGCGGTTCCACAGCACCGCCAATTGTGGTGTTGATGCGGGTTCGCGTGTACTATTCGCGCGTAAGTTGCCATCGACGGGGAATGTCGGAGTTGTCCAGTGCCGAGGCTCACGAGCAGGGGCCAGGTGACGATCCCATTTGAGATTCGTCTAGCCCTCGGCCTGCGTCCAGGAAGCAAGGTGGAGTTCATCGTCCGCGACGGGGAAGCAGTGATGTGCAGGACATCAGTCCGGGACCCCATCGATCGATGGGTCGGATTCCTGGCGTCGGATCGTGCGCCACAGTCGACGGACGAGTTGATGGACGAGCTGCGGGGGCCTGTTGAGCCTTGACCGTCGCCGTCGCTGCCAGCGTTGTGTTCGAATCTAAGCTAAATCTGTATTTAGGAAGCGGGTTCATCACGGGTGGCGGCGAGACCAGTCAGTTTTGTGGGAGATTGGACGAGGCCAAGCTCTACAACGTCAGCCGTGCCCCAGCGGCTTCACCAACTTCGACAATAACTCCCACGCTGGTTACTCAGCCCCCGTCAAGGACAGGAGCCCAACAAACATTGGGCGGCACGGCCATTGCCGCCACTGCGCCTGCGAATGGCCTTAGATCACAACGTCGTGCCGGCAGGACGCGCCCCGTTGCATTTGCTCATGAGCGCGCAGCTTTGGACTACGAGCTGGGAAGGGCCATAATCGATCCACCTGCTGTGCTGGTGCTGATTGACAAGCATCACACCACGGGTACGATTAATCAGACGTTGTCACTCGCCATCTGGGCTCAGGCGACGTGGAAGTACCGGTTGGCTAGCACCAGGTAGGCGGAGTGGATCACGACCCAGCGGACCTCCGGCTTGCAGTAACCTGGGGCAAGCTCGGCGAGGGCGAAGCTGGCGGAACCTACCACCCGCTCGTGTGCCACATGCTCGACGTCGCCGCGGTTACGCGAGCGATATGGGATGCCGTGGTGCCTCCGGGGGCGCGTCGGCGCCTCTCCGAGGGACTGGGGCTAGAGACCGATTCGGCCGCCCGTTGGGTCACTCTTTGGTCAGCTCTTCACGACCTGGGGAAGATGGCGCCGGCGTTCGCTTTCCAGCGTGACGCCCTCCGCACTGCTATCGAGGCCGCAGGCTTGCCCTCGATGGGCGTTGTGGGCAGAGGTCAGCCGCGCCACGGCACAATCACCGCCGCCACACTCCCCTCCATCTTGGAAACGGAATTCGGTCACGATTCGGATCTCGCTTGGCGCATAGGCGTAGTCGTCGGGGGACACCACGGTGTCTTTCCCCGTCGCGGCGACGCACAAGGGGTAGGACCTTCCGCCCGGGGAGGACGAAGCTGGGCGGAGACCCGCAGCCACCTAGCCCAGACGCTGGGAACGGTGCTTGGCGTCCCAAAAGGCGACGTTCCGCACGGGCTTGACACTCCTTCAGCCATGGCGCTCGCTGGACTGGTCTCTGTCGCCGACTGGATCGGCTCGAACACCGACTTTTTCCCGCACATCGCGACCATCTCCGCTCCTCCATCCTCGCTTGACGTCGCTGCCTACTACGAAACTGCCCGCGCCAACGCGCTCCGAGCGCTTGACGAGCTGGGCTGGACTGGCTGGACCTCGGATGCAGCTCCGCGGCCGTTTCACGCGCTCTTCCCGTCGATCCCAATGCCCAATTCCTTGCAAACAGCCATTGAGGAGCTCAGGTTCAGCCTCGATGCGCCGGGGCTCGTAGTAGTCGAAGCGCCGATGGGGGAAGGCAAGACGGAAGTGGCGCTTGCTCTGGCCGACTCATGGGGCAACGGATTGGGCCAGCGTGGCGCCTATCTCGCGCTTCCGACTATGGCCACGAGCAACCAGATGTTTTCCCGCCTCAAGGACTTTCTCCGCGCTCGCTACCCGGACCAGCAGGTGAATCTGCAACTCCTCCACGGTCACGCCGCTCTTTCGTCGGAGTTCGAAGCGCTCCGCCAGGCGGAGCGGCGGCGTCGCGGGCTCTTCATGCCCCGAGGGATCTATGACGAGGAGTCGGATCGATCGACCGCCGGCGTCTTGGCGGCAGAATGGTTCACGTACCGCAAGCGCGGGCTGCTCGCGCCGTTCGGAGTGGGCACCATCGATCAGGCCCTACTCGCGGTCCTGCGGACTCGACACGGTTTCGTGCGAATCTTCGGGCTCGCCTACAAGACGGTCGTTGTGGACGAGGTCCATGCCTACGACGCGTATATGCTAACCCTGCTCGACCGTCTGCTCGAATGGCTCGGAGGACTTGGTGCATCGGTCGTATTGCTTTCCGCGACGCTTCCAACCCTACGACGCGTTGAGCTGATCGCCGCGTATCAAAGAGGGCGTGGTGAGCCGTCGCAGCCAGAACTCGAAAGACCGGCTCGATATCCGCGCATCACCTGGACGGCAGGGCCCGAAGTGCGCAGCCAGTCCGTGACCACTTCGCCGCGCTCCACGAAACGGGTGCAGCTTACCTGGATGCCCCCCGAGATTCCACCGCATTCGACAGCATTTCCCATGGGGGAGCACCTGAGCGGCGCGCTCTCTGGCGGCGGCTGCGCCGCGGTGATCTGCAACACTGTGGGCCGCGCGCAGCAAATGTACCGTGCGTTGCGCCCATTCTTCCCCGGTCAAGCGGAGGACGGATCTCCAGCCATCGAGCTGCTCCACGCCCAATTTCCGTTCCAGGAACGCCAGAGGCGGGAGGAGCGCTGCATGCAGCGCTTTGGCAAACCAAGCGTGGGGAAGCGACCGTCGCGGGCGGTCCTCATCGCCACCCAGGTTATCGAGCAAAGCCTCGACCTCGACTTCGACCTCATGGTGAGCGATCTTGCGCCGATCGATCTACTGCTGCAGCGAGTTGGCCGTTTGCACCGTCACGTCCGGGCCCGCCCGCCGTCGCGTGCTGATGCGCATCTCTGGGTGCTTGGCGGCGTCGATGCGTCTGACCAACCGGTATATCCGGGCGGCGCGTCTGTGGTTTACGACGAGCACGTGCTCCTGCGAACCTGGATGGAGCTCCGTCACACTTCCCTCAGGGATGGCGGAATACGCATCCCCGAAGAGATCGAGGGCCTCATTGACGCAGTCTACGACGACCAACGGACTTGCCCGTCAGCCGCGGGAACGGCCATCCAGGATCGCTGGGAAGCAACGCAAAGTGCCTTGCAGCAGAAGCGGAGGGACTACCAGCTTGAAGCGGAAAGGCGGGAGATCCTGCCGCCGTTTGAAGGTGACGGGGTCTTCGAACAATACAATCTCGAACTGGACGAAGATGATCCCGCCGTCCATCAGAGCCTCCAAGCGCTCACTCGTCTCGGTGAGCCTTCGGTCGGAGTCGTGCTCGTGGGCCCCGATGAGCCGGCGTTCGATGGTTCGTCCGCGCCTTCGATGCAGAATACGCGCCAGTTGCTCGGACGGTCCCTGAGCGTCAGCCGGCGCGACCTAGTGTTCCAACTCATTGGCGAGACTGTGCCTGCCGGCTGGCGCCGCTCAGCGCTCTTGCGGAATCAGCGCCTCGTGCGTCTCGATCGGAATGGGGAAGCATCCGTCGGTAGGATCCGTCTTCACCTGGACCCCGACGTCGGGCTGGAAGTGTTGGACTCTCATTAGCGCCTACCCGGTCAATTCGAAAAGAGCCTGTCACGCTATTTATCCGACCTATCGGAGATGCGATGGCGCCTTCATTCAACCTGGCGACTGAGCCGTGGATCCCTTGCATCACGCTCGACGGACGCTACATCGAACTCAGTCTTCGCGACGCGCTCGCGCAGGCGCACAAGCTTCGGGAGCTGTACGATCCGTCGCCGCTGGTCACGATGGCGCTGCATCGTTTGCTCCTTGCGGTCCTGCATCGCGTTGTGGATGGGCCACCCAACGTGCCAGCCTGGCGCGAGTTGTGGAGTGCAGCCTCCTGGGAGGCTCCTGCCATTGACGCGTACCTTGGACGCTGGCACGGTCGCTTTGATCTCTTCGATTCTGATTACCCGTTCTACCAGGTACCGCCGATGGGTTCCGACCATCACCCAGTCTCGCGTCTGGCTCAGGAACAAGCGTCAGGCAACAACCCAACGCTCTTCGACCATCACACGAGCCACGCGCCCGAGGCGATCAGCGGGGCTGAAGCTGCTCGGCGGTTGGTGACCACCCAGGCCTACGCGTTGGGCGGCGGTGTCAGCAAGCCATTCAACCTGAGCGACGGCGCCCTCGCACGGGGAGTCGGCGTCCTCGCCCTCGGAGATTCGCTGTTCGAGACCCTCGCGCTCAACCTGGTCCAGTATGGCGAGCACTACCCGGACACTCTTGGACGTTCGGTGGGCGATTTGCCCGCCTGGGAGCAGGACAGTCCGGAGGAGCCCAATCGCTCGGGGACGCACCCACACGGCTACCTGGATTACCTCACCTGGCAGAGCCGCCGCATCCACCTTTATCCGGAGGGTAACCAGCCTCTGGTGGTGCATTGCGAAATCCAACAGCGAATGAAGCTTGTGGAGGGAATCCTCGATCCCTTCAAGCCCTACGTTCGCACGAAGGAGCGAGGCCTGCAGCCGCTGCGTCTGCGCGCAGACCGTGCGATGTGGCGTGACAGTGATGCGCTCCTGCAGTGGAGCACGCAGGAGAGAGGAAGGCGACCCGGCACCCTTGGTTGGCTTGCGCAGGTCTTGCGCCCAGGGTCGGGACAACTTCAGGGTCTCGCTGTCTTCGGATTGGGGGCGGACCAGGCGAAGGCCCTCTTGTGGCGTCGGGAGCGCTTACCGCTGCCGCCCGAGTATCTCGGCGACGAAGGCTTGGTCGAGGCGCTTCAGCGCGCGCTCCAGCTTGCGGATGATGTCTCCCGTGTTGTCTATAGCGCTGCAGGTCGACTTGTTCGCGAAGCTAGTGCTGAGCGTGGGCAGCAGGTTTCGCCCCTGGCGGCCGGCAGAGGAAGGCGCGCAGAGCAGGGGTACTGGGCCGCGCTCGATGCGGCCTTTGGGACAGTCTTCGCGGAGCTCCCTGAGGATAGGACCGTGATCGATGGCGAGCCACTCTATGGCCATGTTCACGTGTGGAGCGACTGGGCCAGTGATCTGCGCCAGGCAGCGCTCGACGCCTTCAGCTCTGCAGCGCAGGGCTTCGACTCATCTGGTAGAGGCCTGCAGGCCGTAGCCGTCGCCGAGCGACAGCTTCGCTTCGGGCTCGGCGATCGACTTGGCGAATATCTTGCTCTCCGCGCATGAGGTGTTGAATGGTTCAGCCAACCGCCACCGACCGATTCGTCTCGCATCTCGAAGCCCTGTCCGCGAAAGGCGACCGTGCTGCCCTAGCAGTTCTCCGTCGCGGCTTGAGCGGGGAGCCTGCCGCTATGGCTCGCGTATATCCGCTTGTTGTTCCCTGGCTGCCCCGTGGCGCGCCGCCCTGGAGGGAAGACGCCTTCTATACCGCCGCATCACTCTATGCACTGCATCCGCAAAGCTGGCCGCGCGAACGGTCCGGGCCGCGTGACTTCGGCGCCTCGTTCGCGTGGTTGAGAAACAGGGCGGCCAGCGACCAGGCGATCGACCGTCGCTTTCAGGCGCTACTCGCCTGTCATGGCGACGAGCTGCCAGATCATCTTCGGCACGCAGTTAGCCTTCTCGCCGCCAACGACGTGCCTGTGGATTGGGCTCAGTTGATCGGCGACATCCTGAACTGGCGTGCCGACGAACGCTTTGTGCAGCGGCGCTGGGCACGATCGTTCTGGGGGCAGGCCGCGAACACCCAAACTGTGACTGACGGTGCCGACGAGGGCGTCGAGCCGCAAGAAGATTCGGAGGACTGATCGGATGCTGGTCGAAATTCATGCGCTGCAGAACTTCGCGCCTTCCAACCTCAACCGGGACGATACGGGCTCGCCCAAGGATTGCATGTTCGGCGACTATCGACGGGCCCGAATTTCCAGCCAGGCGCTGAAGCGCGCAGTGCGACTCGAATTCAAGACGCAAGGCCTGTTGCCATTGCAGCAGACGGGGGCCCGTACCCGACGCATTGTGGGTCAGATAGCGAGTGTGCTTGCCGTGGACGGGCGCACACTGGAAGAGGCCACCGCCGTCGTGCGTACTGCGCTTGGTGGCATGGGCCTCACCGTTGGGCCCGACGGGCTCACACAGTACCTGCTCTTCGCCGGGCAAAGGGAGATCAACGCCATAACGGAAGTGTGCACCCAGCGATGGGATGCGTTGGTGTCGGCAGCCGCCGAAGTGGCCGGGAGTGATGCACCCGTGGCGTCTGCCGACACCACGACGCCGGCGCGAAGCCGATCTACAGCTCGGGCCGCGAAGAAGGATGCCAAGGACGTTGTGCCAAAGGCCATCTCTGACGAGCTTCGCCGTGCGCTCGACGGTGGTCGTGCCGCCGACATTGCGCTCTTCGGCCGCATGCTGGCCGACATGCCAGAGAAGAATATCGATGCCGCGTGCCAGATGGCCCATGCGATCTCCACCAATCGAGTGAGTATCGAGTTCGACTACTTCACTGCTGTCGACGATCTCAATCCTCGAGAGGAGACGGGTGCGGGCATGATCGGAACCGTCGAGTTCAACTCCGCCTGCTTTTACCGGTACGCGAACGTCGATCTCGACGTGCTGACCGAGAATCTGCAGGGTGATGCCGAGCTGGCACGAGCGTCCCTCGAGGCGTTTTTGCGCGCTTTCATCAGCGCAGTTCCGAGTGGCAAGCAAAACAGCATGGCCGCGCAGAATCCCCCCTCTTTCGTGTTCACCGTGGCCCGAGAGCGTGGGCTCTGGTCTCTGACCAACGCTTTCCTCCAGCCCGTGCGGCCGGATGATCGCCGCGACCTCGCTCAAGCATCGATCAACCGTCTCGATACCTACTGGGGGCAACTCGCGGCTATGTACGGCGAGCGAGGGATCCTGGGGAAATGGTGCGTCGCGCTGGATGGCGACGGGTTAGGGGTGCTGGCCGAGGCACGCCAGCCTGATGTCGAGCATCTGGTGGAGGTGACCATCGGCTCGACCCGCACCCTCGCGTCAGAATGAGCGCGCTCCTCCTGCGATTCGCGGGACCCATGCAGTCGTGGGGAACGCAGAGCCGCTTCGATGAGCGAGACGCTGGCACCGAACCCTCGAAGAGCGGGGTAGTGGGACTGCTGTGTGCGTCGCTCGGGAGGGTTCGTGACGCCCCCGTCGACGATCTAGCTGCCTTGCGTATGGGGGTACGAGTTGACTTCGAGGGGGTGGTGCAACGAGATTTCCAGACGAGCGGGGGTGTCCACCGCGTGCACGAGACATACGGAGTGGCGCGGTCCAGCGGCGGCGTGAGCGGCGAGGCGGTTGTGTCGCGACGGTACTTCATTGCCGATGCGGACTTCCTCGTAGCGTTGGAAGGGAGTGCTGATCTACTGGAAGAGCTGGGGGGTGCGCTCCTTGAGCCGCGTTGGCCTCTCTGCCTGGGGCGGAAGGCCTTCGTGCCTGGGGTGCCCGTCTGGATGCCCGGTGGCTTGCGCCCTGACATGGACTTACGGCAAGCGCTAACGGCTGAGCCGTGGCCACGCTCCGGTCTCGGGTTGCCCCGAGATCGTCCGACTGCCCTACGCTTGGTGATGGAAGGCATCGGGGCCGAGATTCGCATCGACCAGCCAGTGGGTTCAGCGTTCCGCACCCGCCGGTTTGCGCCGCGTGCGGTGGGAACGTCGTTCTTGCGCCTCGGCGAAGATGTGCCGATCAGGGAGGACTGATGCTCCAGCAACCGCTATTCTTGTCCCGACTGCTTTTGGACTCAGGTGACCGGGCGGCGCGTGCGGACCTGGCAGATTGCGCGGCGCTCCACCGAAGAGTGATGTCCGCTTTTCTGGACATTGAAGACCGTGTGGATGCGCGGGCGACCATGGGAATACTCCATCGGATCGACACGGATTCGCGGACCGGCCAAATATCGCTCCTGGTGCAATCCGGCGTTGCGCCGGATTGGTCCCGACTACCGAACGGCTATCTGACCACGGGCTCTGATGGGGTGGTGAATCCCGCTTCGAAGCGAATAGAGGGCGCGTATGCCCAGATCGAACTGGGAGCGCGCCTGCGGTTCCGCTTGCGGGCCAATCCGACGCGCAAGATCGATACCAAGAGTGGGCCGGACGGGGCGCGTCGCAACGGCCGACGAGTCGAGTTGACCCACGAGCTGCACCAGCTCGAGTGGCTGAAGCGGCAAGGTGACCACGGCGGTTTCTCACCTGTGGCCGGTGGCGATCCATTGTCGAGCGCGCTGGTGTCTCCCGCGGGCAAAGCGGCAGGGCGGCGGCCCGGGGCCCCCGCCATCACCCTGGCGGGGGTGGTTTTCGAGGGGGCGCTCCAGGTCACGGACGTTGAACGATTTCATCGGGCCCTTCGTGCCGGCGTTGGGCCCGGTAAGGCATTCGGCTTTGGCCTTCTTACCGTGGCGCCATTATCCCGAGGTGGGTGAGGCAAATGAAAGATCTTCGCAAGCTGCCCAAGGTGCGGGATAGTTGGACCTTTCTGTACCTGGAGCATTGCCGCATCGATCAAGACAAGCGATCGGTCGCGGCTCACGATGCAAACGGAAAAGTGCCGATCCCGTGCGCGACGCTCACAACCCTCATGCTCGGTCCCGGAACGCGCATCACCCACGCAGCAGTTCGGACGCTTGCGGACAACGGATGCCTCGTCCTGTGGGTGGGAGAAGAGAACCGGCGCTTCTACGCGCTCGGCATGGGGGAGACCAGGTCCTCGCGGAACCTCCAACGGCAGGCGCGGCTCTGGGCAGATCCAGCCTTGCACCTCTGGGTGGTCCGCCAGCTGTACAGCATGCGCTTTCCCGAACCTCTCGAGCCGGCGTTGACGCTCGCTCAGATCCGAGGTAAGGAAGGTATTCGGGTGCGAAATGCCTACGCGCGGGCAAGCAAAGAGGCCGGCGTGCCGTGGGACGGGCGTTCCTACAAGCGAGACACCTGGGACGCAGCCGATTTGGTCAACCGGGCACTTTCCACGGCGAACAGCTGCCTCTACGGAGTCTGTCACGCAGCGATTGTCTCGGCAGGCTTTTCGCCGGCACTGGGCTTCATCCATACGGGGAAGATGTTGTCGTTTGTCTATGACGTGGGCGACCTGTACAAGGCGGAAATGACTATCCCAGCGGCATTCCACGTGGTAGGGGACGAACCGGGGCTCTTCGACGTCGAGGGACGCGTCCGTCACAGGTGCCGTGAGATATTCCACGATGCGCGGCTCCTGCAGCGAATCATCCCCGACATCGAGAGAGCCTTCGGTAGCGGCGCTAGCAGTGCCGACCTTCCTGCGCTTGTCTTCGATGACGATTCGGCCCTGCCGGGGGATCTGTGGAGCGACGAGGGGGAAGATGCGGCTGGCGGAGTGAACTACGGCGACGGTGAAGGAGCCGAGGATGGTGGTGATCTTGCTCGAACGAGTACCAGCTAGCGTGCGAGGCGAGCTCACCCGCTGGCTTCTTGAGGTACAGACTGGTGTGTTTGTTGGCCAGGTGTCTGGGCTCGTGCGCGACAAGCTGTGGGAGAATGCGACGGTCGCGAAGGGCGCAGGGGCAGCGATGTTGCTGTATTCGTCGGACAATGAGCAAGGGTTCCAGATGCGGACTACCGGTGATACGAGCCGAGCGATCGTAGAGTTCGACGGATTATCGTTGATTCGTGTTCCATCCAAAGCCCGACGCGACGAAGATGAGCGCTAACGAGCGCCAACGAGTGTAATTCCAGTGTTGTCCCCACGCGCGTGGGGGTGGACCGAAGCTTGCAGAGAAGTTTAGGGAGATCGGGAATACGTTGTCCCCACGCGCGTGGGGGTGGACCGCGGGACATTGTGGCCATCGGAGACGACGAGCCAGGCGCTGAAAGTTGTCCCCACGCGCGTGGGGGTGGACCGCGAGATGCTACGGATGTCGACCGTGACTACAGTTGTCCCCACGCGCGTGGGGGTGGACCTCTCGTCGACAGCCCCCCGTCGACAGACTGCTCAGTTGTCCCCACGCGCGTGGGGGTGGACCGAAGCAATGAAGTAGAAGCCCTCCGCTAGCTCGCGTTGTCCCCACGCGCGTGGGGGTGGACCGCGTTCAGCGATGCCGCCGCCGAGGGAACTGCGGAGTTGTCCCCACGCGCGTGGGGGTGGACCGCTGTGGACCGACGGCCTGTTGAACGGGTACCTCAGTTGTCCCCACGCGCGTGGGGGTGGACCTCGAAGTCGATCCGGAGCTGCACCGCGTCCCGGATCGACGTTGTCCCCACGCGCGTGGGGGTGGACCGTCTATAAAACACTTGTCCTACGCATCTATCATCGTTGTCCCCAGGCGCGTGGGGGTGGACCGTGGTCCAGTCGTTTGTTGATTCCGTGGCAGCCGAGTTGTCCCCACGCGCGTGGGGGTGGACCGACAGTACGAGACGAGCCTACGCCCATTCCTACCGTTGTCCCCACGCGCGTGGGGGTGGACCGAGGAGCAGCCAGTGCGGGCGGTGGCCATGCGGGTTGTCCCCACGCGCGTGGGGGTGGACCGCTGTACGGCTGGGAAGGATCGGAGAAGGCGTGATGTTGTCCCCACGCGCGTGGGGGTGGACCGCTGCATCTTGGCTGATTCGACGCCTGCATATTCGTTGTCCCCACGCGCGTGGGGGTGGACCGAGTTCAATCCCAATGACGAAGAGGTCAGCTACCGTTGTCCCCACGCGCGTGGGGGTGGACCGGGCGACATGGAGCAGTTCAGGGGTTCTGCTGAGAGTTGTCCCCACGCGCGTGGGGGTGGACCGTGAACGACTCCTTAGCTGTTACACATTGGGTGCTGTGAGAACTGGTGGGCTGCTTGGACACACCGACACGCTCTGCATCTTGCCGGGGTTCACCAACCTCGGTCCTTAGGTCTCACGTCTTCATCCTAGCTGACCATCCGTCTATCGTTCCTACTTTCCGGACATTGTGCGGCAGGGGTAGCCGGGTCGGGCGGTCCGTCCTTGTCTAACGACACCCCTATAATCGCAACATCTGCGGTACGGGAGGGAATGATGCCGGTGAAGGACCTGCGCGAGTGGATCCAGCGCGTCGACGAGATCGGCGAGCTGACGCGAGTGGATGGGGCGAACTCCGAGTACGAGCTGGGCGGTCTCGTGGACCTGTACCAGTGGGACATGGGGAATCCCGCGCTGCTCTTCGATCACATCCAGGGTCACCGGCCCGGCTATCGCGTGCTGGCCAACGTTCTCACCTCGCTGCGGCGACTTGCGCTGAGTCTCGACCTCCCGTTGGAATTCGGACCGCGAGACTTTGTGCAGGCCTGGCGGACGCAGCTCAAGGACCTTCAGCCGCAGCCTGCGGTCACGGTAGACAGCGGCCCCGTGCTGGAGAATCAGCAGACGGGCGACGATATCGACTTGACGAAGTTCCCCGCGCCCTTGTGGCACCGCGACGATGGCGGACGGTTCATCGGCACCGGCAACATCGTCGTCATGCGCGACCCGGACACAGGCTGGGTCAATTCGGGAACGTATCGTGTCCAGATGCACGACGCGCAGACGGCGGGAATTTACATCTCTCCTGGCAAGCATGGACGGATGATCCGCGACAAATACTGGAGCCGGGGAGAATCGTGCCCTGTGGCGGTGTGCGTTGGGCAGGACCCGCTTCTGCTGCTGCTTGGGGGCCTGGAAGTTGACTACGGCAAGGACGAGTTCGACGTAGCGGGAGCGATTCGCAAGCAGCCGATCGAGCTCATCAAGGCGCCCCACACCGGGCTACCCGTGCCCGCCACAGCCGAAATCGTGATCGAGGGTGAGATCCCGCCCGGCGAATTCCGGTCCGAGGGGCCATTCGGCGAATGGACGGGCTATTACGCCAGCGGGGAGAAGCCCGAGCCCATCATCCGTGTGCGCTCCGTGCTCCATCGCGACGACCCCATCGTCCTCGGTTGTTTACCCGGCAAGCCGCCGAACGACAATACCTACTTCCGTAGCCCGCTTCGTGCGGCCCTTATTTGGGACGAGCTCGAACGGTCGGGCGTGCCGGGGATCGTCGGCGTCTGGTCCCACGAGGCGGGCGGGGGCCGCATGCTGAACATCATCTCTATCAAGCAGATGTACCCGGGGCACGCGAAGCAGGTCGGCATGGCAACCGCGAGCTGCCATGCTGGCGCCTATGCGAACCGCTTCGTCATCGTGGTGGACGACGACATCGACCCAACCGACACGAACCAGGTGCTCTGGGCCCTGAGCACGCGGACGGACGTCGTCGAGGACATCGACGTCATCAAGCGCTGCTGGAGCACGCCTCTCGACCCCATGGCGTACGCGGGCGAAGAGGCCCGCTACTTCAACAACCGCATGATCATCGACGCATGCCGACCGTACGATCGGCTGAAGACGTTTCCTCAGGTAGCGCGGACGAGCGACGCTGAAGCGAACGATCTACGCGCGAAATGGCCCGAGCTCTTCACGACTGACGGGAAGGCTCAGAGCTCAGGGATGAACGTCCGTCACGTCACAGCCGACGTGGTAGGATAGGCTTGAGCCCCGAAGTCGTTCATAACGAGTGGGCCCCGCCCTCACCCTAGGCCTTTCCCAGAGGGAGAGGGGGCAGGTCCGTTAGCAGGAGGCATTTGGATGAGCCGCGAATATCGCTACATCTCGGGTGATTCGCATCTGGAGATCGATTCGAAGTATTGGCTGCCCCGTGTGGCGCCTCAGTACAGGGATCGGGCCCCAAAGGTGCTTCATCTGCCCGACGGCGGTGACGCCTGGCTCATCGAAGGCCGCCCGCTGCGCGACGTGTCCGCCGACCTGTACGGCGGGAAGGGCCGCGACGAATGGCGGCCGTTCGGCCAGTCGTACGAGACAACGGCCGGAACGGGGCCAGCGACGCAGCGCATCGCGGAGCAGGATCGGGACGGCATCGATGCCGAGGTGATGTTCCCCGGGGTGTCAGGACCCGGCATGTGGAGCGCCATCAGTGACCGCGATGCCTACCTTGCGGTCGTCCGTGGCTACAACGACTTCCTTGCCGAGGACTATTGTGGCGTCGCGCCCGATCGACTGATCGGCCTCGGAGTGATGCCGTGGACCGGTGTCGACGACGCGATTGCAGAGATGGAGCACTGCGCCAAGATGGGACTGAAGGGCGTCATGCTCGGAACTTTCCCGTCCGGCCGTGGCTACCCGTCGCCTGACGACGACCGGTTCTGGGCGGCGGCGCTGGATATGCAGATGGCCGTCACGGCGCACGAGCAATTCGATCGCACCGGGCCTCGATCTGGGCCGCACCTGAAGTACCCATCGGCATCGCCTGAGATCATTGCGAAGATCCCCGAGCTGCGCGACTTCTGCGGCCAGATGGTGAAGTTCGGTCGCCTGGGCGGTGTGAACGCGATCCAGATGGTGTTGGACGGCGTGTTCGACCGCTTCCCCGACCTGAAGGTCTTCTTTGCCGAGACCCAGGTGGGCTGGATCCCCTTCTACCTCGAGATGTGCGACGTCCGTTACAACCGCCATTCCCTGTGGGCCGAGGAGTTGCTCGGGTTCAAGCCGCTCAAGGGGTTGCCGAGCGAGTACGTCCGCGAGCACTGCTACTGGGGATTCCAGCACGACTTCATTGGCGTCCAGCACCTGCGCCACCAAGTTGGCGTCGATCGCATGCTGTGGGCCATCGACTTCCCACACCAGGACTCGGAATGGCCCAACTCCATGGACCTCATCCGACGGATGTTCGACGGCGTCCCCGCTGACGAGACACGGAGAATGGTCGCCGAGAACGCGATCGAGCTCTTTCACCTGGATGGCGTCGCCGCGACCCCGAGCCAACCGCGCGAGACCGTCCAGGCGCGCTGACTAGGCCTGGGCAGCCAACTTCTGACGCACGGCCTCGGAGATAGTGCGGGACTCGGGGAACCCGCCGTCGCGGTACATGGAGTGGACCAGCTCGTCGCCCACCCGGACGTCGAAAGATCCTTGGAACCAAGGAATGATCTCGATCGCGGAGAGATCGGTCTGGAACTCACGCATCAGGTCCTGGGTCAATGCGATCGTCTGCGGCTCATAGCCGCACTCGGCGCAGTAGGTGATGGTAACCTTGATCGGCTGCTTCGACACCGTACCTCCTAGCCCTTCGCGGCCGTGGCCGCCAGATTGCCGCTGACCCGAGTGCGACCCTCGATGATCGAGCGGATGTCATTCACAACTTCTTGATTCGCCTGGGGAATCGTCTCCTCGCGCATGGCGCCGATGGCCTGCATGAGGCGGCCGCGTGTTTCTTCGGACAGTTGATCGACCGGTGCATCGGGGGAGCCGAAGTCCGTATTCTCTCGATACACGTCGAGCCGCCTTCGGTCGCGAAGCTCCGTGACGGCCTTCGGACGCTCGATCCAGTGGCCGAGCTCGTTGAAGCTCTTGTCGAAGAAGGCAAAGACGGGAATCGACTGACTCTCGCCATTCATATACTGCGCCATGACGTCGGGGTTCTGGTCGCGCTCGAAGATGCGCAGGTTCAGCATCCCCGTCTCCTGGGCGAGCTGGGCCAGCACGGGGAGGTTGGTCAGCACGTCGTAGCACCAGTCGGCGCCGATCACGAGGACGTCGACCGGGTCCGGCAGGTTCTTGATCGCCGCTACGTCCTCGGGCTTGAGCTGGACCCGCGCCTGGTTCGATTCGAGCCGATCGCGATTGCGCGTCATCGAATCCTTGAACTGTTCGTAGGTCATGCCCTGGTTGAATCGGTCGCGCGTCACTGCCATTTCCGCCTCCTTCGAGACTGCGATAATGTCATCCTGAACGAAGTGAAGGATCCGTGACCCGTGGCTACGGATTCTTCAGGCAGCGGCCTTCAGAATGACCGTGCAACACTAGGATACACCCCACCTCGCATGGCTCCGGGGCTGCTTGGAGCAGCATCTTCCCCAGTTCGCAGCGGAGGTTGCCTGATGGCAAACGGTCGGACGATCGCCGTCTTGAGTCCCGGTGAGATGGGGAGCCAGGTCGGTCGCCTGCTGCACGACGCTGGCAACCGAGTGGTGACGTTGCTCGACGGACGGAGCGAGCGGACCCGCAAGCGAGCGCTGGCCGCGGGCTTCGAGGACGTGACGGGGATGGATGACCTGGCGCGCGAGGTGGATCTAGCGATCTGTGTCGTACCTTCGCTCTCCGCTCTGCCAATGGCGCGGCGGGTGGCCGAGGCGATGACTCGAACCGGGTCGACGCTGACGTATCTCGATCTGAACTCTATCGGGCCGCAAACCGCGCGGGCGATCGGCGAGGTGATCGGCGCGGCAGGTGGTGAGTTCGTGGATGGGTCGATCATCGGCAACGCCACCCAGCTCACGACCAACGCAACGGTGTACCTGTCCGGAGAGCGCGCCCACGAGGTGGCCGCGTGGATCGATCCACCGCTGGAGACGTCCGTTCTGGGCGCCGAGCCCGACCAGGCGTCCGGCTTCAAGGTCCTCTACGCGGGTATGACAAAGGGGTTGAGCGCCCTGGGTGTTGAGCTCTTGGCGGGTGCGGAGCGGCTCGGTCTGCGCGACGTTTTGTTAGAGAAGTACCACTCCTCGCAGCCGGGCGTGTATCATTTCCTGGAGCACACGCTGCCAGGGCTCCCGCCGCGTGCGGGACGTCGATCGGAAGAGATGTCCGAGCTGGCAGACACGCTTGAACAACTAGGGCTGAGCGCCCACATGGCGCACGGCGCCGAGGCAACGCTAGCCGAGTTAGCGGAGCGAAATCGGGCGGACGGATTTCCCGAAGGGGAGCCACTCGACCAGCTCGCAAGATGGCTCGGCAGGTGATTTGACAAGCATCGGACGGAATTGGTATCCTGTCCAATGCGCGCCTCGCGCAGAGTACCTTAACAATCGAAGAGTGGTGAGGAGAGAAACAGACCCTCGTGATTAATGGGTCGCTTCGGCGACACATCGGATCTTCGATGGAGAGTTTGATCCTGGCTCAGGACAAACGCTGGCGGCGTGCCTAAAACATGCAAGTCGAACGGCTCTTTCGGGAGCAGTGGCGGACGGCTGAGTAACGCGTGGGCGACCTGCCCTTGAGTGGGGAATAACGGTCCGAAAGGATCGCTAATACCGCATACGACCACCTTGTTTCGGCAGGGTGAGGAAAGCCGTAAGGCGCTCGAGGAGGGGCCCGCGTCCGATTAGCTTGTTGGTGGGGTAACGGCCTACCAAGGCGACGATCGGTAGCTGGTCTAAGAGGATGATCAGCCAGACTGGGACTGTGACACGGCCCAGACTCCTACGGGAGGCAGCAGTTAGGAATCTTGGGCAATGGGCGAAAGCCTGACCCAGCAACGCCGCGTGGGTGACGAAGGCCTTCGGGTCGTAAAGCCCTTTTGCACGGGAAGATGATGACGGTACCGTGCGAATAAGCCCCGGCTAACTACGTGCCAGCAGCCGCGGTAATACGTAGGGGGCGAGCGTTGTCCGGATTTATTGGGCGTAAAAGGCTTGTAGGTGGCCATGCAAAGTCGGATGTGAAATCTCCCGGCTCAACTGGGAGGGGTCATTCGATACTGGCAGGCTCGAGGCCGGTAGGGGAAAGCGGAATTCCCGGTGTAGTGGTGGAATGCGTAGATATCGGGAGGAACACCAGTGGCGAAGGCGGCTTTCTGGACCGGTTCTGACACTGAGGAGCGAAAGCGTGGGGAGCGATCCGGATTAGATACCCGGGTAGTCCACGCCGTAAACGTTGGGCACTAGATGTCGGGGGTATCGACCCCTCCGGTGTCGCAGCTAACGCATTAAGTGCCCTGCCTGGGGAGTACGGCCGCAAGGCTAAAACTCAAAGGAATTGACGGGGGCCCGCACAAGCAGCGGAGCGTGTGGTTTAATTCGATGCAACGCGAAGAACCTCACCTAGGCTTGACATGGCTGAAGTAGGACCCCGAAAGGGGAACGACCCGTAAAGTCGGGAACAGTCACAGGTGCTGCATGGCTGTCGTCAGCTCGTGCCGTGAGGTGTTGGGTTAAGTCCCGCAACGAGCGCAACCCTCGGCGTTAGTTACCATGTCTAACGCGACTGCCGGTTTCAAACCGGAGGAAGGTGGGGATGACGTCAAGTCAGCACGGCTCTTACGTCTAGGGCTACACACACGCTACAATGGCCGGTACA